>Ga0209075_1002141_pt1 | contig 17685 bp, 8 predicted proteins | sample Stecom2011_FD_187523 | JGI IMG/M metagenome (GOLD analysis project Ga0209075, IMG submission 187523) | Agricultural soil microbial communities from Utah to study Nitrogen management - Steer compost 2011 (SPAdes) (version 2) | ecosystem: Environmental > Terrestrial > Soil > Agricultural land...
ACCAATCGGAAATTGATTTTGAGAATGAAGGTGGAGAGACCTATATTTGCGGTAACCCGCCTTACTTAGGTTCAACGTGGCAATCTGCAGAACAAAAAGATGATTTGAAAGCCATCTTTGATAAACGCACAAAAAACTGGAAGTCATTAGACTACGTGGCTGGCTGGTTTATGAAAGCGGCTGATTATGGTGTACATACACAAGCCGCGGCTGCATTTGTATCGACCAACTCCATTTGCCAAGGGCAACAAGTGCCGATTTTATGGCCATTAATTTTCTCTAGTGGACATCGGATATTCTTTGCACATACTTCTTTTAAATGGGCAAACCTTGCTAGCCATAATGCTGGGGTGACTGTAGTTATTGTGGGTATTGCTATAAATGCAGGCACCGAGCGGCGTTTGTTTTCTGAGAAAAACACGGATTCAAACGGCTCATCTTTAGAGGTGAAAAAAACAAGCCATATCAATGCCTACTTAATACCTGGTGCAAATGTAATTGTTGAAAAATCAGCCCGGCCTATAAGTGGGCAAGGACAGATGGACTTTGGAAGTAAACCTGTTGATGGTGGGAGTTTTTTCTTAAACTTTGAAGAAAAAAATAAACTACTTAAAAATGTACCACAAGCAAATAAGTTTATCCGAGAGTATTCCAACTCGGATGAGTTTATCAACGGTAAGCAGCGATATTGTTTATGGGTTGAGGATAGTGATTTAGATAATGCGATGCAGATCCCTGAGATTCAGCAGCGTATTAGCAATGTCAAAAACATGCGATTAGCAAGTAAAAAAAAGCAAACACAATCAGAAGCAAATACGCCGCATAAATTCTCTGAAATACGTCACCAGTCAAGTAAAAGAACCTTGGTTGTTCCACGCGTAAGTTCTGAAAATCGCCCATTTTTACCAGTCGGTATTGTGGAGGGAACTACGATCATTGGTGATCGTAATTTTGCTCTGTATGACGCTCCATTATGGAATATGGCAATTATTGCATCACGCCTGCATTGGGTATGGATTGGGACTGTTTGTGTCCGAATGCGTACAGACTTTTCTTACTCTAATACACTTGGCTGGAACACCTTCCCTATACCTACGCTTACCGAACAAAACAAAGCCGACTTAACTGCTTGTGCAGAAAACATCTTGCTCGCTCGCGAAGCGCATTTCCCCGCCACCATCGCTGACCTATACAACCCAGAAACCATGCCCGACAACCTGCGCCTCGCCCATGAGCAGAATGACGAAGTGCTGGAACGTGTTTTTATTGGCCGCCGCTTTAAAAACGATACCGAACGCCTAGAAAAGCTTTTTGACCTATACACCAAAATGATAAATAAGAAAAAATAGCAGGAGTCGAAATTTGAGTACTAGCCTAGTTCGTTATAGTCGTGATGGTGATGAGTTTCATTATCTATGGGCTGCACGTCGTTGTTTGAAGCTACTCCATGCTGATAATAATTTAGTAGCAGTCACAATTGAAGGCCCCTCACCTAACGAAGAGCCAATGGCTAAGTCACTTGAAGCAGGTGAAGAGCTAATTGACATTGCTGAATATTTTGGAAGTCAGAACATCCAAAAGGCACTATCAGTTCGTTACATGCAGCTTAAGCACTCAACCGTTCGAACTAACGAAGAATGGACAGCGAGCGGCCTTGAAAAAACTATAAAAGGTTTTGCTGAACGATTCGTAGAGCTAAAAAAGAGGCATGTGAATATAGATCTAACTGAAAAGTTAGAATTTTGGTTTGTGACGAACAGACCAATCAGTGTAAAAGTAACTGATGCTGTTGCCGATGCGGCATTAAATACAACTCCACGTCACCAAGGAGAATTGAAAAAGCTAGAAAGATTTACTGGCCTGACTGGCAGTGAACTTTCAATCTTTTGCCAGCTTCTCCACTTTGAAGATCATCAGGATGGTTACTGGGATCAACGCAATATACTCTTTCAGGAAGTAAATGGTTACTTACCTGACGGAGACAGCGACTCTCCAATACAATTAAAAGAACTTGTCAGGCGTCGTGCACTTTCTGAAAGTGAACAAGACCCAACCATAACAAAGATCGATGTTTTACGCGCACTTAAAACTGACGAACATCAGTTATACCCAGCCGAATGTCTTATTGATATTAATGAGAACACTCTTGATAGAGAGCAAGAGCCTGAAATTATTAATGAAATTCTAAGGTCCAAAAAACCAGTCATCATCCACGCATCCGGTGGTATAGGAAAGTCAGTTTTTGCAACTAGAATCAGCAAGCACCTACCTGAAGGTTCGGTTTCTATTCTTTACGATTGCTTTGGTAATGGCGAGTATCGAAATGCTGCTAATTATCGGCACAGGCATAAAGATGCATTTGTTCAAATTGCTAACGAACTGGCAGCTAAAAGCCTCTGCCATCCATTAATTCCAACAGCACATGCAGATTCTTCAGCCTATCTGCATGCATTCATTTATCGTTTGCAGCAAGCAATAAACATTCTGCGCTCATCCAAGCCAGATGCACGGCTATGTATCATTATTGATGCAGCTGATAATGCTCAAATGGCAGCAGAAGAAATTGGTGAGACCCGTTCTTTCGTACAGGATCTTATTCGTGTGAATCATACAGTGGGGATTCATTTTGTTTTCCTGTGCCGTTCACACCGCCAGCACCTACTTGATCCCCCCACAGAATCTATTGCTATTGAGTTAAAATCATTTAGTCGTAACGAAACTACACGATTTTTATACCAATACTTTCCTGATGCTAGCGAGCATGATATTGATGAATTTCATCGCCTAAGCTCTCAAAACCCTCGAGTCCAAGCATTAGCACTATCTCAGAAGCAACCGTTACAGAAAATATTGCGCTTACTTGGCCCAAACCCCACCAGCGTAGAAGACACCATTGCAAACTTATTAGATAAAGCAATTGTAAAATTAAAGGATGTATCCGGTCGATCTGAAAGTAATTCGATTAAGGCAATATGTGCAGGATTAGCCATACTCAGACCATTAGTCCCTATTTCGACTCTTGCTAAAATCTCTGGAGTTGATCAGGAAGCTATTAAGAGTTTTGCTTATGATATTGGTCGCCCACTTCTAGTAACGGGTGAGAGTATTCAGTTTTTAGATGAGCCTACCGAAACTTGGTTTCGAGACAAGTTTAAGCCCTCAAACCAAGAAATGGCTGGTTTTATTACCACCCTAAAACCTTTGGCAAATAGCAGCGCTTATGTTGCTTCAATGTTACCTCAACTCATGCTGGAAGCTGGGCAGCTTTCTGAGCTAGTTGAATTAGCTTTATGTTCAGAGGCATTACCTGAAGGTAACTCACTTGAGAAGAGAGATATAGAACTACAGCGTTTGCAATTTGCTTTAAAAGCTAGCCTTCGATCTCAACGTTATTTAGAAGCGACAAAGCTTACTTTAAAAGCGGGTGGGGAAACCGCAGGAGACGAACGACAGTGGAAATTATTACAAGATAATATTGATCTTGCATCTGTTTTTCTTGAGCCGAATCTTATTCAGAATATTGTTTCTCGACATACTTTTAGTTCAGGGTGGCTGGGCTCTCATCATGTATATGAAGCAGCACTACTTTCCGGCCGAGCCGAACTTGTTGGCGAGGCTCGTAGCCGTTTTCGTATGGCTCAAGAATGGTTACAAAACTGGGCGAATTTGACATCTGAAGAGAGTGATAAAGAATCAGTCTCTGATCAAGATATCGTTGAGCTAACTCTTACACATTTAAATATTCATGGTCCAAAAGCTGCTTCAGCTAGTCTAAGGCGCTGGAGCCCACGTGAAGTCTCATATCGGATCGGGCGATTAGTGACTCAACGTTTGATTGAGCATGGCCGTTGGGCAGATATAGATGCAATGGCGCAAGCAGCTGCAAACAATCTTTTCTTAGCTGTTGCTATCATCACGGAGTTACGAAAAGTGGGTAGAGTACCTTCGAATAACGTAACAAAAAATGCATTTCGTAAGCTGTCCAGGTACCAAGGTACAAAAGATAATAAGCCGGTACTTAATCCCGTAACTGCAGTTATTGAGACGGCTTTAAAGCAAAATGCGTGTTCGGATAGCGAAGCGATTACAATACTTACACGATACTTGCCTAGCGAACTACCTAGAGGTTTCGCTCATCACTGCTCCAATACTCGCTTTACTTTTTTACGTGCATATTGCTTGCTTAGCGCTCTTAAAAATACAACCTTAGAATTAATTGATCTTGTACCAACCAACCTAAAAGAAGAGTTGGAAACAAAAAATCAGCATTCACATTCAAGAGAGCTCCTTGAGTTTCAGTCAGATATAGGAGCGCTGCTTCCATGGCATAAACTTTGGGCTTTGGTTTTTCTTAATAAGGTGAAGAAAGAAGACATAGCTAATGAGATCAGCAGTACTTTTGAGGCCTCTAAACGAACCAAAGTAAGTATACACCGTGAAGAATCATATACATCAGATGAAATAGCACTGCTATGGGGCGGTATTCTGCATTGGTCTGGCACAGCAGATGATGTAGCACTGGCTGCGTTCAACAAATGGAAAGATAAGCTAAAACAACCATTGTTTACGCCAACACTTAATATGCTTTGTAAGGTTTTCTCACAACAAGAATATACAAAAAAGGCAGCATTGAGCTATGCAACAGAGTCTTATTTATTGATAAAGGCTGAACGCTCAGATGCAGAGAACAAATCTACAGGATACCTTGAAGTTGCGCGTGCAATTTACACCACAAGTAAAGCAGATGCCAAAGCCTATTTCGATGAAGCTATGGAAGTCGCGGGGAAGATTGGAGATGAAAATTTAGCTCGGTGGAATTCCATTCTTGATTTAGCCAATCATGCGTCACATATTGATGCCCCCTCTCCAGAGATCGCATACCAGTTAGCCCGTTGTGCTGAGTTAACCTATGACTATGTTCACCGTGACAAACATTTTGCTTGGAACGACACTGTTCTCGCCTTATGCGGACTGTGTCCGTCTTCAGCTATTACTATTTTAAGCAGATGGCGTGATAGAGCATTTGGCTGGCATGAGAGACTGTTACCGGTTGCTATCAAAAGCTTGATTAATAATAAAGTTATCAATCCTTATGATGCTCTACCGTTAATCGGTTTTCGGGCGCAATGGGACTATGCCGAGCTGCTTGAACTCTTATTATCTTCATCCAATGATGAGGATGAAAAACAGCTGGCAAGCTCGGTTTTCTATAGTTACATTCAATTTTCAAATTTAACCACATCGGAGTTAGAGAAGGTTAAGGAAGTAGCCAATGAGCATGGCACTATATCCGCTGATTTAATTGAAATAACTAAGTCAGGCGAACAAGAGAAAAACACCCTTATAAATGAGAGTGTTCATTATGTTTCGACTTCTGAAGAAGTAGAAACAGTTGACTGGAATGAGATTTTTACAGACTGTGACTTAAGTACGGTTGATGACCTTTCTACAGCATACAATACTTTCAAGCGGGTTAAGCTTAAGTCTAAATCTCCATTAGATGATAAAGATTTCTTTAAAGAAGTGATTCTACGTGTGCCTGTGGGGTTAGAGCCTAGTTTCATTAAAGCTGTTGCAAATACGCTTGAGTTGAATCTATATAGTTTAAAATATTTTTTAGAATTGATTCCTAAGGGCTGGAAAGATCGCCCTGCTACCTCTCATGCATTACGTCAATTTCTAGAAACTGTTTGTCGTCGCCATTACATGAAAATAAATAAAAATCGTTATTACGAGGCACTTCCATTTAATTTAGCCTGTTCATCTACAGGGATAAGTGAAGTTGAAATTATTGACTTCGTGTTGTCAGCCACTAGTGAAACACCTGACCTTATAGAAGCTGAACAGTTATTTTCACTTGTCGGTCTTCTTGTGGTTAAACTTTCTCATGACGAAGCTTTAGAAGCTTTGAAGTATGGATTAGATTTATTGAATCCAATGTTGGAAGAAACAGATGGGGATGGTTCGTGGAGAAAATCACTTCTACCACCCGATGATGTTCGCAAAGCTATTGCTGGTTATATTTGGTCAGCCTTAGCTGCTCCAGAAGCTGTACTGCGGTGGGAAGCAGCACATGCAGTTCTAGAGCTCTGCCGTCTTGGTAGGCAAGATATAATCAGCTATCTAGTTGAAATGGCCACTACTAAAAGTGGCGGGCCATTTATTGATACGAAACTACCTTTCTATAGCCTTCATGCGCTTCAGTGGCTACTTATTGGTTTTGCAAGAGCAGCGCTGGAAGCACCACGGGTACTAGCACCGTATTCGGGTAAACTTATTGATTGGGCCTTGAATGATCAACCACACGTTTTAATTCGCCAATTTGCAGCACGCACTGCACTGCAGCTTATTGAAAGCGGATACCTAGTTGATGAGGATGGACTTTCTGAGCTTCTCAAAGGTATTAACAAATCTTCATTGCCCGTTGTTGACTCTCAAACCTACAAACGCGGTATTTCGCATAATCGTAATAGAAAGATCGAAACGGATGAGGATCAATTCAGTTTTGGCTTAGACATAGGTCCTTATTGGTATCAGCCGCTAGGCCGAGTATTTGCCTTATCTCAAAACGAGATTGAGATGAAAGCACTAAAAGTCATTCGTCAAGATTTTAAGCAAAGCAGTGCTAAAGGTTATTGGGATGAGGATGAGCGAGCTAAACAGCAACTCTATGAGTATCGGGATACTTCACATTCACATGGCTCGTATCCTCGCACTGACAATCTTCATTTCTATCATTCTTACCATGCAATGATGATAGTTGCAGGGCAATTACTAGCGACCACGCCAACACATAGCAATCCAGACTATGGCGAAGATGATGAGTTTGCAGACTGGTTTTCGGGGCATGATCTCACACGTCAAGATGGCCGTTGGCTTTGGGATAGGCGTGATAGTGAGCCAATTATTGAAAGCACATGGCTAAGCCGTGACAAAAAGCATCCAGAGTATCTGTTAGTAACAGATAGTGACTTTAAAGAGGCTCTTCAAAGTGGCAGTAAGCTTAACTTATACGGCAGTTGGACAGTAAGTGATGCAAATCATGAACAGTCAGTAAGTATTTATAGTGCTCTTGTTACACCCGAAAACTCAGGTGCACTTTTACGTGCTCTAACTACTGCAGATAATATATACGACTATGCAATACCATGTGCTGATAGCAGCTTAGAAATTAATAAGCTTGGTTTCGAGCTATTGGGGTGGGTGCAAAGTGATATTGATGCTAGACGATTAGACGAATATGACCGTTGGGCTGGTGACATCCCCTTTCCACCTCTGCGCCCCGCAGAGTTTATTATTAAAGATATGCAGCTTCATACAGACTTAGATTTTCGTGTTTGGAGTGACACCAACAGTACAAGCGTTATGGAGAGTCAAGTTTGGGGCTGCTACGATGAATCGAAACACAATGAAAGCAGTAACCCAAACAGAGGAAGTCGTCTTCAAGTATCCATATCTTTCATAGCCTTGGCATTAGAAAAGCTAGAGCGAGAGCTTATTATTGATGTTCAAATAAAGCGGCAACGTCGCTATCAGCCTTACAATAGCGGTAAAGAAAATGACGAAAAAAGACCTGAAACATACTCCAAGCTTTACATCCTTGATAAAGGTGGAAAACTCCGCACCTGCTAATAACTTATTAGCACTTGGACGTAACCTTGTTGAGGAACTTAAACTGGAAGGCTCACAAGATACCCTAGGACGCTGGATGGCACACTATATAGCGGAACTCATAACGGATGTAGAGAGTGCAAGTGGTGATGAAAAGGCCACGGCTGAACATAAATGCTTTGAAGCCATACTAGAGCTGTGGAAACATCGTTCAATGTTACCAGATGGTAAACGTCCTTTTGAAGAGGTGGAGCCCGTACTTAGGACAATCCAAAGTCTCGATCCAAAGCATAACAAGGTACGTTATTATAATTCCTGCCGTCCGTATAACGGAAAGACAGCGGACTCAATAGAGCAAAAAAAATGGCTAAACCTAGCAGACGGGTTAGACGATTCAGCGAAGCTTTTGATTGGTTACTGTCTCTCCCAAGCAGCTAGCGTATCCTTGGATAAGTCACAGGAATGGGTAAAGCTTGCAGAAGATATTGAAGAAGACAGCTCTCCAGAAATAGCTATTCGCTTTCTATACGGAGAAGATGGCAACTCTGATCCAGATAAAAAAGACAGAGAGCTATTAAATAAGAAAGTTCAACAGTTACGTGATTTTTTAACTATTTCCGATGAGCTTATGAAAGACCTTGAAGGTAGACTTAAAGCATTACCTGAAATTAATTTTAATAAAGAAGATGAATTTTGAGCGAGCTAATTTTATATACTTCAGACGATGGTGAAACTAAGCTACACCTGCGCGTAGAAACAGATACGATTTGGCTAAGCCAACTAGAAATTGCCGAGTTATTTCAAACCACTAAACAGAACGTTTCTCTGCATGCGAAAAACATCTTTGAAGATGGCGAACTAGGTCAAGACTCAGTTGTAAAGGAATCCTTGACAACTGCCGCCGATGGCAAGAATTATCGTACAAAGCTGTATAACCTTGACCTGATTTTAGCCATCGGCTACCGCGTTCGCTCTGCACGTGGCGTGCAGTTTCGCCAATGGGCCAGTACGCACCTTAAAGAGTTTCTGCGCAAAGGTTTTGTAATGGATGACGAGCGTATGAAGAACCCTGTTGGCTGGGATTACTTCGATGAGTTGCTGGAACGTATCCGTGAGATTAGAGCCTCGGAGAAACGTTTCTATCAGAAAGTACGCGATCTATTTGCGCTGAGCTCTGACTATCAAGCCCGCGAAAAAGATACTGCACTGTTCTTTGCTGAGGTGCAAAACAAACTGCTGTACGCAACAACGGGCTACACAGCAGCAGAGCTAGTCTTAAAACGCTCAGACCCCGAGCAGCCAAATATGGCGCTAACCAGTTGGGCCGGTTCGCGTGTGCGTAAGCAGGACGTTATTATCGCTAAGAACTATTTAAGCAATGATGAGATCGACACGCTCAATCGCTTAGTAGTGATATTTCTTGAGCAAGCTGAATTACGACTTAAGCAACAAAAGGAACTGAGCCTCGATTTCTGGCGTAACAATGTCGACAAGATGCTTGCTTTCAACGACCAGCCTATTCTTGAAGGCGCAGGCTCGATAAGTCGCGATCAAATGATAGAAGCAGCCTATAAACGTTACGAAAGCTTTGATCAAAACCGTCGAACTGCTGAAGTGAAAGCTGCTGATCTTGAGGATCTAAAAGAAATTGAGCAGTTAGAACAAGAACTCAAACAGCTGAATAACAAGGACTGATAAATAACCACATGGCCAATCCAACTAATAACTACACTATCCCTGCTGTATCAATTAATACTGCTCATACGGGTGCGTCCAGCAAATCTAATGAGTTAGGTATGCGCACCATGCAAGAGCGCGCCTTTACCAAGCGCGGTGAGCAGTACTTGTTAATCAAGTCGCCACCCGCATCGGGTAAGTCGCGGGCATTGATGTTTATTGCTTTAGATAAACTGAACAACCAAGGGGTTAAGCAAGCGCTGGTTGTAGTACCAGAGCGTTCCATTGGTGGCAGTTTTAGCAATGAACCTTTGAGTGAATTTGGTTTTCACTGGGATTGGCAGGTCGAGCCACAATGGAACCTGTGTAATGCTCCAGGTATTGATGAGCCGCGTGTGGCAAAGTCTAAAGTAGAAGCCGTCAGAAAATTTTTAGAGAGTGACGATCAAATACTTATTTGCACTCATGCCACTTTTCGTTTTGCCTTTGACGAGCTTGGCGTTGCAGCGTTTGATAACCGCTTAATTGCTATTGATGAGTTTCACCACGTTTCTGCTAACCCGGACAATAAACTGGGTAGCCAGTTGGGTGAACTTTTAGATCGTGATAGTGCGCATATTGTCGCTATGACAGGTTCTTATTTTCGTGGTGACAGCGAAGCCGTCCTATCGACCGTTGATGAAAGTAAGTTTGAAACGGTTACCTACACTTATTACGAGCAACTTAATGGCTATCGGTGGCTAAAATCCTTAGATATTGGCTACTTCTTTTATACTGGCCGCTATGTAGATGCTATTGCTAAGGTGTTGGACCCAACACTAAAAACTATCATTCATATTCCTAACGTAAACGCACGTGAAAGCCTTAAAGATAAAGAACGTGAAGTGAATGAGATTATGGGTACATTAGGTGACTGGCAAGGCATTGATCCTGCAACAGGCTTCCACTTGATTAAAGCCAATGATGGGCGAGTTCTTAAAGTTGCCGATTTAGTAGACGACAGTGATGCTGCCAAGCGCTCGTTTGTGCTTACTGCACTTAAAGACCCCGCTGCCAATACCAACCGTGACCATGTAGACATCATTATTGCATTGGGCATGGCTAAAGAAGGCTTTGACTGGATTTGGTGTGAACATGCGTTAACCGTAGGCTATCGCAGCAGCCTAACTGAGATTGTGCAAATAATTGGTCGTGCTACGCGTGATGCTAAAGGTAAAGAGCGCTCACGTTTCACTAATTTAATTGCTGAACCTGCTGCCGAACAAGTAGCGGTATCAGAAGCCGTTAATGACATGCTTAAAGCAATTTCAGCTAGTTTGCTGATGGAGCAAGTACTTGCACCGCGCTATGAGTTCACACCTAAGAATATTGGTCCACAAGAGGGTTTTGATTATGGTGAAGACGGCTATCAGCCTAACAAAACCAACGTTGGTATCAATGAATCTACTGGGCAGTTTCATGTTGAAGTAAAGGGATTAAACACACCAAAGACCCCTGAAGCTGCACGTATATGTAGAGAAGATCTTAATGAGGTGGTGACTAGCTTTATACAAGATAAAACCGTGCTAGAACGCGGTTTATTTGACCAAGAAAACACTCTACCAGAAGAGCTAACGCAATTGCGTATGGGGAAGATCATACGTGATCGATACCCAGAATTAAGCACCGATGACCATGAAACCATTCGACAACATGCGATTGCAGCCATGAATATTACTCAACAAGCAAAGTTGGCACTAGGTGAAGCGGCTAGTAAAAGTGGAACAGATGAAACATTAGGAAGTACCGCATTGATTGATGGAGTGCGTAAGTTTGTGAACGTACGTGAACTAGACATTGACCTAATTGATCGTATCAATCCATTTGAAGCCGCTTACGCCATACTTGGTAAAGCAATGGACGCAAAATCATTACAGCGGATACAAGAAGTTATTGGCGGTAAAAAAATTAGCATTCCTGAAGATGAGGCCCGAGAGCTAGCAATGCGTGCTTTGCAGTTCAAAACTGAGCGTGGCCGTTTACCCACCGCAAACTCTGCTGATCCTTGGGAGCAACGCATGGCGGCAGGCGTGGCTGCATTTGCACGTTACCGTGCACAAGCGGCCTCTGCAGAACAAGAGCAAGGTAAATAAGCATGGCGAAAATGAATGACGATGAGTTATTAGCAGCGCTAGGCGTTGAGGTTTCCCCCGTTAAAGTAGTTACTCATACGCCGCGTGAAGAACGAATTATTGCTGGCTTTGAAGATATTGTACGTTTTTATGATACGCACGGACGTATTCCACAAAACGGTGCCGACCTTGATATCTTCGAGCGTTTGTATGCGGTTCGTTTAGAAAAAATTAGAAAGCTACCAGAAGCACTGGTATTACTTGCAGACTTAGACTCATACGGTTTACTAACGACTTCTGATAATATTAGCGAAGACATAGATGCTATGGATGCTGACACATTATTAGCAGAACTAGGGGTATCTCTTTCACCATCAGACGAAAATGATATTACCGTCTTACGCCATGTACGCTCAACGGCTGAAAAACGTGCAGCTGATGAAGTAGCCCAACGAGAGAAGTGTGAAGACTTTGAACTGTTCAAGCCACTATTTGAGCAAGTAGAGCGTGAGCTACAGCATAAACAGCGTCAGACACGTCCGTTCGGCAACAACGTTAATATTGAAGTGGGACACTGGTTCATACTATCGGGACTCACTGCTTATGTTGCCGAAGAGGGAGATGACTTCGACTCGCCACAGGGCAAAAAAGATGCACGCTTACGAGTGATTTTTTCTAATGGAACGCAAAGCAATATGCTGCGCTTATCGTTAGTACGTGCTTTGTATAAAGATGACAAAAGCCGCCGCATCACCAGTACCGATATGGGGCCATTGTTTGGTGATCTTATAGAAGATAATGATATTGAAAGCGGAACTATCTACGTTCTACGCAGCAAGTCCGACCACCCATTTGTGGCTGAACATCGAGAGTTAATTCATAAAATTGGTGTAACGGGTGGCAAGGTAGAAACACGTATAGCCAATGCAGCAAAAGATGCAACTTACCTACTAGCCGATGTGGAGATTGTTGCAACCTACAAACTACATAACATTAATCGTATAAAGCTAGAGAACCTCTTTCACCGTGTTTTTAGCTCTGCACAGCTCGACCTTACGATAGAGGATCGTTTTGGTAATCCGGTAAAACCTAAAGAGTGGTTTTTGGTGCCATTGCATGTAATCGACGATGTGGTTGGGCGTATTCGTGATGGTTCGATTGAGAATGTAACTTATAACGTAAAAACAGCTCAGCTAGAGTAAATAGGTCTATAGAGAGAGATACATGGAAAGCTTTGAGAAAATTCTTATTGGTTTTTTGATATTTGTCATAACTTCCATTATTGCCTATCTCTTTCGAATGCGTCAGTTGTATGTGTCGTCTCCCAAGCTATTTCGGCATGCGCATATTTCAAGCTCCGGGTCACTGAGTGAGTTAATTGTTTATAACAAAGGTAATCAAGTTGAAGAGGATATTCTTGTAGAGCTAGATCCTGAATTAAAAGGTGAGTTGCTCGCATCAAGCTCTAGTAATGTATCTTTTGAAAAATCAATTATGAAAATTGAACGTCTTCATAAAGGTGAAAAAACTTCAGCAATATTGTTAATCGATAATGGGATGCTTGATTCTACAAAAATCATATCTGTTTCTTCGAAAGGTACAAAAGGTAGAGTCATCAAAGAAGCGTCTGATATACCGCCAAACTTTGCTAAAACCTTCATCTTATTTGTTTTTTTTATATGCATATTTCCAGGAGTTAAATATGCACAAAAAGCATACAAAACAATCAACAATCAATATGTAGAGTATAGGCTTAAGAGCATTGTCGATTTAGGATGGAGCAACTTATCAAAATACTATCAATCTGATCTAAGTATGAGCTATAGCAATCAAGAGTTCCCTATTAGATTTATAGGCCCTCAAGTTTCAGAAAATAATACATCTATGTTGGTTTTTGAAGCATACAACAAAACTGCTTCCCCTCTGGAAGTGATGGTAAATATGTTTAATATGCATCCTGAAGATCTTACATTCTACGAGAGGGTTACTCTACAACCGCTGACAAAACAACGTATCGTAATACCCAACCCTAAAGAAAGATTTTCAACTCCAGATCCACTAGGATTCAGGCTGACTTGGAATGGCAAAGTACTTTACAGTCTGGAATACTCTCCAGCATATGATTATTTCTAAATCACCCTAGTAAAGGTATATGCCCCTCCTCCGTAAAAAAGGACTTAGAGCGAAACATATGAAATCAACTATTTCCGGACGGTTTAGCAAGTTTCTCCACCTATTTTAGGTATTAAACTATGGCTGTAGCTATGTGGTTGCTGTTACGCTTACTTTGTTTTGCATGGCTGATCGCCCTGACGTGCGAGGTGTAGTGCATTAGAAGCTCACACCAGTGACTTAAACGCTTAGCTTTTAACCCTGATTTATGATTAGAAAATCATGCTTAAAATAAACAACTTAGTCATTAGTATGAGTAGTAGGTGGCATGATTACGCATGAACAGAAAGCTTCTTGTTTATTAAAAAGAGGTTACCTTCGACGTAATATTTATTGCAGTAGAAAGCAAAGTAAAGTCAATGTATTTAACTATATTGAGCTACTCTATAGTACCACTCGATGTCATGTTAGTAATAATGGTTAAATCATAATATAAAAACATTGAAATACGAAACCAGAAGGAACGTATAGATTTGGATACTCATAAATTAAAAGAACTCTACACTAGTTATGGCTTTAATGAGCAGCCAATTAACAAAAAAGGGGTAATAGTCTTTACCCTTAGAAGTGGACACTTTCATAACGCCGATATAATTGCATTGTCTGATGAAGCCGATATCGAAGGTACATTTCAAGAGCTGCGAAAACTAGACTTTGCTTGCACAGTACGAAAATATTCCAAAATAGAAGAAGTCGAAGATGCCTTGTTTAGGGGGTTTTTTTCTGCAAAAGAAACTAAAGAAAGCTTAAAGAAAGAGTATGAAAAGCATATTAAATCCATAGAAGAGTCTTTAGGCATTAAGGGTGCTTATAAATATGTTGAGGTTGGTTACAGTGTAAATGGAGAAAAAGGTGAAGAAAGATTGTTAGATGTAATAACGAGTGCATTTAACACCAATCGACCTACCTTGATTTTAATTGAAGCCGCCGCTGGTTTTGGGAAAACATGTACTGCATTTGAAGTTTTGAATGAGCTTTTAAAATCTTGTAGCTCGAAAATTCCACTGTTTAGTGAATTATCTCGCAACCGTAAAGCAAAAATTTTCCGTTACGTATTTTTAGACGAGATTGATAGAAGCTTCCCCACCCTCAAGTCGACATTAGTTCAACAAAAAATAAAACAAGGTAAGGTTCCAGTAATCTTAGACGGGTTTGACGAACTAATTCTACAAAGTAACTCTTCTGATGACGATGGTTACGACTCTGCTGAGCCAATGTTAGCAACTATCGGAGAGCTCTTAGAAGATAACTCGAAAGTTTTACTGACAACCCGCCGTACTGCAATCTTTGATGGTGACTCTTTTCATGAGTGGGTTTTAGAGCACCAGGATAACTTCGATGTTTTAAGAATTAGACTTAACGAACCTACAATTGAAGACTGGCTGACTAGTAATAAAATAAACGCACTTGAAAGATTAAACTTCCCAATAAAAAAACTAAACAACCCTGTTTTACTAGCTTACTTAAGAGGAGTTCAAGATGAAGACTTCGTAGGTACATTGAACTCTAATGATATTGTAGACCGTTATTTTTCTACTCTGCTGGAGCGTGAGAAGGAGCGTCAGAACCTGAATCTAACTACTGATGAACAACTAGGTATTATGCGAACAATTGCAGCTGATATGATATCCTTGAATTATACTTCAGAATCAAAAGACTATCTTGAGCTACTTATCGCTGATAAATTCACCCATCTTCTAGAAAAAACAAGATCATTTTATACATCTGCTGAGCGCCCTTCTCTTGAGGAGTTGATTACTAAGCTAACCACACACGCTCTTCTTGATAGGTTCGGAAATAAGGACAGTATAGGCTTCATAAACGAATTTGTATTAGGAAACTTTGTTGCTGATGTTATTGTCGAGTCTCAAGACCCTGAGTGGATTGGAGGGCCACGCTTCTTAGAACCTGCTGTAATTGCAACGATTCCGAGAGACGACGGTAGAAAAGAGGAGTTTTGGAATCTAATAAAGTTCTCTGTTGAGTTTCAAGAGTCGATTGATAAAATAACTTATAGTCAATCATTGTGTGACGAAATAAAAATTAGTTTAAACAATGATACTTTGTCAGATCGTATTTTTAGAAACTTAAGCTTTGGGGAGCACTCAAGGATTGAACGTTTTGTTTTTTTAGACTGTACATTCCATGACTGTAGCTTTTTAAGAGCTAATTTAATTAGTGTCACATTTGTTAACTGTTCTTTTTATAATTGCAACGTTTTAGACAAATCGTTTTTAGAAACCCTCGATATCGACTTAATAAATAATACTGAAGATATGCCAGGGTTTTTGGAAGCTTTAGGAAGTACTTCAACTAAGGATGACCATGCTTCTGACGATGAAAACATTTCAAATATCGAGTTATTTATTTTAGAAAAATTTTGGCCACGTGGAAAGCCAAGAGCTTTTAAACATAGGTCAAATAGTGTTTTTTATAGAGGCAGCAAATTTATTCCAACAGAAGTACATATTGCTATAAATAATTTGAAAGATCGCGGCATTCTATCTACTCCTGATAAGACAAGCTTTCTTGAACTAGATTTTTCGAAAATAAATTTAGTGAAAAAAATATTAGGTAGGGATAGTTAAAATGGATAACAATAGAGCGATAAGGGAATTAAATAGCTTAATTGAAGATGCACTAAAACCCTCTGGTATTTTATATCGAGTTTTTGGAAGAGCCAAAGAAAATAACTCCTTACGTAAAAAAATAGAAAAGTGCCCTAATAAATACCAGCCAAGCGGTAAAAAAATTCAAGATTTTTTGGGAGTTAGAGTCACATTATATTTTTCAGATGATGTAGATATCGCTGTTGACTTATTAAAAAGAAAGTTTGACTTCATCGCCACAGATTCAGTAATTGATCAACCTGAGGGTGATGTTTTCTCTGCCAAACGTTTTAATTTAATTTTTAAAACTCCTGAATCGATAAATGTTGCATATCCTAACGAACATGAAGAGATTATTGATAAGACCTTCGAAGTACAATTTAGAACAGTATTATCTGAGGGCTGGCATGAAGTCGAACACGATTTGAGATACAAAACAAAAGAAGATTGGAACAATCATAATGATCTTAATCGAGCTCTCAATGGTATATTTGCTACTCTTGAAACCTCTGACTGGGGAATCATTAAGTTATTTGAAGAGCTATCTTACAGGCATTATAAAGATAATAAAGTTGAAGAAATGCTCAGAACAAAATTCAGGCTAAGATTGAATTCAAATATTTCATGTGAACTATTAAAAATAATTACAGAGGACTCTTATGTATTTAAAGCGCTATTCCGTGCATCCAGACCTGAAATAATTAAGAATCTTTCATTTATTTGTAGGTACGTTCCTTTAACTTATGACACATTAGTACATGTAATTAATTACAGAGAAATACAATCTGAAAAAATAAATGAACTCCAAAGTGAAATTTTATTAGTCCATTTAGAAAACATATCAAATATTTAGCATGGTAAATACTACTCGTAAGTGTAACGCTCGAGTTGGGTTAGAAGGCAAACTACGGTAGCATCTTAGCCTTCCAATCCAGCAAGGTTAGAGAAGCACTATGAGGCACTAAACACAGTTCACCAGTGGACAACGATACCAGTTTTCTGCATGACTAAAAACAAGCCAATCACCCACTAAAATAGCGGAAGTGTGTTCTGGTCTAATTCCAATGGACACTTCAATAAGAGACAATAGTGGCCCTGTTCAAGTGGCCATTAACACGGTAACACTAAGCTGAGGTGAAGGTCAGTTTCATGCAAGGGTGTTACATTGAATGTATCATCAGTGAATCTTAGCGGTTTCTCTTCAAATCTATTTAAGGCAGGTTGAAATAGACTCGCTTCAAAATTTCTATCGATCCATGCAGCTTCCGTCCTATAACCCTCATAGTTCGCCAATTATTCTCAACACACCTATTCCGAATCTTTAACTGGTAAGTGCTCAGCAACCTCATTAGTATTCACTCCAAAGTAAATACACAAACGATCAAGCACGTCTGTATTAGTGACATACCCTTTCTGGTTAGCGATCTTAGACAGTGTGGTGCGATGAATTCCCGTCTCCCTCGATACTTCCTCCAAGGTTACACGTCTATCTTCTTTATATTCTT
>Ga0209075_1002142_pt1 | contig 17675 bp, 20 predicted proteins | sample Stecom2011_FD_187523 | JGI IMG/M metagenome (GOLD analysis project Ga0209075, IMG submission 187523) | Agricultural soil microbial communities from Utah to study Nitrogen management - Steer compost 2011 (SPAdes) (version 2) | ecosystem: Environmental > Terrestrial > Soil > Agricultural land...
TGGTGAGCCCTTTAATACAAGCAGTCTTGACCCCAAATAAATATCCGGACACAGCTTCCCAGGCTAAAATAGCCAACAAGAGAAAATCAAACCACGGAAACATACCATCCCTCCCAGCTATATTTACTGAATGCAGGGAGAAAATAGACCCGTCACCGCCAGATTAGTACTAGGATTGCTACCGGCAAGGGGTCCCAGATGACTCCACCTATATAACGGGAAATCATCAGGATCCCAGCGACACAAATAGCGGAAACCAAGGTATAGACACCAGTCTCCCGCAAATAATCCTCGAAATACATATACCGTTTCCTTTTTCTAAATATAGCAAAGCCCAAATCAAATAAGATTTTGGTTCCTAAAAAAACCAGCAACAATTGCAACCAGCGATGTAATTCCACCATGTTCACCAATTTCCCAACGCCGGTGGCCAGCGCCACCAACCCCAGTAGCGTAAAGATCTTCACCAGAATCTTACTGCCATTTTTCATATCCATCACCAACCTAGATACTAGCGGTTTAACTTGCCAGTTAGCCTTGTGACACTATAATAGCACAATCCCGCCAAAAGGACGATGTTACACAGACCCAATAGCGGATAAAACAATCCCACCAAATTGGCAAAGCCGTATTGTGAGATTACCAACCCCATTACAGCAATAATAACCAATCCGGACTGGTACCAACTCTTTCCAGTGACCCGGGAAGCCAGCCCATGCATATTGGCCAAAGCCGTGGTCAGCACAGCCGCCGCCAAGGTCAGTTGATAAATCCATTGCCACCTGCCTAGAACTGCTGAAGCCACGTCCAGCATAGGTATTTCCGAATGGCCTCCTGACTGAGTGGCCAAATATATAGCCAGTAGCAACGCACCCACCAACAGACCTCCCCCCAGTCCACCCCAGAATGCAGCTTTTTTGTTCAACTGACCCTTTAAAGTGGATAGGGCTACTGCGGCAATGGCGATATTATAGGCCGCATATAGTAGGGCAGAACCATAAACCCCGGGGCGAGGAAGATTCACAACAGGCAGTGCCAGCTTAGCCAGACACAATCCGACTATCATCACGGCAAGACCCGGCACCAACCACGCATTTACCTTGACGAATCCCCGGCCACCGGCCCGAAGTATCGTTACGCATGTACCAAGGAAAATCGCACACCCCCCAGGATACCACAAACCCCAATCGGCCAAAATGGCACCACCCGCAGCCGTCATAACCCCCACTCCCACTAAGAGGGTGGCCAAAAACAAAAGGTCTACAACCACCACCAGCACCCGAAACCGCAAAAGGTACTTAAGCAAATCAATATAGGAATAAACTGGCTCTTGGTGGGTAATATTTAGTATTACAATCCCAGCCCATACGAACAAACCTGTGGCCACTAAGACCCCCACCAAGCCCGGGGAACCGTAGGTTGTAAAAAAATCCACCACTTCTCTACCCGTTGCAAACCCAGCCCCGATCACTGCCCCACAATAGGCCATTGCTATGGAAAACGATTTGGTCTTGGGCATGACTATCACCTCACCGCAACTTATTCAGAGGTGAGTAATTTTATGTGAAGGATGCACATAAATATTATCATACTAGAATGACCCATGGGAGGGTGTTATGGCAAAAATAAAGACTTCCGCACCCCAGCATTATGCCCGAATCAAATATAACCGCCCCAATGCTCCGGCGGTGATCAGTCAAGCGCTATTGGATTTGCGCAGCGCTCCCATTGTTCCGGAAGACCTCCTGGTACTCTGCATCGGCACCGACCGTTCTACTGGAGACAGCCTTGGTCCGTTAATTGGGACCAATCTTTTAAAACGGACCCCCCCCTTCTTAGTATTTGGCTCCTTGGACCAACCAGTTCATGCAGCCAATCTTCCGGAAACGCTGGAAAAAATTAAATTGAAATCTCCTAAGTGGACGGTGGCCATTGATGCCTCTCTGGGCAATGTCGATGGAGTAGGCAATGTCAATATCGGGCAGGGCCCACTTAAGCCCGGCGCCGGTGTCAACAAAACCCTACCCCGGGTGGGGGATGTTTATATAACAGGTATCGTCAACGTTGGCGGATTCATGGAATACTTTGTTCTCCAAAACACACGCCTTTCCCTGGTGGTAAAGATGGCAGATGTTATCTGCACAGGAATAATGGAGGCCTTCGCCACAGAAAAAAAAATGGCCGGATACTACTAATATCCGGCATTTCTTTATTCCTTTTCCTTGTCCCTTTTCTCTTTTTTAGCTTTGGTTTGTCCTTGACCCCGCATGCTGCAGGAGCCCTGAAAAGTGGCACCATCACCAATGGACAACTTGGCGACACTGATATCGCCGTAAAGCTTGCCCGAGGGCTCAATCTCCAATATTCCCGAGGCCTCCACATTGCCCTGGAGAGTTCCAGCAATGGAAATGCTCCGGCATTTGATATCTGCCTCTATTTGCCCGCTCTCAGATATAATTATATCTCCGTTGGTGTTAAGTTGCCCGGTAACCTTACCATCCACTCGTAGAACGCCTTTGGCTTCGATGGTACCGTTGATGGTAGCCTCTTTACCGATTATGGTATCTATCCTTGTGGTATCAATCTCTTCTTGCTTCTTAAACATATTAACCCCCATTCATTACGGTAAATAATTCACTGGATTAACCGGAGTGCCCCAGCGACGCACTTCGTAATGAAGGTGAGGACCCGTTGATAACCCACTGCTGCCGACATAACCAATTACTGTACCCGATTCGACAGCTTGTCCCACCTTTACCCGAATTCTACTTTGATGCGCATAATAAGTGCTATATCCATACCCATGATCAATTATGACCAAGTAGCCATAGCTTGATCGGTATCCGGCGAAGGAAACTGTTCCCTTGGCCGTGGCGTAAATTTGGTTGCCATATATATTTCTGCCGGCGATATCAATACCTGTGTGGTAATCCTGACCCCAGTTAACCGGATGCCGCCGCCAGCCAAAGGGAGATGATATATAACCCCAGGTAGGCCAGCGTGAAGGCGTGGAGGCTTGCCGACGCTGTTGTTCTTCTATCGTTTCTTTGAGATCGACCATGCGATCTTCCTGTTCCGGTAATGCGGATTGTAAAACCTGAATCCCTGATAAGGTTCTGTCAACAGCTGTAAAGCTACGGGAAGCCAGTTGATCTCGGAAATCCCGGGTGCTATCGTCCCCAGACTCAGATTCCAGCTGCAAGGCAGAAGAATCATCCAAATCATTCATCTCCATCAACTTTTGCTCCAGGTCCTGGATGCGCTGGAGATTCTCTAGCATCATTTCTGTTTCACTGGCAAGTTCGCCAATCTGCTCACTTTTAACTTGATTGTCAATCCTGAGCTGCTCCAATTCTGTCAGCCCGGCTTGGGCAAAACTGTAGCTATTGAAAAAGCTGACTAACAAAATGGGCACAAAAACAAGGACCAGTCCCATGCATTGCACCAATCGCAAAGGAAACTTGAAACTTACCGGCGGTTTTTGCGAATGCGGGACCACCATAACAGTAATTGCTTTATTCTTCTTTTCCTTCAATCGCACCCCCCCTTACCTTGAGCGTTTGTCCATGGCAACGGTAATGGCCTCAACTTCTTCTTCAGACAAACTATATTTAGACTCGCCGCCTTGAACAGGTTTGGCATAAACACGGGAATCTTCCCGGCCAAAAATACTGGTGAGGACAAACCCCTCAGCATTTTCATTCAATAGGGCAAGACTAAAGCTTAAATCACTGCCAGTCTTGGCAAAGGCGTTATAGCGTAACAGGTGCCAGCAATGGGGATAAGCAGCAATCTCTTCCCGTAGAGCTTTGAGCTGCTGTTGTAAATCTTGAATTTGTTGGGTTTGAATCTTGCTACCTTCCTCCAGCTTGCATATATGCTCTTCCAAACTACCACCTTTGAGCAAAGTGGCCATTTTCTTGTACGCTTTCAGCTTGCGGGATAATGTAAAATTATACAAAAACAAAATTAGAGCCACAACGGCAACGGTCGTTTCAAACCAATACGCTTCGATAAATTCCATACCTATATCCTCCTAAACTCCTTAGCATGAACTGTATTCGCCAAAAAAAATAAATTTCCTGCTCAAAAGAGAAAAAGTTCACCCACGGGTGAACAATTTCCTCACTCTAGTCTGTGTTTTCTTCTTCCCGGCGCTGGGCCTCCCAATTGGGTACCCAATTATTGGACCAGTCTCCCTGCACAATGCCCGGAACATGGTTAACTTCCTCCATATCCGACAAGCCGGTGACTTGAAAGTATTCCTGCCGGCTGATATTCATACCAAAAGCATTGCGCACGTGGGGATATTGGGGGAACCGCTGTTTTTTTTCCTTAGACATATCCGTACCTCCCTTTTAAGGATTACCGCAGGGAGGTCATTTATTCACTTCACCCGCCCTCGGGCCGCCACAGCCCATTCGCGCCCATCGCTAACATAAATAGAGTTGGCTAGGTTGACCACCGGACAGGCATGATTGGGGACTATATCTACACTCTTGCCAATTTCTGGCAAATTTCGTCCCCGCAGGATTCCGTGCTCTTCCGAAAGCTTTTCCAAAGCCCAGTCCGGTTTTTCCAACAGACCAAAGCCTGCCACGGCCCCACCGCCATGGGCACCCTGATCCAAAGCCAGCACCTTGGCCCCTGCGTCGATTATCGCCCGATCCCGTGCCGGACGGCTAATTACCGTGCTCCGCACCTTCAAACTGCATCGTCCTGGATGAACGACTCCCAATGCAACCTGGGTGGCATCATAAAACACATAATTACCTGGTCTAATCTCGGTGACACCGTTGACACCTCCACCAAACTCCACAGTGGGAGTAGAACCTATGCTGACTTCCGGCACCTCTATCCCTTGACTGCGCAGGGCTTGAGCACAGGCGACCATTTGTTCTCCCTCCTGTACTCCCACCAGCCGCACTTGGTCTTGGTCTTTACACCCATAGGCGTGGCCAGCATGGGTTAGTAGGCCTTTAAAATTAAGGTTTTTGCGGCCCTTAAGCCAACGGACAAAGGCTTTCAACTCTGCTCCCGGCGTAAAACCGCAGCGCCCCAAACCAGTGTCGACCTTTACCATTACCCCCAGCCCTCCGGGAATAGCCAAGGAGTCCAGACCTTCGGCACCTTGATAAGAGTCAGTGAGGGCGATGATCCGGCATCCTTTATTCACCAAGGTAGCCAGTCGTTGCAGTTTGGTCTTCCCAACCAAGGGGTATGCCACCAAGATGTCATCAAAACCTGCCTCAAACATTACCTCGGCTTCTCCCAATTTGGAGACGGTTATCCCCTTAGCCCCGGCTGCAATTTGCAGCTGGGCAATTTCCGGTATTTTATGGGCCTTGATATGGGGTCGCAGTTTAACTCCCTGTCTCTGGGCCAAGGCTGCCATGGCTGCAATGTTCTTCTCCAGTTTTTTGATATCAATCCACACATATGGTGTGTCCATACTACCCCTCCCTAAAATAGCCATGTCATTAGCACGACGATGGGAAGCGCCGGCAACAGATTTGCCACCCGCACCTGCTTTAGTTCTAATATTTTCAAACCTAAGCCTAAAATTAGTATACCCCCCGTTACAGTGAGTTCGGTCCCTGCCTGCTGCACAACGGGAGAAATGTAACAGGCTCCCAGGGTGAGTAGTCCTTGGTATAAAAACACCGGCACGCTGGAAAAAACAACACCAATTCCCAAGGTAGAGGCAAATGCTATAGCGGTACACCCATCCAGAGAGGCCTTAGCCATCAATATTTCATGGTTGCCATAGAGTCCACTCTGCATTGCCCCCAGGATTGCCATAGGACCAACGCAGTATATCAGCGTAGCATACACAAACCCCTTGGCTATATCCCCTTTAAATTGTCTACCCATAGACTGCTCCAGGCGCCAGCCCACAATCTCCAAGCGCCCCTCTATATCTATCCATTCGCCCAACAGTCCCCCTAGCACCACTGCGATTATAATTTGCAGGGAGGAGCTTCCCCAATCCAGCACCATTTCTACTCCTAGGGCCATCACCACAATTCCCAGAGCAGAAATAACCGTTCCCCGTATTTTCTCGGTAAAGAGACTTCCCGCCTTCCACCCCACGAGCCCCCCGGCTATAATGGCCAAGGTGTTGATTATGGTTCCCGTCAAGTCCTCACCTCATATTCTGCAATTGACTCAGAGCAACCAGCAATTTATCGATATCAGCTTCTGTGTTAAAGATACCTGGGCTCACCCGGACAGTACCAAGATCAGTGGTTCCCAAACTGCTGTGCCCCCGGGGACTACAGTGTAATCCCCCTCGCACACAAATACTATAGCTGTCACCCAGTATGTACGCTAGTTCGCTGGAATCCAGCCCCGGCAAGTTAAAAGAAAGCACGCCTACACTGGGTGCCCCGCCATAAATCTTGGCCCCCAATTGTCTCAATCCTGACACAGCTCGCTCCCTCAACTTCCCCTCATGGGCGCAGACGGCGTCCAATCCCATTTTGGACAAATAACCAATTCCTGCCGCCATTCCAGCTATACCCGGCACATTGAGGGTCCCACTCTCATGGCGATCCGGCAACTGCTCTGGAGCCAACGGGCTAGATGATTTTGAACCAGTCCCCCCCAAGCGCCTAGGGCGGAGTTGCGCGCCCGGACGGATATACAAACCGCCTATCCCCTGGGGGCCTAACAATCCCTTGTGGCCAGGGAATGCAGCAAAATCCAGACCCAGGGCAGAAAAATCCAAGTCTAGCACTCCAGCTGTCTGGGCCACATCTACCAATGTCAGAGCACCGGCGTCCTTGGCCATTTGCACCATTTTGCCCAAGGGGTAAGTCTGTCCCGTCACATTAGAAGCGTGGGAGATGGCCACCAAGTCTGGCTCCCCCTCTAGCCCTTGTCGGTACATGTCCCAATCAAAGTCCGTTGGTGCGAGGGGATTGATATATTGAACATCCACGGCGAAGCGGCGGGCCACATCTTCCAATGGGCGCCACAGGGCATTGTGCTCAAATCCCACACTGAGAATCTTGCTCAGGGGTTGCAAGCCATATATAACCATATTGATGCTATCGGTGGCTCCTGCAGTAAATATTATTTGTCTTGCCGGGACATTAAAAAACCGGGCCACAGTCTCCCTGCCGGCCAACACCCTTCGGGAGGACTCCTGGGAAAAGTCATATCCTCCTCTTCCGGGATTGGCAGCACGCCGCAGGGCTTCATCGACAGCCCGGTAAACTATTTCTGGCTTTGGCCAGGTGGTAGCTGCGTTATCTAGATATATCAAATCTTCACCTCCAACTGTTTCACGTGAAACAACCGCCTCCCTGTTTCACGTGAAACAGTTATTCCCCGAGAATGTCCCGGACAATGCGTTGGGCATCCTCAACTGAATAGAACTCAATTATAATTTTACCCTTACCCTCTTTCTCTTCCAGAAAGACTCGGGTGCCCAGACGTTCCATGAGCTGCTCTTGCACTTGAGTAGCGTTAGGATCCTGAGGATGGGGTGGGTTCTTTTTTTGCTGGGGCCGGCGTTTCTTTTCAGCTGCTCGCACCGTCATGCCTTTTTCAACTATGTTTTCTGCGGCCCGAATCTGTTCTGTCTCCGGCATAGAAATCAGTGTTCGTGCGTGGCCAGAGGATAATTTACCCTGGGCCACCATGGCACGCACAGACGGCGCCAATTTCAATAGGCGCAGGGTGTTGGCAATGGCGGACCTAGATTTACCAATTCGGTTGGCCAAAGCCTCCTGGGTCAAATTAAATTCCTCGGCCAATTGTCTATACGCCTCAGCCTCTTCAATGGGATTTAGGTCCTCCCGCTGCAGGTTCTCAACCAAAGCAATCTCAGCCACTTGACGGTCGGTAAGATCCATGGTCACAGCGGGAATGGAACTCATTCCGGCGATTTTAGCCGCACGGAAGCGGCGTTCACCGGCCACCAACTGAAAGCGCCCCAAGTGGGGCCGAACGACCACGGGTTGGAGCAAACCATGTTCTGAGATAGACTGGGCCAATTCATCCAATGCTTGTTGAGAGAAATTTGTCCGGGGCTGGTAAGGATTAGCTACGATATCGTCCAAATTAATCTCTGCGGCAGGCTGCTCTTGATCGGCTCCAGGAATAAGTGCACTCAGCCCCCTGCCCAAGGCTCGATTAGTCATCGTTTAACACCTCTTTGGCCAACTGCAGATAGGTCTCTGCCCCCTTGGAGCGGTGATCATAATCTAAAATCGTCTTGCCGTGACTAGGGGCTTCACTGAGCCTAACATTTCTGGGGATTATGGTGTTATAAACTTGACTGCCAAAATAGGCCTTGACCTCGGAAACAACCTGGGCCGCCAAATTGGTTCGGGGGTCGTACATCGTCAGCAGAGCACCCTCTAGCTTTAAATTTTTATTAAGATGACGCTGGACTAGTTTTACTGTGTTAATGAGTTGGCTTAGGCCCTCCAGAGCATAGTATTCGCACTGGATAGGGACCAAAACCGAGTCCGACGCCGTCAGGGCATTCACCGTCAACAACCCCAAGGACGGCGGGCAATCGATAAGAACAAAATCAAAATCTTCCTTGACCACCTGCATATGTTGACTAAGTTTTTCTTCCCGGGACATGGAAGGAACAAGCTCTATTTCAGCACCAGCCAATTGAATGGATGCCGGTGCAATCCAAAGATTTTTAACCTCTGTGGGCAAGATAATAGCATCCAGGGACATCCCGGAAACCAATACATCATAAATACACCTTTTCACCGAGGTCTTTTGGATGCCCACTCCACTGGTGGTGTTGCCCTGGGGGTCGATGTCAACCAAAAGAACTTTCTTGCCGCTATTGGCCAGGCATGCTCCCAAGTTAATTGCAGTGGTTGTCTTCCCTACCCCGCCCTTCTGATTGGTTATGGCAATGACTTTCCCCATACTCTCACTCTCCTTAGACACACCACTTACTTCGGCAAACGAATGGTAACCTCAAAAAACTTGTCATGTTCAGCATGGCTTACCTGGGGTTTTAAGCCAATTTGCTCCATGGTAGCCACGGCTTGCCGTACGGTGTTCATAACTATGCGATAATCCTTGATGACAAATCTTTGTTTAGGGGTCTTTTTTTCCTGATTATCCTCCAACAAGCCCTGAATTAGCTCCTCAGCCTGACGGACATTCAAATTGAGCTTGATAACCTTTTCCAAAACCTTTGCCTGGGATGCATCATCGGGTAATTTCAGAAGTGCCCGAGCGTGGCGCTCGGACAATCCGGCTTCCAACAGTTTATTTTGCACCGATGTAGCCAGTTTTAGCAGGCGCATTTTATTGGCAATGGTGGACTGACTTTTGCCGATGCGCTGGGCCAACACTTCCTGGGTCAGGCCAAACTCATCCAACAAGCGCTGGTATCCCCGGGCCTCCTCGAAAAAGTCCAAGTTCTCCCGTTGCAGGTTTTCGATCAGCGCCATGGCAGCCATGGCAGAATCATTGACATCACGAATAACGGTGGGAATCTTTTGCCAACCCAACAGCTTACACGCCCGCAGTCGCCTCTCTCCTGCCACCAGCTGATAGCCATTGTTGCTGCGGCGCACTAATATCGGCTGTAGTAGCCCGTATGTTTTTATGGATTGAGCTAATTCATTAAGGTTCTCGTTGCTAAAATGCTGTCTAGGCTGAAAAGGATTGGGACTAATCTTGGTACATAGAAGTTCTGTGGCCTCATCGGCGCTGGTACCGGAAAAAAATTTGTTTATACCCTCCTTCACAGTTAACACCTTCCCTCAAAACAGGATATTGTGTTTATTCGCCACGTTCCAGTTCTTTTCCTGCACATACCCGGAAGTTATAGCGGGCGCTTGGTGGGAATGCCCGGCCGGCGAGGGAACTTTTCCGGTGTGGAACGGAGTTTTTCCACCACAACAATGCTGCGTCCCTCTCCCGTGGGCAAACTATAACGATGAATATCCTGGATTTCTCCACCCAATAATTTTACCGCCTGCTGGGCTGCAAGACCCTCTTTTCCTCCATCAGGGCCTTTTAATGCAATAAATAATCCGCCCTGCCTTAAAAGGGGCAGACAGTATTCAGAAATCACCGTCAATGCTGCCACAGCCCGAGTTGTGGCAACATCAAATTGCTCCCGAAGCGGTCCGCGGCCAACTTCCTCGGCCCGGGAATGGAGGATTTTCGCCTCCACATCTAGTTCGCGGCAGCAATGCTCCAGGAACCGGATCTTTTTTCCGGCCGCTTCCATTAAATATAGTTTGATAGAGGGATAAACCAGCTTTAATGGCAAACCGGGAAATCCCGCGCCGCTTCCTACATCCACCAGCGAAGAAAAGGTGTCGAAAAACCGAGCAGCATACAGAGAATCATATATATGCTTATACACATAATCTTGGGGACTGGTGAGGGCAGTGAGATTTGTTTTTTTGTTCCATAAAACTAGCACTTCATAATATTGGCACAAGTCATCCAAAGCTCTCTGTTCAATTGGAAAGTCACCTTGGGCCAGCATCTTTTCAAGTTCATTACGCACTGTCTCCACCCTCCTTACCCTTGAGATGAATGGACAGCAGAGAAAGATCCGCCGGTGACACCCCAGAAATTCGGGAGGCCTGACCCAGGGTCTGGGGCTGTTGGGCTTGTAGCTTTTCCGCTGCTTCGGCGGAAAGCCCCTTTATATCAGCATACCGAATCCCCCCCGGCACTGGCGTCCTCTCCAATCTTCGCATCCTCTCCACCTGTTGTTCTTGCTTTTGGACATAGCCCTGATATTTCAGTTCAGTCTCCAACTGGTGCACCAATTCCACGTTCAGTTGCTCTACTTCCGGTGCCCAGGGCCGTAAGTCTGCCAAAGATATTTCTGGACGCCGAACCAAGTCGGCCAAAGTCACAGCCTGTTTGAGGGGCGTGCTATTCTTTTCCACCAGCAAAGCATTGATATCCTCTCCAGGTTTTACCCGGGTGAGGTGAAGCTCCTCCTTGGCCCTTTTTACTCGCTGGACACGGCTCTGAAAAAGGGAATACTCCTCCTCGCTCAGTAGGCCAATGTCCCGCCCCAGAGGAGAAAGACGTTGGTCAGCATTATCCTGACGTAACAACAGTCGGAATTCTGCCCGGGAAGTAAGCATACGGTAAGGCTCATTAGTTCCCTTAATAACCAGATCATCGATGAGCACACCAATATAGGCCTGGGAACGCTGCAAAACAATTTCTCCCCGGTCCTGAGCCCGCCGAGCAGCGTTAATTCCTGCCATCAATCCCTGGGCGGCAGCCTCCTCATACCCCGAGGTCCCGTTAATCTGACCTGCGCAAAATAAACCCGGTATGTCCTTGGTCTCCAAGGTCAACTTCAACTGAGTGGGAACTATTACATCGTACTCAATTGCATAGCCCGGACGAATTATCTCCGCCTGCTCCAGACCAGGGATAGTGTGCAGAAAATCTTCCTGAACATCCTCGGGCAAACTGGTGGACATTCCCTGCACATAATATTCTTCTGTATTCATTCCTTCCGGTTCAACAAATAATTGGTGTCTTTCCTTGTCGGCAAAGCGGACAATTTTATCCTCGATGGAAGGACAGTACCTGGGTCCCACTCCGTCGATCACTCCGGTAAATAGGGGCGCCCTTTGTAAGTTATCTCGAATAACAGCGTGGGTCTTCGCTGTGGTATATGTCAACCAGCACTGAACCAGGTTAGCATTGGCCGGTTTAGTCCAAAAGGAAAAGCTCAATTCTTCATCCCCGGGTTGAGGCTCCATTCTGGAGAAGTCTAAGCTTCTACCATTGACCCGGGGCGGTGTGCCTGTTTTGAACCGTACCAGATCCAGACCAAGCTCTTCCAGGGATTGAGATAGTTTGCCGGGGCCTGCTTGAGCATTGGGTCCCCCAGCCCAGGCCTTGTCCCCGATAATTATCTGGGATGCCATATATGTTCCAGTGGTAATGATCACGTTGGGGGAAGTGAAACGCGTGCCCACTTTGGTGACGACTCCGGTGACACCCTGACAATCAGTCTCAAGACTTTCCACCACTGCCTGACGAACCCAGAGGTTAGGTTGCTTTTCCAATACATGTTTCATCCGAAGTTGATAAGCGGATTTATCTGCTTGAGCGCGAAGCGAATGAACTGCTGCGCCTTTATTGGTGTTGAGCATTCTAATCTGAATCTTGGTGGCGTTGATATTTCGTCCCATTTCTCCGCCCAAGGCATCAATTTCCCGCACCAAATGAGCTTTAGCAGGGCCGCCAATGGCGGGATTACAGGGCATCAGGGCCACAGAATCCATATTCATGGTCAAAAGCAGTACTTTGCAGTCCATACGGGCAGCGGCCAAGGCAGCTTCACAGCCGGCATGGCCGGCACCGACGACAATCACATCGTATTGATTCAAATTTCCACCTACTTTCCGAGGCAAAAGTTTGCAAAAATGCAGTCCAGCAGATCTTCAGACCAAACAGCTCCGGTTATCTCACCCAACCCCTGCCATGCATCACGCAGATCCATGGCCAAGATATCCAAGGGAAGCTCGTTCCAGTTCTGGATTGCCCTTACTAACTGGCTAAAGGCTTGCTCTAATATAGAAGCGTGCCGCTGGTTGGTGACAAAAGTAGTGTCCTGCTGGAACTGGCCTGAGGTAAACATAGCCTCGATGCTGTCCTTCAATTCCTCTATTCCCCTTTCCTCCAAGGCAGAAACACTATGAACATGCTGAAAGTTTAGGGCGCGGATATCCGCATCCTCCACCTTGGCAGGAAGGTCGGCCTTATTGAGAATAACAATGGTGTTGGAACGGTTGGCAGCCTGGAGCAGTAGAGAATCTTCCTCCTCCAGGGGATTAGAAGAGTCTATTAGAAGCAGGGTGAGCTGGGCTTGGGCCGCCAGTTGCCGAGCCCTTTCGATACCAATCTGCTCTACTTTGTCCAAAGACTCCCGAATCCCAGCAGTGTCAGCCAGGCGCAGGGGGATCCCTCGGATGTTGACGGGTACTTCCACAACATCCCGGGTGGTACCGGGGACATCAGTGACAATTGCCCGCTCTTCACCTGCCAAAGTATTGAGGAGCGAAGACTTACCCACATTGGGACGTCCTAAGATTACAGTAACCACCCCTTCCCTATATACTTTTCCCTCTTGGTATGTATTCTTTAACTTGGCCAAGGCTTTAAGCTGCTCATCTATCTGAGACAGAGACTGTTCCCGGCCTGTAGAATCGATGTCGGTATCTGGATAGTCGATCTCTGCCTCCATCCAAGCCAGCACGCCAGCAATATTTTCCCTAATCCCTTCAATCCGCCGGGATAATTGACCACGAAGATGCCCCCGAGCAATTTCTGCAGCCTTGGTGGATTCCGCATCGATGAGATCCGCGATGGCCTCAGCCTGAGCCAAATCCATCTGGCCATTTAAAAATGCGCGTTTGCTAAACTCTCCCGGCTCAGCAGGGTGCACTCCCAGAGCATAGAGGGCCTTCAACAGAGTCTGAAGAATTATCATGCCGCCATGGCAATGAAACTCCACTACATTTTCACCGGTGAAAGAACGGGGCTTTTCAAACCAGACAAAATAACCCGAGTCCACCAAATCACCCTGGACATCTATAATATCTCCATAATACATCTTGGTAGGAATCAAGTTTTTCACCTTACTCTTGGGACGAAATAGATCCTTGGCCAAGAGGAAAGCATTATCTCCACTGACACGAATGATCCCCACACCCCCCGAACCCGGGGGAGTGGCAACAGCAGCAATTGAACTGCGTTTGTACACCCTTTACGCCTCCCTTTTCCCGTATACTAGCACAGAATTTCCCGGAAAAACAATAACCGGCCCCCGGCCGGTTATTCCCCATCCTCTATGTCCACCACAACTTTTCGCCGTGGCTCTTCGCCAACACTGTATGTCGCAATCCCAGATTTCCCGCTGAGGGCCATGTGCACATAACGTCTCTCCGCTGCGTTCATGGGGCCAAGGGCAATCTTGCGCCCTGTTCTTAGCACCCTGTCTGCAGCAGAAAGAGCATTCTTCTCTATGGATTGCTGTCTGTTTTTTCGATAGTCACCAGCATCGACCAATACCGGCATAAAATCTGAGCATTTTTTGTTCAGGGCCAATGTGGTCAAATACTGAAGGGCATCCAGGGTCTGGCCCTTTCTGCCAATCAAGGCCCCCAAATTTTGACCTTGAATATCGATGCATATTCGCTGATCCTGTTCCTGAACATGAACCCGAGCATTTACATGCATATTTTCCAACAGTTTTTCCATCCAGTCAGAAGCAAAGAGAATGGGATCAAACAATTCCCGCACATGCACCTTTGCCTCCTTACCAGGAAGTATGCCCAACAGGCCCCGAGTGGGCAGTTCCAGCACAGTTATGTCCGCATCTTCCCTGGCGATTTTCAAGTCTTCAAGCGCAGCGGCAATGGCCTCTTCCACAGTTTTTCCGTTGCCAACGGCTTCTCTCATTTTTTAAACGCCACCTTCCAAATCAGGTTTTGTCCGGTTAAGCAATAGATGCTGCACAATGGCAAAAATATTACCTGTCAACCAATATAACGGCAAGCCTTGCGGAAGACTGTAGCTAAAGAACACAATCATAAAGGGCATCATATAGGTCATTGCCCCCATACCGCCTCCAGCTTTGGGTTGCCCCGCTGTGGTCAGCTTAGTCTGAAGATAGGTTGTTACCCCGGCGAGAATGGGAATGATGGCGGGAATCAAATATGCCTCTAGTCCTGTTCCTTGACTGGCCAGTTCTTGAAAAGACATATTCAAATCTATGGTGTTGGCAAATAATGGGGAAAATCCTTCGATGGCATTGTACATCCTATTAGGATCTCGCAGGACGCCAAAAACGGCTATTAAAACAGGAAATTGAACCAACATGGGCAAACAACCACCCAAGGGATTAATTTTGTGCTTCTTGTACAGTTCCATCATTTCTTGGTTTAACTTTTCCTTGTTGTCCTTGTACTTCTCTTGGAGCTTCTTTTGTTCCGGGCCTATGGCCTGCATTGCCTTGGTAGACTTTGTTTGTTTCATGGTTAAAGGCAATGTGACAAATCGGACAGTCAGAGTGAGAAGAATTATGGCCAAACCATAATCAGTTGTGAAATTGTAAAAGAAAATCAGCGCCTCGGCGACAATAGTTCGCAGAAATTCCACCTATCGTTTCCCCCTTGTTATTTTAACGGATCATATCCACCAGGATGAAAGGGATGACAGCGTAAGATACGACGTAGTGTCAGATATGAACCCTTTATAAACCCGTATTTTTCGTAAGCCTGGATAGCATAAACAGAGCAGGTTGGAGTGAACCGGCAATGTGGACCCAAGAGTGGAGAAATAAACTTCCTATATCCACGGATTAACAAAATGGCAATAGTCCTCACCGAGATACATCTCCAAGAAGCTTGGCCTTTCGCAAAAGTTTTGCCATGGTCTTGTACACATCCTGATAATTATCCTTGGCCAGGGGCGGACGGGCCACCACCACTAAATCGTATTCAGGGGCCAACTCTGGCAAGAATTGATTCATGGCCGCACGCAAAAGCCGCTTACAGCGATTACGGACATGGGCTTGCCCCACCTTCTTACTGACAACAAAACCAATTCTTATATTGGTGTTGTCGGGCTTGGGCAGGCGGTATATAACCATTTGCTTGGCTACCACATACTTGCCTTGTTGGTACGCTGCCTGGAAATCCGCCGTCTTCAGTAAACGATTTCTCTTCTTTAACATAGCTAAGGGCGCAAAAAGGCCACAAACGCGGCCTTTTACGCAGTTAGTTTTTTCCTGCCCTTGCGGCGGCGGCGCTTAATAATATTCCTGCCAGCTTTGGAAGCCATACGGGCGCGAAATCCATGAACCTTTGCATGTTTTCTTACTTTGGGTTGGTAAGTCCTCTTCAAAACGTCCACCCCCTTATTTTGCACTAGCGAAAATTATAACTTATATCCATGGCAACGTCAAGAAAAAGATACTGCGGTGAGACCTGGGGATATGTGGATTAATTCTGTTTGCGGCCTGGGGATAATTCTGATAAACTAGGGAAAGAACATAGCTTTATCATGGAAAATACCGGAGTTATCCCCAATCTGTTAATAAGCTTGTGGATAGGTTACAGCTTCTTAGGCCTATTATATCAGTTTTTAAATTTTTTTTCCTCAAAAACTATATCTCTGTGGGTAAATCTACTGTGGGTAATTAAATAACTTTTAGTTATCCACATTTTTGTGTTTATATGCTGCTTTGGGAGGGTAAATTTTTATGATGAATTGTAAGAATATCTGGAACCAGACACTACTCCTCATCGAGGAAAGAATCAGCGGCCCCAGCTTTGAAACATGGTTGAAAGAGACCGAGGCCATTGATGTGCAAGGCGACACAGTGGTTGTCAGTGTACCCTCAGATTTTGTCAAGGAATGGCTTGACAACAGGTATGCCCAATTAATCAAAGATGTGTTGCTGGAAGTAACGGGAAATCCCCTGGATGTAAAATTTATAGTGGGGGCTCAGGATCCAACCACAACCAGGGAGGGTAGACGTGATGAAGTTATATCTACCCAGCTAAACCCTAAATATACTTTTGAAACCTTCGTTATAGGGAATAGCAACAGATTCGCTCATGCTGCGGCTCTGGCAGTGGCGGAGGCTCCGGCCAAGGCCTACAACCCCCTCTTCATCTACGGAGGCGTAGGTTTAGGCAAGACTCACTTGATGAACGCCATCGGTCATTTCGTTATAAAACATTACGCGGGCTCCAGGGTGGTCTACCTCTCCACCGAAAAGTTCACCAATGATTTCATCAACTCTATCCGGGACAATAGGGCCGGTGAGTTCCGTAACAAGTACCGCAACGTGGACGTCCTCCTCATCGATGATATTCAATTCTTGGCGGGGAAAGAATCTACTCAGGAAGAATTTTTTCACACCTTTAATGCACTTCACGAAAGCAATAAACAAATCATAATATCCAGCGATCGTCAGCCCAGGGAAATCCCAACTTTAGAAGACAGATTGCGGTCACGATTTGAATGGGGCCTAATTACTGATATCCAAACCCCGGATTTAGAAACCCGAGCCGCCATATTACGCAAGAAAGCCGCCCTAGAGCAAATAAACATTACCGATGAGGATATATTATTGGTCGCTAATAGAATTACCACCAATATAAGAGAGCTGGAAGGTGGGCTTACCCGCATCAAGGCATACGCCTCCATGACCGGGCGAGAGATAAATCAGGAATTAATTGAACAAACACTAAAAGACCTGGTCCCCAATTCCCAGGATGAACCCATCACCGTGGAAAAAATTCAACAAGTAGTCGCAGACTATTACAATCTTAGGGTCGAAGATATGAAAGCCAAAAAGAGAACCAAGGCCGTGGCCCATCCCCGTCAGATAGCTATGCACTTATGCCGGGAGCTAACGGATTTGTCCCTACCCAAGATAGGTGATGAATTTGGGGGTCGTGATCATACCACCGTCATGCACGCCCAGGAAAAAATTAGTGCAGAGATAGAAAAAAGCCCCAACATAGCTCATCAAGTTGAGGCCATAAAGAAGTTGCTCCACTCCTAATTTCTGTGGATATGTGGACTGTGTGGAACAAATCAATTCTTTATCAACAGGTTTATGCCCAGGTTTTTATCCACAGGGGCTTGAACTGAACGCGGGTATCCACAATTCCACA
>Ga0209075_1002143_pt1 | contig 17669 bp, 16 predicted proteins | sample Stecom2011_FD_187523 | JGI IMG/M metagenome (GOLD analysis project Ga0209075, IMG submission 187523) | Agricultural soil microbial communities from Utah to study Nitrogen management - Steer compost 2011 (SPAdes) (version 2) | ecosystem: Environmental > Terrestrial > Soil > Agricultural land...
ACGTGAGCCTGATCGCCGTCCACCATGATTTCCGCTACCCGGGGCCGCGAGTTGTAGTTGGAGCTCATGACAAAACCATAGGCACCTGCGGAACGTACTGCCAGCAAGTCGCCGGGCAACAGGTTCAGGGGCCGCTCCTTGCCGAGGAAGTCACCGGTTTCGCACACCGGCCCCACCAGGTCATAGGTTGCCTCAACGCCATCGGTACGGGGCCGGACCGGAATAATGTCCATCCAGGCGTCGTACAGGGAGGGGCGGATCAGGTCGTTCATGGCGGCATCAATGATGACGAAGTGCTTATGCCCGTTGTCCTTCAGGAATTCAACGCGGGTCAGCAGAATGCCGGCGTTGGCGCTGATGGAGCGCCCTGGCTCCAGAACCAGGGTTAGCGAACGGCCCTGCAAGCGCTTCAGAACGGCTTCAGCATATTCCCGGGGATGGGGCGGCTGTTCATTACGATAGGTGACTCCCAAACCGCCGCCCAAATCCAGATGGCGCAGTTCAATACCGTCGGACGCTAGCTGATCCACCAGCACCAGGACTCGGTCTAAGGCATCCAAAAAGGGGGACAGCTCCGTCAGCTGTGAGCCGATGTGGCAGTCCACGCCTACGATCTCCAGGTGCTCAAGCTCCCGGGCCCGGCGGTAGACCTCCGGGGCGCGCTCGATGGCAATGCCGAATTTGTTTTCTTTCAGGCCGGTGGAAATATAGGGGTGGGTCTTGGCGTCCACATCCGGGTTGACCCGCAGGGAAATGGGAGCTCGCTTGCCCAGTTCGCCGGCCACCTCGTTGATCCGCTCCAGCTCCGCCTCGGACTCCACGTTGAAGCAGTGGATGCCCACTTCCAGGGCCCGGCGGATTTCAGCGGGTTGCTTGCCCAGCCCGGAGAACACCACCTTGGCGGGATCGCCGCCGGCGGCCAAGACCCGCTCCAGTTCGCCCACCGAAACAATATCAAAACCCGCGCCCAGGCGGGCCAATACGTTCAGAACCGCCAGGTTGGAGTTGGATTTGACGGCGAAACAGACCAGATGGGGAAAGTCTCCCAGAGCTTCGTGATAGGCCAGGTAATGCTCTTCCAGGGCGGCGCGGGAGTAGATATAGCAAGGGCTGCCGTATTGGCTGGCAATCTGGCTGACCGGTACGTTCTCGGCAAACAGCTCGCCGTTTCGGTATTGGAAATGATTCATGGTGAAGCTCACTCGGACGGAAGTTGGTCGTCGACGGGATTCTGGTTGGTGGCGTTATCCCCATCATGTTGCTGGGGCGAAGCCTGGTCCAGGGTGGCCGGGGGCAGGTACAGATCCCCCTTCTGTCCACAGCCGGACAGCAGGACAAGCAGGCTTCCCAGGGCAGCGGCGACAAGATAACGCATGGTGACAAATCCCGTAGTCAAAAGATGCATGCAGTATAACGCGGGGTGGCGGCAAACAGGAAACGGGAACCGGAGCGCTGGTGGCCGGTTGCTAGCCCTGGTCTGTCGCAAACTGTTGTAGGGCCTGTTGGAGGCGCTGTTCCAATTCCAGCTTGTACTTCAGGTACTGAGTGGTGTGCAACTGGGCCTGGTAGGGTTGCTGGCCCAGGTCATGGGGCAATCCCAGGTCGGTGACGTAGCAGGGACAGAGGGGCCGGCCGGCGCGGCGGGCCCGCAGGTAATGGGCCACGGCCGGGAATAGCTGGTCGCCGTAGTCTTGGGCATGGAACTCCTGGTCGTCCACGAACAGGTCGAACACCAACTGGCCCTGGTGCTCCTGACTGCCGATGGCGTGGACTTCCAGGTAGTCGCTGAAAGAGCCGCCGGGCGGACGCCGCTTCTGCACCTCCAGGGGCTGGCCGGCACGCTCCACCAATTCGAAGAACTGGATCTCGGGGTTCAGCAGGCCCCCTTCATCCAGGCTGTGATGCATCTGGCGCCGGTCCTGTACCGCGCACAGGAAACGATACAGGGGTTCGAGCAACTGCTGGGGATCCTGGCAGCGGCCGGTGTAAAAGGTCAGGGAGCCCTGTTCGTCGAGAATATAGATTTCCAGCGGGCGTTCTTCTGCTGTCTGGGGGCTAACCACGGGCTCAGTGGACAGCGCCGGTTCCACCAGGGTGAGGCTGGGGGCCGGCTTGGGCTCTGGCTGGTAGTAGAACACTTGGATCTTGTCCGGCTCGTCCCGGGCGCAGACCGCGGCCAGGCGGGTGTTCTGGAACGCGTAACGGTCGAGTTTGATGGGGCTGTAGTGGCGTTGGGGCAGTTGCAGGTGCCGGAACAGCTCCTCGGTGGTTTCGAAGCCGGCGAACAGGGGGGTGCCATCTTCCAGCTGGACCACAAAGTAGCGGTTATCCATTTCGATGACATAGCGGGCGCTTTGGGGCTGGTCGCGATGGAACAGGGCGCCGGTCAAGTCCTGAAGCAGTTGCTCCACCCGGCTGGCAATGGCGCTGGCCCGGGTCGGGCAAAAGCAGTGAACGCTGGTTTTGGGCATGGTGACCTGGTGGCCGGAGCCGAGGATCAGGGCCAGATAGTGTTTCAGGCACTGGATCAGGGTATCGCCCCGCTCAAAGCGCTGCACACTCACCTCGTTCCAACTACTCAGGCTCAGCAGGTCCAGGGTCACCACCAGGTTGTTGCGCAACGAGCTGTAGCCCAGGGCATCGGTACGGCTGCTGAGCTTGTAGATACCCTGTCGGGTCAGCTCTTCCATGGGGTCTATCCCCACATTCACGAACAGCAGGCAGCGCTGGGGTGTGCTGTTCCGGCGATAGGCCTCCTGCTCCACCGGCGGCAGCGGCAAAGGGAAGGTCTGGCGCAAAACCCCAATGATATTTTGCAGCTCATACAGGGTAGCAGCTGTGGTACCCGCGACCAGGCTGATGCTGGTGGTCGAGGTGAGAATGCCATTGAAGTAGGCCCAGGCAATCAGCTCGATCAGGCTGGCGGAACGCTTCAGCACCGGGTGGAAGGGAGCGTCCTGGGGGGTGGGCAGGTTGCGAAACAGCATCCAGCCCTGGGCGTCGGCACCCAAGGCCTGGCTGCTGCTGTGATGGAAGGCGAGCTGCTCCTCACTGAGGTTGGGTGCAATGCCCGGGTTGATATATTCGATCTTGCCGGCCTTGCGTTGGAAGGCGGCCGACAGCTTGCGACCCAGCAGGTTGACGTCTTCTGCCTTGATGGCCGCCTGTTTGACATGGGTGCGGGCATACTGGGACAGAAACCGGTAGCTGAGGGTTAGCTCATTGACCACCGTGCGCCGTTCATTCTGGACTTGGGGCACCTTCCACTGGTGGCGATGGTCGAGGCGCTTTAACTCCGCGGCTTGCCAGCCCCATTCAGCCACCAGCCGCTCCATCAGCAAGCGGCGCCAGGTTTTGTTGTAGCGGTTGCCGGGAATCGACAGGCGCTCGCCCACTTTTAGGTAAAAGCTGCGGCGCACCAGCTCCAGGCGGTCCCGTTCGTCCCGTGCCAGCAGGTATTCTTCCAGGCTGCGATAAAGCATCACGTAGGGGTCGAGTTCGTCCAGATCCAGCCGGTCTTCATACAGGGCCTGCTTGAAGCGCAGGCTCAGGCAGGGCCGGTCCGGCTGCTGGGCATAAACCTCGGTCAGCAGCAACTTCAGGATCGACTTGTATGGGGCATCAATGCCTTTGTAGAGCTGCCACATGCCGGCGCCAATGAACTCTTCCGGTGGAATCTTGGGAATCCCCCCCAGGTCGATGTAGTCCCGGGTCCGGATGAAACGCTTGTGCTCCAGCAGTTGGGTGTAGTGCTCGTACTCAGCTTCGTTATAGACCGGGATCAGCCACCACAGCGGGCAGCTGCCGGCCAACTGGATGCTGGTGCGGTAGAACTCGTCCAGCAACAGATAATGCTGGGCGCTGCCGCAGTCTTCGTCATCCACGCCTGCCTCATGGCGCCCCCGGCGAAAGTCGTGGGCGTTGATCAGGAAAATATGCATTTCCTGCCCCATCTCCGCGGCCCATTCGCTGATCAGGGTGCATTTGCGTTGGAGCTCGGCGAGCTGGGCCGGAGGCAGGTCCGGGCGATGGCACAGCCAGATATCCATATCACTGCGTTCGGAGTGGGCCACGGTCCCGGTGCTGCCCATCAGGAACAGGCTCTGGATGTCGGCTGCCCGGCGAGGTTCGTCCCGATACTGAAAGGAGCGGCTGAAGCGATGGGCGGCGGCCAATTCCACCTTACTGGGCTCATAGCCCTGGATACGGTAGGGAGCTTGGTGCGACACGTAGCCCGGCAAGAGGGGATGGTTGACGTGAAACAACAACGGCAGCAGCTCCAAGACCAGCTGCTGCCGTCCGTTGAGGGCGGCATGGGTGCGCTGGAGTCGGCCTTGGCTGACTTTCAGGAAGCGGTCGCGGATAACCTTGAGGGTTTTGCGATCGACGCCTTCGTCATAGTCGGGTTGGATAATGCGCTGGACATTCATGCCATTGAGTATAGATGCAACTGGAAACCGCGAATGTTTAGCCTGCAGTTAATTTGTGACCTAAAAGTTTACCGGGATTTCATCCGGCGTGACTGGTGAGGTTCACTGGTTGGGGGCGGATAAAATCCCGCAAAACTTTAAGCCAGGCGCTTTTCCAGGGCTTCCAACTGCAACGACTCCACCTTGGGCAGCCCGAAGCGGGGAGAGGTGGGGAAGGGAATCAACTCGCCGGTACGGCGGTAGCCGCGCCGCTCATAGAACGCGATCAGCTCGTGACGTAGGGTGATGACGGTCATGCGCATGGTTTGCGCCCCCCAGTGCTGGCGGGCGAACTCTTCCGCTTCCCGCATCACCTGTTTGCCCAGTCCCTGTCCCTGCAGGCCGGGTTTGATGGTCAGCATGCCCAGGTAGGCGCCTTGCTCTGTTTTTTCCAGATGGACGGAGCTGACCAGTTCGTCTCCCTGCCAGCCGAGCAGGAGCAGGGAGTTGTCCGCCGTGATCAGGGAGTGGATTTCCTCGGCATCGGTGCGCTGGCCGTCGAGGATATCGGCTTCGGTAGTCCAGCCCTGTCGGCTGCTGTCGCCCCGGTAGGCGGAGTTGACGAGAGTAACGATAGCTTCAACGTCTTGGGGCTGGGCCGGACGAAAGGACAGGGAGCTCAGTGATTGGGCTTGGTTCATGATGTTCCTCGAAAACAGACGACTTGCTTGTTTGCGACTACGGGGTACCTGGTGAGGGCCGGCTTTTCAGTGAGGCAAAGACTTGGAAAACAGGTTCATAACGATCACGCCCGAGAGGATCAAGAGGATGCCGGCAATAGCTCCTGCATCCAGCTTCTGCCCCATCACTAGCCAGCCAACCAGGGTGATCAGCAGGATGCCCACACCCGACCAGACCGCATAGGCCACACCCACCGGAATGGTGCGCAGCACCAGGGACAGGCAATAAAACGACAGGCTATAACCCACAATGACCGTCAAGACCGGCCAGAGCTTGCTAAATCCGTCACTGGCTTTCAGAGCGGAGGTCCCGATGACTTCCGACAGAATGGCAACCAGGAGCAAGAGCCAGGGGTTCATGGGTGTGATCCTCGCGATGATAGAACGACCCCTGCAGATCCCGGCCCTGGGTGAAGCAGCGTGCAGGCCTAGGGCATATGCCAAAGAGCCTGAGAGATAGGCTTAGGGCTGGTGAAGCTCAGCCTCCGGTTCTCTAGAGACTGACGTGCTCCCGACCTGGATCTGGTAGGGTTTGAATGCATCTTCGCGGATTTTACCAAGTGCGATCAAGTCAAAGCTCATTTCGTCAATGGTGGCGGTGGCCTTGGTAATCTCAACCCGGGTGTCGTCCGGGAAGCAAATGTTCTCCCCTTCCACGAAATCTTCCTGGTAGCGTCCGGCGGTGGTGTCTTCCAGGTAGGTGGTCAGCGTTGCCCGGTGCAGGATTTCACCGTCTGGGCTTACGAAATTCATCTGGATTTCCACTTGGCCGGCGTCGCCGCCGCTAAGCTCGCTGCCGATCCCGAAGCGGATGGAGCAAATGCCATGGTTGACGAAGGTGGTCGACAGGTGGCGCAGGGTGATTTCGGGCACATGCTGAGAGGGAGTCGCCTGCGCGGACGCCGACAGTAGCATGACTATGGCGGCGGACAGCACCAGGGGCTTGTTCAAGGGGTATCTCCTGTTCCATGACCAGCGAAAGAGCCAGGCGCATCGCACAACTGATGCCTCCTGTATTACAGGTGTCGGTTTTACAAGACTAGTTGGAATACTTCAACCTGTAACTGTTTTTTTGCCAAAGGCATACAAAATCCAGCCGAGAAGAAGTCCGCGGATTAATCTTTTCTGACCACGCTGAGCTTCCCGTCAACTTCCAGAATGGCCAGCTTCACGCAGGATATATCGGCCACACCTTGCTTGCGCAGACTGGCGGAAAGCTCCTCTTCCGTCAGCTTTTCCTTGGCCAGATTGGCCTTGAGAAGCTGGCCGTTATGGATCAGCAGGGTGGGTGAGTGCTGGTCGATGCTGCGCAGGCGTGGGAAATAGTATTCCAGAACGTTGAACAGATAGCTCCAAACCAGCACGACTACGATCATCAGGAGCACATCCGGCGCGGAGGTGGTTTCGCCGACCATGGCATAGCCGGCCAAATCGCCCACCAGCACCAGGGCAATGATGTCGTTGGGGGACATACTGCCGGTATGGCGTTTGGGGATGAACCGGATGATGACCGCAATGGCGAGATAAATGATGGTGCCGCGGGCCAGGATCTCCCACAGCGACAGCTCCAGGCTGAATGCTTCCAGCATTGCCATGACCCCCATCTCTGACGCATTCCAGAAAAGCCTTTGGCTAACAGGTCTGGGCGGCGCCATCAGCGCTGGCCGGCCCGAAATGGGCGTCCAGGCTGAGCCTATATTTTAGGCCTGGGAGATGGGGAGACCAAAAGACCGCTCGCCTAGGGGGCGAGCGGTGAAGTTGCGGAACTTTTACTGGGCCTGCTGCATGGCCTTGAGGAGGGCGGTTTGCAGCTCGGCTTGGATGGCCGGATTGATATCGGCCATGTAGCTGCCGAACTTTTCCATGGCGGAGCGGCCGATTGGGGAGGAATAAAATTCCGTCAACGCATTGATTTCTTCCAAGGTGAAGTGACGGGCCATGGCGTTGAGCATGATGTTTTCCAGGCGGCTCAGGTCAATCTGCTCCATGATGGAGGCAAAGGCTTCCCGCTGGCCTGCCGCCATGGTCGCCATCATCTTGTCGGTCACGTCTGCCCACATGGAAGATACTGGCATTACGGACAGGTAGCGCTTGGAGGCTTCAAGTCTTTTCTCAAAGCTGGCATCTGCTGCCAGGCTGACGTTGGCGAACAGGGCAAAACCAAGGGCGAGAATTACTTTATACATAGGCAGACTCTTTTAGAGGACTTGTTATAAGGGGTGGAAAAGACGTTTATTCACGTTTGCAAGCAGGTTAAGTGAAGCATGAAAAAGCGGAGACTTCCATGCCGAACCCGGGGTTTTCGGTGTTTATTGACTGTTGCTGTCACTTTCTGGTGGGGTTGGAGTGATGGAGGGGCAGGTAGGGAGCTGCTGCTGTCGGGGCGGACACCTCTAACGGACCGGATGTGTACCAAGAGCGGTATCCTGGTTTGGCCACTTGTCATTATAATGGCGCCCTTGGCCTGAGAGTTCATGCTTACTTGTGAGACCTCATGCCGCCCTTTGAATGAAGAGATGTCCGGGGACTTTATGACTTTGATGACGTTTGTTTACCTGGTTGCCGGCCTGGTGCTGTTAGTGGTGGGAGCCGAGTTGCTGGTGCGGGGCGCGGCCCGGCTGGCGGCGGCTTTCGGGATCTCTCCGCTGGTGATTGGCCTGACGGTGGTCGCTTTTGGTACCAGTGCACCGGAAATGGCTGTCAGTGTGCAGTCAGCCTGGGCAGGATCGGGCGATATTGCCATTGGCAATGTGATCGGCAGTAACATCTTCAACGTGCTTTTTATCCTGGGCCTGTCGGCACTGATCGTTCCCCTGATCGTGTCGCGGCAACTGATCCGGCTTGATGTGCCGGTGATGATCGGCGCCAGTTTGTTAGTTTACGTTCTCGCCTATGATGGCGAGCTGAGCCGTCTCGATGGCGCACTGCTGTTTTCCGGAGTTCTGATCTACACCGTATTCCTGATCATTAAGAGCCGCCGCGAACAGAAAGACGGTGCCGGTGGGGAGTTTGCAGAGGAGTATGGTCTGCACGAGCAACCCAAGCCCTATGCCTGGCTGGTGAATCTCGGCCTGCTCGTGGGCGGGTTAGCCCTGCTGGTTGTGGGCTCGAACCTGCTGGTGGAAGGGGCGGTTGCCCTGGCCCGCGCCCTGGGGCTGTCGGAACTGGTCATTGGCTTGACGATTATTGCCGCTGGAACTTCACTGCCGGAGGTGGCTACATCCATCATCGCTGCCATCAAGGGTGAACGGGACATCGCCGTGGGCAACGTGGTAGGCAGCAATATCTTCAATATTCTCTCTGTACTGGGGCTGGCGTCTTTGGTATCTCCTACGGCTCTGGTCGTTTCCGCCAACGCAATCAATTTCGATTTCCCGGTGATGATTGCCGTGGCCATAGCCTGTCTGCCGTTGTTCTTCTCTGGCTATGTGATCAGCCGATGGAAGGGCGCACTGTTTTTCGCCTATTACGTCATCTACACCTTGCACCTGATCGTAGTGGCGACCAACACCCCGGGTTTTGAGACCTTCCAGCACGCCATGACCTGGTATGTGCTGCCGCTGACGGCAGTAACATTGTTGGGCGTGGGTATCCGCGCCTGGCATCTGCAGCGGAACTGATGCTGGCCCGTGGCGGGCTGAAGTCCCGCCACACATGACCCTCCTCTTTTTGCGATATCAGACTTTGCCGACTGAAAGACCGCTGGCAGGTCACTTCTGTCGCGGTTTGGCCGAAAATGACAGCTAATTTGGCAGCTTTGAACCTCACGGTCTGGCGCAGGGCTCTCTATACTCGGCAAAGACAGTCAAACCAGAAGATGCGGCCAGGAATTACCGCAAGAGAGGAACCTCATGAATCAGACTGCATCTTTGCCTGCTTCCTATTCCATCCCTGTGCGGCGGATGGACTTCAGTTTCGATGATGATATCCCGGAAAACTGGTTCGGCAATGATCCGTTCCGGACCCTGCTGCTCAGTGCCCTTTCAGGCACCTTTCCGGAAGGGGAGCGGTTTTTCGTGGATTCCGTGCGCCTGTTCCAGGACCAGATCACCGATCCGGCTTTGCGCAAGGCCGTGCGTGGGTTTATCGGTCAAGAAGCTCATCATGCCAAGGAGCATAATGTCCTCAACAATTGGCTCAAGGGGCGCGGCCTGCCGGTCCACAAGATCGAAGCCATGGTCCGGGAAGGGCTGGGCTTCATGCGCCAGAAGCTAAGCCCCCAGCGCCAGCTAGCCATGACCTGTGCCCTGGAGCACTTCACGGCGATTATGGCCGAATTGCTGTTGAAGCATCCGGAGCTGTTGGAACAGATGGATCCGCGCCTGCGGGCCCTGTGGATCTGGCATGCCATTGAAGAGTCGGAGCACAAGGCGGTGGCCTTTGATGTGTACCAGGCCACCGTGAAAAGCTATTGGGTGCGGGTTTCGCAAATGGCCTTCAACACCTTGGAATTCCACTTCTTCATTAGCCTCCACTTCCTGCGCCTGCTCAAGCACACGGGCCATTTGTATGACGTTCGAATGATGGCGCGGGGACTGTACGAGCTGTATGTCTCGCCCGGCTGGTTCCGTAAACTGGTACCGGCCTATTTGGCCTACTATCATCCGAACTTCCATCCCTGGCAGCGTAATAACGAAGCCGAGCTGGCCCACTGGCGCCAGGAGCTGGACCGGTTGCTGGCCGCGAACGGGCAGAAGGCGAAGATCGCCTGAGTCTGCTTCGCACCGGTCGAGGGGCGGCGGGAGATTTCCCCCCTCTGGACAGATAAGGCTCTTCTCCGGGCTTTTAATTCCGGCGCTCTCCCTCACACCTGTTTTGCCAATCACTCTGCAAACAGTTCCACTCCTGTTTTGGTCAAGGTTTCCTGTTTATCGAAGCAAGGGCTCACCTGGTGCCCTTGATCTCCCCTGAAAGCTGGCTAAATTATTAAAATAATAAGCACAATGATTGAGGGGTTTTATAATGACGTTCTGGCCATGGACCAGTGAACTCGAAGTCGGAATCAAAGAAATTGACGAGCAACACCGTTGGTTGGTCGATCTGACCAATAAGCTTCACGACGCGTTTCAAGCCGGGGCCGATCATGGAACGATCAGGGAAATCCTGGAGGGGTTGATGGACTATACGATGAATCACTTCATCGTTGAGGAAGAGTTGTTCGACCGGCTGGGCTACCCGGAAAGCGCCGCCCACAAGAAATACCACAACCGGTTCACGGAGCAGGTGATGAGCCTGCTTGACCGCCACGAAGCCGGGGAAGTGGTGGGAGCCGAGGCGCTGGAGCTGCTTAAGGACTGGCTGACCCACCATATCCTGAAAGTGGACAAGGCCTATGTGGAGCATTTTCGGGCCCATGGCGTGGGCTGAGCCGTCACCTTCCAACCCTGCCGGTCAGGCAAGCCTAGCAGGTTTTGAACTGCGATCATTTCGTTTTGGTCTCTGCCGGGGCCTGTTCCTGCGTCTGTCGACTTGCTAGTCTGTGCGCCCTGCGCCGGGAGGCTGGAACCTTCCGGCGGTGTTATAGGGAGCGCACATGCATCTTGAAATCCTACAGGTAGATTATTCGAACCCAGACCACTGCCAGGACTGGATCGGGTTGCTGGACGCCTATGCCCAGGATCCCATGGGTGGGGGCCAGCCCCTGTCACCTTTTGCAAAAGCCAATCTGGCTGGCGCCCTGGCCAAACGTCCCGATGCCCTTAGTCTGTTGGCCTACGTGGAGGGCCAGGCCGTTGGTCTGGTCAACTGCTTTGAAGGCTTTTCCACCTTTGCCTGTAAGCCTTTGCTGAACATCCATGATGTGGTGGTGCTTAAGGACTACCGTGGCCTGGGAATCAGCCGCCAACTGCTGGCCCGGGTGGAAGCCATTGCCCGGGAGCGGGGCTGCTGCAAGTTGACCTTGGAAGTTCTGGAAGGTAACCGGGTGGCCAGGCAGGCCTATGAGGGCTATGGCTTCAAAGGCTATGAGCTCGACCCGGCCATGGGACAGGCGTTGTTTCTGGAAAAGCCACTGTACTGATCCCGCCTCCCACTGGGGAGGGGAGCAGGCAGAGCCTGGTTTGTTATCTTTTGTTAGGTTGCGCCCGGCACTGTAGATTAGGTGATCATCTTTGAAGGATCGGTCACCGTATGGACTCGAAAGACAGGTCTTCAACCAGCCTTGATCACCCGCTTTCACGCCGGCAACTGCTGGTCGGCTTCTTGAGCGCCTATACCGCTTCTTTGATTCCCTGGGCTTGGGCGCAGGAAGTGCCCAATGAAGGGCAGGCGGCCTTTATGGCGCTCTCAGCCATTATCGCCGGTCGTCAGACCCTGAACCCGGAACTGGCCAAGCGTATTTATGAAGCCCTGGATCGCTCGGAGCAAGATTTCGCGGCCAGAACCCAGCAACTGGTGGCCCTGATCGAAGAGCAGAAAATCGATCCGCTGCAGTTGCAAGCCATTTTGGATAAGCAGTACCCCCAGTTGGCGCCCATCCCCCGCAAGTTGGCCACCGCCTGGTTTCTGGGGGTGGTGGAGGTGGATGGCCAGGCCCAGGCGATTGCCTATGAAGAGGCCTTGAATGCCGTCTTCGTTGCCGACGTGTTGAAGCCTCCCAGTTATTGCTATGGCGCCTATGGAAGCTGGGCGGAGCCACCCATCCCGAATCCGAACACCCAATCCGAGGTCTAGACCCATGGCCGAAAACCTCTCTGCAGATTTTGTTGTCATCGGTTCCGGAATTTGTGGCGCCCTGGCAGCCTATAAACTGGCCCGGGCGGGGGCCTCGGTGATCATGCTGGAAGCCGGTCCCCGGGTGACCCGGGCCCAGTTGCTGGCCAACTTCCGGAATTCTCCGCGGCGCAGTGACTGGATGTCTCCCTATCCCTTCTCACCCTGGGCGCCCCATCCGGTGTACAAGCCCAAAGATAATGGCTATTTGGTCCAGGCCGGGCCTTATCCCTATCCGGCGGAATATATCCGTGTGGTGGGCGGCACCACTTGGCACTGGGCGGCCCATACCTGGCGTTATCTGCCCAACGATATGCGGATGCAGAGTCTGTATGGGGTTGGCGTGGACTGGCCCTGCACCTATGACGAGTTGGACCCTTTCTATCAGGAAGCGGAGGAAATCATGGGGGTGGCCGGCTCTGCCGAGGAACACCCGGAGTCGCCGCGCAGCAAGCCGTTCCCCCTGGAACCCGTGGCCGAGCCCTGGGCCATGCGCCGCCTGCGGGAGCGCCTGCAACCGGAGTATCCGGTGGTGGGCAACACCGTGGCGCGCAACAGCCGCACCTTCGGGGGGCGGCCAGCCTGCTGCGGCAGTAATAACTGTCAGCCCATCTGCCCGGTGGATGCCCAATACCATGGTGGACTGGCGGTGGATGCCGCCGAAGCTGCCGGAGTACGGCTGATCCCCAATGCGGTGGTGTACCGGCTGGAACACGACGAGCGGGATCGCATTGTGGCGGCCCATTATTTTGATCCCGACAAACAGTCCTATCGGGTCACGGGCAAGACCTTTATCGTGGCCGCCAATGGCATCGAGAGCCCGAAGCTCTTGCTACTGTCCACCAGTGAGCGCTTTCCCAATGGCATTGCCAACAGTCGCGACATGGTGGGCCGTCATCTGATGGATCACCCCAGCACCTCCCTGACATTCGATGCCGACGAAGAGGTCTGGCTGGGACGGGGGCCCCAAAGCCCCAGCTCCATCAATACCCTGCGGGATGGCCCGTTCCGGGCGGAGTTTTCCGCCTATCGGCTGGACTTCACCAATATCTCCCGGGTGGACAGCACCACCCAGCGACTGCTGCTGGATGGGGTCTACGGGCCGGAGTTTGAAAAGCGCCTGCGCTACAGTGCGGCCCGGGAGATGAACGTGAAAACCGTGCTGGAGGTGCTGCCCCGGCCGGAAAACCGGATCACCCTCAGCGACCGTAAGGATGCCTTGGGCATTCCCCAGCCCCAGGTCCATTATGCCATTGACGCTTACACCCGGGGTGGCGCCCAGGATGCCAAGAAACACTTCACCCGCATTGCAGAGCTGATGGGGGGAACCAACTTACGGTTCACCCCGGATGATGCCTTTGCCAATAACCAGCATATCTGCGGCACCCTGAGCATGGGCAATGATCCGAATACTTCAGTGTGCGACCGCTACGGCAGAGCCCACGATCACGAGAACCTGTTCTTCATCGGCACTGGCGTGTTACCGACCGCCGGCACCTGCAACTCGACGCTGGCGGCGGTTGCCGTGGGGTTTTGGACGGTGGCTCATATCCTGGAAGAGCAGGCAGGCGTGCCCTCCGGCAAGCGCGCTGCAACAGGTGCTGGAGCCGGTACGTAGCCATCACATAACCATAGCCGGCAAGTCGCGCAGCCGGTTATGAGATCCTTACGAAGGAGGCTTTCATGGGGTGGATCCAAGCGGTGAAGCGCTTTGTGGGCGGCCTGATGGTCCTGGGGCTGGCCTGGGGCGGGGCGGGGGTGGTTGGTGCGGCACCTGCTGATCCGGAGCTGATCCAGCGAGGGGAGTATCTGGCCCGGGTGGGCGATTGCGTGGCCTGCCACACGGCACCAGGCGGTCCGGTGTTTGCCGGTGGGCTGGAGCTGCCGACGCCCGTGGGCAATATTGTTGCAACCAACATTACCCCGTCGAAAACGGCGGGCATTGGCAACTATACCCTGGAGCAGTTTGACGCCGCCGTGCGCCGCGGCATTCGCGCGGACGGCAAGCCGTTGTATCCGGCCATGCCTTATCCTTCCTATGCCAAGGTTACGGATGAAGATATCGAGGCGATGTATGCCTACTTCATGAATGCCGTGGAACCGGTCGAGACCCGGCCGCCGCAAACCAAGCTGCCGTTTCCTTTTAACATCCGCTACTCCATGAAGCTGTGGAATGCCCTGTTCTTGGATGAGACACCCTTCCAGCCGGACCCCTCTCAAGGGGAGGAGTGGAATCGGGGCGCCTATCTGGTCCAAGGGCTCACCCATTGCAGTACCTGCCATTCTCCGCGCAACTTCCTGATGGCAGAGGATTCCTCCCGGGACTTGGCGGGAGGAGAGGTTGGCCCCTGGCATGCTCCCAATATCACCTCGGATCCGGTCAGCGGTGTCGGTAGCTGGAGCCTTGAGGAAATCGTGGCGTACATGAAGCAGGGCAGTATTCCCAAAAGCCAGGCGGCAGGGCCGATGGCGGAGGCGATTGACCATAGCTTTCAATACATGACCGACGCCGATTTACGAGCCATGGCCGTTTATCTGAAATCGGTACCGCCGATTGCGGAAGATGGGGTTAAAAAGCCGGTGGATAGCTGGGGGCGGGCCCATGCCGACTTTGCCAGTGTGCGGGGCAAGCCCTGGCCGGAGAATCCGGATGAGCTGAATGGCCCGCAACTATTCGATGCCTACTGTGCGGCGTGCCACCAGGCCTCTGGTCAGGGCACCTTTGATCGACAAATGCCGGCCCTGTACCAGAATACCGCCACCGGACGACTGCAAACCAATAATCTGGTGATGGTGATCCTGGAGGGAATCCATCGAGTGTCCCAGGGGTATGAAGTTCGGATGCCGGGCTTTGCTCATGAGCTTTCGGACCAGCAGATCGCCACCTTGAGTAACTATCTGATGCAGGCCTATGGGAACCCGGATGGACAGACCTCTGCCGAGCAGGTGGCAAACCTGCGTCAGGGTGGCCCGGTTTCGTCCAGCAACCTGATTTTGTTAGCCCGCGCCGGCATGGTGGTCGGTCTGTTGGTGGTGCTTGCCCTGGTCGTGTGGTTGGTACGACGCCGGCGATCCTAAATGGGCTAGAAGTATCCTGCACTAAAGAAGGAGTCTGATATGCGTTATTCGGCTTTCGCGATGCCTGTATTGCTCTTGGCCTTGGCCGGCTGTGGTCAGAATGAAGCGGATCCGGAAGAAACCCCGCCGGCTGGCCAAACCAGTGTACCGGCGGAGACTGCTCCAGAGGCTCCACCGGAGGACCGGGGCACGGGGCTTGGCACTGAGTTTGGGGTGGAAGGGGGTGATGTTACCGATCCATCTACCGGTGAAGGGACCGGTACAACCCAGTGACATTGGCGTGGTTCTTTCTTGATTGTCAGAACATTTAACAATGGCTACACGGGCGTCGCCCCGCAGCAAACAGCCCTTTCCAGGAAAACAACAGGCTTTCTTTCGGCAAAAAGAGACACAAGGTCTAAATACGAGGCCGTTTCCGGCCACTTTTCTCCTTCAGCCTTCCACAAATTAGGTTTTTAGCGACAAAGCTGCGCTGGGGGCGTCGCTCTTCTGCGTCATTTCTTTTTACAGGTCGACGATGAATAAGATAAGTGGTTTTCTCGTCTAATCGACTCAAGTGACACAGTCGTCATGGTGATCGCCTGGAAAAAGCCGGTTTTTGTAGAAGTTTGTCCAACTTGTCTGCTTTTTTGGGGGCCTGTTGAGGGGGAAGGGGGCTGGAAGCAAGCAACCGCACCTTAGGTGAGTAGTTTTTGAGCGTCGCCGGGTTTTACAGGATGATTTGCCATATTTTTTATAGTTCATTGAAAACATAGAGAAACTTTAAAGTGGCACTGTTTGTGCTCAAGGGAGGAGGTGGTAGTAGCCGATGTAATAACGATGACGACTTATCGCAAAAGGAAAATAACAATGAAAATACTTGCACGCTCTTTAATGCTGGGCCTGGGAATGGCTGTTTCCGTCGGCGCGAATGCTTCTCTGTTGGGATTGCATGGTGATGATGACACCTCCCCCTTTGAAGTGCCTGCAGTCAACGAGTATGCGCCCCTGGTGGGAGCCAATGGTTTTATCGGTGGGCACCTGTTCAATAGCAGTTCCTCCGCGATCAGGGTGACCTACGAATATATCTTCAAGGAAGCCAGTCTGCCCAATACCTTCTGGGTGGGTGACACGCAGGTTTTCTCCGGCAGTCCGAACTCGGTGACTTATTCGGAAGTGGTCTCCAGCCTGGCCGACTTGACCTTCTCCTTCCGGACGGACATTTATGGTGTTCCCCACCGGGTGGATAACGACCGCAATTCAGCCTACCAGAACAGCGACGAAAATATGTATAACTTCTTCCTGTATGAGGCTGGCGAAAACCTGTGGTATGCCGCCCTGGATGACGGCCGCAATGGTCCGGACGATAACCACGACGATATGGTCATCCGGATTACGGCGGTGGCAGTACCGGAGCCTGTCAGCCTGGGCCTGATGGGACTGGGCCTGCTGGGTGTCGGTGCGTTCCGTCGCCGTTCCTGATAGATCTTTCGGTCTTGTACAAAAAACGCCGGCTTATGCCGGCGTTCTTCTTATTGGCTGCAACCCGCTGCCAGTTGTTCCTTGGGAGGGAGCCCGTCGGTGTTGGTCAGGCGCAGGCTGAAGCTCTCCGAGGGCTCTGGCTTGCCAAACAGGTAACCTTGCAGGTAGTCACAGCGGTGATTGGCCAGAAAGTGCCGCTGGTCTTCCGTTTCCACCCCTTCCGCGGTGACCTGCAGCCCCAGGCTGTGGGCCAGGGCAATCACTGCGGTGGCGATCTGGGCGTCTTTGGTGCCCAAATAGATGTCATGCACAAAGCTGCGGTCGATCTTCAGGCTGTTGACCTTGAACTGGCGCAGATAGGCCAGGGAGGAATACCCCGTGCCGAAGTCGTCAATGGCGAGGCTCACTCCCATGGCGCTCAGGGCGGCGAGGGTGTCGATGGTTCGGCCCACATCGCGCATCAGCATGGTTTCCGTCAGCTCCAGCTCCAGGAGATGGGGGGGCAGCTGGTACTGATCCAGCGCCTCGCGCACCAGGGCGACCAGGTCTTGCTGGGTGAATTGTTGGCTGGACAGGTTCACCGCCACTGGCACCGGCTCCAGGCCGGCATCGATCCAGGCCCGAATCTGGCGGCAGGCCTCGTAAATAACCCATTTGCCAATGGGTACGATCAGGCCGGATTCTTCCGCAACGGGAATGAAACGGTCTGGCGAGAGTAGTCCCTGCTCCGGGTGCTGCCAGCGTATCAGGGCCTCGCATCCCCGTAGCGTCAGGTTGCGGGCATCCACCTTGGGTTGATAGTGCAGGCGCAGCTCGCCCCGGTCGAGAGCGCCCCGCAGTTGTTGTTCCAGAAGCAGCTCGCCCAGGTTGGCCGTATTCATGTCGTCGGTGTAGAACTGGTAGCAATTACGACCACTGGCTTTGGCCCGGTACATGGCGGCGTCGGCATTGCGCAGCAGGATGGAGCCGGAGGTGCCATCCTCGGGGTAAACGGCTATCCCGATACTACAGGTCACGGTCAGCTCGTGAATTCCCAAATGGCAGGGCTGGGTGATGGCTGCCAGAATCTTACGGGCAATGAGCCCGGCATCCTGGGGATCCTTGAGGTTGGGCAGCACCACGACAAACTCGTCTCCTCCCTGACGGGCCACGGTGTCCGTCTCCCGCACGGCTTGCTGGCAGCGTTGGGCGACCAGGCGCAACAGGCCGTCGCCAATCTCATGGCCGAGGGTGTCGTTGATCAGCTTGAAGCGATCCAGGTCGAAAAACA
>Ga0209075_1002144_pt1 | contig 17663 bp, 22 predicted proteins | sample Stecom2011_FD_187523 | JGI IMG/M metagenome (GOLD analysis project Ga0209075, IMG submission 187523) | Agricultural soil microbial communities from Utah to study Nitrogen management - Steer compost 2011 (SPAdes) (version 2) | ecosystem: Environmental > Terrestrial > Soil > Agricultural land...
CGCTGAGTTTCCAGCAGATCTTTCCGCCCTTGTGTTTCGTGTTGAAGCGCGAGTTGCTGAAAATCCCCTTTTTCGGCTGGGGGCTGGCGCAGATGCCGTTTGTGGCGATTGATCGGGGAGCCGGTCGCGATGCGCTTGAGCAGGTTGCGGAAAGAGGTGGCAGGCGGCTCGCGGAAGGCTTCTGGGTGGTGGTGTTCCCGGAAGGTTCTCGTATTCCCCCCGGACGTTCAGCGCGTTACAAGATCGGCGGTGCCTGGCTGGCCAGCGAAGCCGGTGCGAAGGTCGTGCCGGTGGCGCACAATGCCGGCGAATACTGGCCAAAGAACGCGTGGGTGAAACATCCGGGGGAAATCATCGTCAGTATCGGGCCGCCGATTGAGGCCGCCGGGCGGGAGCCGAACGACGTGAATGCCGAGGCCGAAGCCTGGATCGAAGGCGAAATGCGGAGATTGTTTCCCCATCACTACTATGCGGCTGAACGCCCGGCGTCAGACGACACCGCTGTATAACAAAGCGCGCTCCGCGCTGCGAGGCAGCGGTGAGAGTGGCCTCGTTCCCGGACGGCCTGTTTCGTTTTTGCTGCGCGCGTAACGGCGAAGATGCTCACGCGTGAGGTGAGCGTTCGCTGAACATCCGGCGAGGGTGCCCCACGCCCGAGGGGGCCATTGGCTCGCGGGCGGCGTGCCGCTGGGTTTATTCGGCGCCGGAGTTTCTGGGCTGAATCGTCACGTGAGTTTGAGGGCCGGACGAATCAGGCAGACGATGGGCGCTGTAGTTTTCCGTGAGCGCATCGTATTCGATGATATCGCCGCGTACGACATCCCCCCCGGAAATGACCTCAGCCCGCACGAACAGGGTGGCGACTTCCGTGCGCGCGTCGTATTCGATGCGCTCGGCTTCGCCTTCGATGTATTCGTTTGTGCCTTCGCGTTTCTGACGAAAGGTGGCGAGCTTGCCCGGCGCGACGGTGACGACACCGGTGTGGAAGCCGTCCGGCCCTTGGATGACGACGAGTTTGTCGCCGCGCAGCTCAAGCGAGCCCTGGGTCAGCAGGACATTGCCTTCAAACGTATGGGTGTTGTTGCGATCGTCGACCGTGGCTTTGTCGGAGGTGATGTTGATGGGTTGATCACGGTCGGATGCGTTGTTGGACTGGGCAAACACGCTGGGCGCGCTCAGGATGAGCAGGCCGGTGAGCAGAAGAGAAATGAAAGGGCGGGTCATGACGAGTTTCGGGGTCCGCGAGGCATCTCGACGCTGGTGTTGCCGCGCAATTCGAGCGTGCCCATGATGTTGTCCGCACGCAGGCCGTCGCCATGCGCGATTGAGTTGTTGCGGCGGATCCTGACCGGATCGTCGCTTGCCGCTTGTTGGGTGTCAGGCCAGTACATCAGGGTTTCGGCGTCGACCTGCACCTCTGCTTCGGTTTCGGTCGGGCTGCGATGAACGACCACGTCGCCACTGAGCAGGATGCGTTCGCCGCCATCGTAGGCTTCGCCTTGTTTCGAGCGGATATTCAGCTCGCCGCCCCCTTCAAGTGCATAGTGCAATCGGGGCTCGACATAATCGCTGAGGTCCGAGGCCGGATAATGCGTGACGCGTTCGGCGAGCAGCTCGTAGCGCGGCAGACCTTGTTCGTCAAAGCTGACGAGCCGGATATCGTAGCCGATGAAATCCGGGTCAGTGCGTTGCACGACTTCGGGGGCTTCGTCCGGACGTGTGATGCGTTCGAGCCAGATGGTCAGGCTGGCAAGCAGCGCCAGTGCGAGGATCGGGAGAATGCGTTCGGGACGCCGCCGCAAGAATGCTCTCATGCCAGATATTCCGCTAACAGCCCGTCCAACCGGCCTTGGGCGCCAAGAATGAAATCACACGCTTCGCGCACTGCGCCGCGTCCGCCGGGCCGCGTGGACACCCAGGAAACATGCCGGCGGACGAAGGCATGTCCATCCGCCGGGGCAGCGGAAAATCCGCAAGAACGCAGGATCGGCAGATCGACGACATCATCTCCCATATAGCCGACAGCCTCCGCCGCAAGATCACGTCGCTGCAACAGATCATGAAGACAGGCGCGTTTGTCACTGACCTCCATGTGCAATTCGGTAATGCCGAGATTGCTGGCGCGCTGTTCCAGCGCTTTGGATCCGCGTCCGCTGATGATGGCGATTTCGATGCCGGCCCCGGCGAGCATCCGCAGGCCGTGGCCGTCCAGACTGGAAAAAACCTTGATTTCTTCACCGTTGGGCGTGAAATACAGACTGCCGTCGGTCAGTACGCCGTCCACATCGAAAGCCATCAGGCGCAAACGCGCGGCACGGGCGAGCGCGTCCATCAGATTACCCTCGCTTGCATCAGATCATGGGTGTTCAGGGCGCCGATCAGTTGCTGATCATCGGACACGACGAGCAATTGGCTGATGCGCAAGCGTTCCATCAGATCAGCGGCCTCGACCGCGAGGGCGTTCGGGCTGATGGAGCGTGGGTTGCGCGTCATGATTTCTTCGAGCCGGGTGGCGTGAACGTCGGTGCCGCGTTCGAGGGCACGACGCAGGTCGCCGTCGGTGAAAATGCCGGTGAGCCGGCCTTGTGCATCCAGCACTGCGGTCATGCCCAGACCGCCGTGCGTCATCGCCAGCAAAGCGGCGGTGAGGGGGGCATCGAACGGAACGCAGGGCACGTCTTCGCGAGGACGCATGACGTCACGCACATGCGTGAGCAGGCGTCGGCCAAGCGCGCCGCCCGGGTGCGCGTGAGCGAAATCGTCGATACTGAAACCGCGCGCGTCCAGCAACGCCACCGCGAGCGCGTCTCCCAACGCCAGTGCCGCGGTGGTGCTGGCAGTGGGCGCGAGATTAAGGGGACAGGCCTCTTCCACCACGGTGGCGTCCAGATGAACGTCGGCCGCGCGTGCGAGGGCAGAGCTGGTGTTGCCGGTGAGTGCGATCAGGTTTGCGCCGCGGCGCTTGGCGAGCGGCACGATGGTAAGCACTTCTTCGCTGGTGCCGGAATTTGAAAGTGCGATCACGACGTCAGCAGGGGTGATCATGCCCAAATCACCGTGAGCGGCTTCGGCGGCGTGGACGAAATAGGCCGGCGTGCCGGTGCTTGCCAGCGTGGCGGCGATCTTGCGTCCGATGTGCCCGGATTTTCCAATCCCGGTTACGATCACGCGACCGCTACAAGCCAGGATGAGCTGGACTGCGCGCTCGAAATCTTTGTCGATACGAGCGATCAGTGCGTCAATGGCGTCGGCTTCGATGCGCAAGACACGGCGGGCCATTTCACTGGCGCGACCGGACGTTGGAGGCAAGGAAGCGTCGGTGGCATCCTTTTCGGTCTGAAGGCGAGAGGGGTCTGTTTGGTTCAGGTGCGACATTGATCCATCCCCGAGTGGTCTCGGTGAATTCCGGTATCGCTCACTGCACAGGCGAACCAGACGTAGGGGGTGTTGAACGTATTGCTCGTGTGGAGCGGCGTCATGCGCCGGTCATTTTGCCACGTCGGTACGTAGGAAGCTTTGCGCATCGCCTGCGCTGCGTCGAGCACGAACCGGCATGAGCCCGCGAGGCGGCGCCTCGGCCGGCCGTTTGGCCAAAGTTCAAACTTGCAGGCTTGGAGTCGTTGCATGGCTCAATAATACTCTGGGTTCATGGCGACAGATAGCGCATTGAGACACCGCAGGCGGGTTCTGCCGTCTGCAGCATTTTTCCCGTTCTGAACGACAAGGGCTTGCCGCGCATCGGCCCTCGGAACGGGTGTGCGAGCGCCGCAAAAGGTTGGCCGAAGTATACCAAAGGGTGAAATGAGGCCGCCGCTCGTTGGCGTAAAGGGGCGGTGCGGATTTCATGGCGCGGATCCGAGGTTTGTTGCGTTGCTGCTACGGCAGCGATTCGGTCTCTGGTAGAATCGCGTGTTTTCAGCGCCATGGATCCACATATCTTGCAATCTGCTGCAAAACAAGAGCTTGTCCGCCTTGAAGGTGTGCATTTCGCCTATGGCGAACGCAGCATCCTGTCGGGGGTCGACCTCACCGTTCATCGCGGTCAGACCGTGGCGATCATGGGCGGCAGCGGCTCGGGCAAGACCACGTTGTTGCGCCTGATCGGAGGGCAGTTGCGGGCGCAGGCAGGCACGGTCAATGTGGATGGTGAAGAACTCGGCGGTCTGAGTACCCGTCGTTTGTACGCTTTGCGCCGCCGTATGGGCATGCTGTTCCAGTTTGGGGCGTTGTTTACCGACATGAGCGTGTTCGACAATGTGGCTTTTCCGTTGCGCGAGCAAACCGACCTGCCGCCGGAACTGATCCGCGATCTGGTGCTGCTCAAGCTCAATGCGGTGGGTTTGCGTGGTGCGGCGCACCTGGAGCCTTCCGAACTGTCTGGCGGTATGGCACGTCGGGTGGCGCTGGCGCGGGCGATTGCCCTGGATCCGATGCTGATCATGTATGACGAGCCTTTTGCGGGGCTCGATCCGATTTCACGCGGGATTGTCGGCCAGCTGATTCGTCAGCTCAATGACGCCCTCGGCGCAAGCAGCATCATGGTCACCCATGATGTGCATGAATCGCTGGCGATCGTCGATTACGTGTATTTCGTTTCGGACGGGCGGATTGTGGCGCGCGGCACGCCGGACGAAATTCGTGCTTCGACCGATCCTTTCGTGCATCAGTTTGTGCATGCCGAGGCAGATGGCCCGGTCAAATTTCATTATCCTGCGCCGCCGCTGGGTGAAGACCTGTTTGCGGAGAATGCGCGATGAATGGATTGGCAGGGGTTGTGCGTCGTTGCGGCAGTGTCGCCATCGAAGGCATGTGGCGGCTGGGTTTTGCGACGCGATTTTTTGTGCTGTTGCTGGTGCATTCAGGCCAGTCGTTGCGACGCGTTCATCTGACCATCCGCGAAATTTACTTCAGCGGCGTGCTGTCGCTGTTGATTATCGTCGTGTCGGGGCTGTTTGTCGGCATGGTGCTCGGCCTGCAGGGCTATGAAACCTTGCAGCGTTTTGGTTCGGGTGACGCGCTTGGCGTGATGGTGGCATTGTCCTTGACGCGCGAACTCGGGCCGGTGGTGGCCGGTTTGCTGTTTGCGAGTCGTGCCGGCTCGGCGGTGACCGCAGAGATCGGCCTGATGAAAACCACTGAACAGCTCAAGGCGATGGACATGATGGCGGTCAACCCGCTTGCGCGTGTCGCTGCGCCGCGCTTTTGGGGCGGTGTGATCTCGATGCCGATCCTTGCGGCGATCTTCACCGCAATGGGCATCTTTGGTGGCTGGTTGATGGGCGTGGTCGCGATTGGTGTCGATCACGGTGCCTTCTGGTCACAAATGCAGGCCGCGGTGGATTTTCGTTACGATCTGCTGAACGGTTTTATCAAGAGCGTGGTGTTCGGCGTTGCGGTTTCGCTTATCGCAGTCTTTGAAGGCTATGACTGCCATCCGACTGCCGAAGGCATCTCGCGCGCCATCACGCGTACCGTTGTCGGGTCGGCGCTGGCGATTCTTGCGCTCGACTTCATTCTTACTTCTTTCATGTTCCGGGGAACCTCATGAGCCGTACCACGTTGGATTTGTGGGTCGGGATTTTTGTTGTCATCGGCATTGGCGCGCTGCTCTTTTTGGCCTTGCGTGTAGGCAACGTGTCAAGCGTGGACCTGACTGACGCGTATGTAGTGCGCGGACAATTCGATAATATCGGTGGCCTCAAGGTGCGGGCGCCGGTGAAGAGCGCAGGCGTGGTCGTCGGTCGCGTCAATGCGATCACCTTCGATACGCACAGCTACCGTGCTGCGGTGGAAATGTCGATTGCGCCGGACTTTGAATTTCCTCGCGACACCATTGCCTCCATCCTGACTTCGGGACTGTTGGGTGAGCAATATATCGGTCTTGATCCGGGCGGTGATTACGAAGTGCTGGAGCATGGCGACACCTTGGAGCTGACCCAGTCAGCCGTCGTGCTCGAGAAGCTGATCGGACAGTTTTTGTTCGATAAGGCGGGCGCCCCGGCGGGCGATTGAAATCTGTGACGACCGAAAAAAACCAATATCAACGGGATCCGACATGACAGGTAAACGGGGTTCGCGCGCAGCGCTCATTGCGCTGGCCTGCGCAGTAGTGATGACAACAGGCTGTGCTTCGCGTCCGCATAATCCGGACGACCCGCTCGAGGGCTACAACCGGGCGATGTTTGCCTTTAATGATGGTGTGGATCGCGCGGTCGTGAAGCCGGTTGCGCAGGCGTATGAAACGGCTGTTCCCCAGCTGGTCCGTACGGGCATGGGCAACGTTTTCGGCAATATCCGGGATGTTTGGACTGGGGTGAACAACCTGCTGCAAGGCAAACTCGAAGAAGGCATGTCGGATGTCATGCGCGTGGCGATGAACTCCACCTTCGGTATTTTCGGCCTTTTTGACATCGCTTCCGAAGCGGGCCTGGAGAAACACAACGAGGATTTCGGTCAGACGCTGGCGGTATGGGGCGTGGGCGAAGGTCCGTTCATCGTGTTGCCGTTCTTCGGACCCAGCACCCTGCGTGACACCACTGCGTTGCCGCTGGATTCGTTTGCCTATGGGCGAACGGCTATCGACCATGTGCCAACGCGTAACACCGTCACCGCCGTGCGACTGGTGCATTTGCGCGCGGGCCTGCTGAGAGCCGAACGGGCGATGGGCGAGCCGAGCGACAAGTACGCTTTTGTGCGCGACGCGTGGTTGCAGAATCGTCGCTATCGCGTACATGACGGCAACCCGCCGGTCGATGATCTGTACGAGGATTTCGACGAAGAGGTGAGTGGGCCGCGTCATCTGTTTGACGCGGATGCGGTGGCAGATGCTGCGCTCACGAAATTGGAATTTGCGGAGGTGGCTGCGGTCACTAACGACCACTCCGCAATGATTGAAGGGATGCGCCGATGAAAAAGATCTTGCTGATTTTGAGCCTGTTGCTGACGCCGGTATTTGCCACGGCAACTGAGCCCATGGCGCCGGACGAGCTGGTGCGTGCGCTGACCGATGAGGTGCTGGAAGTGCTGCGTACCGACGATCATCTCGCGCAGGGCGAGACGGAGCCGGTGGTGCGGGCGATCGAGAAACTCGTGCTGCCGCATTTCAATCTGCGTCGAATGACGGCGCTGGCGGTCGGGCGCGACTGGCGGGATGCCACGCCGGAGCAGCAAGAGCGTCTGGTGGATGCGTTCTACGAAATGCTGGTGCGTACCTATTCGAACGCGTTGACGGAGTATCGCGATCAACGCGTGGATTTCCGTCCGTTGCGCATGAGCCCGGATGATCGTTCGGTGCGTGTGCAGACCCTCATCATTCAGACAGGCGGTGCGCAGCCCGTTGCAGTGGATTACATGATGGGCAAAACGGAGGGCGGCTGGAAGGCGTTCGATGTGGTGATTGCCGGTGTGAGTCTGGTGACGAACTACCGGAGTACCTTTCAGCGGGAAATCCGTGCAAATGGTATCGAAGGCCTGATCAAGTCGCTCGAAACGAACGAGATTCCTGTGGACACCGGAACACCCTGATGGCGGACGAAGCTATTTTCCGACCGCAAGGCTCGCTGACCATGCATGAAGCCACTCGCTATCAGGCGGAAGGCCGTGCACGGGCCGCGGCCGGAGACTGCACGATTGATCTGTCGGAGGTGAGCGATGCGGATTCCGCCACGCTGGCACTGCTGTTCGATTGGCAGCGCACGGCCCGGGCGGCAGGGCATCGCTTGAAGGTATGCAATCTTCCGGCAGGGTTGAAAAGCCTGGCCAACTTGTACGGTGTGAGTGCTTTGCTGTCCGACAGTGAGGTTGCGAGCAATAATTGATGGTCGATGTGGAGTCTTGTTTGCTGCATCGGTTGTTTGTTTTCCGAATGCTTCGTCGTTTGAAGCCGGATGAGGCGAAAAGCTCCAAGGCTCTCCAGAATATTGCAATGCGGGTGCTATACGGTCGGGCCGAAAAGGGTTTCGGCGCTCGGGGTTCACGCCGTGCCCTTGCATTGGTTAGCCAGCACCCCCCGCATTCCTCGCGCAGGTTCCCGGCGCAGCCACACAGATTCGCGTGATCCGCCAAAGTAGATGAAGACACACCCAGCGATCCGAATTGATTCGGTCACCAAACAGTATGGAAAGCTGCAAGCCCTGGCGGGCGTCAGCCTTGAAGTCGCACAAGGTGAATTTTTCGGTCTGCTTGGCCCCAATGGTGCCGGCAAGACCACGTTGATCTCTGCGCTGGCCGGTCTTGTACGGCCAACGTCGGGCCGCCTCGAAGTGATGGGGTATGACGTTGTCAGCGATTATCGCAAGGCTCGTTTGCAGTTGGGGGTGGTCCCGCAGGAATTGGTGTTCGACCCGTTTTTCACGGTGCGCGAGGCCTTACGTCTTCAGTCGGGATATTTCGGCATTACTGCGAATGACGCCTGGATCGACGAAATCCTCGACCACCTTGATCTGCTGTCCAAGGCAGACAGCAACATGCGGACGCTGTCCGGTGGCATGAAGCGTCGGGTGCTGGTGGCGCAGGCGTTGGTGCATCGTCCGCCGGTGATTGTGCTGGATGAGCCTACCGCAGGCGTCGACGTCGAGCTGCGCCAAGGTTTGTGGCAGTTTGTGCGCAAGCTCAACCGAGACGGTCACACGATTGTTCTGACTACGCACTATCTCGAAGAAGCCGAAACCCTGTGCAATCGCATCGCGATGCTCAAGGCCGGTCGCGTTGTGGCTCTGGATGATACCCAGGCGTTGCTGCGTCGCTTCGCCACGCACAATCTGACGGTTCGATTGCGCAATCCCGCAGCGGGCGTGGCGCTCGGTGGGAGTGAGAACGAAGGCGGCTGGGTGGGTTTCCCGTTTGAAGGTTACGCGGATGTAGAACAATTGCTGGCGCGCTTGCGTGAAGCGAACGCCGGGGTGGAGGAGTTCCGTCTGGGAGAGCCGGATCTGGAACGTGTTTTCGTGGAGGTGATGCACCGTGCCTGAAAAATCTCACCTCAACAGTTCGCGCTGGATCGGCTTTCGCACGCTTTTTCTTAAAGAGGTGATGCGTTTCTGGAAGGTCGGCTTCCAGACGGTTGCCGCTCCGGTGCTCAATGCGGTGCTGTTTCTGCTGATCTTCTCGCACGTGCTCGATCGCCATGTCACGGTCTATGGCGATGTCAGCTATACGGCTTTTCTCGTGCCGGGGCTGATCATGATGTCGTTGCTGCAAAACGCTTTTGCCAACACCTCGTCCTCTCTGATCCAGAGCAAGATCACCGGCAACATTGTGTTCGTTCTGCTGCCGCCGATTTCCTATCTGCAGTTTTATTGCGCGTATGTGGGGGCAGGGGTGTTGCGCGGGCTGCTCGTCGGGTTTGGCGTGTGGCTGGTGTCGCTGCCCTTCGTCGAGGTCTCGCTCGCTGAACCGTTGTGGATCGTGATGTTTGCGCTGATGGGCGGGATCATCCTCGGTTCCTTCGGCGTGATTGCCGGCATCCTGGCGGAAAAATTCGATCAGATCGCCGTCTTTCAGAACTTTCTCATCATGCCGCTGACGATGCTGTCCGGCGTGTTCTATTCCATTCACTCTCTGCCGGGGCTCTGGCAGAGCGTGTCACACATGAATCCCTTTTTCTTCATGATCGATGGCTTTCGCTACGGTTTCTTCGGTCAGTCCGACGTGTCGCCGTGGTTGAGCCTGGCGGTGGTCGGCGCCGTGTGCGTGGTGCTGGCCGCCTTGTCACTTGCCTTGCTCGCGCGAGGCTATAAATTGCGTAATTGAGGACACTACAGATGTTTCAAGCATCAGAAATCGAACGTCTGATCAAGGAAGGCCTGGACTGTGAGCTGGTCACCGTGGAAGGCGATGATGGCGTACATTTCAGCGCCATCGTTGTCAGCCCGGATTTTGAGGGGCTTTCATTGCCGGATCAGCATCGCAAGGTGAAAACCACGCTCGGCAACCGTCTTGATAGCGGCGAAATCCACGCCTTGGGCCTGAAAACCTATACGCCGGCACGCTGGGCTGCGTTGCGCGCTTCGCAAGCGTCCTGAGTCGATGGACAAGTTGCTGATTGAGGGCGGGGCCCGACTGTCCGGCGAGATTACGATCTCGGGCGCCAAGAATGCTGCGCTGCCGATCTTGTGCGCGGCACTGCTGACCTCCGAGCCGATGGTGTTTACCAACGTGCCGCGTCTGGGTGACATCCATACGTTGTTGCGTTTGCTCGAAAGCATGGGCGTGCGTTCGGAGCGCGAGGGTGACACCGTCACGCTGGATGCTTCCGGTTTGTCAGCGGCGGTGGCGCCATATGAGCTGGTCAAAACCATGCGCGCTTCGATCCTTGTGCTCGGCCCGCTGGTGGCGCGCCTTGGTGAAGCGCGGGTGTCCCTGCCAGGCGGTTGCGCAATCGGCGCGCGACCGGTGGATCAGCATATCCGGGGTTTGCAGGCGATGGGGGCGGAGGTCTCGGTCGAGCACGGCTACGTTCACGCCCGGGTGCGCCGACTCAAGGGCGTGAAACTGGTTACTGAAATGGTCACCGTCACCGGCACCGCCAATTTGATGATGGCGGCGACGATGGCGGACGGCGAAACGGTGATCGAAAATGCCGCATGTGAACCGGAGGTTGTGGATCTGGCGAATTGCCTGATTGCGATGGGTGCCGACATTGAAGGTGCCGGCACGGATGCGATTCGCATCCGCGGGGTCGAACGCTTGCGCGGTACGACCTATCGCGTGATGCCGGATCGCATTGAAACCGGAACCTATTTGTGCGCACTTGCGGCCACCGGCGGTGAAGGGCGCTTGCTCGGCACGTCCACAGATCTGCTTGAGGCGGTCACCGACAAGCTCATCGAAGCGGGCTGCGAAATCACTCCAGAGGAACAGGCAATCACCCTTCGCGCGCCAAAAAAACTGCGCGCGGTGGATGTGCGCACTGCGCCCTATCCGGCCTTTCCGACCGACATGCAGGCGCAGTTCATGGCGCTCAATTGCATTGCCGAAGGAGCCGCTGTCATTCGCGAAACGATTTTCGAAAACCGTTTCATGCATGCGGTCGAATTGCAGCGTCTCGGCGCCGACATTGATATCGACGGCAATACTGCGGTGATACGTGGGGTGTCCCAGCTGGAAGGGGCGACGGTGATGGCAACGGACCTGCGCGCTTCAGCCAGTCTCGTGATTGCCGGTTTGGTCGCGCAGGGTGAGACGGTGATTGAGCGTATCTACCACCTTGACCGCGGCTACGAGCGTCTCGAGGAAAAGCTCGGGGCGCTCGGGGCGAACGTACGCAGGATTCGGTGAACGGTGCTCAGCTGGCGCTTTCCTCGGGTTGGGAAACGATTTCCACCACTTCAAGATGTACGGAGTGGCCATCCACGGTGGGCCAGTCAATGACTTGGCCCACAGCCAACCCCAACAGGGCGCTGCCGGCGGGGGTGAAGATTGAAATGCCCACGTCTCCGTGGCTGCGGTCACCCGGCCAGGCGAGCACCATCTCGCGCTCGCGTCCGGTAGGAAGTTCGCGAATGCGGAAACGGCTGTTCATTCTGACGACGTTCGCGGGCATCTCTTCGGGTTCCCGAATCTCGGCCCGATCCAGTTCCGCGCGCAGGCCATCTAGATCCGCGCGCTTGCGTGCGGCAGGCGTGGCCAGCAAACCCTCCAGATGGTCGAGGTCGAACGAGGAAACAATGATTTCGGGCTTCATGTCCGGATTTTCCGTAAAAAAAGATTGAATGCAAAAATAAAATGGCCGAATCGCGCCTGCGCGCGGCTCAGCCATCCATCATTAAGGCTAACACCTTGACTGACGGGTTACAATCTACCCTTTGTACTTGCTAGATAGGCCTACCAGTGTCCGGCATTACCATCGCTTTGTCCAAGGGGCGGATTTTCGAGGAAACACTGCCGCTGCTTGCTGCAGCCGACATCATCCCGGCAGAAAGCCCTGAATCCTCGCGCAAGCTTATTATTGGCACAAATCGCCCCGATGTGCGTTTAATTATTGTTCGGGCGACTGACGCGCCGACCTATGTCGAGCACGGAGCGGCCGATTTGGGCATTGTAGGCAAGGATATCCTGCTTGAGCACGGCGGAGGCGGATTGTATCAGCCGCTGGATCTGGAGATTGCGCGCTGCCGCCTGAGTGTGGCGGTGTCGCAAGGCTTCGATTATGCAGCCGCTGCGCATCCGGGTGGCCGTATTCGCGTGGCGACGAAATACATTGAATGCGCCAAAGCCCATTTTGCCGCCAAAGGCATGCACGTTGATCTGATCAAGCTCTACGGTTCGATGGAGCTGGCGCCGCTCGTGGGGCTGGCTGACGCCATTGTTGACCTCGTCTCGACCGGCGGGACGTTGCGTGCCAACGGTCTCGTCGAGGTGGAGCATATTCGAGACATCAGTTCTCGTCTGGTCGTCAATCAGGCTTCGTTGAAACTCAAACACACTCTGATCCAGCCGATGCTCGACGCCTTCGCCGGTGCGGTCGGCAAGGAGAATGTCGCATGACCATCCGTCGCATGGATGTGAACGATCCGAATTTTTTCTCAGATCTGGATGCCTTGCTCGCCTTCGAAGGCGGCGCCGACACCCGCATCAACCAGGCCGTCAGCGAAATTCTCGCGGCCGTGCGCAGCACAGGCGATGCCGCAGTGCTGGAGTTTACGCGCCGGTTTGATCGCCTCGACGTGCGCAGCATGGCAGAGCTGGAGCTGCCGCAGTCCGAATTGCAGGCCGCGCTGGACGGCTTGCCAGCCGAACAGCGTGAGGCGCTGCACGTCGCAGCGGAGCGGGTGCGTCGTTATCACGAGCGCCAGAGCGCTGAATCCTGGAGCTACACCGAGGAGGACGGTACGCGCCTGGGGCAGAAGGTCACGCCGTTGGATCGTGTTGGGCTGTATGTGCCGGGCGGCCTGGCGTCGTACCCGAGCTCGGTGTTGATGAATGCGATTCCGGCCAAGGTGGCAGGGGTCGAGGAACTCATCATGGTGGTGCCGACGCCTGACGGCGAAAAAAATCCGCTGGTGCTGGCCGCAGCCGCGATTACCGGAGTGGATCGGGTATTCACGATTGGTGGCGCACAAGCCGTGGCTGCGCTTGCCTACGGTACGCAGACTCTGCCGCAGGTCGATAAAATCGTCGGGCCGGGCAATGCTTTTGTAGCCGAGGCCAAACGTCGCGTATTCGGCACTGTTGGCATCGACATGGTGGCCGGACCTTCTGAAGTGTTGATCATTTCCGACGGCAGTGGCGATCCGGACTGGGTGGCCATGGATCTTTTCGCTCAGGCCGAACATGACGAGCTGGCACAGTCGATTCTGTTATGTCCGGACGGGGATTTCATCGCGGCGGTGGCCGCGAGCATCGCGCGTCTGTTGCCGACGATGCCACGACAGGAAACCATTGCCACTTCGCTGACCAATCGTGGAGCGCTGATTCAGGTGGAGTCGCTCGCACAAGCGTGCGAAATTGCCAATCGCATCGCGCCGGAACACCTTGAGCTGGCGATGGAGAATGCGGCGGAATGGATCGACCATATCCGTCATGCGGGGGCGATTTTCGTCGGGCATTGGTCGGTCGAGGCCTTGGGGGATTATTGCGCTGGCCCGAACCATGTGCTGCCGACGATGCGCAGCGCGCGTTTTTCGTCACCGCTGGGTGTGTACGATTTTCAGAAGCGTACGAGCATCATCGAAGTTTCGGAGGCGGGGGCGCAAACGCTTGGCCGCGTCGCGTCCATCCTGGCGCATGGAGAAGGCTTGCAGGCCCATGCGCGTTCGGCAGAAATGCGGCTGAAGTCATAAAACAGGGCGCCGCTCTGAGCGTGGTGAACGCAGGGAGCTTGTGGCGCGATCAGGCGGATGGGAGTCTATTGTCCGCTAATGAAAAAATTCGCCCCCGTGCCGCATAGCACGGGGGCGAATTTTTGGCTGGAACGGCCGGGTGAAATCAGGGTTTCGCGCTGCAGTCCGGAATCAGCCCAGAATTTCTTTCAGCGCGTGCACCAGGGCTGCGCATTCTTCGTCGGTGCCGACCGAAATACGCAAGTGCTGGTCGATGCGCAATTTGGCAAAATGACGCACCAGAATCGCGCGTTCACGTAACGCCTCATTGAGCTCGGCCGCATCCCGTTCCGGATGGCGTACAAAAACAAAGTTGGCCGCCGACGGCAAAACCTCGAAACCCAGTTCCCGCAGGTTTTTTGCGAGCGTCTCCCGGTTGTTGATGACGCGCGCACAGACGTCGTTGAACCACTCCGTATCGTGGATCGAGGCAACGCCCGCCGCAATGGCGAAATGATCCAGCGGGTAGGAGTTAAAGCAATTCTTGACGCGCTCCAGCCACTGGATCAGGTGTTCCTGGGCGATCGCATAGCCGATGCGCAGGCCCGCAAGTGAGCGCGATTTGGAGAAAGTCTGTACGGCCACCAGGTTCGCATAGCGCTCGACCAGGGTTGCTGCGCTTTCGGCACCGAAATCGACATAGGCTTCATCGATCACTACCACGCACTGCGGGTTGGTGCGGACGATCTGCTCGATCTCATTGAGCGGAAGGGCATGACCGGTGGGGGCGTTGGGGTTGGCGAAGATGATTCCGCCTGCGCGCGCGTCTTCACGCGGCAGATAATCGTGGGCACGAATGCGGAAATCGGGGTCCAGCGGAACCGGCTCGAAATCGATTCCATACAAACCGCAGTAGGCGGGATAAAAGCTGTAGGTAATATCCGGCATCCACAGCGGACGGTCGTGTTTGAGCAGGCCTTGGAAAATATGCGCCAATACTTCGTCCGAACCGTTGCCCACGAAGACCTGCTCCGGCTCGACACCGTGATGGGTGGCAAGTGCTGCACGCAGGTCACTGGCCTGCGGGTCGGGATACAGGCGCAGGGTGTCATCTGCCGCGTTACGGATAGCTTCAAGCGCGCGCGGTGACGGGCCGTACGGGTTTTCGTTGGTATTGAGCTTGATCAGCTTGTCGATGCGGGGCTGTTCGCCTGGCACATAAGGGTCGAGACCGTGGACGAACGGACTCCAATAGCGGCTCATGTATATGGACTCGAAAAAACAATAAAGGATGATGCAGCGCGCAGGATTATGGCCTGGTACGCGCCGGAGGGTGTTGCCGATGGTATCATGCCGGGGTCAGCCGGATTGCGGCTCAATCACAATATTCAGTACCGGAAAGTCATGCGTCAGGCAGAAGTTACTCGCGATACCCTTGAAACTCGCGTTACCGTCAAACTTAACCTCGATGGCAGCGGTGAAGGCCACTTCGCCACCGGGGTGCCGTTTCTCGATCATATGCTGGATCAGATCGTACGCCACGGCGTGATCGATCTTGACGTGCGCGCGGATGGCGATACGCATATCGACGATCACCATACCGTCGAAGATGTCGGCATCACCCTGGGTCAGGCCTTTGCGAAAGCGGTCGGAGACAAAAAAGGCATTCGCCGTTACGGCCATGCCTACGTTCCGCTCGACGAGGCGCTGTCGCGTGTGGTGGTCGATTTTTCGGGTCGTCCGGGACTGTATTATTTTGTCGACTATGCGCGTGCGCGCATCGGCAATTTTGATGTCGATCTGGCGCGCGAATTTTTCCAGGGGTTCGTCAACCATGCTGGCGTAACGCTGCATATTGATAACCTGCGTGGGGAAAACGCGCACCATCAGTGCGAAACGATCTTCAAGGCCTTTGGCCGCGCGCTGCGCATGGCCGCGGAGAACGACGAACGCGTTGCCGGCCGTATCCCGTCTACCAAGGGGGCTCTCTGAGTCTTTACCCGCCTTCCTTTCCGCCGCGCGAGAAATAGCGATGACGGACATCGCCATCATTGATTACGGCATGGGCAATCTGGGTTCGGTGGCCAAGGCCATCGAATGGGTTGCGCCGCAGTCCGAAGTTGTCATCACCCAGGATCCGGCCGTGCTCGCAGCGGCCGACCGGGTGGTGTTTCCCGGACAGGGCGCGATGCCCGATTGCATGCGTGAGCTGGCCGCCCGCGGTTTGCGGGAAGCCGTGCTGGATGCCGCTGCCTCCAAGCCTTTTCTGGGGATTTGTCTGGGGCTGCAGATGTTGTTCGACTACAGCGAAGAGGGTGACGTCGCCGGACTCGGAATCCTTCCCGGCAAAGTGATGCGTTTTCCGACGCAGCCTGTCTGCAAGGTTTCCGGCAGGCCACTGAAAGTGCCCCACATGGGCTGGAACAAGGTCGCCCAGACCGATCCTTCTCACCCGATGTGGGCAGGGATCGACAATGATGAGCGTTTCTATTTTGTCCACGGTTATTATGTGGCGCCCGAAAATGCGGCCACCGACGCGGCGTATACCGAATACGGTCTGCGGTTTACCAGCGGAGTGACGCAAGCTAATATCTTCGCAACTCAATTTCATCCTGAGAAAAGTGCCCAGGCAGGGCTGCAACTTCTCGCTAATTTCGTCCGTTGGAACCCTTGATTCGGACGTATTTCGCCTCCTTCAACTTTGCTAGATATTCCCCATGCTGCTGATTCCCGCTATCGACCTCAAGGACGGTCACTGTGTTCGTCTCAAACAGGGCGAAATGGACGACGCCACCGTGTTTTCCGATGATCCGGCCGCCATGGCGCGACATTGGTTGGCGCAGGGTGCACGCCGTTTGCATCTGGTTGATTTGAACGGTGCTTTTGCCGGCAAACCGCAGAACGAAGCCGCGATCCGAGCGATCATCGACGAAGTGGGAGATGATGTGCCGGTTCAGCTGGGTGGTGGCATCCGCGATCTGGACACGATTGCGGCCTATCTGGATAGCGGCATCGACTACGTCATCATTGGCACTGCCGCGGTCAAGAGCCCCGGCTTTTTGCAAGATGCCTGCACGGCTTTCCCCGGCCACGTCATCGTGGGCCTGGATGCGCGTGACGGCAAGGTTGCGACGGACGGTTGGTCGAAAATGACCGGCCATGACGTGATCGATCTCGCACAGAAATATGAAGATTACGGCGTGGAAGGTGTGATCTACACGGATATCGGTCGTGACGGCATGCTCTCCGGCGTCAATATCGAGGCCACCGTGCGGTTGGCCCAAGCGCTGCGTATTCCGGTCATCGCCAGCGGCGGCATTACCGACCTGGCGGACATTGATCGTCTGTGCGAAGTCGAGGAAGAAGGCGTGGTGGGGGCCATCACCGGCCGTGCGATCTACGAAGGTACGCTCGATTTTGCTGCTGCACAGGCGCGCGCGGACGCACTCCGTGAAGGCGTCTGATGCTAGCCAAACGCATCATTCCCTGTCTGGACGTTAATGCCGGTCGCGTCGTCAAAGGCGTGAATTTCGTTGAGTTGCGCGATGCCGGCGATCCGGTTGAAATTGCCCGCCGTTATGACGAGCAGGGCGCAGACGAAATCACTTTTCTCGACATCACGGCCAGTTCCGACGAGCGCGACACCATCCTGCACGTTGTGGAAGAGGTCGCCAAACGGGTTTTCATCCCGCTGACCGTGGGAGGGGGCGTACGCAGCGTTGAAGACGTGCGCCGTTTGCTGAACGCGGGCGCCGACAAAGTCAGCATCAACACGGCAGCGGTCAACAATCCGCAGCTCATCACCGATGCCGCAGACAAGGTCGGCAGCCAATGCATCGTTGTGGCGATTGACGCCAAGACGGTCGCACCCGGCAAATGGCACGTATTCACGCATGGCGGACG
>Ga0209075_1002145_pt1 | contig 17660 bp, 14 predicted proteins | sample Stecom2011_FD_187523 | JGI IMG/M metagenome (GOLD analysis project Ga0209075, IMG submission 187523) | Agricultural soil microbial communities from Utah to study Nitrogen management - Steer compost 2011 (SPAdes) (version 2) | ecosystem: Environmental > Terrestrial > Soil > Agricultural land...
TATTTTGGTTTCATAGGAAGTGTTCATGAAAAATCTATGATTAGGAGTAAGTGGTGTTTGCTTCTTTCCACTTAAATAAGTGGTTTCTACGTCAAAATATTTATAAGCTAATCGGATATCAAATCTATCAAAAGGAGTATAATTCACTTCTGCTTGGAAATTACTTGAATAGCTACTACCAACTAAGTTATAGAAACTTATTTCAGTTGGATTTTCCCAATCAACAACAATTTGATTTTCGAAATCGGTTCTGTAGTAATCTAAAGTAATATCTCCTTTTCTATTAAAAAGATTAAAGCCTTGCATATAAGAAATACCGTAGTTCCATGCAATTTCAGGGTCTAATCCATAAATCTTTCCTCCATCCCGAATTAGATTTAAGGTGCGTGAGGTTGCAAAAAACTGTTGGTTTTCTGCAAAGATATTTGCGCTTCTTTTACCTCTTCCTGCCGAAACTCTAAATGCTGAACGATCCCAAGGCGTGTATCTCAAGTGAAATCTAGGTGTTACAAAAGCGCCTAAAGTATTGTGAACATCAGCTCTAATTCCAGCACTAAAATTCAAATCGCCCATGTTGTCAAAATTGTACTCAAAAAATGCACCGGCTGAATTTTCTGTTCGGCTAAAACTTTCTGTCAGTACTAACTCTTCGTAGTTATCATAAGTAGCACTCAAACCCGTTTTAATTTTATGCCGAGAATCACTAATTATAGAATTATACAACAAACTAACATATAAACTATTGTGCTGAATATTGTAATCATTTAGTCCGAAATACGATTCTTGGTCGTGATGACTATAAGCTATCTGTACCCCTCCTGTGCGCCATGGAAGATCTGGGTTTACAAAAGCAAATTTTCCCGACACATCAACTCGCTGCGATTTAATTTCACTTCCCCAAGCATTAGTAGTACCTCTGTCAGTTTTTGGATCAAACAAAACTTGTCCTGTTTGCTTTTCATCATTCAGATATCTGAAGTTTAAAAAACCTACATATCCATTTTCTTGATCTGTATATTGCCAGCGATTCATCACATTAATTTGCTGCATCAGCGGCATATCGAGAAAAGAGTCGTCATTTTTATCAAACTCAGCTTCTCTCATATTACCATGGATATACAGTCCTGTACTCCATCGCTCGGTAACTTTTGTGTTTAAATGAGTGTTTAGTTCAAATCGACCATCTCCAGATCCATATGCATTTACAAAAACTCGATCATCTGTTAGTGGCTTTTGCATTTCAGCATTAATTTGTCCTGCGATACTTTCATATCCATTTACAACACTTCCAGATCCTTTTGTAATTTGAATGCTCTCCACCCAAGTTCCAGGAATAAAACTCATTCCGTATATCTGTGATGCACCACGAATACTCGGAACATTTTCTGTAGTAATTAAAATATAAGGACTTGTTAGCCCAAGCATTTTAATATGCTTTGTTCCTGTTAGAGCATCAGCAAAGTTAACGTCAATAGAAGGGTTTGTTTCAAAGCTTTCAGCCAAGTTGCAACATGCAGCCTTTAGCAATTCAGCACTGCTTACATTAATTACATTTTGCTGTTCTAAAAACGAACGAGAGCTAGCTTTTTGTCGCGAAGTAACAACCACTTCATCCAAATCTGACGTTGGACTTAAGGTATGTCTTATTAGTTTAGGAGAGGTAACAGAAACCGTGTCGGTTCTATATCCAATAAAACTAATAACAAGTTTATTGTATTCTTGCTTATAAGGAAGTTCAAACTTTCCATCAAAATCAGTAACTGTTCCAACAGAACTATCTAACCAATATACGTTAGCACCTCCTAATTGAACTTCTTTATTATTTACATTTTCGGAAATAACACCAGATATTTTTTCTTGCGAGAAGAGAAACAAAGGAGTTAGAAGAAATATAGTTAGTATCTTTTTCATTAGTATTTTTTAAATTGTTTTAATCAATTTTCGCACCTCTTAATCTTAGCGCATTAGCAATAACCGAAACCGAACTAAAGCTCATAGCTAAGGCAGCAATCATAGGCGATAATAATATTCCGAAAAGAGGGAATAATACTCCAGCCGCTACTGGAACACCGAGCGTATTGTAAATCATCGCAAAAAACAAATTCTGTTTAATATTAGTCATTACTTTTTCACTCAAATGGTATGCTTTTACAATTCCATGAAGATCTCCTTTAACTAAAGTAACACCTGCACTTTCAATAGCTACGTCTGTTCCTGTTCCCATTGCAATACCCACATCACTTTTTGCTAAGGCCGGTGCATCATTTATTCCATCACCTGCCATGGCAACTTTTTTGCCTTCTGCTTGAAGTTTTTCTACCATTTCTAATTTATCCTGCGGAAGCATTTCGGCTTTAAATTCGGATAGATTCATTTCTTTAGCAACAGCTTTGGCAGTATCGTGGTTATCTCCAGTTAGCATAATTACAGAAACTCCTTTCTTTTGAAGTTCTACTATCGACTGCTTACTAGTTTCCTTAATCTTATCGGCAACCACAACAAATCCCACAACTTTTCCATCTACTGAAAGCATTGGAACTGTTTTACCTTTCTTTTGTTCTTCCTGAATTTTATGTTGAAGTTGATTAGATAATTTAGCTCCTGCTTCTTCCATCATCTTATCATTACCCAATGCAAGTTTCTTTCCGTCAACTACTCCCGTAACACCTTTCCCTGTCACCGAATTAAAATCAGAAACTTGTAAAACTTCAATGTCTTTCTCTTTTCCATATTTCACTGTAGCATCGGCCAATGGATGTTCACTATGTTGGTTTAAAGAAACAATACATTGGAGCACTTGTTCTTCCGAGAACTCTTCTTCGAAACCTACTTTCTCAACAGATGGCTTACCTTCTGTGATTGTTCCTGTTTTATCAATTATCAAAACATCTATCTGACTTAAAGTTTCTAAAGACTCAGCATCTTTAATAAGGACGCCATTTTGTGCACCTTTCCCAACTCCAACCATAACCGACATGGGAGTTGCGAGACCTAAAGCACATGGACAAGCAATAATTAACACCGCAATTGCATTTACTAAAGCATACACATAGGCAGGTTCAGGACCGAATATTGCCCAAACTATAAATGTGATTACAGAAATCAAAACAACTATCGGCACAAACCATCCAGAGATTTTATCGGCTAATTTTTGAATTGGAGCACGGCTTCTACTTGCTTTATTAACCATCTCAATAATTTGAGAAAGAAGTGTGTCGCTACCTATTTTTTCAGCTTTCATTACAAAAGTCTGCTTTCCATTAATTGTTCCTGCACTCACCTTATCTCCTTTAGTCTTTTGAACAGGAACAGGCTCACCTGTTATCATTGCTTCATCTATCGAACTTTCTCCTTCTAAAATTTTACCGTCAACAGGTATTTTATCGCCAGGTTTTACTCTTAGGTGATCTCCCACTTCTATTCGATCTATAGCTATAACCTCCTCCTTGCCATCGACAATTCGAACAGCTTTATTTGGAGCTAGTTTAAGAAGTTCTTTTACGGCTGAATTGGTTTTATTATGTGCTCGTGCTTCTAGAACTTGCCCCATTAAAACCAGCGTCAAGATCACTGATGCTGCTTCAAAATAAACATGAACTGTCCCTGATTCTGATTTAAACTGATCGGGAAAAAAATCAGGAAACAGAAGACCAAAAAGACTAAAAACCCATGCAACTCCTGCTCCAATACCAATTAGAGTGAACATATTTAGATTCCATGTTTTAATAGATCGATATGCTCGTTCGAAGAACATCCACGTTGCCCAAAAAACCACAGGAATAGACAGCCCAAATTGAATCCAATTCCAAGTCTTTAAATCCAATATATCATATAAAGGATTGTTTGGAATCATCTCTGACATTGCAATAATGAAGATTGGAAAAGTGAAGGCTATAGCAACCCAAAATTTCTTAAGTAGATCCTTATAGGTTTTATTTTCTTCAGAATTTTCCACTTCCATTGGAACTAAGTCCATCCCACACTTTGGGCAATCTCCTGGATCATCACTAATTACCTCAGGATGCATCGGACAAGTATATTTTGTAGGAGCCGAAGAAGTTTTAGCTTCAGGAACTAAGTCCATTCCACAAACTGGGCAGTCGCCGGGCTTATCATAGGTTTTATCGCCTTCACAATGCATCGGGCAATAAAACGTGGTGCCTTCACTTTGTGAGGCTCTTCGAGCTTCTTTTTTCTGTTGATGTCTTTTTTCAGCTCCTTTATCATCAGGCATCGCAATAGTGTAGGTTCCGCCATCATCTTCAAAAGCTTTCTGAAAAACCTTTAAAGATACAGGGCTTTCCATTTCAACAGCAGCTTCCCCTTTTTCTAAATCAACAGTAGCTTTAGAGACTCCTTGAATTCCATTCAAAATACTCTCCACATGGCTTTGGCAGCCACTACATGTCATTCCATATATTTTATAATGTTGATTTAGGCTATTTGAATGGCTCTTCACAGAAATGCTGTATCGATCACCATCTGCCGCCAATGCTTTTTGAAATTTTTCTAGAGGGATATGACTATTCATCTCAATTGTAGCCTCTCCATTTTCTAGATTAACCGTTGCTTTTGAAACACCTTCAACTTCATTTAAAGTTTTTTCCACATGACTTCTACAGCCATTGCAGGTCATTCCATAAACAGCGTAGGTATGTGTCATCTTGTTAACCTTAGGTTCCTGTGTTTCTTCTTCTGTTAACTCAGTTATGCTGTATCTATCACCATCTTTTTTCAAAGCTTGTTGAAACACTTCTAAAGCAATATGGCTTTTCATTTCTATAGTAGCTTCAGCTTTTTCTAGGTTTACAGACGCCCTTAAAACACCTTCAACTTCATTAAGGCTCTTCTCTACATGGCTTCTGCAGCCATTACAAGTCATTCCGTGTATTTTATATGTATGGGTCATTTGATTATACTTAAGTATTGATTAAATTAAAAGAAATTAAGTTTCTATTAAAGATAACTATATAACCGAATGTCTAACTACCGCTAAAATTATACTTAGAGGACGTTTAGATATTCGTTGAATGTTCGAAAAATAGTATACATGAAAGTTTGATTTGAATTGATTACTCCATAGGTGTTGGAAATAAAATCGTTTCTTCTGCTAAGACAGAAGTTTTCAAATCAAGAAAGTTTCGTAGAGGATATTCAAATCCCGTTCGAGAGGAGGAGGATTATAAGTAACAAAGAAGTTTTTTTCTTCTAAAGATATTTCAACTTCTTGTATCGCAATTACGGGTATATGTGTAGCGACAAAAACTTGGTCTAAGTCATGGCTAAATGAAGCTTTCGCAAAGTTATCGTCAATCTGTATTTTAGTTACTTGGTTTTGGCAACAACCCTGAGTTTCCGCAGCACCTCCTTCTACTTCACAGTCATCAGACAAATCGCTAGTACCCATTTCGCAAGACAGATGAGCCTCGCCAATAGTTAATTGCGACATGATTTCCATGCCTTCACAATAATGCTGTGCATAAGCAACACCTGAGCTGCTAGCAAGCATTAAAACCGATAGAAATATAGAAATTGCCTTTCTCATTAATCAACAAAGATAAGAAAAAGTTACATCAAAAAAGGCTAGTTATTACCCTTGGAACAACTAGCCTTTTAAAAGAAATTAAATGATCTTATTTTGTAGCAACAATTTCAGAGTCTACTCTACCACATCTCAACATTTTGTCACCAAAGTATGGGTTTAGAACATCTTTACTTGTGCTCAACCAGTATGCACCTTTATTATTAAATGCCATAGGACAGTATTGTTTGTAGATTGCTCCAGACGCTATAGTTCCTTGGAGAGTTTTCTCCATCCAATCATTAACATGCTCAAAGTGTTTACGTTGAACCTCAATATCTTCATTTTCTGCCATTGTAACGAGCGACTTCATGATGCTATCATCAACCTGCATTCCCATCTCTTCAATCACCGCTATAAGTTTAGCAGATTCATTAGCCGTTTTAGCTTCATCCGTATTAATTAGAGTATTGGTAACTTGAATATACTGTTTGAATACAGACGCAATTTTTTCGTCATTAAATTCGGCTTTAATATCTGAAACAGCATAAACCTCTTTTGAATCAGCAGAGTTGTCGACTGTTACTACTTCTGGCTCGGCATTTTTTGCATTGTCTTTACATGAAAACAAAACTGTTGTACCTAGAGCTAATAATAGAATGGATATTTTTTTCATTTTAATTGATTTATAATTTTTAGTGAAAACTTTTTATTTCTATAATTCAACATTTTCCATTCGGATAATGCCGACCGCAAATATATCAAAATTCACTTGAACTTATACTTCTGGAAATAAAACGCAGGAAGCAAGATTAATATGAATATAGGCTGAATTAGAAACCTTCTAACATAAAAGAGTAGGAATTGGTCCGTTCCTTCACCTGAAGTGTATATTATAAAACTAAACGTTGCAAATAACACCAAAAACAACACTCCATATAAAACTAAAGAGAGTTTAACTATCTCTCTATCTTTAAACACAAACCACAGAATCCCTAACGATATAATGGTATTTAACATAAAGCGAAACACAACCCCAAGCTGTAGTTTAAATAAATCCATTGAAGGCAAAGGCAAGTTTTTATAATCCGCTTTAAAATAATGCAATAACGGATCATAAAACAGAGCTTCTTCAAAAGCTCTAATCAAGATGAGCAAAATAAAGAGGCAACCAACAATCAGTAATATGAATACGTTTTTCACTCTTCAGATTTTGGATTTAACATTCTAACCCAAGCAATCCACAGAAGAAAAACCATTCCATAGATTATTGCTGGAAACACAACTGAATGCAACACCTCTTGATGCTGAGGATACTTATAAAGTGCTATTACTAAAATGCTAATCCGTATTAAGTTTACTACATAAACTAGCACCATTCCAACCAACAGAAACAAAAATGTCTTCTTGAATTTTTCAGCAAATGCTATAACAAAAGAAACAAAAAGGATAATAACGCTAATCGAGTTACAACCTTCCACTATATTAACTGTACTGGTTTCTTTAATCGTTAGATACACTCCTTCGCGAGCGTGGTTTTCAAATAAAATAGTATTATATCCTAATGTTTCAAGAATAGCTGCACTTTGTCGCGCTACTAGGTTGGTAAAGTAGTCAGGAAAGTAGCCGCTGTTTATGGATATCTTTAAATAAAAAGAATAAAGGACACTCAACAATAAATAAGAGCCTAAAAACAGTACCACAAACCGAATTACCGATTTATACTTAATAAAAATGTCTTTCAAAACTTTAAGAATTTTTAACAAATATAAGATATTTTGTCTTTGAACTTCATTCAACTTTAAAATACCTTTACAATCATAAATCCCCTTAAAAAACGATATGTCCTTTAGCCATTTAAAATCGAAAATAGAATCTATACTTTCCCAAGAAAGCACGAATTCTCAACAAAAACTAACAGAAGTTTGTAAACTACTACAGAGTTCTATTGGCTACTATGATTGGGTAGGTTTTTATTTTGCAGACCACGAGAAAAAAACTTTACACCTCAAAGCTTTTGCAGGAGAACCATCTGATCACACAGTTATTCCGTTTGGAAAAGGCATTTGTGGCCAAGTGGCAGTTTCGAATTCAAATTTTGTAGTGCCCGATGTAAAAGCACAAGACAACTATATTGCTTGTAGTATTTCAGTGAAATCTGAAATAGTGATTCCTCTTTTTAAAGATGGCGTAAACATTGGACAAATAGACATCGATTCACACACGGCAGATCCCTTTTCAGTTGAAGATGAAAGATTTCTTGAGTGGGTAAACAGCGAAGTTTCTAAAATTTTAGAGTGATTACATTCCGGTTCTAATTGCTTCCACAGGATCGAGTTTAGAAGCCGATATAGCAGGCAGAATCCCCGATATCAATCCAATAGCTGCAGATATTGCTGTGCCTATAAACATGTTCCAAGGAGATAACACAAAATCGAAATCGCCTGTAAATTGCGATGCAATTAACGATACAATATAAACAAGCACCAATCCAATTAATCCTCCAATAATTGCGAGGATTACAGCTTCAAATAAAAACTGAAATAGAATAAATTTATTTTTTGCTCCTAAAGATTTTTGAATCCCAATTAGGTTGGTGCGTTCTTTAACACTCACAAACATAATATTCGCAATCCCGAAACCTCCTACCAACAGCGAAAACCCACTAATAATAAGCCCAATCACGTTCATGCTTCCTGTGATTTCATCAATGAAATCTGTCAACCCCTTCATTTCATTGATAAAGAAATTATCTATTTGATCTGGTTTCAATCCGCGTTTGAGCCGAAGTTGTTGAGCAATCATGGCCTTAACCTCAGCGGGATCGGCTTTCTTTTGAGGTTTTACAACTATTTGTGGGAAAGTGCTTTTATTATTATCGCCATAAATCCTTCTAACCACATTCACGGGCACCCATACAGAAGTATCTTTAGAGTTGCCAAAAATCCCTGCACCTTCTTTCTCTGTTACACCAATTACATTGAACTTCCTTCCATAAATTCGAACTGTTTTCCCGATAGCGCTTTGTGTATTTCCAAACAGTTTATTAGCAATTTCATGGCCTATCACAACAACCATAGATCCGCTATTAGATTCCGAAGCATTAAAAAATCTTCCTTCGCTTAACTTCAAACTTTCTATTTCATAATAGCTTTCGGTTACTGCACCTACTGGAACATTATCTACTTGATTGTCTTCAAACTTAACCGACTCGTTTGGAACATTAAGCGTAAAAGTAACTGCTTCAAGATTTGGTGTATTTCGTTCTAAATATTGAAACTCATCATAAGTAACATCTGGAAACTGTTGCCATTTCCACTGTGGAATATCTGTTGGCCCAAAATTCACACGCATTATAATCATTGTGGTGTTATCTAAACCACTTATACTGCCTTCAATCTCTCTTTTTAATGAGTCAACTGCTGCCAACACGGCGATTATAGAAAAGATACCGATTGTAACTCCAACCAATGAAAGGAATGTGCGCAATTTATTATTCTTCAGCGCACTAATTGCAAAATTGAAACTCTCTTTTAATACTCTAAGGTAAATCAGCATTTAATCTATTTTATCATTGATTTAAGCGAAGCTTTCCGGTTTTCAGAAATCAATTTTCCTTCTTTTAAACAGTCAATAAAAGTAGGTCGTTTTCTCCTAACTTATGTTACAAATTTACTATTCAATTACGTACTTTTGCACTTTCGCAGAAAATAGCAATTAAAAAACTCCCAAGATGGACAATTCCAAGAAAATTCAAACAGCTTTAATTTCAGTATTTAGTAAGGAAGGCCTCGCTCCAATCGTTCAAAAACTAAACGAACAAGGAGTAAAAATATACTCCACTGGAGGAACAGAAAAATTCATCAATGACCTTGGAATTGACGTTATTGCGGTTGAAGACATAACCGAATACCCATCCATTTTAGGCGGAAGAGTGAAAACGCTTCACCCAAAGGTTTTTGGAGGAATCCTAAATCGACAAGATAACGAAGGAGACAAAAAAGAAATGGAGCAATACTCTATTCCTCAAATAGACCTAGTAATTGTTGACCTATATCCTTTCGAAAAAACTGTTGCTTCAGGTGCATCTGAAGAAGATATAATTGAAAAAATTGACATAGGTGGAATTTCATTAATTCGAGCTGCTGCTAAGAATTTTAAAGACACCGTTTGCGTTTCGTCTGTTTCAGACTATTCAGAATTTTTAGAATTGATTTCAAACAAAAACGGAACCACTACAATTCAAGACAGAAAATACTTTGCAGCAAAGGCTTTTAATGTCTCTTCACATTACGACTCTGCTATTTTCAACTATTTCAACAACACGCTATCAAACACAGAATCTTCTAACAAGGTTTTAGGTTTTAAAATGAGTGAAGCAAACGGACAGGAACTTCGATATGGCGAAAACCCTCACCAAAAAGGATTTTTCTTCGGAAACTTCGATGAAATGTTCAATAAGCTTCACGGAAAAGAATTGAGCTACAACAACCTTTTGGATGTAGATGCAGCTGTAAATTTAATGGATGAATTTAATCGTGACGCCCCTACATTCGCAATATTAAAACACAACAATGCTTGTGGAATAGCACAACGAAACACAATATTAGATGCCTATTTAGCAGCTTTGGCAGGAGACCCAGTATCGGCGTTTGGAGGAATTCTAATTAGCAACACTGAAATTGATGAAGCTACAGCCAACGAAATCCACAAACTCTTTTGTGAAGTTGTAATCGCACCATCTTTTTCAGAAAAAGCACTTGCTGTTTTAAAATCTAAGAAGAATTTAATCCTGCTAGAGAAGAAAGAAGCCGTTTTACCTTCATCGACTATAAGAACTTGCTTAAACGGAGTTTTAGTTCAAGACAGAGACAATATTACAGACAGCGCAGAAATTTTAACGCATCCAACTAACAATAAACCTACTAGTAACGAGTTAGAAGACTTGTTATTTGCTTCAAAAGTTTGCAAGCACACAAAGAGTAATACGATTGTTTTAGTAAAAGGAAAGCAACTATTTGCAAGTGGAACTGGCCAGACTAGCCGTGTAGACGCACTACGCCAAGCTATTGAAAAAGCGAAATCCTTTAAATTTGACCTAAAAGGAGCTGTAATGGCAAGCGATGCTTTTTTCCCGTTTCCTGACTGTGTTGAAATTGCAAATAAGGCTGGAATTACAGCAGTAATCCAACCTGGAGGATCTATAAAAGATCAGCTGAGCATCGATTACTGCAACGATAATGAAATGGCAATGGTATTTACTGGAACACGCCATTTTAAGCATTAAAATTTATTACATTTGTTAAAATCAAAACACAACGCCTTAACTTTCAATACCACGAATATATAATATGGGATTTTTTGACTTCCTAACTGAAGAAATAGCCATTGACCTTGGTACAGCAAACACGCTAATCATTCATAACGACAAAGTAGTTGTGGATGCACCATCCATTGTGGCTCGTGACCGTACAACCGGTAAAATTATTGCTGTAGGTCGAGAGGCTGCAATGATGCAAGGTAAAACTCACGAAAACATCAAGACTATTCGTCCGTTGAAAGATGGAGTAATTGCCGACTTTGATGCGAGTGAGAAAATGATAAACATGTTTATCAGCGATATTCCTGCATTGAAAAAAAGATGGATTAAACCATCCCTCCGCATGGTTGTTTGTATTCCTAGCGGAATTACCGAAGTAGAAATGCGTGCGGTAAAAGAAAGTGCAGAACGAGTTAATGCAAAAGAAGTTTACCTAATCCACGAACCTATGGCAGCCGCTATTGGTATTGGTGTTGATATCATGCAACCAAAAGGAAACATGATTGTAGATATAGGTGGTGGAACAACTGAAATTGCCGTTATTGCACTTGGTGGTATTGTGTGTGATAAATCTGTGAAAATTGCAGGAGACGTGTTCACTAATGATATTATCTACTATATGCGAACCCAACACAACCTCTATGTTGGTGAGCGTACTGCAGAAAAGATAAAAATTCAAATTGGAGCAGCTACCGAAGATTTAGAAATTCCACCAGACGAGATGGATGTTCAAGGTCGTGACCTTCTTACTGGAAAGCCAAAACAAGTTCAAACTTCATATAGAGAAATTGCAAAAGCATTAGACAAGTCTATTTTAAGAATTGAAGATGCTGTTATGGAAACTCTATCGCAAACTCCACCAGAACTTGCAGCAGATATTTACAACACTGGTATTTATCTAGCTGGTGGTGGTTCTATGCTTCGAGGACTTGACAAACGCCTATCTCAAAAAACAGACCTGCCTGTATATATCGCAGAAGACCCTCTTAGAGCTGTTGTTAGAGGAACAGGAATTTGTTTAAAAAACCTAAGTAAATTTAAAAGTGTACTAATAAAATAAAAAACGCTTTCCATTTTTAGAATATACGAGCTATTCACAAAATAAAATGGGCACAGCTTTCGCGATTGCCTTTCTAAAATGAAAAAAATCCTCGACGGCTGGATCCATAACACTTTATAATTCGAATAAGAAAGAACGGCGATGCAGCAGATTATCTACTTTTTCATCCGAAACAAAAACTCATTGCTTTTTGCATTCTTGTTTATTGTTTCTATTCTGCTAACCATACAAACTCACAACTATCACAACGATAAGTTTCTTAGCTCGGCAAACGTAATTACTGGAGGTATATACAAGACAAAAAATAGTCTCACGCAATATTTTTCTTTAGGCAAGCAAAATCAAATTCTCCAAGAAGAAAACCTTAGGCTTAGAGAAGAGCTTGAAAACTATCGAAAGCTTATAACTGGTCCACCATTAGATAGCGCCTCAACACCCAAGTTTGAGTATGTTCGCGCTTCGGTTATTAATAACAACTATTCAAAAACTAAAAACCAACTTACTCTAAACAGAGGAAGTAAGGATAGTATCAAAATTGATATGGGTGTTATTTCAAGCAAAGGACTTATTGGAATTGTCAATGATGTTTCAAAAAACTATGCTACGGTTCAATCCATATTAAACACCAATAGCCGCATCAATGCTAAACTGAAGAGCTCTAGTCACTTTGGAACATTAATTTGGAATACAGAAGACCCAAATGTAGTTCAGTTAATAGACATCCCAAGACTAGCTAACATAAAAGAAGGTGACACCATAATAACTGGTGGACGTTCAACTATATTCCCAGAAGGAATCCTGATAGGAACTGTAAAAGATTTTCATCCTGATAAAGACGATAATTACTACTACGTAAATATTCATCTATTCAATGACATGACGAGCCTTCAATATGTGTATCTTATTCAAAACAATGAGGCTGAAGAAATATTAAATTTGGAAAAAGGAGCGGGAGATGCTAAATAACGAACTCATAACAAACGCATTGCGATTTGTAGTATTAGTTTTTATCCAAGTATTGTTGCTTAACAATATTAACTTGGCAGGCTTCATTAATCCATATATTTACATTCTTTTTATTCTGTTATACCCTTTTGATGGAAACAGAGCCCTTCTTATATTTTCAAGTTTCTTATTAGGTCTATCTATAGATATTTTCCAAGGAAGTGGTGGCGTACATGCCGCTGCTAGTGTATTTGCCGCATACATTCGCCCTGTTGTACTGAAGTATTCTTTCGGGGTGAGCTATGAATACAACAGCGTAAAAATCAGCACATCATCTCCTACAGAGAAGTTTGCTTATCTCACTTCTATTGTGCTCTTCCACCATTTAGTAATGTTTTCCATAGAAATATTTAGCTTTAACCACATGGTTCTGCTCTTAAAGTCAACCTTGTTTTCAGGTATTTTTACTCTCGTAATTATATATGGAAGCCTAATTTTGTTCAATAAGAAAGCATCATGAGAAAAGCTGTACTCCTCATTCTGGTTCTAATCAGCGGAGTGCTATTTACCGCACGTCTTTTTTATTTGCAAATCTACGGTGGCTCTACTGATTCACTTAGACAGAATAGCGCAATTAAAATCATGTATGATTACCCTCAGCGTGGGTATATGTTTGACCGTAACGGAAAGCTGTTAGTTTCAAACCAACCTTCATATGACGTAATGGTCATTCCAAAAGACGTCAAACCTTTAGACACTTTGGAGTTTTGTAGTTTACTCCGCATCTCAAAAGATGAATTCAAAGAAATACTTCGAAAAGCTTGGGTCTATTCCCCTCGCCTTCCTTCGGTTGTAGTGCCTCAATTGAATAAAGCTGACTACGCCACTCTTTCTGAAAAGATGTATAAATATGATGGGTTTTATATTCAACGACGCTCGCTTCGTGAGTATCAGGTAGATCATTCCGCAAATATAATGGGCTACATAGCCGAAGTAAACCACGCCATCATAGAGAAAAACCCATATTATCAACAAGGAGAACTTATTGGTACAGCTGGTCTTGAAAAAGAATATGAGCACGTTTTACGTGGATCTAAAGGTGTAAAGTATATTCAAAAAGACAGGTTCAATAGAGATATTGGACCGTATAAAGACGGTATTTACGACACTCTACCTATCCGCGGAAAGGATATACAACTCACTATTGATGCAGTTTTGCAAGAATACGGAACCGATTTAATGGTAAATAAACGCGGGGGAATTGTTGCTATCGAACCTGAATCTGGAGAAATTCTCGCCCTCGTTACCGCACCAAGTTATGACCCTGGCTTGTTGGTAGGAAGAGAACGTTCCAGGAACTTCACCAAACTTTGGTATGATACTATTGCAAAACCTTTGTATGACAGAGGTCTCATGGGTGAATATCCACCTGGATCACCTTTTAAAGCAATCACTGGACTTATTGCACTTCAGGAAAACGTAATAGAGCCTGACGAACGTGTTAACTGCCCTGGAGGTTATTTTTATAACGGTAGAAGATTAATGAAATGTCATGGTGCACACGGACAAATCGGGATGATAAACGGTATTGCCTACTCATGCAACACTTATTTCGCTTCACTATACAGAAAATCTATTGATAAATACGCTACAACACAGGAAGGAACGGATAAATGGAAGGAACATTTAACTAGTTTCGGCTTGGGTAATTTCTTAGGATATGATCTACCAAGCGGGAGAAGAGGGTTAATTCCAGACGCAGAGTTTTACAACCGTTTCTATAACTTCCCAACCTACAATTGGTATTCTACAGCAACCATTTCAAATTCGATTGGTCAAGGTGAAATAAACCTTACACCCATCCAAATGGCGAATTTTACAGCTGCTATTGCAAATCGCGGTCATTATTATACGCCACACATTATAAAAAACATAATTGGCCCCGACACTATTCCTTCAAAGTTTAAACAGAAACATCAAACCACAATAGCTCCAGAACATTTTGAATCTGTTGTGGAGGGTATGTTCCAAGTATATGAAAAAGGTACGGCGTCTTTCCTCCGTATTCCAGGTATTGAGATCTGTGGAAAAACAGGAACAGCCGAAAACTTTACAAGAATTGATGGTAAACGAGTTCAACTTACCGACCACTCAATTTTTGTTGCTTTTGCACCAAAAGACAACCCTAAAATAGCCATCGCTGTGTTTGTTGAAAATGGATATTGGGGATCTAGATGGGCTGGAAGAATTGCCGGACTTATGATTGAGAAATATCTGAAAGGCGAAGTCACCCGAAAGGATATGGAAAAGTTTATACTCGAAGGAAGTTTAGAAGACGAATACGCCAAACCTTATAGCGGAAAACCTTTTACAATTAATCGTTAATGAGCATAGGAAGAACACATCTAAGGTTTGATTGGTTAACCATCTTCATATACATTGCTTTAGTGTTTATAGGATGGGTAAACATCTATTCTGCATCTCTAAACGACAATGCAAATGGTTATTTCGACCTAACTCAAATCTATGGTAAACAGATGATGTGGATAGGACTTAGTCTAATCCTTGTAATTTTTGTTCTCGCAATAGACACCAAATTCTATGAACGTTTTTCAAGTGTAATTTACATAATCTCTATACTATCGCTGATTGGTCTATTCATCTTCGGAAGGACTATTGCCGGTACTACTGCTTGGTACGACTTTGGAAGTTTTAGCATTCAACCCAGTGAATTTGTAAAGGCTACAACAGCATTAGCATTAGCGAAATACGTGAGCGACATTCAAACAAACATGAAGGAATTCAAACATCAGTTAGTTGCTTTCCTCATTATAGCAATACCGACATTTTTAATCTTGATGCAACCAGATCCTGGAAGCGTTCTAGTGTATGCAGCCTTTATATTTCCTTTATATCGAGAAGGTCTTCATGGACTCTACCTTCTAACAGGGCTTTTTGTCTCTATCCTTTTCGTGGCCACACTTCTATTTCATGCTTTCTGGGTGACATTAGGAATTTTAGTCATTATTGGTCTCATTTATTTTATTAGAAGAAAGAGTAAGCCTAATATTTTCAAATATGTCTTTATAGCGCTAAGCTGTATTGCCTTTACGTTTTCCGTAGATTATATTTTTGAAAATGTATTTAAACAACATCACCGCGACCGATTTAATATTGTTTTAGGGAAAGAAGTTGATTCACGTGGTATTGGATATAACACTAATCAAAGTGAAATAGCTATAAGCAATGGTGGATTGTGGGGAAAAGGCTGGACCCAAGGAACACAAACCAAAGGAAACTTCGTGCCAGAACAGCACACAGATTATATTTTCAGTACCGTAGGTGAAGAATGGGGATTTGTAGGCAGCATGGTTGTCATCCTCCTTTTTGTTGGTTTGATTGCTCGAATAATATTTAGAGCTGAAAAGCAAAAAAACCAATTTGGTAGAGTCTATGGATATAGTGTAGCTGCAATTCTATTCATTCATTTCTTTGTAAATATAGGAATGGTTACAGGTATATTTCCTACGGTAGGTATTCCTCTACCCTTCTTTAGTTACGGAGGTTCTGGACTATGGGGATTCACTATTTTACTCTTCATCTTTGTGAAACTCGATGCAGCAAACTACCATTACACCTAAAAACTATCAAAGAAAATCCAATACGCTAAATTAGAAGTTTCCAACTAAGTTATAAGTTACGTCTACTTCGCTCAGTAACTGCCACTTTCGCTGAGAGATGTAATTTCAAAATATTTTAATTGGATACTTATGAATTTGAATGTATTCTATCGCCAACTTTTCAAATCTACCTTCGATTCCATTTTTTCTTGAACAGAACTAGGCAAACCCTCAAAAAAATCGATCCCTGTTCTATCTTCAATTTCATCAATAGAAACTGCATATTCATAAAAGCTTTTATCTGAAGGTTTATTTGGAATAATAAACGCAATTGCTTTGTGTTTACCGTCGGTCACGTCAACCACGATTTTAAAAAACTCATCGGGTACGGAGACGTTTTCATACCCTATAGTTTTTAAGTTATCTTTTAAAATTCCACCTGTCACCACATAAACTCCATCATATTTATCTGCCCAATACCTAACTTTCTGTTCTAACCTATTCCAGATTCCCGCATTGAACTCGGGATTCTGCGGACTCACATTACTCGTTAAAAATGTTTCGGTGTAAGCATCATAGGAATACTTTCTATCTCCTGCAGGGCATAAATGTCCTCGATCATATCCTGAGTTTTTATAATTACGCCAGTCTGCAGATCTTGTTTTCACCTTTTTATCTTCGTTGAAATAAGGTCTTTCAAAAGTATTGTTGGATAGATCTTCCTGTTTCAATTCATACGCAACCCACTCTGCTTGTTCGTGGTCTTCTGAATATGAAAATGTATATGAATCATGCGATATCACAACTCCCGTACTAGAACTAGGTAAAAATGAACTATCAAACTCTTCCGAATAGCTCTCAGACAAACCAGAGTCATTAGAAACAATCGCATTGTTCACGTCGATATCAGCGAGGTCTTCGGAGTAGTAGAGTCCTGCCGTTACAATAATAATTACTAATGGATATATAAATTTCCGTTTCATGTTTAAGTAAACTATTTGTAAATGATTTTAAATTTCGGTTTATCTACCCTCGAACGTCCATAGCATCACGTAGTGCATTTCCTATGAGCATAAAAGCGGTTACTAAACTCATAATCGCCAATCCTGGTATTAGCGCTAAATAAGGCTTTCCTAATATAATATAGGCGTAGTGGTCTTTTATAATTCCTCCCCAGCTTGGTGTTGGTGGCTG
>Ga0209075_1002146_pt1 | contig 17658 bp, 15 predicted proteins | sample Stecom2011_FD_187523 | JGI IMG/M metagenome (GOLD analysis project Ga0209075, IMG submission 187523) | Agricultural soil microbial communities from Utah to study Nitrogen management - Steer compost 2011 (SPAdes) (version 2) | ecosystem: Environmental > Terrestrial > Soil > Agricultural land...
TAAGAATCTCTAACACAATTGGAGAAAACCCTTCTCTGGTTTGGAACCCGTGAGATTGATGGCCGGTTGGGGCTGGAATTTCAATCGGGTAAGCATAATGCCGGAATGCTGGAGTTTGCGCCGGTCAGCGCTGTCAGGCTGCTGGATGCCGATGGCGAACCCGTGGTCGATCCTGTACCTCTCGATCCGCGTTATGCGTTGAACGCCTCGGGTTTTACCGGTTACCGCAGGGTGCCATTTCTTGCCAGCGAATTAACCAGTGACCAACTGTCTGCGGTTGCAACGGTAGAGCTGGACATGGCAGTCACGAAGCCCGGCAAGCTATACAGCCAGTTGCTAACACCGGAGTCGCCATCTCTGTCCGTCGAAGAATTGGGATTGCAATTTTCGGTTGAGGACTGGAACTCGAAGGAGCTGCAGGTTCGTGTCCATCAGGCCAATGGTTCATTGCCTGATTATTCTCCTTTGATCGTTGCCTACCCGGTGGATGATCAGGGCAAGTATTTGTCAAAGTTCACGCAGCGGCTCACGCACACTCTGTTTGAACCACTCCGGAACCAATTTCCCAAGGCCACCGGCGAGGCAGACCGTTGGGTTATGGCAGAACAGTTCGCCTATAAGGTTATGAATCAACTACTGATCACGCCACTGGGGGAGCGCTCTGGCGACTGGATTCATGAGTTGGAAGCCGGTGGGGGTCAGAACATTGAAGGCGTGCGAGTGCATATATACGCTTCGGAAACTGAACAACGCACATTTGTGGCCCCTAACGCTCTGACGACCCTTAATGGTGGCCCTGTAGTGGGTGAACGTACGCTCGACGAGTACGATGCGCCGGTTCTGGAGTTCTCCACATTTGAGTTAGACGATGTCAGATTTGATGGCATTCAGCAAAACTGGCTCAAGATTCGGATTCCCGACAAGAGTGCTGGTCGCTGCGATATATCACTGGTTGGGGAGCCGAGTTATCAGGGGGCTCCCGTCACCCTTTCAGCCTCGGAAGATAGCGAATTCGCGCAGCTGCTATTTGCATCAGATACATATCGCGATCGCCCCGAACGCAACCTGCTGACAACTCATGGGCTAACCTATTTTTACGACCTTGAAGTTGCCGTCAACGTTGACTGCATTACCGACGTTGTTTTGCATTCAGGCCCTGTTCCCGATAATGCCCAGCTGACGATGGCAGATTCCCATACGTTGCAGTTGAGCCAATCTCTGTACCAAACCCTCTCGAAACTTCAGCATCGTTTCAACCTCGAGCAGCTTCCTCTGATCGCCTATAACCGGGATGGAGGTGTACTGGAGCCCTTGTCTTCTGCCGATGCAGGAAGCTTTGCAGAAGATCAGGTTGGTACGGAAATGAGCCTTCGTTTTTGGGGGGAGATTGCCAAGGTGCGTTATCCGACGGGCGTTAAACGAGAAGCCCGGCAGGTGACGGTAAAGTTCCCGCCGTTACCCTGACTGCACCGGTCAATTACTCAGGATGAGATCATGACCAGAAAACTGTTGTTTGTTGTTTTACTCCTTATGCCGCTACTTGGGCAGGCCGACCAGCGGGTCTGGTACCAGGAAAGTGGGGATTACTACGACCCCGCCAATCCCTGGCAAAGAAAGCATAGCTATCTTCAGTTGCCGCTGCCCAAGTTGGAGGAAATGTATCAGGTCCGCCTCTATTATTCCGATGGCCAGTTGGCATTGGAGGGGCTTTCCCCTACACCCGATTACGACCGGAAAAGCCTGCTGGGCGACGTGGTGGAATATTACCCAAATGGCCAAGTCTCAGCCCGAGCCACATACGTATCGCGTGATCAGGTGTGTGACTGTGGCAATACCTATCCTGTGCGTCACGGCGCCTACGAAGAGTATCACCCCAACGGCCAGATCCATCGCTCAGGGAATTATTATGGCGGTGGCCTCACCGATGGCGATTACGCCGAATACGATGCGGAAGGCCGGCTATCCCGCAGTTATTCCATCAGGAAGTACAAATACCATGGTGACTATGTCAGGTACGAGGCAGGGCAGCTGATTGAGGAAGCTCACTATGTGAATGGAACTCGGGAAGGTGTGTACCGGAAGCTTGATGAACATGGACGATTGATTCGAAAAGTCACCTATCTGAATGGCCGATATCAAGGCGTCCTGGAAACATACCGCGACGGCAGACTGCTCAGTGAAGAGAACTTTCATGAGGGTGATCGCCTTGGCTGGCAGCGGCTGTATCACGTCAGTGGCGCACCCAGGCGAACCTATATCGCCAGCAAATTTCGCTCACAGCCGGTGGGGGAGGACTTCCATTTTCGATCTGATGGGAGCTTGTCCCGGAAGGTTGTGCGCATTCTGGATGATAACGGCGAGACTCTGGAGTCACGGGACGAGCACTTTGGTGAGAATGGCACGCTGAGCAAATTTGTCCACATAAAAGGTGGCTGGCAATTAAAGGAAGAATACAACCAGAGCGGCGAGGTGATCACGCGGCGAGAGGAAGATGAGAAAGGACTGCAGGGCCTGTTTTTGCACAGGGAATGGTCCACTGTGGTGCGCGAACACTACCAGGATGGTGTGCTGCATGGTCGGTTTGTACATAAGTATGCTGGTGGTTCGCGAGAAGAAGGCGACTATCAAGATGGAGAAAAGGAAGGCCTGTGGCTGACGGTAAAGAGCGACGGTGCAACCGAGAAAGTGAACTACCGTGCTGGCGAGCGTCACGGGCTTTACCAGCGCTTTGATTCTGACGGTGAGCTTACCGACGTCATTCACTACCAAAATGGCAAGAAACACGGGCTGGCTGATTACAGTGAGCCCTATGGCAACCGGGTAGTGTCGCAGTTCTACCAGGGCGAACCCGATGGCGACTATCTGGAAACCACGGATGATGGACGCATTATTCACCAGGGGCGGTACCGACAGGGTAAGCCGGAGGGGGTTCATTACCACTTTGCCAGCACAGGTCAGATGCTAAAGAAGCAAAGCTACAAGGGTGGAGAAGCCCACGGAGAGTGGATTGAAGTTGGTTATGGCGGCATGTCGGTCGTCCGCAAGCAATATGAAAACGGGAGGCTGGTCAGCGAGGCAGATATTTCTCTTGATTCCGAACCTGCCCCCTGGGTGTGGTGAGGTTCAGCCAGAACCGGCCGCTATCCCGGAACAAGGTATGTTTAAGGACGAAGGTATGATGTTAAAAAGCCGCATTATCGCACTGATTGTTGCCGGCCTATTGGCACTCGGATTCATCGGGGGCTGCAGTAGCGATTATGATACGGAGGCCAATGGCAATGAAAATGAGGGCCCTTCCAGCGCTCTGACATTAGACACGGAGAGAGCACCTTCACAGGTATTTATCGATCTTGAAAAGGTCGGTGCGCGTGTTGTTGCGGTGGGTGAATCGGGCGCTATCCGGGTTTCTGATGATAATGGTGAGACCTGGCAAAAGGTCGATTCCGGGGTCGACAGCACCTTAACTGCAATCACCTTTGTGTCTGAACAGACTGGCTGGGTGGTGGGCCACGACGGCACCCTGTTAAGAACCGATGATGCTGGTAACCATTGGACGAACCTGGGGCCAACCTACCAAATCGACGCCGACCAGATACTGCTTGACGTAGCGTTCGATGAGCAGGGAGGCGGCATTATAGTGGGTTCTGACCATCTTGTTTTCACCACACGTGACGGCGGTGAACATTGGGCCCCCGAGCAACTGGCGGTGAGCATTTACGACCCAGACCTGAATGGCGTAGCCATGTTGGAGAGCGGTCAGCAGCTTATTGTAACTAATCAAGGTGTCATTCTTTACAGGGAAGGCTGGAGCGCAGACTGGGCTGTGTCGTTTAAAAGGGGCAGGCAGTTGCGGGGCGTCATCGGGTTAGGGGGAAGTGAAGCTCTGGCTTATGGGCTAGAGGGAACGGTTCTACATAGTCAGGATGGTGGCAACAGCTGGGAAAGCCTTGAAAGTATCAGCACCGCCGGATACTTCGCTGGCGAGCTGATGTCGGACGGCAGCGTGGTTCTGGTTGGTAGCGAAGGCATAGTTGCACGCCGCCTTGCCGGAGGAGAAAGGGTGTACCCGGAAATAGATCTGCCTTTAGGTGCTTTGACGGGCGTGGTTGAGGGCGATAGTGGCAGGTTACTTCTGGCAGGCATTCAAGGCGTTGGATACCAGCAGGATAAGCGGTATTGGTTCCATGGCATTGAAAATGGCACCACCGGGCAAATGGTTGCCAGGGGATTGCTCAGGCGCATCGAGTTACCCTCATTATTTGAGGTAATGTTTGAGCCAAACGTTTACGGAGCAGCCTACGGGTTTAAGCCCGCTTCTGAATGGGCTGAAATAAGCCTTGAGGCAGTAAACCCCGGTGATGATGTACTGGAACCCCATGTATTCAACGCGATAGAGGCATTTTATCAAGCCTTGAAGGCCGATCCGGATTGGCCGATGACAGACCCTTGGTCGATTTGGAACAGGTTCCGCTATAGCTATCTACTTCTGCAGGGGCCCTATGGGTATCTGCAAAACTACCCATTAGTACCTGAAAAACCAACGTACAGTGAAAGTGAGCGCCCATACCTTGAGCGGCGGATTAAGCAGGCTGCACTGTCTGACAGGTTAGTCTCATCGGATTATCAGGATTTGTTGGTGTTCGCCAGTGTGCCACCCCAAGTGGTCGCAGAGGGGGATGAAGCTGATCGGGAAGCTATCCGTGCGGTGTTATCCGGGCTAGGTGAAAGCTCGGATGATCAAGAGCGTCCTTTCAGGATATCCGGCATCAAAATGGCGCGGCTTGAGGAGGTTCAGTCCGAAGATCAGCCCGAGATCACTCAGAACATAGCGGAGCCGATGGACGTTGAGAGTGTTGAGCTGGATGTTGAGTACCTTTATGTAGTGCGCCGTATAAAGAGCAATGCATACGAGTGCCCAATTCGCGACATCGTAGCGCGAGCCGACAAGTTATCAACATTTTTGAATACACATGGAGCGCCAGGATCTGTGTTGTCTGTAGCTGATTTGGCGAAAGTTAACCAAGTGAGCCTTAAGAAAGAAAACTGGAAGTGGTTCACAACATCGGGCGAAGGCAGCTTCGGCAATGATGCTTACGAGCTTTGGAGCGAGGGATACTGCCCCAATCCACTGGCAGTTATTTTTGGCGGGAAAAATGCTAAAAACCGGAGCCACGCTCTTGGAGAGCTTGTAAGTGAGTTTGAAAATATTGGTGATCGGGATGACACCGCTGAGCCGCTAGAGATTAGAACCTTTCGGGTGAAGAGGGTTTTGCTGTGAACCAGGCAGCTCAGATTTTTAGTATATGCTTCTTTTTATATGCCCTTTATAAAATAACGAATATTTTTTACACCACCGTATGGTGGCGAATCCATCGGCGCTCTGATGTTAAGTTGGCAACCGAGCTTAAGAATAATTCTCAACCCCTGTATCACTTGACTGATTCGCAGCTCAATCTCCTGGCACGCCTGCTGAAGAGAGAAGGCATTTACGAGAAAAAGCGCTTTGACAAGCAGCTTTTGAGCGCAGAAGTTTACTGCATTGAACATCCCGATATTACAAAAAAGGACTGGTTGAAAAGCAATTCAGAGCTTTGTGTTGCCCACAAGGTTAACGGTTTTGAATTGTTTATTCCGGGGCGATTTAAGTTTATTGAGATGCCAGAACCGATTAAAGAAATCAGGGTGGTCTTTTATGGCCACATTGCCGTACTTGTGGAAGCGCCGGGCCTTTTCGATATTTATCAGGAAGAAGAGGAGGCCTTGCCGTATGAGCCTTATGTCAGAGTAACCAAAACACCAGTTGCCTTATGGCATGACGTTAGTGCTCAGGACGCCCGGTTTAATATAAAGGGGGCTGGTGAGGGATGGATCACACAGCCGTTAGGCAACTCTGGCTTACTGGTTTATCACCGAAATCCGGTGATTGAGGGGATACTTTTAGTTACAGCTGTTTCCGGCGGGTTTTCTGCCTTGGTCGCGGGCATCGTCTGCATTGCAGCAGGTGGTGCCTTGGGCTTGCCGCGCAGTTTGGGTGGGCTTTGGTAACGTTTGTCACCATGGGACCTTTTCCCTTTTTGGCGGCGGAATTGATAGCCAGGCTGAGATTTCGTCAGGCATCGCGTAGCTGTATGGATTTATCGTAAGCCTGGTAGGCTGTTTGCTCGGACAGTTACAATGGTTTACTCCCAGCGCTATTCCCGGTTGCGCGGCCAACCCTCCGGCACCACAAACACCCGATTCACCTCCTGCCAATTGCCGGGCCGCTGGTCCTCATGCAGCACGGCAAACAGTTGAGGAACACCTCTGTCTTCTATGCGCCTCAGGGCATCGACAGCAAGCTCGGCATCTGGCTTCTCGCCCTGAAACCAGCCGCCAATCCAGTGTGGTTTGTTGAGTACAACCCAATGCGATGTGTCTAATGTTTTTGCGTGGCAAACATAAAGCCACCGCCCACGCAGATGCGCACTGGGAACGTAATCGGGAACTATTGCCTGCGGCGCATCGGGATAGAACAAATACCCCGGCATGAAAATCCTCGGCGTTAGCGGGCCTGTAATGCCAGATTCGGAGAGCATTGCGAGTGTTTCAGGCAACCATGTGCGCTGGCTTTGCCGTTCGAGCAGGCTGGTTGTTTTTATGTCCAGCCGGTCTCTGGCATTGGGGCCGTACCAGAGGGTTGTTCCGTTTGGCTCTGGCACACCAAGATAGAACTTGATGGCAATTTCGTGGTGTTCAATGCGGTCTTCTGCACGGCTGTGCACCACGAAATCCAGCTCTCCGATGGTGTGCCCGGCAGATTGTATCTGTTGGTTTTTCATCAGAATGGGCCAGCCGAGCAGGTCTTCCAGCAAAACCTGATACAGTCGTTCGAAATAGAATCCCAGTCTGCGCTGTGGCGGCTCCCTCAGTAACGGAGGTGCGGCCTCAGGATCTTCATCCCATAGTTTAAGCAGGTCAGGATAATTCGAAGGCAGATACTCTGCAGGCTCAAAAATGATCGGCGAATGCATCAGTTGCGGTGCCTGGCACAACCAGGCGAGGTGGTTGATCGCTGGAGTTCGGTAAGGCTTGGTCAGTTCTGACTTGAGGTTTGCGTCCATCCGTCCAGAATACCGTAAACTGTGTGGTAATAAAGATGCGGCAGCCCTGTGCCAGTCAAAGCGCAGTGTTCACCGCTTGAAGCAAAAGGATACGGAAGGAGGCAGTATGCAGTACCTACATACGATGATCCGCGTAGGGGATCTTGAGAAATCCCTGCATTTTTTTTGTGACTTGCTGGGTATGGTTGAGATCGACCGTAGAGACAGTGAGAAAGGGCGTTTTACGCTCGTGTTTCTCGCAGCGGCAAAGGACGAAGTTCAAGCGCGTGAGCATAAGGCACCCACGCTGGAGTTGACCTATAACTGGGACCCGGAAGAGTACACGGGTGGCCGTAACTTTGGCCATCTGGCTTATCGGGTGGATGATATATATGCGCTTTGTGAGAAGCTGCAGGCTGGAGGCGTTACGATTAACCGTCCTCCCCGGGATGGTTACATGGCGTTTATCCGCTCACCAGACAATATTTCCATAGAGTTGCTGCAGAAAGGCGAGCCGTTGGCGCCTAAAGAGCCTTGGGTCAGTATGGAGAATACCGGCAGTTGGTGAGTGCTGCATGCCCGTCGGAATTGCAGATCAACCGAAACATCCATAGAATTGTGAAGATTTTAAAGGTTAGTTTTAACTAACGCCTCAAGCATCAGGATGATGCGATAAAACAGGGAAACGTTTGATGGAAGATTGGCAAGGATGCCTCGCCCCCCAATGTCAGACTGCATTGCTGAATGCCCGCGAAGATGTTGATCGCCGTGGCGGCGCAGTGATAACGGTTGAAGACTTTCTGCTTGCATTACTGGAGTCCAGCCCCTCCGCAAGCTATTTTCTGCGCGGATCAGGCGTGGATATGGATGAGCTGATCCGTACTGTCCAGTGTGAACAACCCATAGTGACTGAAGTAGGCGGTGAAGGCCTGCTTTCCTCCCAGCTCATCTACTGGCTGGCAACGGCTCGAGAATCCTTTGGTACACCTGCCTGGCTTGATTGGCCTCAGCTTCTTGAAGTGCTCGCAAGACATGCTGAGCGCTTGCAGGAAAAAGCCTATGTTGCCGTGCTTGAGTTGGTATCGCAGTGGCCCGAATCGAGTGATGAATATAGTGATGGCGAGGGTTCTGCAAGGCCTGGTATTGAGGATGAGCAGACAGCGCCGGTGGTGGTTACCGATGCGAATTGGATCGAACTTGCAGAAGATGTAGCTATTACTCTTGCAGCAACGCCGGGCGTTGTGGTGTGGGTCAGAGGAGAACGTGGCGCGGGCAAGTCTGTTTGGCTGCGTTCCCTGTTATCATCGCTGGCACAACCTTATGTTGAGATGGATCTGCGTAGCGAAACGGAGGTAATGGCCAGTGAGCTTGCGGTCATTCCCGCGAATGCCAAGAAGCCTTGGCCGGTCCTGGTCCTTGATAACGTATCACCAGTGGATCTATTGGCATTGATGGATCGTCCTTCGGGCCTTGCGTCCGAGCTTGTTCAGCGATGGCAAGGGCCTTTAGTGTTATTGGGGCCGGATACGTCACAAGGCAACGAAAAACCTTGCCGTACTCTGGAGCAGTTGCTTGGTCGAACGCTGGAGATCTGTGACATGCCACTACCCAGCGAGATGCAGCGAAAAGCCATCCTGGTCGCCCATCAAGCAAATATAGAGCGTCGCTGGAATATACTGCTCTCTCTATCCGGGATACAGTTCGCTGCTTCCCGACACAGCCGATGTGTGTGTACACCCGGTGGAATGTTGCAGTGGGTTGAGCGGGCAGCGGCACGATTGGAACTGTTTGCCCGGCGCGGCCCCGTGGGCTCCGTAGCGCTTTCCGGGCAGGCTGACACGCTCCGGCGTCAGAGCCTTGTTGCTATGGCGCGGCAAGAACCGCTGGATGAGATCGAGCAATCTTTAGAGGAATTACATTTGTTGCGTACGGCTGCTGAAGTGGCATGGCACGAACGCAAAGCTGCAGGAACCTTGCGCCTGTTAACGGCGGAGGATTTGCGGCATGAACTGGAACGCTGGCTTGCAGCGCGGCCCGGGCCGGTTCACTATGTGCTCCATTGTGACCACCACCATGGAGAATCTGCGAGTGCAGGATCTGGAAATCTACATTCGTGACCTGGAAGCAGGCGCCGTTCATCATTGGCTTGAGAGCCATGTAAAGCAGTTGGTGCTTGATGACAATAATGTTGCATCCGTTACCAAGGGCACTGCTGTTTTTGGGGAAGCTTTTCTGAAGATAACGCTCTATCCCCAAGCTTTCGGAAAGCGGTTCACATCATTGCTTATAGAGGGTGAGCAGCTACCCTGGAACAGCGATCTGGAGTGTGCACGCAGCGCATGGCGAACCATGGACACTGAAATCCGTTGCAGCCCCGGAGAGTGGAAAGAAGGCGAGTCAGCGGAAGACGAGAAGTGGTGGCGACTGGACAGTCGCGGTGAGCAACTAGTCGTATGGAACTGAGAGTCCCGGAACTGGATTAACCAGAACGAAAAAAGGCAGCCGCTAAATAATAGCAGGCTGCCTTTTTTGCATCAGATCAGATTTCAGTCGCTCAGGATAGAAACGTTATCTGCTTGCAGGCCCTTGTCGGCGTCAACAACGCTGAACCGAACCAGTTGGCCTTGGCGAAGTACTCGGCGGCCACTTCCACGAATGGCACGGAAGTGAACAAACACCTCGTCTCCGCTGTCGCGGACAATAAAGCCGAATCCCTTCTTAACGTTAAACCACTTCACAGTGCCTTCTTCGTCGCCTTCTGGGCTATCGTCGTCGTAGTCGGCTTCACCATCGTCATAGTTCTGGTTAGAACTCTGGCTCCGTGATGGTGAACTGGCTCGCTTCGAAGTGGCGCGCGCGGGCTGTTTGGCTGCGATAGCGACGGCAAGAAAGCCGACAATGCCAAAAACAATTAAGCTGATTACGTACGCTGCGATACCCTGGGCGCTGCCGAGAACGAACGGCGTGCTTGTTGCCAACTCATTGCTCTGTGACTGAGAAAGGATCTGGAACAGCTCCGGGGTAAAAGAGACCAGCAGGAAGCCTAGGATAAATGGGGCGGGAATAGCGATCAGAATAGCAACAAGGATCGCTTTGGCTGGATTACGCATTGACTGAGAATTCTCCATTTTTCATTAACGCTGACGATAAAAAACCGGATATCGGGTAAAATCGTTTATCCGGCCAGTGATGACCACCTGACTTCCTGGAAAACGGGAACTCGGGCGGGCAAAAGCGGCATGATAACAGATTATCCCTGCTGCTTACCAAGCGACTGTTGTGCCGAATGCCTCAGAACTATATTTGAAAGCGCGCTGGCCGCAATTTGTACCCTATCTATTTGAACGATTCATCTGATGGAGTTTCAGTACCTGATGAGCCAAAAAGACCTGCAAAACAGACTGGATGAACTGGAAACACGGCTTGCCTTTCAGGACGACATTATCAATACCCTGAGCGAGCAGTTGGCAAAGCAGGAGATGGATATTCGTGAACTCTGGAATGCCAAACGATTGCTGCACAGTCAGATAAAGGATGTTTCTTCATCCAATATCAAACGAGAAGAGGAAGAGTCACCACCTCCGCATTATTGATCATCGAGATGCGACCTCATAAAACCAAAAGGCCAGAGCATGTGCTCTGGCCTTTTGGTTTCAGCTTGTTTTGAACCTGATGCTCAGGCGAGTAATTCCACCAGAATTTGTTCATAGATTTGAGAGAGGGTGTCCAGATCATCAGCTTTCACGCACTCGTTTACCTTGTGAATGGTTGCATTGATCGGACCCAGCTCTAAAACCTGTGCGCCGGTAGGCGCTATGAAGCGCCCATCAGACGTGCCACCTGAGGTAGAAAGCTCGGTTTCTCGCCCAGTCACATTGCGGATAGCACTTTGCGTGGCGGAGACCAGTGCGCCTTTGTCTGTAAGGAACGGACGGCCACTGAGATGCCATTGCAGGTCATATTTAAGGTTGTGCCGATCAAGCGTAGCGACAACTCTTTCTTCAAGACTTTCCGCAGTGTTCTCCGTGCAGTAACGGAAGTTGAAGTGCACCAGACACTCTCCGGGAATAATGTTGCTGCCGGTGCCGGCTTCCACTTTTGTGATCTGAAAGGTTGTGGGAGGAAAGTAATCGTTGCCGTTGTCCCAGAACTCATTAGCCAAAGTGTGCAGAGCAGGTGCAACGGCATGAATGGCGTTTTCTGCAAGGTGCGGGTAGGCCACGTGACCTTGGGTGCCATGCACAGTGAGGTAGCCATGCAAGGAGCCGCGGCGCCCATTCTTGATTACATCGCCTACTTCCTTAGTGCTCGATGGCTCTCCAATAAGGCACCAGTCCATTTTTTCTGAACGGGCTTCGAGTGCCTCGATTACCTTTACGGTGCCATTTTGGGCAGGGCCTTCTTCATCACTTGTGATCAGCAGGGCGATGGAGCCGCGATGGTCTGGGTGGGCGCTTACAAAGCGCTCGCAGGCAGTAACAAATGCAGCAAGGCTGCCTTTCATATCAGCCGCACCACGGCCATGGAGGTACCCCTCTTTTATAACCGGATCAAATGGGGGGTGGGTCCAGTTTTTTTCCGGCCCGGTGGGCACCACATCAGTATGACCAGCAAAGGCCAGTACAGGACCCTCGGTGCCTTTTCGGGCCCAGAGGTTATCCGTATCGCCAAAGCGCATGTGTTCGCCGATAAACCCCAGGGGAACCAGGCGAGACATCATCAGCTCCTGACAGCCAGCGTCTTCTGGAGATACCGAAGGGCGGCTAATCAGGTCGATGGCCAGATCGAGCGTTGGAGAATTAGTTGTTTGCATGCAGTTCTTCATTCAGCTCGATGGCGGATTGGTTGGTTTTGCATTCCACAGCGCCGGATTGGCTGTTTCGGCGGAAGAGCAAGTCTGGCTTGCCGGCCAGGTCACGGGCTTTTACAACTTCCACTAGCTCGTTGTTGCCATCGAGTAAGGCAACCTTGGTGCCGGCTGTAACATACAGGCCGGATTCAACCGTGCAGCGGTCACCCAGCGGAATGCCGATACCTGCATTCGCGCCAATCAGGCAGTTCTCACCAACGGAAATAACCATGTTGCCGCCGCCTGAAAGGGTGCCCATGGTGGAGCAGCCGCCGCCCAAGTCAGAACCTTTGCCTACCATAACGCCTGCAGAAATACGTCCCTCAACCATGCTGGTGCCTTCGGTGCCGGCATTGAAGTTGATGAAGCCTTCGTGCATAACGGTAGTGCCTTCGCCCACATAGGCACCAAGGCGCACTCTTGCTGTGTCTGCAATACGAACGCCGCTTGGTACCACGTAGTCAGTCATTTGTGGGAACTTGTCCACGGATTTCACTTCCAGAGTGCGTCCCTCAAGGCGAGCCTTGAGCTGTCGCTCCGGCAGTTCGTTCAAATCAATCGCGCCTTCGTTGGTCCAGGCAAGATTCGGCAAAAGGCCAAAGATGCCGTCAAGTTTTAGACCGTGGGGCTTAACCTGCCGATGGGAAATCAGATGCAGCTTGAGATACACCTCCGGAGTGCTGGATGCAGCGCCATCTGTTTCTAATACGGTCACTACCACGGGGCGCTTGCTGCCGGCAGCCTTCTCTGCCAGTAATGCCTGCTCTGTGGCGCCGATCTGGCGCAGGGCAGTGGCAAGCTGGGTAAGTTGTTCAGCCGTCGCCTGGATGGCCTGATTGTCACCCTTGTAGTTCAGTGCAGTTTCGACTGCATCTATCAGCTCTGTTTCCGGTGTGATAATCGGTTGCTGGTAAAAAACTTCCAGCCATTCGCCCTGGTTGTTTTGGCTGCCGATTCCTATACCGAATGCAAAGCTCATGCAGTGATTGCTCCTGTTTATATGATAGTTGCTACTTGATGGTTGTTGCCCAATCGTCGGCGTTAAAGCCAACATAAACTGCGCCGTTGTGCTCGACTACAGGGCGTTTAATGATGGAGGTGTTTTCCAGCATGATATCGTGGGCAGAAAGGGCAGTGATTGTATCACGAACCTCTTCGCTGAGCTTGCGCCAGGTGGTGCCACGGCGGTTCAGCAGGGTTTCCCAGCCCACAGCCTGTTCCCACTCGGTTAGCGTGGCTTCGCTGAGCCCATCCTTTTTGAAATCGTGGAATTCGTAAGAAATGCCCTGTTCGTCAAGCCACTTACGGGCTTTTTTGACGGTGTCGCAGTTGCGGATGCCGTACAGTTTCATAGTTCAGTTTGCCTTTACAAATTCAACAATGCGTTTTGCTGCTTCCACACATTCTTCCAGTGGCGCAACCAACGCCATACGAACCCTGTTCTCACCCGGGTTGTAGTCATCCACCGTGCGGGACAGGTAGCGACCAGGCAGAACATGAACGTTTTGCTGGGCTGACAACTCCTTGGCAAAGGTTTCGTCATCCATTGGTGTGACCGGCCATAGATAAAACCCGGCATCGGGAAAATCGACGTCCATTACTTCGCGCAGAATGGGCACTACAGCTTCAAATTTTGCGCGGTAAGCCGCCCGGTTTTCCCGCACGTGGTCTTCATCCTGCCACGCGGCAATGCTGGCTAGCTGGTTATGAACCGGCATGGCACAGCCATGATAGGTGCGATAGCTCAGGTAGCCTTTGAGTATGCTTGCATCGCCGGCAACGAAGCCTGATCTAAGGCCTGGCAGGTTGCTACGCTTCGAGAGGCTGTGGAAAACAACGCAGCGCGCGAAGTCGTGACGACCTATCGCTGCACAGGTCTGCAGCAAACCTTCGGGTGGATTGTTTTCATCGGGATAAAGTTCGGAATAGCATTCGTCTGAGGCGACGATGAAATCGTATTTATCTGCCAGTTCAATAACTTTTTTCAGTGTCTCTCGTGGTATGACAACGCCGCTGGGATTGCCTGGCGAACACAGGAACAGAACTTGGCAATCCTGCCATACAGAATCTGGCACTGCATCAAAATCAGGAATGAAGCCGTTGGAACTATCACAAGGAAGGTATACCGGCATAGCCCCTGCCAGAAACGCTGCACCCTCGTACACCTGATAGAAGGGGTTGGGGCTTACAACGGTTGCTTGCTTGCTGGAATCCACCACCGCCTGTACCAGTGAAAATATAGCCTCCCGGGTGCCGTTTACCGGAACGATGTTCTGATCCGGGCTCAGGGAGCCAGTTTTCAGTTGGAAGCGCTTCGTAGCCCACTGACTTATCGTTTGCCGCAGCTCATCCAAACCACGGGTGGTGGGGTAGTTGGCCAGGCGGTCCAGATTGTCGGCAATCACCTGCTTCACAAAGTCAGGGGCCGGGTGTTTGGGCTCACCGATGCCAAGAGATATGGCCGGCAGATGCTTGGGTACCGAAATGCCTGCTTTGAGTTTCGCCAGTTTTTCGAAAGGGTAGGGGTGAAGCTTGTTCAAATTCGGATTCATTGAATTTCATCCAGCATTTTGCACAGGTCTTGCTGCAGGGCACGGCATACGGAAGGGTCGCTTATTGGCTCACCGTGCTCATCAGTCACAAAGAAAACGTCCTCCACCCGCTCGCCCAGGGTGGCGATTTTGGCATTACTCAGGCGTATGCGGTGATCCAGCAGTACCTGCCCAATCCGAGCCAGAAGGCCGGGACGGTCAGGTGTTACTACTTCAATCACTGTGCGCTCGTTAACGGTGTCGTTAGAGAACAACACTTCAGTCGGGAACGCAAAATGCCTGAGTTGCCGTGGTGTACGGCGATGAATAATGTCGGGGTAGTCTTCTGGGTCGTCCAGCTCTTCGATCAGGCGCTTGCGTACCCGCTCTTTACGAGCAGGGTCGGTTCCAAGTGGTTGGCCTTTTTCATCCAATACTACGTAGGAGCTAATTGTAAAAGGGCCATCATTAGAGCTGATGCGTGCATCTACAATGTTGAGGTTGAGCTGTTCAAGTACGGCAGTTGTTGCTGCAAACAGAGTGGCGCGATCTTTAATATAAATAATTATCTGGGAGAAGCCGTCTGTGGGGCCACCATGGGTGTCTCGGATAAGTACCAGTGGCCCTGGAGTATCGCCGTGGTTGATGATGGCGGCAGTTTGCCATGCTATATCAACCGTTGAGTCCTGCAGGAAGTAATCCTCGTCAACGGTGTCCCATATAGCGTCTATCTGTTCGTCATTGATGTTCTGGGCATGGATAAGTTGTCTCGCCTCAGACTGGGTTGCGCGCACCCACTCCTGCCGGTCTACCGGAATCTCGGTGCCACGTCTGAGGGCGCGTTTGGCTTCTATATACAGCTGGCGCAGCAGGGAAGCACGCCAGGTGTTCCAGAGCTTGGGGTTGGTTGCACTGATGTCGCACACCGTAAGAATGTACAGAAAATCCAGATGTGCCTGGCTGGGTACTGCCCGGGCGAATGAGCGGATGATATCCGGATCTGAAATGTCTTTGCGTTGAGCTGTCATGGACATAAGCAGGTGGTTTTCCACCAGCCAGGACACCAATTGGGTATCTCGCTCGCCAAGGTGGTGGCGCTGACAGAAGGCTTCGGCATCCACGGCGCCAAGCTCTGAGTGGTCGCCGCCGCGACCTTTGGCAATGTCGTGATACAGGCCAGCTATATAAAGTAGCTCGCGCTTGGGCAGGCCATGGATCAACCGCGCTGCTAACGGATAGTCGTCGCGGGCTTCCGGGCCGCTCATTCGTACCATGTTGCGCACCACCCGCATGGTGTGGGCATCAACTGTGTAAATGTGGAAAAGGTCGTGCTGCATCTGGCCAATAATCTGGCCGAATTCTGGCAAATAGCGACCCAGTACGTTGTATTTCTTCATGGCTGAGAGGACTTCGTCCAGCGCATGGGGGGTTCGCAGCAATTCCATGAACAAGGATGTAACCGCGAGGTCAGAACGGAAGGCGTCGTCAATCAGGTGCCTGTGTGCCCGCAAAGACCGGATGGTTGTTGCCCGGATGCCCTTGATTTCAGGGTGTTGGGCCATCAGCACAAAGATTTCCATAATCGCGTAGGGCGAGTAGGCAAAAACCTGGTTGTTTACTGCTTCTATATAGCTGTTGCGAATCTGGAAGCGGTTGTTGATCGGTTGAATGTTGTCTTCCGTGCCTGTGCCGAGTATCGCTTCGTCGTAAAACTGAAGAATTACGTCTGCAAGTTCTGCCAGCGCCAGTACCGCACGGTAATAGGACTGCATCATCAGCTCGACATCCAGCCGCTTGCCTTCGTCTTTGTAACCCAGCATCTGTGCGAGGGCGCGCTGGTGGTCAAATAACAGGCGGTTCTCATTCCGGTTTGCGATCAACTGCAGCCCATAACGCAGTCGCCAAAGAAGCGTTTCGCCTTCTACCAGAACCCGATGTTCCTCGTCGGTGAGGATGCTGAAGCGGGTCAGGTCGGCAATGCTCTGTAGCCCAAAGTGTCGCTTTGTGATCCAGCCTATGGTTTGAATATCCCGAAGGGCACCCGGAGAGCTCTTTACGTTGGGTTCGAGATTGTACTCGGTGTCACTGTATTTTTTATGGCGCCGCTGCTGCTCTTTGCGCTTGGCAATAAAGTAGTCGCGGTCGGTAATGATGTTATCGGAGTAGGCTTGCTCGCTGAGTTCTTTGCGCAGTTCATCCGGGCCTGCAATTGTGCGGGTTTCCAGAAGATTGGTCAGTGTGGCCACATCGCCCCGCGCCGCAGCTTTGCTTTCTTCAATGCTGCGAACACTGTGGCCGATATCGAGCTTCAGATCCCACAATAGTGTGACGAAAGCGCCAAGATCTTCCTGCCAGCCCGGATCGATACCCTCCCGGGTGAGAATAAGCAGGTCGATATCTGAATGTGGGTGCAGCTCACCCCGGCCGTACCCGCCAACGGCGATTAGCGCAATGTCGGGTGAGCTGGAGAAAGGGTAGCGGTTCCAGATAAGCTTCAGAACGGTGTCGATCGTGTCGGCTCTGGAGCGAACCAGAGCACGAACGTCGGCACCTTGCCTGAAGGCTTCGGCATCTGCACTGTAGCGTTCTTTCAGCAGTTCCCTGGCTGCCATAACCGGGGAAGGGTCCCTGCTGATTCTGGCTTCCAGTTCCTGGCGCGTCACTTAGAAGGACTCCTCCGACCGCTTGGTCAGAACTTCATAGCCATCGGCAGTGACCAGAATGGTGTGCTCCCATTGCGCTGAAAGCTTGTGGTCTTTGGTGACTACGGTCCATTGGTCTGGCAGCAGCTTGGTGTGATACTTGCCTTGGTTGATCATCGGCTCAATGGTGAAGGTCATGCCTTCTTGTAGTGCCATGCCAGTGCCTGGTTTGCCGTAGTGCATAACTTGCGGCTCTTCATGGAACACTTTGCCAATGCCGTGGCCACAATAGTCTCGAACCACAGAATAACGATGTTTTTCGGCGTGCTGCTGGATAACGTGGCCAATGTCGCCCAGGCGCGCCCCGGGTTTAACCAGTTCAATACCTTTATAGAGGCATTCCTGAGTAATTTTGATCAGGCGCTCAGTGCCGGGCTTTGGCTTGCCAACGATCCACATTTTGCTGGTGTCGCCGTGGTACTCATCTTTTATTACCGTAACGTCAATATTCACGATGTCGCCGTCCTTCAGAATTTTCTTTTCTGAAGGGATGCCGT
>Ga0209075_1002147_pt1 | contig 17657 bp, 23 predicted proteins | sample Stecom2011_FD_187523 | JGI IMG/M metagenome (GOLD analysis project Ga0209075, IMG submission 187523) | Agricultural soil microbial communities from Utah to study Nitrogen management - Steer compost 2011 (SPAdes) (version 2) | ecosystem: Environmental > Terrestrial > Soil > Agricultural land...
CCACTGTCCTCACGCGGATCAACAGTGACCGCGCCGGCGCGGACAATGATGTCACCGGCCTGGTGGGCCTGGGCGATGGAAGCCGCCAGCAGAGCGGGAACAAGCAGCAGGCCGGCGGAGAGTCTGGATACAGTGCGTGACATAGGTGTTGGCTCCTGAAGTTTTGATGGAGCCACTTTACGAAGCCGGGTCGGAGCAAATATTGATCTGAAGCAATTGTTCGGCCGGACGGGCTTGCGACGGAATGTCGCGGTTGAATTGTGATGGGATGCAGATGATAATGGTTCTCTTTTGTGGCGGGGTGCCTTATTCCGCCGGAGCTGGAGATAGCGGATGAGATTGGTTCGAATAATCCTGATGGCGGGGCTGTTACCGGGACTGGCCCTGGCGCAGAGTGCGGGGGAGCAGGCGCTGGCCGAGGGTGAGGCGCTGATGACGGAGGCGCAACGCTCGCAACAGCGTATCGATCAGCTGGACGATGCAACACGGGATGCGCTGAACCGCTATCGCAACGCCATCCAGCAGAAGGACCAGCTGGCCGACTACAACAAGCAGCTGGCCGGCATGGTCGAATCCCAGCGCCGGGAGCTGGCGGAGCTGCAGGCGCAGCTGGCGACCATCGAAGAAACCCAGGCCGAGGTCATGCCACTGCTCCAGCGCATGCTCGCTTCCCTGGAGCAGTTCATCGAGCTGGACGTGCCCTTTCTGCTGGATGAGCGCACCGACCGCCTGGAGCAGCTCAAGGCCCTGATGATCCGCCCGGAAGTCACAGTGGCGGAAAAATACCGCCGGGTACTGGAGGCGTATCAGATCGAGAGTGATTACGGCCGTACCCTGGAAGCCTGGCGCGGCAGTCTGGACGTCGACGGCAGTGAACGTGTGGTGGAGTTCCTGCGGCTGGGCCGGCTGATGCTGTTTTACCAGACCCTCGACGGCCACACCCAGGGCTACTGGGACAACGCCTCCCGGCAATGGCAGCCATTGCCCGCCAGCTACAATCGCACCCTGCAGCAGGGCCTCAATATTGCCCGCCAGCAGCAGACCCCGGCGCTGCTGCGTCTGCCCTTACCCCCGGTCAGTGAACAGGGAGCTGCACAATGAGACATTTCTGGATTGCCCTGACCCTGGTACTGGCCAGCCCCATTGCCCTGGCCCAGCCCGCCTCTCTGGACCAGCTGCTGCAGGACATCCGCCAGCTGCGCAGCAGCGAGCAGGCCGCCATGCGCGAGCGCGAAGCCGAGTTCCTGCGTGAGCGCGACCGCCAGCAGCAGCTGATGCAGCAGGCCGAGCAGGAGCTGGCGCCGATCAAGGCCGAGGCTGACCGGCTCAAGGCTGAATTCGACCGTCTGGAACAGGCGCTGGCCGACACCGAGGCGCAGATGAAGCAGCGCAGCGGTTACCTCGGCGAGCTGTTCGGCGTGGTCCGCCAGATGGCCTCCGACACCCGCAGTCAGTGGCAGGATTCCCTGCTCAACGTGCAGTTTCCCGATCGCCTGGCGCAGCTCGATCGGCTGGCCTCATCTACCCGCATTCCCACCGTGGAGAGTCTGGAGCAGTTCTGGTTCATGCTGCAGGAAGACATGACCGCCAGCGGCAGGATCAGCAGGATCAATGCGCCCGTGGTCGACCGCGACGGCCAGCAACAGCAGGCGCCGGTACTGCTGGTCGGCCCCTTCGTGGCCATCGCCGATGACCAGTACCTGGGTTACCGCAGCGAGGTGGAGGTGCTGCAGGTGCTCAACCGGCAGCCGGGCTCGCGGGATCTGATCAGGGATTTTGCCGCACCGCGCAGCGAGCTGGCGGATCTGCTGGTGGACCCGACCCGGGGTACCGTGCTGGCGCAGATGCAGCAGACCCCGACCTTCATGGACCGCGTGCACCAGGGCGGTCTGGTCGGCTACGTGATTCTGGCCCTCGGTGCCCTGGGCGTGCTGCTGGCGCTGGCCAAGCTGGCCTGGCTGTTCCGTGTCTCCCGGCAGATCGACCAGCAGGCCAACGACCTGGGCAACCTGCGTGACGACAACCCGCTGGGCCGCATTCTCGGTGTGATCGGCGATCAGCCCAGGCTGGAGGATCTGGAGACCCTGGAGCTGAAGCTGGACGAGGCCATCCTGCGGGAAACCCCGGTGCTGGATCGCGGCAACTCGCTGATCAAGCTGTTCGCCGCCGTTGCCCCGCTGCTCGGCCTGCTGGGTACCGTCACCGGCATGATCGTCACCTTCCAGGCCATCACCCTGTTCGGTACCAGTGATCCGAAGCTGATGGCCGGTGGCATTTCCCAGGCCCTGGTGACCACGGTCCAGGGTCTGGTAGTGGCCATTCCGCTGCTGTTCCTGCATGCCACCCTGGCCGCGCGCAGCAAGGCCCTGACCCAGGTGCTGGAACAGCAGAGCGCCGGGCTCATCGCCCTGCATCTGGACCCCGGAGCCAAACGTGGTGAGTGAAGCCTTCTGGTTGCTGCGGGACTTCCTCGACAGCGGCGGCTGGGTGCTGTGGACCATTCTCGGGTTCACCATAGTGCTCTGGACGCTGATGGTCGAGCGCCTGTGGTATCTGTGGCGGATCTTCCCCCAGCGTGCAGCGGGGCTGGAGCGTCACTGGCTGCGCCGCAGCGATCGCAGCAGCGTCGCTTCGCGCTACGTCCGCCAGGCCTGGCTGTCAGTCGCCCGACAGCGCCTGGAGCGCTTCATGCCGTTGATCCGGGTGCTGATCGCCCTGTGTCCGCTGCTCGGCCTGCTGGGTACGGTCAGCGGCATGATCCAGGTATTCGATGTGCTGTCGGTCAGCGGCACCGGCAACCCCCGGGCCATGGCCGGCGGGGTGTCACGGGCCACGGTACCGACCATGGCCGGGATGGTGATCGCCATCAGCGGTCTGTTTTGTCTGGCCCGCCTCGATGCCCAGTCGCGGCTTGCCATGCAGCGGTTATCCGACCGCCTGCGTCACGAATAGGAAACTCTCGACATGCGCATGCGCAGACATTCCGCGGCCAGCGACGAAGAGGCCGGCATCGACCTGACACCCATGCTCGACGTGGTGTTCATCATGCTGATCTTCTTCATCGTCACCAGCACTTTCATCAAGACCACCGGCATCGAGGTCAACACCCCGAGCGCGGACAGTGCCGAGCAGCAGCCCAAGGGCAACATCCTGATTGCGGTGGACCCCAACGGCGAGATCTGGATCGATCGCCAGCAGGTGGATATCCGCGGCGTGCGCGCGGCGGTGGAGCGGCTGCGGGTAGACCAGCCCGACAGCAGCGTGGTGGTGCAGGCCGATCAGGATGCCCGCAGCGGCGTGGTGATCCGGGTCATGGATCAGGTGCGCATGGCCGGGGTTACCGACGTGGCCCTGGCGGCCACCGCGGGAGACATCTGATGCGGCTGCTGGTCAGCTTTGCCGGTGGACTGCTGGTGGCGCTGGCGCTGTTCGCCCTGATGATCGCGCTGGTCATGCCGCCGCGGGACAACCGCGAACCGACCAGCGAGCTGGCGCGGATCAGTTTCGTGCGCAGCGTCTCCGATACCCAGAGCGATGCCCGCCAGAGACAGTCACGCGAGGCGCCGGAGCGCCCGCAACCGCCCGAGGTGCCGCAGCCGCCGTCCGTGCAGCAGCCCCGGGTCGACAGCAGCATGCAGCTGAATATCGCGGTGCCCAACCTGCCGACACCGGGTATCAACATTGCGGTAACGCCCTCGCTCAGTGGGCTGACCGCCGCCGAGGCGCCTGCGGTGGTGGCGCCCGCCGCGCCGCCTGAAGCCGCAGCGGCACCGGCGGCAGAGCCCTCCACCGCCGAGGAGGTAACGCCGCTGGTGGATATTCCGCCGAACTATCCCCAGCGGGCGCTGGCCGCAGGCATCGAGGGTGAGGTCACCCTGGCCTTCACCATCACCGCCGATGGCCGGGTGGAGAACCTGCGGGTTACCCACGCCGAGCCCCGCGGAGTGTTCGAGCGCGAGGCGCGCCGCGCCGCTGCCCGCTGGCGGTTTGCCCCGCGTCGGGAGAACGGTCAGCCGGTGGCCCGTGAAGCCACCAAGACCCTGTATTTCCGTCTGGAGGGAAGGTAGCCATGGCCGCTGTCCGACATTGTCGCAACGTCCTGCTGGGGCTCGCTCTGCTGCTGGCACCGGCACTGGGTATGGCTCAGCAGGCGATCAGTCCGGTGGTCTTCACCGCGCTGAACAGCGCCCAGCAGGCACAGCAGAAGGGTGATCTGGCCCAGGCCCGCCGCCTGCTCGACTCCGCGCTGGAACAGGCCCCGGCCGGGAGCCTGGAGCTGGCGCTGATTCAGCAGCGTCTGGGCTATGTGGCCATCAGTGCCGGGCAGTACGAGGCAGCCATCGGCTGGCTGCGCAAGGCCCTGGCCCATGATCGACTGGAGCCGGAGGCGGCGCGCCAGGACAGGCTCAATCTGGCCCAGCTGCTGGCCTCCCGGGAAGAGTTTGCCGAGGCCGCCCGGCTGCTGGAGCAGGAGCGCCGGCAGGCTGGCCTGAACCTGGAGCAGACCCAGTTGCTGGTGCAGTGCTACAGCCGGCTGCGGGAGTATCGTCGGGCCATCCCGCTGGCCGAGGAGGTGGTGCGCGCCAATGCCGCCGCCGATGACGTCTGGTATCAGCTGCTGGTGGGCATGAGTTACGAGCAGGGCGACCATGGCCGCGCTGCCCAGTGGCAGAAGGTGCTGCTCAAGCGCGACCCGGCCCGGGCCGAACACTGGCGGCAACTGGCCGCCCTGCAGAGTCAGGCGGGGGAGCAGCGCGCCGCTGCGGCTACCCTGCGTCTGGCCCATGAGGCCGGAGTCGGGCTGGGTGCTCGGGATCTGGACAACCTGGTGGCGCTGCAGGTCAATGCCGGGGCGCCCTGGCAGGCTGCACGTCTGCTGGAGGAGCTGATGGCACAGCAGCTGCTGCCCCGGGATGCTGCCCATCAGGAGCGTCTGGCGCAACTCTGGACCCTGGCCCGGGACCGCCAGCGGGCCCGGGAAGCCTGGGCGGCATTGGCCAACGGCAGCAACCGGGCCGACCACTGGCTGCGTGTGGCCGGCTTCCAGCTGGAGGACGGGCAGTGGCAAGAGTTGCTGGGTACCCTCAAGCGGGCCCAGTCCGGCGCCAGCGCGCAGCAGCGACAGCTGATCCGCCAATGGGAAGGCTATGCCCAGTCTGCGCTGGACAACAGCTGATCAGTACAGATAGGGCTCCACGCTGGCTGCGCTGATCCGGTAGCCGGCGGTGGCCATCTCGCTTTCCACCTGCTCCACCCGCACCTCCCCGGAAATCCAGAACGGCTGGTACAGCGCATCCAGCGGGATGCCGCTGGTGCTGCGTACGTGCACTATCTGGTTAGAGGGCGGCGGCGGCACATGGATGCAGGCACCGAACCAGGGCACCAGCAGGAACTCCTCGACCTCCATGGCCTCGGTGATGCCCAGCGGCACTATGTAACCGGGCAGGCGGATGTGGCGGCCATCGAGTTCCGCCACTACCGGCGCCGCCGGCTCGAGCTGGACCGCCGGGTCACCCAGCAGCTCCTCGTCGAACTCGCCCAGCGCACTCAGGTCGTGAACCGGTTCGGGCATCAATGGCCGGTCTCGCAGCTCCGGAGGAAGAAGTTCGGCCCAGCCGATTTCCATGGGCATACCGGCCAGCGCGCTGCCGCTCAGCAGCAGTATCCCCGCGATCAGGTATAACGCCGGTTTCATGCTGTCTCCTTCAGGTGCGGATCGACAGGCCGTCGATCAGGGATTGCCGATAGGCGCGCCAGGCCGGCACGCTGCCCATCAGCACTGCCGCCAGCAGTATGCCGCCCAGCAGAGACCATTCCCAGGGCCCGGGCGCGGTGATCGGGATGAACAGCCCGTAGTGCGAGAGTATCAGTGGCTGGGCCAGCCACAGTGTCAGATACATCAGGCCGACCCCGAGCAGGGCACCGGCCAGCGCCAGGCCGAAGGCCTCGAGCAGCAGCAGGCTGAAGATGTGCCGTGGACGTGCGCCGACCGAGCGCAGTATGGCCATCTCCCGGCGCCGTTCGTTGAGGCTGGAGAGAATGGCGGTGAGCATGCCCACCAGACCGGTCAGGACGACGAACACGGAGACGATGAACAGGGCCTTTTCCGCCACGCCGAGCAGGCTCCACAGCTCTTGCAGGGCAACCCCCGGCAGCACCGCCATCAGCGGCTCATCGGGGAAGCGGTTGATATCACGCTGCACGGCGAAGGTTGCCACCCGGCTGTCCAGTCCAAGCAGTGCGGCGGTGATGCTCGACGGGGTCAGCGCCATGTCGCGGGCCCGTTCGGCGCTGATCCGGGCTGCTCCCCGGGCGGGCATGCCCTGACGCCAGTCGACGTGCAGCGCTTCCAGCCCCTGCAGGCTGACATGGATGGTGCGGTCCACCGGGGTACCGGTCTTCTCGAGAATGCCGCTGACGCGGAAGGGCTTGTCTGCGTGCTCGACGAAACTCACCGAGCCGGTGCCATGGGCCAGCACCAGTTCGCTGCCCAGCACATAGCCCTGCTCGCGGGCGACATCGGCACCCAGCACCGCATCATAGAGATCGGCAAAGGCCTTGCCTTCGGCGAAGGCCAGTGCACGGTCGCGCCCGTGGCGGTAATGCAGGAAGTAGTCGGCGCTGGTGCCCATGACCTTGTAGCCACGGTGCGAGTCCCCCAGGGAGATGGGCAGCGCCCAGGCCACCCGGGGATGGTCGGCGATCCGCTGGAAACTGTCCCAGCGCATGTTGGCGCTGGGGTGGCCGATGCGAAATACCGAATACAGCAGCAGCTGCACCGAGCCGGTGCGCGGCCCGACAATCAGGTCGGTGCCGGAGATGGTGCCGGCAAAGCTGGCGCGGGCTTCGGTGCGGATCTTCTCCACACCCAGCAGCAGGGTGACGCTCAGAGCGATGGCCAGCACCGTCAACAGGGCCGAGAAGCGGCGGTTAAGCAGGCTGCGCAGGGCCAGACGCAACAGATACATCAGTCCAGTCCTCCGTCGGGGGTGGCACGATTGAGTTCACTCAGTGACAGGCTGCGGTCGAACAGGCGCTCCAGCGCACCGTCATGGCTGACGAACAGCAGGCTGCTGCCCGCCGCCTGGCACTCCACAAACAGCAGATTCAGGAAGGCTTCCCGGGCGTCGGCGTCCAGTGCCGAGGTCGGCTCGTCGGCGATCACCAGCTCCGGGCTGCCGATCAGCGCCCGGGCGGCGGCCACCCGTTGCTGCTGACCTATGGACAGCTCGGTTACCGCGCGGCGGAGCAGTTCCGGGCGATCCAGCCCCAGATGCGTGAGCAGGTGCCGGGCGGCGGCCTCGACGCCGCCGTGGCGCTGGATGGCACGCCGGCGGCGCATTGCCGAGAAGCGACACGGCAGGCTGATGTTCTCCAGCACCGAGAGGTAGGGCAGCAGGTTGAACATCTGGAAGATGTAGCCGCTGTGGTCGGCCCGGAAGCGATCCCGGCGGGAGCCGGACAGGCGTGCCAGATCCTGACCCAGCAGCTGGATGCGCCCGCTCGCGGGCAACTGCACGCCACCCAGCAGGCCGAGCAGGGTGGTCTTGCCGCTGCCGGAGGGGCCCTTGAGAAAGACCCGTTCGCCGGCAGCCAGGGTGAAGTGTTCGATATCCAGCAGCGGTGACTGGCCGGGCCAGGCGAACACCAGGTTTTCCAGCTGGATCACGGGTAGGGACATGGACTTCCTCGGGTGATTCACAGATCGACCAGATTGCGTTTTGCGGTCAGCTCGGCGCCAGTCTGGCCTTTGGGGGTGATCGCCTGCAACACCAGTCGCTGGCTATCGGGAAACAGGTCGAACACAAGTATTTCCAGTTGTTGCAGCCGGGACATTGCCGCGCAGCGGAATTGGTAGCGGGCACTGATATCCGCATGTTCCCCATGTCGCCCATGTTCGATGGCGGGGTCGGCAGGGGCAAACAGACTGCTGTACAGCTCGCTTGCCTGCAGTTCGCAACGGGCGGGCGCGGGCAGGCGGAACAGCCGTTCGGGTTGCCGCAGGGTTTCTTGCACGGCAGCGAGAGCCGCGTGCTGCTCTGCGGTACTGGGAGCGTGCTCGAAGCCCAGTAGGTCGGCCGCCGGAACCTGCAGCTCGAGATGCAGCTGGTCCTGCTCGATCACCAGATGCAGCTGGCCGACACCATGCTGGTGGGCGGGGGCATTGGACCCGTGATGGCCGTGGTCATGGGCCTGGATGCTGACGCTGAAAGCGGCCAGCAGGGCGAGGGGCAGGGAAGAAAGTGGACGCATCCTGTAGCTCCGTTGATGGCTCAGGATGTTACCTTATAACAATTTCAGGACGGGTGGCAGCCCGCCTCCTCACATCAGCATGCCCCGGGCGCGGTCGCTTTCGCTGATCATCAGGAACAGGGTGCCGCAGTATGGGCAGTCGGTGAGGGTGTCGATGACTTCACAGGGCGCAGCTGCCGGGGTAAGGATGCCTTCAGCGCACGCAGGGCAGGGGAATTCCACCAGCCGTGTGCCCTGGGCCTCGAGCTGCTGGATGTAATCGAGGTACCGCTGCATGGCGGGCGATAGGTTCATGAGGACACTCCCCTGTTGAATGTGGATGGGGAGCGGGGCAGACCGTGGTGTTGCTGCAGATGACTCCTCATTGATCAGGCGGCGCGATCATAGCACACCGCCATTTCGCTGGGGGATGCGACAAACGGTGGATCAGTAGAGGAGCTGGTACAGCCGGCGGCGGTAGCTGATGCTCAGGGGATGGTCGTTGCCCAGCAGCTCGAAGGCCTGCAGCAGGGTGCGCTGGGCTGCATTGTCGCCATAGCTGCGGTCACTCTGCATCAGGTGCAGCAACGCGTTGAGGGCCGCCTCGGCCTGGCCCCGGGCCAGGTCATGCAGGGCCAGCTGGTACAGCGCCTCGCTGTCCGCCGGGTTGGCCTGCAGGCGTTGCTGCAGCGCCTGCGGCTCGGGCAGTTGCGCGGTCTGCCGGGCAAAGCCGAGCCCGGCGCGCAGGCCGGCCAGGGCCTGCTTGTTGCCATCCTGATCCTGGACCGCATTCAGCACCGCCTCGACATCGTCGAACTGGCGGGTATCCATGAGCGCCCGGGCCAGCAACAGCAGCAGGGGATCGCTGGTGTGCTCGGCCATGGCCTGCTGCAGCAGGGTGATCGCCTGCTCCGGCTGGCCGGCGTCCAGCAGCGCCGTTACGCTGGCCTGGACATCGTCTGCTTCTTCCTCGGCGGGCGCGGCGCTGACATGGGGCTCGAGCATGGCACGGATGGCGCTTTCCGGCTGGATGCCGGCGAAACCGTCCACCGGCTGGCCATCCTTGAACAGCACCACCGTGGGCAGGCTGCGGATGCCGAAGCGCTCGGTGAGAAACACCTCCGCGTCGCAGTTGACCTTGGCCAGCAGCAGCTCGCCACCGAAACTCTCGGTTATGGAGGCCAGCATCGGCATCAGCGCCTTGCAGGGGGCGCACCAGTCGGCCCAGAAGTCCACCAGCACCGGCTTGTGACGGGAGTTCTCGATTACCAGCTGATCAAAGGTGTCGCCGGTGACGTCGAAGATATGCGGGGACTGGCTCATTGAGGTTCCTGAATGCAAGGGCTTGAAGGGGTTATCTGGGGGCGGCGCCGCGGTTATCAAGGGAGACTCTGATACAGCGCCACCTGACGGAACTCCACCGGCTCGCCCAGTTCCGGCCAGGTCTGGCCGTGCAGGTGGCCGAGCCTGTGGTAGCCCGGGTGCTGCAGATCGCGTACCCGGGAGTCGGCGATCAGTACGCTGTCGGCCCGTTGCCGGAAGCGTTCGAGAAAGGGGCGGTTGTCGCTGTCGTAGAGCACATCCGCGGCCAGGATCAGATCCAGCTCGCCGGTCACCGCAAAGTAGTCATCGGCCAGCTCGATGGGCAGCCCGTTGAGTTCGGCATTCAGCGCGCTGGCCAGCTGGGCGCCCTGATCCAGATCGCAGGCGATGCTGCGGCTGGCGCCGACCGCGCTGCAGGCCAGGGCGACCACGCCCGAGCCGCTGCCGAAATCCAGTACCCGTCGGCCGCGCACCTGCTGCGGGTTGTCCAGTACCCAGCGGGCCAGGGCCACACCACTGCCCCAGCAGAAGCCCCAGTAGGGTGGCTGCTCGAGCAGGCGTCGGGTTTCCTCGCTGGCAAAGGCCCGGTCCAGATTGACCGGGTCCAGCAGCCACAGCTGCAGTTCCGGCAGACCGGGCAGGCTGCAGGGCGCCAGACGCGCATCCGGCAGCACCTGATGCAGGCATTCCTCGAGCTGGGCAAGTAAGCGGGGTGTCGACATGGTGCAGAACCGACTGGAAGAGAGGCCGGCATTGTAGCCAGATCGCCGGCTCCGGTGAAACCGCCATGCCCTTTTACTGGCGGGGGGCAGGCGGTATGCTAGGCGCGCCTCCGATTCCGGGAATGATGCGATATGTACTGTCCGTTCTGCAGTGCCAATGACACCAAAGTGATCGACTCCAGACTGGTAGCCGACGGCGCCCAGGTGCGTCGCCGCCGGGAATGCCTGGCCTGCCAGGAGCGTTTCACCACCTTCGAGACCGCCGAACTGGTGCTGCCGCGCATCATCAAGCAGGACGGTCGCCGCCAGCCCTTCGATGAGGACAAGCTGCGCGCCGGTCTGCTGCGCGCTCTGGAAAAGCGTCCGGTCAGCGTCGAGCAGATAGAGGCCGCTCTGGGGCGGATCAAGCACCGCCTGCGCGCCACCGGTGAGCGCGAGGTCAAGGCCATGGTGGTCGGCGAGATGGTCATGGCCGAACTCAAGGAACTGGATGAGGTGGCCTATATCCGCTTTGCCTCGGTCTATCGCCGCTTCCAGGATCTGAACCAGTTCCGCGAGGAAATCGATCGGCTGTCCCGCGGCGAGCCCGCCGATGGCTGAGGCGCTGAGCGATCAGGCGCTGATGGCCAGAGCCATCCGCCTGGCCGAGCGGGGGCTCTACACCACCGAACCCAATCCACGGGTCGGCTGCGTACTGGTACGCGACGGCCGTATCGTCGGCGAGGGTTGGCATGTGCGCGCCGGCGAGGGCCACGCCGAGGTCAATGCACTGCGCCAGGCCGGCGAGCTGGCCCGGGGCGCCACCGCCTACGTCACCCTGGAACCCTGCAGCCACTTCGGCAAGACCCCGCCCTGTGCCGATGCGCTGGTCGCCGCCGGCGTGAGCCGCGTGGTGGCGGCCATGCAGGACCCCAATCCGCAGGTCGCCGGGCGCGGCCTGCAGCGTCTGAGGGAGGCCGGTGTCGAGGTGCAGTGCGGGTTGCTGGAAGCCGAGGCCGGGCAGCTGAATCCGGGTTTCATCAAGCGCATGCAGCAGGGTCTGCCCTGGGTGCGGCTGAAGCTGGCGATGAGTCTGGATGGTCGTACCGCCATGGCCAGTGGCGAGAGCCAGTGGATTACCGGTCCGCAGGCGCGGGCCGATGTGCAGCGCCTGCGGGCGCGCAGTGGCGCCATCATCAGCGGTGCCGACAGTGTGCTGCTGGACGATTCGGCTCTGACCGTGCGCGCTGCCGAGCTGGGGCTGGCGCCGGAGCTGGCTGCCCAGGTGGCGCAGCGCCAGCCGCTGCGGGTACTGGTCGATGGTCGCCTGCGGGTACCGCTGGACCGGCGGCTGTTCCACGAGCCAGGGCCCGTGCTGGTGGTCTGCGCCGATGCCATGGGCCGCGAGGCTGAGTATCAGCGTCCGCAGCTGGAGCTGCTGGCACTGCCCGGACAGAACGCCAGAGTGGACCTGCCCGGCCTGCTGGCCGAGCTGGCCCGGCGCGGCTGCAACGAGGTCCTGGTGGAATCGGGTGCCGCCCTGGCCGGGGCCTTCTGGCAGGCCGGACTGGTCGATGAACTGGTCGTCTATATGGCGCCGCGCCTGCTCGGCAGCAACGCCCGACCTTTGCTGCAGCTGCCCTTCGATGCCATGGCCCAGGCCGGGGATCTGCAGATCATCGACCTGCGCGCCCTGGGCAGGGACTGGCGCATCACCGCCCACCCGAGCCGCGCACAGGCCGATTGACCACGGTCGGGCTGTCGATATCGGCCCGACCCGCTTATAATTGCCCGGATCCCTTCTCCATGTCGGCTGCGCCAGATGCGGCCGCGCCGCTGGAAAATGCACAGCTAACCGAGGCAAAGATGTTTACCGGAATAATCGAAGCAACAGGGCAGATCGCCAGTCTGCAGCCGCGCGGCGGTGATGTGCGGGTTCAGGTCAGAACCGGCAAGCTGGACCTGGGCGACGTCAAGCTGGGCGACAGCATTGCCGTGAACGGCGTCTGTCTGACCGTGGTGGAACTGCCCGGTGACGGTTTCTGGGCCGATGTCAGCCAGGAAACCATGCGTCGCAGTGCTTTTACCAACCTCAAGGTCGGCAGCCGGGTCAACCTGGAAAAGGCCCTGACCGCCACCACCCGGCTGGGCGGTCATCTGGTCAGTGGCCATGTGGATGGCGTCGGTCAGGTGCTGTCACGCGAGGATGAGGCCCGTTCGGTGCGCTTTCGCATCGAGGCACCGGCGGAGCTGGCCAGATACATAGCCCAGAAGGGCTCGATCACCGTGGACGGCACCAGCCTGACGGTCAATGGCGTGGATGGAGCGGTGTTCGATCTGAACATAGTGCCGCACACCCTGCAGGAAACCATCATGGGTGACTATCAGCCCGGTACCCGGGTGAACCTCGAGGTGGACGTGATTGCCCGCTACCTGGAGCGCCTGCTGCTGGGTGACAAGGCCGCCGAATCCGGTGCCGGTGGCGGCATCAGCATGGCATTTCTCGCCGAAAACGGCTTTCTGAAGTCCTGAACAACGTGCCCGGGAGGGCCGTATGAAACTGAATACTGTTGAAGAACTGGTTGAAGACATCCGCGCCGGCAAGATGGTCATCCTGATGGATGACGAGGACCGGGAGAACGAAGGCGACCTGATCATGGCCGCCGAGGCCTGCCGCGCCGAGGATATCAACTTCATGGCCCGTTACGGCCGTGGCCTGATCTGCATGCCCATGAGTCTGGAACGCTGCGAGCGCCTGAAACTGCCGCTGATGGTACAGCGCAACGGCTCGGGCTTCGGCACCAAGTTCACCGTTTCCATCGAGGCGGCCGAAGGCGTCTCCACCGGCATTTCCGCTGCCGACCGTGCGCGTACCGTGCAGGCCGCTGCAGCCCCCGATGCGGTGGCCGAGGACATCGTCAGCCCCGGCCACATCTTCCCGCTGATGGCCCAGCCCGGTGGTGTGCTGGCCCGTGCCGGTCACACCGAGGCCGCCTGTGACCTGGCCCGCATGGCCGGCTTCGGCGAGTCCGGGGTGATCTGCGAGATCATGAACGAGGACGGCAGCATGGCCCGCCGCCCCGAGCTGGAGGAGTTCGCCAAGCAGCACGGACTGAAGATCGGCACCATTGCCGACCTCATCCACTACCGCCTGCTCAACGAGCGCACCGTCGAGCGTGTGTCGGAGCAGCCGCTGGATACCGAGCTGGGCACCTTCAATCTGGTGACCTACAGGGACAGCCTGGAAAACGCCGTGCACCTGGCCCTGACCCTCGGCACGATCGAGCCGGAGGAGCCGACCCTGGTGCGGGTACACAACATGGACCCGCTGCGCGACCTGTTCATGGTGCGCCAGCCCGGACGCTGGAGCCTGCGTGCGGCCATGGCCAAGCTGGCCGAGCAGGGCAATGGTGTGGTGCTGCTGCTGGGCAATCAGATGGACGGCGAAGAGCTGTTGCATCACGTCCAGCAGATCGCCGGTGGCGAACCTGTCGTACGCCGTCCCAGCACCTACAATACGGTAGGGGCGGGTTCGCAGATCCTGCGGGATCTGGGTGTGCGCAAGATGCGCCTGCTGTCGATGCCGATGAGGTTCAACGCCATATCCGGTTTCGACCTGGAAGTAGTAGAATACCTGCCCTGCGAATAAACGCATTGAATGACGGCGGTGCCAGCGAGTGCCGCCGGTTCTTTAAGAGAGAATGTTATGACTGCAATCCGTACCATCGAAGGCGACTTCGTCGCTGCACAGGGTCGCTACGCCCTGGTTGTCGGCCGCTTCAACAGCTTTGTGGTTGAGAGCCTGGTCGACGGCGCTGTAGATACCCTCAAGCGTCACGGTGTCAAGGAATCCGACATCACCATAGTCCGGGTCCCCGGTGCCTTTGAAATCCCGCTGATGGTGCGCAAGGTGGCTGACCTCAAGCAGTACGATGCCATCATCACCCTGGGCGCAGTCATCCGTGGTGGTACGCCGCACTTCGAATACGTTGCCGGCGAGTGCGTCAAGGGTGTCGGCGCCGTGTCCCTGGAGTCCGGTATTCCGGTCGCCTTCGGCGTACTGACTGTAGACAGCATCGAGCAGGCCATCGAGCGCTCGGGTACCAAGGCAGGTAACAAGGGCGCGGAAGCCGCCCTCTCGGCAATCGAAATGGTCAGCGTGATCAAGCAGCTGGAGGCCTAAGTGGCTGATCACGACGCAAGACCCAAGCGCTCCGGCGGACAGTCCCGCAGCGCCATGCGGCGCAAGGCCCGCAGCCTGGCACTGCAGGCCCTGTACTCCTGGCAGATGGCCGGTCAGCCGCTGAGCGACATCGAGGCCCAGCTGCGCAGCGACCCCGAGTACGATTTCGACAGCGCCGACGGTGCCTACTTCCAGGAACTGCTGCGCGGCGTGCCCGCCCATCTCGACGAGATCGACGAGCAGCTCAAGCAGGTTCTGGACCGCGCGGTGGCCGAGGTCGATCCCATCGAGCTGGCCATTCTGCGCATCGGCGTCTATGAAATGGCCCAGCGAGCCGACGTGCCCTACAAGGTAGTGATCAACGAAGGTATCGAGATGGCCAAGGTCTTCGGTGCCACCGATGGTCACAAGTACGTCAATGGCATTCTCGACAAGCTGGCTCCCCGCCTGCGCAGTGTCGAGGTCAATGCGTCGCGCCGGGGGCGTTGAGCCGCGGAGGTTGCCACATGCCGCTGGGTGAATTCGGACTGATAGGCCGGTACTTCCAGCGCGCAGTGCTGCAACAGGCCGGTGACCCGGCCGCCGTGGCACTGGGCATCGGTGACGATGCCGCCCTGCTTGAACCCGCGCCGGGCTGCCAGTGGGTTATTTCCACTGACAGTCTGGTGCAGGGTGTCCACTTTCCCGAACAGTATTGTCCGACCGATCTCGCTTACCGCGCCCTGGCGGTGGCGGTCAGTGATCTGGCGGCCATGGGCGCTCGCCCGCTGGGCTTTACCCTGGCTCTGACCCTTCCGACCGCAGATGAGGCCTGGCTCGGTGCCTTTTCCGATGGCCTGGCCCAGTGCGCGGTCGACCATCGCATCAGCCTGATCGGCGGCGACACCACCCGTGGCCCCTTGAACATCGGCATCAGCGTGCATGGCGAAGTCGCCCGTGGGCGTGCCCTGCGCCGCAGCGGTGCGCGTCCCGGCGATCTGCTCTGTGTGGGCGGGCCGCTGGGGGATGCCGCTGCCGGGCTGGCGCTGGTTCTGGATCAGCCGCTGCCCGCGCCGCTGGATGAGGCCAGTCGCGACTATCTGCTGGCGCGCTTCTGGCGGCCACGGGCCCAGTGCGAGCTGGGGCAGGCCTTGCAGGGGCTGGCCAGTGCGGCAATGGATATTTCCGACGGGCTGCTGCAGGACGCCGGGCATCTGGCCCGGGCCAGCGGGGTAGCGCTGCATATCCAGGGCGCCGACCTGCCGTCCGCACCGGCACTGCGGCACTGGCCGGCCCGGCAGCAGCTGGACTGGATGCTGCGCGGCGGTGATGACTATGTGCTGCTGTTCAGCCTGCCGGTTGCGGCGCTGGCACAGCTGGGCGACTGGCCGATCACGGTGATCGGCCGGGTCGAAGCAGGCCAGGGCGTCTGGCTGGATGGACAACCGATCGCCGGTGACGGCGGCTACCAACATTTCAAGGAGTCTGCCGATGGCTGAGTCCCGCAGCCCGACACCGGCCTCGGTGTGGCGCAACCCTATCCACTTTCTGGCCTTCGGCTTCGGCAGCGGTGCCATGCCCAGGGCGCCGGGTACCTGGGGCACCCTGGCGGCGCTGCCCTTCGTGCTGCTCTGGCAGCAGCTGCCGGTGGGCGGTTATGCCCTGGTGCTGCTGCTCAGCACCCTGCTGGGCATCTGGCTGTGCCACCGCACCGCGGCGGATCTGGGCGTGCACGACCATGGCGGCATCGTCTGGGACGAGTTCGTCGGCCTGTGGATCGCTCTGTGGCTGGCGCCCCCCGGCTGGCTGTGGCTGCTCGCGGGCTTCGTGCTGTTCCGCCTGTTCGATATCTGGAAACCCTGGCCGATCGGCTGGGTCGACCGCCGGGTCGGCGGCGGGCTGGGCATCATGCTCGACGATATCCTCGCCGGGATCATGGCTCTGCTGGTGTTGCAGGGCGCCCAGTGGCTGCTGTGATCGGCGCCTTTCGTACCGCTCGGGCAGATCAGCGCTGACTGCCGGGGTCTTGTGCTGCTAAGATAGCGGCCCTCTCAAAACAGTGTGGTCTCAGGAGACAGCGTGTCAGTCACCTATGTTGCGTCATCCCAGCTGCCCACCAAGTGGGGCACTTTCACCATGCACGGCTTCCTTGAACCCGGTACCGGCAAGGAACATGTGGTGCTGACCATGGGCGATGTGGGCGATGGCCAGCCCGTGCTGGGGCGGTTGCATTCCGAGTGCCTGACCGGCGATGCGCTGTTCAGCCTGCGTTGTGACTGCGGCTTCCAGTTGGAGGCGGCGCTCAAGGCGATCGCCGATGAGGGACGTGGCGCCTTGCTGTATCTGCGTCAGGAAGGCCGTGGCATAGGCCTGATGAACAAGATCCGCGCCTATCATCTGCAGGACGGCGGTGCCGATACCGTGGAAGCCAACGAGCTGCTCGGCTTCGGTGCGGACCAGCGCGACTACGGCATCTGCAAGCCGATGCTGGCGCACCTGGGCATTACCAGCCTCAAGCTGCTGACCAACAACCCGCGCAAGGTCAAGGCGCTGGAAGACTTCGGTATTACCGTGGCCGAGCGCATTCCGCTGCGTACCGGGCTCAACCCCTTCAACCGCAACTATCTGGCAACCAAGGCAGGCAAGCTGGGTCACCTGCTGGGCAGCATTCATCAGGCCGAGGCCGAATGATGGACGCCCTGATCCACTGGCAGGCGATGCGGCGCAACTGGCGCATGCAGTGTCTGGCCTCGCTGATACTGCCGATCGCCGTGGTCTGGTTCTTCCATGATCGCAGCGGCGGCGCCTACCCCGGAGTGGGGGTACCCCTGTTCATTGCCGGCATGCTGACACTGCTGCTGACCGTCTGGCGCTTCGGCCTCTACAAGGCGGCTCTGCAGCAAGTGGACGCGGCCCCCGCCGCTGCCGATGAACAGGCCTGGAACCGTCTGCACCATACCCAGCTGCTGGGGCTGACCCATGCCAAGCTGCCCGGCTGGATCGGCATGCTGCACTATGTCTGCACCATGGAAATGCTGCCATTGATCCTGCTGGTGCTCGCCAGCCAGGGCGCCATGCTGCTGTACCGTCCGGCGCCCCAGCGTTTCAGACAGCCGAACTGAAAAAAGGGGATGCCCTTGCGGACATCCCCAACCCATGGAACAACACTGATCAGGGCGCTTCTCAGCGCCTGTCCTTCTCCTCCTTCAACGTACGCCTGCCGCCCGCAGCGCTGCCGG
>Ga0209075_1002148_pt1 | contig 17656 bp, 17 predicted proteins | sample Stecom2011_FD_187523 | JGI IMG/M metagenome (GOLD analysis project Ga0209075, IMG submission 187523) | Agricultural soil microbial communities from Utah to study Nitrogen management - Steer compost 2011 (SPAdes) (version 2) | ecosystem: Environmental > Terrestrial > Soil > Agricultural land...
TTGTACCATCGTTCATTCCTTTGATAAGTGCCTTGCGTTGCTTGTCGTTTTTTGCTTCCTGTATAAAGCGGATTTCGTGTGCAGGTATGCCGTGGTCTTCTACGAGCTTGCGTTTGATTTCGGAGTAAACATTCCATTCATTGGGCTTGTAGGTTCCCAAATCGGAGAAAACGAACTGTGTTCCTTTCTGTGCATTGAATTTGTTGTAATACTTTGCGATATTAATGGCACAATGTGAAGCCTTGTTGTCGGGGTGGTCTAGGTAATTAGGGCTTACCATTCGCATATCCAAAGACATCTTACGGGCGTAATCCGTAGCGATGAGCATTTTTGCTTTTTCCTCCTTTTTAGATAAAGGTGCTCTGCCAAGTAATTCCCCTTTGCCTGTTTTGGCAAATTCCATCAGCTTTCCGATAAACTTCTCCTGGTCGGGAGTAGGCGGTATGTTATAGAATATCTCGTTCTTCTCGGGGCGGTCAATGCCGATCATTTCGGCTGTACGGTAATCCGTGATTTCGGAATAGAATTGAGCCAATTCTGGCACTTTGATGAAGTATCGGAAACGGTCTTTTGCCACGATATTGTTAGCCACCGAAAACTCATAATCGGTTGTTTTCTTTGCATAAATAGCCGCCCACGCATCTAAGGAGTTAATGTCCTGTTTTGTCAATGCTCTTGGTCGCAGGTATTTGAACAGCAAGTACAGTTCCGTTAAGGAGTTGCTTATTGTTGTTCCCGAAAGAAAGGTCGCACCCATATCCGCTTGGGTACGTTCCTGTATAGTACGGATAGCAAAAAGCAGGTTCAGTGCTTTTTGGCTTCCCTGTTGATTGCCCAATCCTGCCACCCTCGAATGTCTTGTGTTGAACATCAGGTTTTTGAATTGGTGGCTTTCGTCCACAAACAAATGGTCTATGCCCATCATCTTGAAATCCACTATATCGTCTTTGCGGTTTTCGATGTCGTGTTGCAGGGTTTTGAGCTTTACTTCGAGGTTTTCCTTTTGCTTTTCCGCCCCCTTTAGCATCCATTGCGTTATTTCATCTCCCTGACTTCGCATAAAGTCTAGATTTTTCTCTACGCTGTCCAATTCGATTTGCAGAATTTCCTTTTGTATTTCGGGCGATTGGGGTATCATTCCGAATTGGTCGTGTGTGAGTATTACACAATCCCACTCGTTGTTCTTAATATCGCCAAAAATCCGTAAGCGCTTTTGGGGAGTAAAATCATCAATGCCCGGATAGAGGATTTTGGCGTGAGGGTAAGCAGTACGGTAGGCTTCGGCTATTTCGGGAATATTAGCTTTCAGCCCGATAATCATCGGTTTGTGAGCCATTCCTAAACGCTTCATTTCCTGTGCACCTGTACACATTATCAACGTCTTTCCTGCACCTACTTCGTGGTCGCAGATAGCACCGTTGTTCAGCTTTATCATCCAGACTGCATCCTTTTGGCTCGAATATAGGTCTTCAATTCCCAATCCCTTGCGATCTAATCCAGAAAACTCCTGATGCGAACCGTCATAGTCCGGTCGGACGAAGCAGTTAAAAGTATTGTTGTATTGGTCGGTCAGTCTTGTTTTGAACTCATCATTTTGGGAGCGAAGCCAATCGGTAAAGGCGGTACGGATTTCGTCAATCTTGGTATTCGCCATCTGTATGGCTTCCATATCCCGAACCTTGACATCTTTTCCATCTACCTGTACTTTTTTTGAAATATCGGGCGTGGTATTGACAAGGGCGTGTTTGAGCAGGGCAATCCCGTCATACGTCCGGCTTTGGGCTTTTATGGCATATTTGTCCCAAATATGTACGTTCTTCTGTTTGCAGGTTACGGAAAAGTCATCGGCACTGCCGGAATAATGGACACGGACTTCCGCATCGAACAGGTGTGATGCAAATCGGGCATAAATACCTGTGGATATCCAGCGTTCGCCGAGATTAAAATCGAGTTCCTCAAATTCGATACGTCTTGGTCTTGCTTCCTCTAATACGGTAAGGCTTTCTTTGGCTTGGGCATCATCGGGATTGTTTTCGAGGTAGGCTCTTACTTCATTGGCTTTCTCCACTACATTGCCCGCAATCCAACGTTCGGATATTTCATATTCCTTTTCTAATGGATTGTAATAGATACGACCTTGCAAGGCTTCTCTCAAAGCATCGGCAGGCATACCGCTGATTTCGGACATATAGTCCAAATCAACGTTTCCGTATTTGTTTAGCGAAGCCGATAAGGCTTCTTCGGGATTGTCCGTTGCTATTGTTGCGGTTGAAAAACTTACAGGGCGATTGAATATATCTGCCTTATGTACCACACCACCAATGACACGCTCCAAATAAGGCATTTCTTTACCTGCACTGTCCGTTTTGATAAGTTCGATGTTTTTAGCATCGTTGAGATTTCCGTATCTTTTTATAAAGGCATCGTAAAGGCTGTTAAGGGTTTTCCTTTCTTCTTTATGTTCAGTATGTAGTTCCGCTTCTTTGTTGTAAAGCTGTTGGTAAACATCACGTACAGCTATGTACGCTTCGGCTCTTGCTTTCTGTAAGGATGGTAGTTGTAGAGGGTGGAAAATAGCCGTACCGCCTGCAGTATCTACGTCTTGCAGATGACCGACCCAACCGTTATCCACAACAAGGCTGTCATTTCGGTGGAACGACTGCAATCCGCCACTGTACATAGCAGGTTCGGGAATGGTATTGATTACGATATTGGGAACGGCTGAGGTTTCCGTTTGGCCATTCCCGCTTGGTTGTGAAAACAAATCGCCGATTGCTTCCTGTATTTTGCCATTTGTTTGTGCAGTATCATTTGTAGTTCCATTAGGTTTTGGCGGTGTATAAGGGTTTAGCATTGCACCACCGAACAGGTTGGTTTGACGACCTGTTCTACCTTGTCTTTTTTTAGCGGTTTGTCTTTCGGCGTGTGTAGTTCTTTTGGGTGGAGTTACCGTCATTACAGGCTCGCCCACATTTTCAAACCGGTCAAAAATGCTCAACTGTTTTAGTTCCTGCGGAATTTCCCGATGAATTATCGGAGTTGGTGCAGGTTGTGGCTTTTGCTGAATGATTATAGGTTCAACAACAGGAGCTGTAACCATTGGTTCAATCGGAATTTGGATAACAGGCTCATCGTTACGTTCGCCTTTGTATAAATCCAAATTCAGGTGCTTTCCAAAATCTTCGGAAAGCATTTGCTTCAAATCTTTGGCAATTCCGCTGGCGCCGTCTTTGTGGGTATAGATGATTGCAGGTTGTCCGTATAGGTCGGTATCAATTTTTCGGTCGGTATGGATTACCCTCGTACCATTCTGAAAGAAAGCATTGCTTGGCGTATTGTATTTGGTCTGTTTGCTTTGGCAAAACAGTTCTTCTGTTTCGGTCAGACTTTGTTTTGCCGTATTCTTTTGCAGGATTATCAAATCACTTCCGACCTCCGTACCTGCATATTCCGTAAACAGGTTGTTGGGCAATCGTATAACCGAAACCAAATTGTTGTTCTCCATTAACGCCCTGCGTATCGGCTCATTCTTCGGGCTGTTAAGAACACCTTGGGAGGTAATGAACGCCTGTAAACCGCCCTCACGGAGCATATCATTTCCTTTCAGAAAGAAGTAATTATGAATGCTTCGGGAAGCCTGTACTTTTGCAGTTTCTTTACTTCGGGAATAGGACAAATCAAATACGGAGGTATCGCCAAAGGGAATATTACTCGCAATAACATCATAGCTGTTTTGCTCCTTTTCGGGGATTTCCTCAAAACCGCTTACACGGATATTGCTTTCGGGGTAAAGCTGTTTTAAGACTTTGCCTGTCAGCAAATCCTTTTCATAAGCCGTAACATTGATTTTCTGATTTTCAGAAAAGGATTGAACAAATGAGCCGATACCTGCGGACGGTTCGAGAAACTTATCAATGTTCAAACCGCTTTCACGCAAGATTGACGAAATTGCATCAATGACCTGCGGTGGAGTATAAAAAGCTGTCAGTACCGAACTTTTCATACTATCCACGTACCTACGGTATTGCTTATCGTCTTCGGAATTTTCTTTGAGCAGTTTGTGGAGTTCCTGCGTAATCGGGAATAAATCGTGGTCGGTTTTTCGCCAATGGTTGATGTCTATATCTTCCGCTATGGGGTTCAGGACGAATTTAAGACCGCCAAACCCGCTGTAACGCATCAATGACAGTTTTTCGCTTACGGTGGCTTGCCGTTTCTCCTTTTCCAATGTAAAAGCAATCCGCAGAGCATCAATGTTTTGTTGGAGGTGTTGCTTTTTACTGAAGCCCATTTTCCTCTATCCATATTGCGATTGCTCCGGTTATTTCGGTGTAGAGCAGGTCAAACTCATAACCGTATGCGAAATCATCGGTTAGTGTATATCTTGAAAAAACATGCTCACAAACAGGGAGCATTTTAAGGGCAAACAGTCGCAGTTCCTCATCTGCCATCAGGGTATCAAATTCATTGCATACCACTTGGAAAACCGTATCAAACTTGGAGAAATGCAAACCCTCAAAGAGTATGTAATTGGCTATCTCGTTGCATTGCTCAATGGGGTTTTCCGAACGGAAAGCACCCTCATAGGCATGGGCAGCCCAAGAGGAACGTTGGTCAATAAATTTTTGGTCGTGTGCCTTTTCGGGGAAGCTACTGTTTAATAATTCTTGTAGTCGCAATCTGAAATACGACAAGTCTTTTTGCTGTGTATCCATACTATAATCTTGTTTAGAATTTTACTTGAAGCCTAAAATTATAGCGGTAAATAAGTGTCTAAGCAGATGTAGTATTGTTTGGCTTTGAGAGGCAGGGTTTGGCGTTCAGATGAGATGCCAAACACTCGGTTTTGGTTTATTGCTGTTTTTTGTGCGAGCCAAAGAGGATGACAATAATACAAGCTTTTGTAGTCTGAAAGACATTTTTTGTAATTTTGTTCCTAACAAAAATAAAGATATATACTCCTATGAAGCTATAATAACTGTCCAAGAAAGAAAACTATAATTTTATCACTTATGTAAAGTGATGAAGAAATGTATTACACACTTTAAATTTATTACAATGACACAGTTACAACTGATTGATGCTGCCAAATCAATAGCTCAAAGAGATGAAAATGTTTCCGCAGTCTTCATGTATGGTTCGTTTACCAAAAATGAGGGCGACCAATATTCTGACATCGAGTTTTATATCTTTCTGAAAAGCAAAGAAAATTTTTTATCCGAAAAGTGGGTAAATCAGATTTATCCGACAGCATTATATTTTACAAATGAATACGGAAGTGAAGTTGCCATTTTTGAAAACCTGATTAGAGGCGAATTTCATTTTTTAACAGTAAATGAGATTGACATTATAAAATCGTGGGAAGGCTTTGTGGCGTTCAGTGATTTTGACCAAATGAACTTAATTGACAAGGACGGTCTCTTGACTGAAACCCTTAATCAAATAAAAACAAGGTCGCCCAACCGAACTACAAATGAAAACATCTTATTTTTAAGTCAATCATTACTAAATGTATTATTGACAACAAACAATTTGATTAAAAGACAGGAATACGCTCACGCCCACCAAAGTCTGTCAAACGTACAAAAGTATTTAGTTTGGTTAATCCGAATAGCAACAAATCAAACCAATCATTGGGAAAGCCCGACAAAAAGTTTAGAGAGAGATATTGACAAAGATTGGTATTCAGAATTTAGATTGACAACCTCTGTTTTGGATACTGACAATTTAAAAACAGCTTTCGACAATTCATTAAACTTATCAAAAAAGCTGTTTAATGAATTAAGTGTTACAATAGAATTAAAACGATTGCTAAATAGAATTGGATAAAATCCCATTTTCTGAATAAAGCCTTTCAGCAAGTTGTTGAAAGGCTTTATTTCTGATTTTGTCTGAGATAAAAACCATCCCCCAAAAAAAGGAATAAAAAGGAGAACAACGGAAACAAATCTGAATTAAATATATACAGTACAGTCTTGTTTCCAAAACGAATAAAGAAAAGGAGGAAGTTGTAAAAGGACTATTAGTGAAAAATGCTTTATAATATCCAAAATAGCAAATTTCGGGTTTTATAGCAAGAATTTAATTTTGACATTTGCGGTATAAAACTTAAAGTGATGAACAAGCAACAACAACTTAATTATAATCGGATTGCAGAAGCGATTGACTATATAAAAACCAACTTCAAAGAGCAACCTAACCTTGATGAAGTTGCGGAGCAAGTGCATTTAAGTCCGTTTCACTTTCAGCGTTTATTTAGCGAATGGGCAGGAACAACGCCAAAAAAGTTTTTGCAGTACATCAGCATAGAACACGCTAAAAAATTATTGACCGACCAACAAACTACGCTTTTTGATACAGCTTTTGCAACAGGGCTTTCAGGTACAGGACGGTTACACGATTTATTTGTAAACATTGAGGGAATGACACCAGCTGAATATAAAAATGGCGGGAAAAATCTACCTGTCAATTACAGCTTTGCCGAAAGTTTGTTTGGCTCACTTATCGTTGCTTCCACACCAAAAGGCGTTTGTTATATGGCGTTTGACGATGATGAAGAAAAAGCATTGAACGACCTTAAAGCAAAATTTCCAAATGCAGTTCTTCAACGAAAATTAGACCTGTTGCAACAAAACGCTTTATTCATTTTTCAGAATGATTGGAGCAAACCGAACGAAATAAAGCTACATTTAAAAGGTACGGATTTTCAATTGAAAGTTTGGGAAACACTTTTAAAAGTTCCAATGGGACATCTTTCTACTTATGGCAATATTGCAGAACAAATCGGCAATCCAAATGCTTCGAGAGCAGTAGGAACAGCCATAGGAAGCAATCCAATTGCTTTTATTATTCCTTGTCATCGTGTTATCCAATCATCGGGAAACATTGGTGGTTATATGTGGGGCAATACAAGAAAGACTGCTATCATTGGTTGGGAAAGTGCAAAAACAAGCACATTGGAAATATAGCAAGTTTCGGGTTTTCTACCTTAACACACATTCCAATCTTTGCAATAGATTTTAAAATTAAAAAGCAATGCAAAGATTTAAAGACAAATTCGCCCTTATCACAGGCGGAACTAGCGGAATGGGATTTGCCACAGCCCAACAATTCATTAACGAAAGTGGTAAAGTAATCATTACAGGGCGAAGTGCCGAAACCGTAAACAAAGCCGTAGAAAAATTAGGCGAAAATACTTTTGGCATTGTGTCCAATGCAAAAAGTATGAAAGACATAATGCTTTTGCAGGAACAAGTACAGCAATACACAGACAACATTGATTTGCTTTTTGCCAATGCAGGTTACGGAAAGTTTGCACCTGTTGAGTTTGCCGATGAAGCTCATTTTGACGAGTTGTTTAACACATTGGTAAAAGGAACATTTTTTACCGTTCAGCAGATAGTACCGTTGATGAAAAAAGGAAGTTCAATCATACTCAATACGTCAGTAGTTACAGAAATGAATATACAAAATTTTTCTGTTTATTCGTCGGCTAAATCAGCCGTTCAATCATTCATAAAAACATTCGCAGCAGAGTTCACCACAAAAGGTATTCGTGTAAACGGGATCAGTCCCGGATATATCAAAACAAACGGATTTAACAATACAGGTTTAAGTCCCGAACAAATCGAGAGAGCTATTCAAAGCATTATTCCTACTATTCCATTCAAAAGATTTGGCGAGCCGGCCGAAATTGCCAATGTCGTATTATTTCTTGCTTCACAGGAAGCCTCATACATTCACGGAACAGAATTAACGGTGGACGCAGGAATTTCGGTTATAAGATGATAGAACAAAGATTACAAAATACAGATTGGCAAATCATAACCGAAACAATGCACACAAACGGTTATGCAATTATCCCCAACCTGTTATCAGATGAACAATGCGAAATACTGAAATCGGAATATAATAACCCAAACGCCTACAGAAAAACGGTAGTAATGGAACGCTACCGTTTTGGTTTGGGCGAATACAAGTATTTCGACTATCCGTTGCCCGACATCATTCAGCAAATCAGAATAACCATTTATCCGCACCTTGCACCCATTGCAAACGCTTGGTTTAGGGCGTTGAATATGGATAAGCAATTTCCGTTAGAACACGCAGAATTGCTGCAACAATGCCACCAAAACGGGCAACATAAAGCAACTGTTTTGATTTTGAAATACGGCAAAGGCGGTTTCAATACCTTACATCAGGATTTATATGGCGAAGTTTATTTTCCGATACAGACCGTTTTATTTTTGAACGAACCCGACCAAGATTTTACAGGTGGCGAATTTGTATTGACACAACAAATTCCGAGAGCACAATCCAAAGCCATTGTTTTAAAACCAAAGAAAGGCGATATGCTGATTTTTACAACTAATTTCAAACCCGAAAAAGGCACAAAAGGTTATTATCGGGTAAATATGAAACACGGTGTAAGCGAGGTGAAAACAGGCGAACGCCATACATTAGGAATTATTTTCCACGATGCAGTCAGTTAGGGTATGATACATCATTCTGAAATTTCGGATAATGAGTTAAGAAATAAGATCCGAAGAAAGGAAATCTGTTTAGGTGGTAACAGCAAGCTGAAAATTTACGGTGTATTGGGATGTGCTTCGGGCAAAAGAATGAAACGGGAAAACCGAGTTTTCTTTACATCGGAACAGGAAGCACAACAAAATAATTATCGTCCTTGCGGACATTGTATGAAAACAGAATATAAAAAATGGAAGAATGGATTTATTTAATCAAACCATAGACAAAACAAAAAATTGGTTGCCACAAAACGGAACGGTAAACTATTACGGTAAGTTACTCAACCAAAAAGAAGCTGATTATTATTTGAATAGATTGTTAGAAACTATCGAATGGCGAAATGACGAAGCAATTATTTTCGGAAAGAAAATCATTACTAAACGAAAAGTAGCTTGGTATGGCGAAAAATCCTTTGAATACACTTATTCCAACACAACTAAATACGCTTCGTCGTGGACAAAAGAATTGTTGGAACTCAAAAACATCATTGAAAAAGAAACAGGAGAAACTTTTAATTCTTGTTTGCTGAATTTGTATCACAATGGAGATGAGGGAATGGCGTGGCACAGTGACGGTGAAACCGACTTGAAAAAAGACGGAGCGATCGGTTCATTAAGTTTCGGAGCTGAGCGGAAATTTGCATTTAAGCATAAGCAGAGCAAAGAAAAAGTAGAGATTTTTTTAGAACACGGAAGTTTTTTGGTTATGAAAGACACGACACAAACGTATTGGTCCCACAGACTGCCACCCAGTAAAAAAATAACGACACTAAGAGTAAACTTAACTTTTAGAACTGTTATAGAATAAAGGCTTTAGTTTTATCTGTTCAAAATTTGTAGCATTCTGCCGACCTCAATATCCATTCGTGAAAAAGCAAACCACTTTTTACCCAAATCTTTCAGTGATGCTCCGATATGGTAAAGCTCCGCACTGTCAACAATCAAAAAACGGTCGTGAGCATCCGAGAAAACTTCAATTTTAACAGGTGGATATTGGCTGTTGTACCGTTGCAAATCCAACCGTAGTTCATTGCCGATGCTTTTGGTATAGATAGTTGCGGTTACGTTAGTACCGCGTTTGCCCAATAAGGTCAGCACCGTATCGTCCACGTAATTATCCAGCAGGATAATGGAGCTTTTGGCACTTCGGATAATATTGGAGACAAAGGTATAGGCATCGAAAACTTGTCCATTGTAGAAAATACCTTTTTCGCTTTGCAGTTTACCGCTTTCAAGAGCTTTAAAAATTTCTTCAAATTTCACATCTGTTTCAAGCTGTTTCAGCTCAATCTTATCCAAACGATGAAATAGAGATGCGTTGCTAATAAGCATTCTTCGCATTTCTACAAAGGCTTCCATAATCTCAACACTGATTTTAACGGCTATATCCGAACGGAGTACAGCAGACGCCATTGCAACTCCCATTTCCGAAAAAACATAGGGTAGATAACGTCTTCCGCCGTAATTCAAACTTGAGGTGCCAAATTGGAACCTCAAGTTTTCAACTTCCTCATCGGTCAGTTGGAAGCAAAACGATGGAGGAAACCTTTCAATATTTCTCTTTACAGCTCTGTTGAGATACTTTGTTTCCACTTGGTACAGCGAAGCGAGGTCGCTGTCCAGCATCACTTGTTTTCCACGGACAGTATAAATCAGGTTTTTGATTTTCATTGGATCTATTGCGGGCCTATTTTCCATTTATTTTTTGTGGCTTTTATTTTTGACAAACTCAAAGGAGGTCTTGTAGTCATCATTCAGTACGATGTACGCATCGAATTTCATACCTGCCTTGGTTTTCAGCCCCTTGATAAGTGAAGTTTTCTTTTTATTGACCAAGCTTTCTATATCGGCAATGCCGATTTGTATGCCACACACATTGCGAAACTGTACCCAATTACAAACTTCATCGGGGCATTTAGCAAGTTTATCACGGATGATGAGCCTGTGACTGTTGCATTTGGGGCAGGTAAGTTTCGGCAGGCTCGCATTGGCAATGGAGGTTTTCAACAGTTCACTCGTAATCGTTGAGGCATACCTTTCCATTTCCGTTTGAAATACACTTGCATCAGCTTCGTTGTTTTCGATTTTTTGCAAAGCCAATTCCCATTCGGCAGTCATAGAAACGTCCGCAATTTTTCTGTCTTTTACCAATCCATATACCTGTAATCCTTTTTCAGTCGGGATTAAGGATTTCTTTTCCCTTTGTATGTAATTACGGGTAAACAGTGTTTCAATTATTGCGGCTCTTGTAGCCGGAGTTCCGATACCTATATTTTGCAAGGCTTTCCGTTCTTCTTCGTTTTCGATTTCCTTACCTGCGGTTTCCATTGCCGACAACAGTCCAGCTTCGCTGTAAAGTACGGGCGGCTTGGTTTTCTTTTCTAATACAGCAGCTCCATTTATTTTGAGTTTATCACCTTCTTTCAATTCAGGCAAATCCTGGATGGGCTCAGTACCATCATCAGAGAAATTACCTTTAATACCACGCCAGCCTGTTTCAATAACCTTACAACCTTTCAGTATAAAATTGTAGTGCGACACTTCCAATGAAATATCAGTTGACTCTTTGATACAGGTTTGTGAAATAGCTTCAAGTAATCGAAAGGCAATCATATCATAAACCGCATTTTCCTTTGCGTTCAGTGCAGAAGGGATTTTTTCCGTAATCAATAATCCGTGATGGTCGGTTACACGCAAATCGTTTACGATACGTTTATTGAAACGCCCCCACTTCATCTTTGATAGAGATTTTTTGCAGGTTTCCCTATTCTGCATTGCCCTCACGAGGTTGGGGATTTCAGCCCATACATCTTCGGGAATGTATTTGCTTCCTGTACGTGGGTACGTGATAAACTTCTTTTCATACAGACTTTGGGAAATGTTCAATGTTTCTTCAGCAGAAAGGTTGAGCTTTTTGTTCGCTTCTTTTTGTAATCCGGTGAGGTCAAAAAGCAAAGGGGGGTGTTCTATTACATTTTTACTCTCCACAGATACAACCACAGCCGTACCGTGTCTTTTGATTGACCGCAGTGTATCATCGGCAAGTTTTTGGTCTTCCCATTTGCTTTTGGAAATGCTTTTGAACTCAATATCCTCTTTGTGATGCAATAGCTGAATTTGCCAATATTTCTTTACCGAGAAGTTTTTGTTTTCGAGATAGCGTTTACAAATCAAAGCCAATGTAGGCGTTTGCACTCTGCCGAGCGAGTAAACCCCATTGCCTGCGGAAATGCTCAACGCCTGTGTGGCATTAATGCCTACGAGCCAGTCGGCACGGCTTCTGCCTTGCGCAGCCTGATACAAGCCGTCAAATTCTTTTCCGTCTTTCAGCTTGTCAAAACCTTGTTTTATGGCTCTTTCGGTAAGTGAACTTATCCAAAGCCGTTCAAAGGGTTTATTGCATTTCAGATACTCATAAATGTACCGAAAAATGAGTTCGCCCTCACGACCTGCATCTGTAGCTACGATGATACTATCACTTTTGTTGAACAGTTCTTTGATTACTTTCAGTTGTTTTAACGCTCCTGTATCGGCTTGATAGCCTTTGTTCTTTTTGACCTTTCGCACGGTCAATATAAACGGGTTCGGGAGTATCGGCAATGAAGCCTTATCAAACCCCGAAATCCCGTAATCTTCGGGCATTCCCAAGCCAATTAAATGACCGAAAGCCCACGTAACAAAATAGCCGTTACCTGTCAGGTAACCGTCCTTTTTTTCGGAGGCTCCCAACAAGACGGCTATTTCTCTTGCTACGCTTGGTTTTTCTGCAATAACTGTTTTCATAATTAACCTACTTTTTTGCCTCTTGATTTAGCAGGTGCTTTAGGCTTTTTCTGTTGCTCCTGTTGCTTATCATTTTTTGGGCTTTGTTGTCCTTTTTGTAGAGGCTCTTTGATGTTTTTAGTAGCTTCATTGGTTTTGCCCTCCGAATTAACAGCGGTCTGCGTTTTGTGAGCTTCGGTAGGCTTTATCCGATCCTTATATTGGTTCGGAAACTCAAAATTGGTTTTTCCGGTTTCTTTGTTGAACGTGATATAGCCATTATAGGTCTGACCTTTCTTATCTACCAAATTTGGAATGTAAACGGTTTGTCCGTCCTTGAACTTATTGTACTGTTCATCATCGAGTTCCTTTCCTCTGAAGGTTTTCGGAGTTTCCTGTGGTTGTCTTTGCTGATTGGTCTGCTCATTATTTTGGTTTTGTCGATTATTATTGCCTCGATCAAACAGAAATTCGACATATCTTTTGTCAGCATTGAATTGAACATTCGCACTGAAGCTGTCGCCTTTTTTAGAAATCATTCCCTCAATAAACAGGGGTTTTCCCTCCATTAAGGTTTGTTTTTGTTCGTCGTTCAGTTTTACACCTTTAATCTCATTGGGGATTTTGACAAACTCTGCCTTTAGGGCAATCAGTTCATTCGTCAACCTGTCCACGCTGATAATGGACGGCATCAATTCGCCAGTTTTGGAGTTTATCAAATCAACGGTACGCCCCATATTACCCGTTTGAAGCAGGTTCTGTTTGTCTTCATCTGTAAACTTGTGTCCGAAAAACTCAAAATTCAGATTTGGTTCACGTCTGATACCGTGTACCGCGGCCACGATATTTCCGTCTGGCGTAGGTTGTAACGATAAACGGGCATCTGTACGAACGACTGCCCCGCCAAGGTTAACGCTTATAGGTACAAGCTCATTAGTCTTGTAACCTTTCAATAATGAGTCAAGGAGGTTTCTTTTTTCGAGATATTCCTTGCTCAATCCAAGACTGCTCATTGTTTCCCAGTCAATCTGTTCCGGTTTGTAGCGGTATTCGCTTGTTTCCGGTGTTGTCTGTGTTGTTGCCATATCATTTTTATTTACTTGTTTTTGCTCTTTTTCAGGTTCGTTTTTAACCTCATGTCTCTTCATTTTCTTTTCGCCCTTCTGTGTTGGATTATCTACTTGTTTCTGAAATTCTTTTGCCTTTTCTACGGCTTCATCGGTCGCTACTTTGAAGAATGTGAATTGGGTAGGATCTTTTAACTGCCTCCAAAAATTAGAAAAGAAGTTGGTAACGAAATCGCCGTGTTTATCTACACGCATAAATTCACTTTGATTTTTCTTCGTTGGGTCAACGGTTTCGATTTCCCCGTTTTTATCAATGCTCTTAACGGCTTGGATTTTCATTTTCTCTTTATCCAACACCAAGAGAATGTCCGATTGCTGTTCGGGTGCTTCCTGTTGATTTACCGTTTCTTTTTTATTACTCATAATCCGAAAATTTTAAAGTTTTAATGCCGAAAGTAAATGAAGCGGTTGCTATATTGCTCGTAGTGGCAGCCAAAGGCAGTACTTGTCTTGCATTGGCGTTCATTTAGGTGTAGGAGGATTAAAGCTCTCTCTGATGAATTGATGAATATCGGACAGCTTATAATACAATTTTCCGCTAATTGTATAATAAGGGAGCTTACCTATTGAACGATACCGTTGTAGGGAACGATTACTGATTTTCAGCATTTGGAGTAAATCCTGATTGTCCAAGAGTTCTTCTCCGTCAATACTGTTGCGTTTCTTTTGTAAATCATCAATGTGGTGACTAAGCAGATCAAGACGGTCTATTATTCGTTCCATCCACGCCAAAAATTCCATTCTATCAATATTCATAGCATATTTGTTAAGTTCACTATGCAAAGTTGATAAGAGTGACAGTATTGAACCGCCAATCCTTACCCATTGGTTTGGCTGTTTTATGATTTTTCTTGAATTAGAAAGAAACCTTGTTTTATAAGGGTTTAAAAGGATTTGGGGTATTTCAAAGGTGATTTATATTACCATCTGCCAATTGGCAGATGTTGGCAAATGGTGCAAACAAAAAGACAGTACACGATTAATGTACTGCCTTAGACCAAAGGCCAGCATAAGTTAAAGATCCTTATCCATATATTCTTCCAGCGAATTTTTGAGTTGATCTAAGAATGCCGTTCGAGAACCGCTTCTTGTTTTCATTCTATGGAATGCGTGATGCACATCTCCGACTGAAATACCGAAAAGTATTTGAAACATCAGACTGATTTTTCGTATACCGATTTTTCCGTGCGAAATTGCAGTTGAAGCGTACAAAGCATAAATCAATTCAATAAGCGCATTTTTGCTTTCCGTCCAAAAAATGTCTTTTGAACTTCCCTGCTTTTGTACAATCAAATCGGGGTTCTCATCGGGACTGATTTTCGTCGATAGATAAGTGTACAGTAATTCATTAGAAATAATTCTTGCAGCTTTGTAATCGTAGAAAGTGGAGAATTCAGGGTCAATTTCAAATACGATACTGTTTAACCCGTCGTGGTAATTTATGTTTCCTCTTTTAAAATACATATGGTCACGGTCCGTACGTCCTGAACGATAATACCTATAAAAATCTGAGTTGCAGATATGCGCCATATATTCTTTTTTCAGATTAGCCAATTGTGCTGAAAAATAACTGTAATACATTTTACCATTGCTGACCGGACAGGTAGTTTCAATGCGATAAAGCTTATTGTAATAAATGAGTTTTCCGAGTATTTGTGGTTTAATATTTCGGAAGAAATCTATTTCTTCCATATCGCTTCTAAAGTCCTCTTTAATAACACAATCTTTGACCGAAAATAGCAGATCCTGGAGAAACAAGGTCATTTCATAAGCCTCATCAATAATGCATTTGCTTTGTGATGAAATCTTGTCTTCCTTATTTTGTATCGCTAAAATGACATTTTGTAATGAGTATTTCATAGCCCATAATTTTTTTGAAGATTATTAGCACATTACACAGATTACCTTCAATTAAACAACAAACTTTAGTATTATAAATAACAATTTCCCCCAAGTTGCACCCAACTTGGGGGAAATTTATCTAGAAATATGAAAGGCAAAACAGAACTAAAGTGATAAAATTCATTAAAATTAAATTAGTTCGAACCGCTTCATAATTTCTCGGCTAGAATTAATAGAAAAGTATATCAATGCTAATTAGTGCCATAAAATGCACTAAGTTACCCTTGATTGTTCTATATTTAAGAAACCAATGTTGAGCTTAAAATAATGAAAGAAAAAAAAGACGGCATATTACCTACCAATAATGACCCAATTAAGTTTTGGAAGAACTTTCGTCTAGGTACTGAATTGCATATTTCAGGAAGTTTGATCTACAATGCTCTACATTCTTTTGATCAGATAGAATACTTCTATTATGAACATGATGTCTTTGAGTTTCTTTATAGTCTTTCAATTGGACTTGAGCGCCTCGAAAAGATTGTCGTTATATTGACGGAGCATGATGAAGAAATCGATCAGGAAGAGTTTGAAAAAACATTGATAACTCACAATCATTTGGAACTTCTTAAACGTATAAAAAAGAAGCATACAATCAACTTGGGCAAGCAACACGTAAAGCTGTTACAGTTTATAAGTGATTTTTACAGATACGCTATAGTCGGTATAACCTCGAATCAGTTTATGAAAAAAATCAAGATTTACATGGATTCGTGAATTTTCTAAAAGAAGAATTGAATGTAACAGAGGAACAAGGCATTCATCCTATGGTTGCCAATAGCACACGGGTTAAAAAATTCATTGGTAAATTAATTGGCAAAATCACTACAGAGTTTTACGAATTAGTGTGTAAGGAAACCAGAAGGCTTGGTGTTTTTACACATGAAATAGCAACCTATTCTAAATCATACAAGATTTTTCTCGCGAAGGAATTTACGTTTGAAAAAGAAAGGCACCTACAAAAGGAAATTTTAATTCTGTTGCAGTCTGGCAAACTAGATGATGGAATGACGAGATTTATTAGGTCAATTAATCCGCTTTCTCTTGAAAATTATAGCAGTGCAGAATATATCAAATTTCTGATGAACATTCGGACGAACAGTGATATCGTGGATGAAATGGAATCTGTACTGGAAGATGAGCCAATGACCAAAGAGCGTTTTGAGCAGGTTAGTTTGATTGGTCGGGATGATTTATACTTTCAAGAAGAGGATGACGAGTTTGAAAGATAAAAAAACTACGATTCTTAAATACAGTTTATCTGAAATTTAACACCGTCCTTTATATGCCCCTTTTTCTTAATCAATTTTTTTATATCTATTTTGATTATGGAAGCCGCTCTACTTCAACATCTAAAGCTCTTAAAAATGTTTCATTTGCTGCAGACAAAGTGGGAGTAGATATGTATAAATGATTTTGGGCCCTACTAAGAGCGACGTAATTTACCCGATGCTCCTCATTTGAAAGCAAATTCGGATTTAATAAAAATGATAGTCCTGTATTTTCATTGAACGTGCTACCTCGCCTTGCTTCTAGTACGACAAGTACACATTCGAACTCATCTCCCTTGGATTTGTGAATTGTCCTACAGGTACCTGTCTCATATAGATGAAATTTATCTGGACATACATCCACATCCTGTTGATTGGTTGCATTTAGAAAACTCATTTTCGTATGTTCAGGCGACACAGAGCAATCAGCCTGAAAGTTCCAAGTATCTACCGTTTATTCCTGCTCCAAGATACAGGGGAGAAATTAAAGCCGAATTAAAGAACGACAATAGAACGTTCTCAAATGCGTATGTCAAATTCGGGGTGGATTATTTCTTTGAGCAGAATAAATTCTTTAGTGCCTATGGCACTGAAACAGCAACACCTGCATACACCTTATTGAATGCTGGGATTGGAACAAATATCAACGCATTTAACCGCGGTGATTTTATGAGCTTGTACATCAGTGGTGAAAACCTCGCCGATGTTACCTATCAAAGTCATTTAAGTAGGTTGAAGTATGCCTCTGAAAACCCGGTAACTGGACGTATGGGGGTATTTAATATGGGGCGAAATGTTAGTGTTAAACTAATAATGAATTTTTAATATCGTTATTATTGAGAAAGAGATTTAGAAGAATTGATAGTAGGAATATAACTGACAATACAGTCCTTCAAATAAGAGTAATGTCACATAGGTGAAACTTCTGTGACATTTATTCTTAAAAAAACGAACTGGTATGAAAAAGATCACTATATTTGCAATAGTTTTTTTGTTTTTTACATGTTAAAAAGGATAAACATAGTAATGATTATATGCTTGTTGGGCTTTTTTTTAGTCCCAGCGCAAT
>Ga0209075_1002149_pt1 | contig 17654 bp, 15 predicted proteins | sample Stecom2011_FD_187523 | JGI IMG/M metagenome (GOLD analysis project Ga0209075, IMG submission 187523) | Agricultural soil microbial communities from Utah to study Nitrogen management - Steer compost 2011 (SPAdes) (version 2) | ecosystem: Environmental > Terrestrial > Soil > Agricultural land...
TTGGAGACGAGTGCCTGAAAATGGTCGCCAACACCCTCAGCAGCGAGCTCAAGCGGGCCACCGACGCCGTGGCCCGTTTTGGTGGCGAGGAATTTGCCATCATCCTACCCGGCACCAACGAAACCGATGCCCGGCAAGTCGCCGAGTCGATTCGCCTGGCCCTGGCCGCCCTTGAAATTCCGACCGGCAACGAAACCATCTCCCTCACCGCCAGTCTCGGAGGGGTATCCTTGATTCCCCGGCAGGAGGGGTCCGCCCGGGATATCATCAAACTCGCTGACGATGCGCTCTATCGGGCCAAGCATGAGGGGCGCAACCGCTGCTGCTTTGCCCCACTCAGCAGTCTGGCCCGGTCCACCGAGCCACCGGAAAGCCTTGACGTCACGCCGCTGCCCCAATCATCCAGCGCCTGAGCGGGCGGGGCCCGCTAATTCCGGGCCGGCAGCAGACAAGCGGGCTTCAGAGCCCGGGCCGCCTCATGAGCGTGGCCGGGGCTCACCGTTATCGATAATGAAGTAGCCCTCGCTCCACTCCACGTGATCCAGCTCGATTTCATCGATGCTGAAGCCCTTTTTGGCTTCGTCAAAGCCGGGCTTGGTCTTCAACTCCTTGATGGCCTGCTCAGCGGTAGCCTTGCTGCTGAAAATGCCGATCAGTTTTAAATCCTCGTATTCACCGTTCACGTCTGAGACGTGTTGCACCAGGTAAACCTTTTCCACATTATGATCCTTTAGTTGGTCATCTCACACCGCCCGACAAGCGGTGCTCCATTGTAGCCTCCGAACGCCCATTGAGCACGGTTTACCCGGTACCCGGCGTACCCGAAGCACGGCTAGCCTGCTAGAATCCCAACCTCGCCTTCTGTAGTGGCCGCCCATGTCTTACCGCCAGTGGTTTCACCAACTTGATCAGCTGCTCACCGAGCACCGTGCGCTCTGGCAGCTACGCCCCTTCGCCCTGCAGCAGATTCCCTGGCAGGCGCAGTGGCCCAACCTCGCCGCGGCCATCTCCGCTCTGACCTTGCCGCAAATCCAGGCCCTCACCGAGCAGCCTCGGCAACTCTATCAGGCACTGGCGGAGTATTTTCCGGATGCCCATCAACTGCACCGGCTGACCCGGGTGCCCGTCGCCCCCGTGCTGCAAGCACTCAGCCACGATGAACGGCTGTCCTACGAAGTGCCGGGACGCAAATGGCAGCAAATTCGCGCCTTCGTTCAGGCCTTGCCACCACAAAGCTTACCGATTCTGGAATGGTGCGCGGGTAAGGGACATCTGGGGCGACTGGCGGCCCAGACCCTGGCCGCCCCCGTGCTCAGCCTGGAACTGGACCCACAACTCTGTCAGGAAGGACAACGACTGGCGGATCGTCTGCAGATCGCCCAGCGGTTACAGGCCTGCGATGTGCTGGATGAGCAAGTCCAGCAATATGTGCAGCCCGACCAACAAGCGCTGGCGCTCCATGCCTGTGGCGACCTCCACGTGGCACTGCTCCATCAGGGCAGCCAGCATCAACTGAAAAGCCTGGCCCTCTCCCCCTGTTGCTACCACCGCACCCGGGACGACCTCTATCAGCCGCTTTCACAGGCTGTACGGGCCAGCACCCTGCAACTCAGCCGGCAGGATCGCCAGCTGGCGGTACAGGAAAGCGTTACCGCCGGCCAGCGCGTGCGCCGCTTACGGGATCAGGAGGTGTGCTGGAGGCTGGGATTTGATGCGCTGCAGCGGCAACTACGGGGCGTTGACGACTATCTGCCGGTGCCCCCCCTGCAAAAGCAGCATCTGACTCAGGGCACCTTCCAACAATTCTGCCATTGGGCGGCAGAGCGCAAGCAACTGGTGTTACAGGGAACCATCGATTTTGCGGCATTCGAGCAGATCGGCCGGCAACGCCACCTGCAGATCCGGCAGCTGGAACTGGTTTGTCACCTGTTCCGCCGCCCCCTGGAGCTCTGGCTGGTTCTGGACCGGGTGCTGTTCCTGGAGGAGCAGGGCTATCAGGTCCGCCTCCATGAGTTCTGCGAGCGCAGCCTCACCCCCCGCAACCTGATCATTCAGGCCCAGCGTTTGGACTAAAGCCAGTATTTGGATTGGGAGTAATGACTCCGGCCACCCCGCCGTTAGGTTCTAAATGGTTCCGCCGCGGAATCCACATCACCCTGCTTTGACGGGCGCTGGCTCGGCTGCCGGTGAGGGCCCCGTTCCTTCAGATAAGCCTGGCGATAGGCTTCAAAGCCGTGACGCAGCAGGCGGGCTTTTTCCAGAGCACTCAGGTTTTCAGGAAAACAGTGCAGATTGCCTTCGAAATTATCGGAATCCGGATGGCCTACAAATCGGATCACAGCGCCGGTCTCATGAAGCGCAATGCCTTTATGTGGGTCCACTTCCCAGTTGCTGTAGTTCATTTCCATATCCGGTCATCTTTATTGTGTGCAAGGGAGGCGTTCATAGTATCGCTGCATGTTTCGATGTCAAAGTGATTCCTCACAGCGACAATCAAATTATTTTGGGACAAAAAACGTCCGCGGTATTCCCTGATGGCGAGAACTGTCCTATACCTCTAGCATCAACACACTCACGGCAACCCGAGTTAGATGTGGCTATGACTTATCGTTCTCTGATCCTGGTGCTGGTGGGCTGGCTTAGCCTGATTCTCTCGCCCATCGCCCTGTCTCAGGAAGAAACGCTCCCCACCGAGGCCAGTATTCAGCAAGCCCTGGAGGGTTTGAAAGACAGTAAACTCAGCCCGGCCGATATCAAGGTCCGCGAGGAGCTTTACCAGTCCACCCTGATCCAGTTAAACAGCCTCAAAACCCTTCAAGAGCAGCAACTTGCCTTGCAGGAAAAGCTGGAGCAGGCACCCTCCCGAACCGCCCGGGCCAAACAGGAACTGGCCCAGCTCCCGACAGTGGAAAGCGACAAACTGTATCAGCGTTATGCGGGGCTCCCCCAGGACGAGCTGGAACGCCTGATCAGCTTCAAAAACGAACAAATCCTGGGCTGGAAAAGCGAGCTGGGCCAGATCAACAGTGACCTGATTGCGGCTCAAACCCGTCCTGAGCGCTCCCAAACCGAAATTGCCCAGAACCAAAGCCGCGAGCAAAGTCTCAGCAGCGAGATCAAGAAGCTCCAGCGCCAGCCTAATGGCGCCCTGTCCCAGGACCGACTGGCCCTCAAGCAGGTTGAACTGCGAGTCGTCCAGCAAAGCGGCTTGCTGCTGCGCCAGCAACTGGCCGGCAATGCCACCCTCAAAGAATATGGCCTGGCCCAGCGGGAACTGCTCAATGCCCGCATTGAGCGAGCCGAACAGGAACTGAGCGCGTTGCAGCGGGCCGTCAATGAACGGCGCCGCACCCTGTCGGAACAGACCGTCGACGCCGCCGTGCTCAGTGGCGACCGCTCCATTGACAGCAAGTTGCTCCACGAGCAGAACGAGCGCAACCGCCAACTCAGCGATGAGCTGCTGGAAACCACCAACCGGATCGCCAAACTGACCCAGCAGAACATGACCGCCCGCCAGCAACTGGACCGGCTTGGCCAGATCGAGCAGAACCTGAGCGAGCAGATCGCCATCCTGAAAGACAGCCTGCTGTTGTCGAAAGTGCTCCAGCAGCAAAAGAATGCCTTGCCCCTGGCCACCCAACTGGACTCCAACCTGCCCGACCTGGTGGCCGATATCCGCCTGCGCCAGTTCGAGCTGTCCCAGGAGCGGGAAGCCTTGCGCAACCCCGAGCTGTACGTGACCGGGCTGTTAGTGGCCGCCGCGGATGAAGAGGTCAGCGCAGAGCTGAAGAGCAAACTCACCCAGTTGGTAAAAGCCCGTGCGGAGCTGCTGGAGCGGATCAACACCGAGTTCAGCTCGGCCCTGAACCTGGCGGTGAGCCTGCAAATCCAGCAGCAGCAGATTCAGCAAACCAGCAAGAACCTGCACAAGACCCTCGACGAGCAGCTGTTCTGGATTCCCAGCAGCCCCCTGCTGGACTGGGACTGGCTGAAGAAACTGCCCCAGCGACTGACCAGCCAGGTCACCGCGGTGCCCTGGCTGGAAGCGCCGGCTGCGGCCCTGAAAAGCTTTGAGAAACGCCCGGGAATGGCCGCCATCATGACCATTTTGCTGGCCGGCTTTTTCTACCGCCGCCGTTTTATCCTGAAGCGCCTGGCCAAGGTCAACCAGGAAGTGGGCCAATTCCGCAAAGACAGTGTCTGGCATACCCCAACCGCCTTGCTGCTGAATATTCTGCTGGCCGCGCCAGTACCCCTGGTGCTGTACCTGACCGGTGTCTGGCTGCAGTTCAGCCCTCAAAGCCCCACACCGGCGCTGGGGGCGGCAATGGCTCAACTGGGCATCGGCACCTTTATGCTGCACCTGATGTCACGCATTCTGAAACGGGAAGGCATGGCCGAGCGCCACTTCCGCTGGGACCAAACCCGAGTGGCCTCCCTGCGCGTCCTGATCAAACAGCTGGCCTTTGTCCTGCTGCCCCTCACCTTTGTGATCGGCCTGACCGAGAACTCGCCAACCTCCCTTCAGGATGACGTGATCGGTGTAATCATCCTGATGGTGGGCTGCGCCCTGCTGAGCTTCCTGCTCGGCCGCCTGATGCTGCACACGCCGCCCCTTTATAACTCCCGGGTGCTGCACTTTATCGTCACCCTGGCGATGATTCTGATGCCGCTGGGCTTTATCGTGCTGATCGGCATGGGCTACTACTATACGGCCCTGCAACTGGCTGACCGCTTTGTCTTCAGCCTGTTCCTGCTGATTGCCTGGAGTATTGCCACCGGCCTGGCGGAACGGGGACTGCGGGTGGCCGCCAACCGGCTCGGATACAAACGGGCCCAGGCCAAGCGGGAAGCGGTGGCCGGCAAGGACACCGACGTCAAGCTCGAGGTCGAAGGCCGGGATATCCAGCAAATCAACCAGCAGTCCATGCGGATGATCCAGTTTGGCCTGGTGGTGTCGTTTGGCGTGCTGATGTACCTGCTGTGGGCAGACCTGTTCAGCCTGTTTACCTACCTGGACGAATTCACCCTCTGGGAATACAGCTCCGGCAGCGGCGACACCCTGTCCCACACGCCGATCAGCGTGCGGGACCTGCTCGGCTCGCTGGTGGTGGTTGGCCTGACCATTATGCTGGCCCGCAACCTGCCGGGCCTGCTGGAAATGCTGGTGCTGTCGCGCCTGGAGTTACGCCAGGGGAGCGCCTATGCGATCACCACCCTGCTCAGCTACTGTATCGTCGCCATCGGCCTGATCAGCACCTTCTCCAGCCTGGGTGTGAGCTGGAACAAGCTGCAGTGGCTGATCGCCGCCCTCGGTGTGGGTCTGGGATTTGGTCTGCAGGAAATTTTCGCCAACTTCATTTCCGGCCTGATCATTCTGTTCGAGCGGCCGGTGCGGATCGGCGACACGGTCACCATCGGCACCCTGTCCGGCACGGTCAGCCGAATCCGGATTCGGGCCACCACCATTACCGACTTTGACCATAAGGAAATTATTGTTCCCAACAAAACCTTCGTCACCGACCAGCTGATCAACTGGTCGCTCAGCGACACCGTGACCCGGCTGATACTGCGCTATGGCGTCGCCCACGGCTCCGACGTGGAGCTGGTGCGCAAGCTGCTGCTGCAGGCTGCCCAGGAAAACGAACGGGTGTTGGATGATCCGGAGCCACTGCTCACCCTGATGTCCTTCTCCAACAACGCCCTGGAGCATGAACTGCGGATCCATGTGGGGGAGCTGTCGGACCGGCTGCGGGCCACCGACGAAGTCAACCGGGAAGTGAGCCGCCTGTTCCGGGAGCACGGCATTACCATTGCCTACCATCAGGTGGATCTCCACCTGAAAACCAGCGCCGGTCTGGAAAAGGTGATCAAAGACGTGGAACGCCTGCCACCGCAGCCGGTGGAGCACAACCCCGAGCTGCCCCAGGGCAAGCCGGTCTGATCAGGCCGGCCCCGGGTGTCGCTTAGTTCAGCCCGCGATAGATCTTCCAGGCATCGCGCAGGTGTTGGTCCACCGTGGCACGCAGCTCGATGAACTGCTCGCGCTGCTGGTTGTCCTGAAGCAACGGAATGACGGTGTAGTCCAACAGGTTGAGCGCACTTTGGTGCAGGGAAATCTGGGTTTCCATGAACTGCTGGTCAAAACCCTCGGCAGGCGCCTGGCGCAGCTTGTCCGCAAGGCCTTTGTTGGTGTCCCGTAAGGTTTGGCTGACCTCATTGGGTTGCGGGGTCAGATCATCACGCTGCAGGCTGGCCAGCGCCTTCTTGTGATCCTCCAGCATGCGCTGGGCATAGGCCTGTACCTCATTTGCCTTGACCTTACCCGCTCCCAGCTCGCTGATTTGAACCTCCATTTCGTTCAGGGCAATGACGATATCAATCAGCTGGGCATCATCCAGCTGACGCTCATAGGATGATGTTTCGGCCTCCTGGGCCACCGCCATCTGACTGCCCAGCACCAGGGCCACAAACAGGGCAAGAATCTGATGGGAAACCTTCACCAACCGACGCATGATGCCTCCTGACCTGCTCCAAGCGCAGGCTTTCCGATAGTCCCTTCGGGAAAGTCACCACCGTCATCCAGGCGGCAACTCCGTTACACTCAAGCCCCGTCTCGCAAGCGCCCCCATGAACGGACCCGCTGTGAAGCTGAGATGGCTCTAAGTTACGTTAGGCTTCCAGGTCTTTGGATTCAATAAAGCCCAAGCGTGACCCGGTCCTCTTTTTCAGATGACACAGCTCGCCACTGACTTGAATTTGGCGGCGGCTTACGCCAGCCTGAACTTCATTGCGATGAACTTTTGGTCAAAGGAACTGCCCATGCGACGCACCCTACCCCTGATTCTCTCCCTGAGCCTGTTCGCCCTTCCGGTCCAGGCCGACGACACCCGCCCCAAAGCCTATGCCGAAGAAATTCTGGCGATGACCAATGCCCAGAGCATCATGGACGGCATCATCAGCAACTTGCGCCGCACCTTCGATCTGGGCGTCGAGCGGCTGAAGGTTCCGGCAGAGAAGCAGAAAATTGTGGAGGAGTATTCCGAGCGATTGGATCAACTGCTCGCCCAAAATCTGAAGTGGCAGGATATTCAGACCGAACTGGTCAACAGCTACACCCAGTTTTTCACGGAACAGGAACTGGCCGAGATCGCGAACTTCTACAAGTCCCCTCTGGGTCAGAAGATGATCGACACCATGCCCAAGCTGATGCAGCAGGCTGCACTGCTGGGGCAACAGCAGGTACGCCAGACGCTGCCGGAAATCCAGGGTCTGACGCAGGAAATGCTCGGCAAACTGCAGTCCGCAAACTAACCCCCGCCGGGAAGCGGCGCGGGCTAGTAGCTGGCGCCGTTGACCCGGGCACCAGGTGCCTCCGGACGCGCCAGCGCCACCAGCGCGCGCTCCTGCATGGGACGTCCAAACAGCCAGCCCTGACCGAAATCACACCCCATGGCAGAGAGGGCGCTGCCGATTTCTTCCGTTTCGATCCCTTCGGCCACCAGCTTCAAGCCAATGGCTTTGGCCATATGAATCACCGACTCGGTAATGGCGCGGTCCTTGGGACTGGTGTTCACGTTGCTGATAAAAGAACGATCCAGCTTGAGGTAATCGATTTCCAGGTCTTTGAGATAACTGAGCGACGAATACCCGGTCCCGAAGTCATCCAGCGCGGTTCCCACGCCGATCAGCCGCAGCTTCTTCAGCACCCGCATGGCCAGTTCCGGGTTATCCATAATGGCGCTTTCCGTGATCTCCACGTGCAACCCCTCGGGTTTACAGCCATTACGCTCCAGGTGCCGGGCCAGGCGTTCGGCAAAGTCCCGCGAGGTGAGCTGCACGGCGGAGACGTTCACCGCCAGGTGCAGACCGGTCCCGAACTGCTTCTGCCAGCGGGCCAGGGTGGCACAGGCCTGCTCCAGAACCCAATCACCGATCTGCAGAATCAGACCACTATTTTCCGCCACTGGAATAAACTCCACCGGCGAGACCGCGCCCAGCGTCGAGCTATGCCAGCGCAACAGGGCCTCCGCACCGATAATCCGACCGCTCTCAAGCTCAACCTGAGGCTGGTACAGCAGTTCCAGTTCGTGCTTGGCAATGGCCTGTTTCAGGCCCATTTCCAGGTCGATATACCGGCGAGTGCTGTTGGCCAGCTCGGTACTGAACAGGGAGTATGACTTGTTGGTGTGCTTGCCCTTGCAGTAATGGTTGGCCAGGGCCGCATAGTCCAGCAGGGTTTCAATATCGTCACTGTGATCCGGGAACAGGGCGATGCCAATGGCCGGTTCCGGATGAATGGAAACCCCTTCCAGCCCCAGCTGAATGGGCAGCCGCAGGTAGCGGACCAGGCCCTGGGCCAATTCAATCGCGGCCTGCTCATCCTTCACCGGGGCACTGAAGACAAACTCGTCCGCCGACAGGTGGCAAACATTCTGGTGATCAACAAAGGCAACCAGATGACCGGCCACTTCCAGAATGACCCGATCCCCCACCAGGGTTCCCCAGCGCTGGTTGATCTTCCGAAAGTGGCGGATATCCACAAAAAAAATGGCGATCCGCTCATCGCCTTTGTATTGACTGTAGGTTTCGGTGAATTGGCTTTTCCAGCGCTCACCGGAGATCAGGCCGGTGAGTGAATCCGTATCTTGCAGGGTTTTTAGCTGTTTGCGCATCCGCGACAGCTCATGGCTGCGCTGCTGAAGGGTGCTGGTCAGCTCGATCTTGGCGGCCTCGGCCATCACCAAGTCCAGGCGCCCCAGGTATTCACTGCGGGAGACATAACCGGCCAGCGGCAGCATCAGAAAGGCCATCAACCCCAGGGAGTGCAGCAGGAAATCGTCATAATTGAGAATCAGCACGACACCCACCGGCACCAGCAACACCAACATGGTGACGGCATAGGTCGGCCAGTGCCAGCTCAGGGAATTCATGCCCGCTGCCGCCACCGCCATCAGCACAATGGCGATACTGGCGATCTGCCAGGGGTTCAGATAATCCGCGAACAAGAACAGTACGGACACCCAGCCTACCGCCAAGCCCAACTGCAGCACCACGAACAGGCGCAGCGACAGCTTTGGCGTCACCTCACGCTCACCAATGGGTAACCGGGTGACCACCATCAGCAGCATTTCCGCCAGCGTCATGGTAACCAGCCACAGCAGAACCGGAATGGAAGGGGCGTGCTCCCAGAGCACCAGGGCGATGATGGCCAGAGGGATCAGAGCGAGCACCGGCATCCAACGCATTTGCTCAAACAAATGTGTAGCCATTGCCCTCTGTTTAACTTCTTCAGAAATGGACATGAACCCTCGGACTTGCTTTGTTTCGCCTTGAAAGCGATAGATTTTTTAGCATTATAAACGGAACAACTATTAACTCTTTAAAGCCTAGTCCAGCAGCCTTGTCAAACCGGGCAGGGTATTAAAAGCCCCCCCACCAACCGCTTTCACCATTTTCCCGCAGCACACCTCCTCAGCTTCGAGCGGCGTGCAGTGTAGTATACGGGCTTAACCCATGACAGGGTCAAAATACGATGGCGACACAGGTTTTGGATTGCCTCATTATTGGCGGCGGGCCGGCTGGGCTCACGGCAGCCATCTATCTGCGCCGTTTCCATCGGGATATCCTGCTGGTTGATGCCGGCCACAGCCGGGCACGCCTGATTCCCCTGACCCACAATTATCCCGGCTTTGCCGATGGCATCAGCGGCCCGGACCTGCTTGAACGGATGCGCATCCAGCTTTCGCACATGGATGGCCAGGTCACGCCGGGCACGGTTCACCAACTGCGCCGCACCCCCGACGGTTTGTTTCAGGCAGATCTGGATGGCTTGCCCGTGGTGGCCAAACGCATTCTGCTCGCCACCGGCGTGGTGGATATCGATCCCAACCTGGAGGGGCTGACCGAGCTTCGCAACCAGGGACTGATCCGCTACTGCCCCATCTGCGATGGCTTTGAGTTCACCCACCAACAGATCGGCATTATCGGCTCCGCCGAACATGGCGTGCGGGAGTCGCTGTTTATCAAAAACTTCAGCCGCAACCTCTCCTTCATTGGCCTCCCCGGCTATGCCCAGCTGAATGAGGAGCTGACGCGACAACTACGGGACCAACAAATCAACCTGATTAGCGGCCCCTGCCAGCGCCTGGTCAAAAGTGATCAGGGACTGATCCAACTGGAGATGGCGGATGGTCAAACCCACCACTTCGATGTGCTCTATTGCGCCCTGGGCACCAAGGTACGCAGCCAGCTCGCCCAGGAGCTGGGCGCCCACTGCAATGACAGTGGTTGCCTGGAAGTGGACCCCCACCTGCAGACCAGCATTCCCGGCCTCTATGCCGCTGGGGATGTAACCGACCGGCTGAGCCAGCTGGCGGTGGCAACCGGCCAGGCTGCCATTGCCGCTACCGCCATCCACAATAGCCTGTCGGCCGCCTAACCTCTGCTGGCCAGCCAGACCCCCGCCACCATCAGCATCATGGCCAGGGCCGTGCCCAGGTTCAGCAACTCTTCAAACCAGAAAAGCCCGGCCACCACGCCCACCACCGCCATCACATAGCCCAACAGACTGAAATGTACGGGGTTGACCGCTTTTTGTAGCCTAAAATAGACACTGTACCCTATAGCAAACAAAACCGCCTGCACCAGCACCCAGCCCCAGCTTGTCCCGCCCGCCGCCGGCATTACGTTCTCCGTCACCGCAGCCACGATCAACAACCCCAAGGTACCGCTAACCAGCATCCCCCGCGCCAGATGAATACTGGCCACGCCCGCCGGCATCATCCTTTTGCGATAAATATTGCCCATCGCCAACGACACGGGCACCGTCAGCGCCAGCAAAAACCAGGGCCAGGAAAACGCCGCCGCCACGTCCTGCCGGCCCCAGGCCAGCAACAGGGCACCGCCGAGTGCCAGGCCGATCCCCAGCACCCGCCGCGGGCGCAAGGTTTCCGCCCCCAGCGCCACCGCCAGACAATAGGTAAACGGCGCCGACAGAGTGATCATCATCGCCATGGCCCCGACGCCGATTTGGGGTGCGGCGGCAAAAGATACGGCCTGGGGCCAGGCCAGCGCTAACAGGCCATTCCAGAATCCATAACGTCGCAGGCCCGGCGGCTGAGTTTTTTGCTGGGACCAACCCTGCCCCACCAGCACCAACATCAGGGCGGCGCCCGCAATTGACCAAAACGCCAGCCCGATCGCGCTCCAGCCATGGGCAATGGCCGCCCGAGACACCGGCAGCGCCATGCCCAGCAGCACCCCCGTGCCTAACAACAGCCCAAAGGCTTCGCTGTCGAGCCCTGTGGAAGATTTCGACCTCATAAGTTCGGTATTCCCTCGCGATAACTGCTTCGCCCGGGTCAAAAACCATATTCCACCCGGTTTTGTCCAGCCCCAAGGAGGACAGCTGAGCACTTTTATCGGCATCGGCCACCCAGAGACACCTCCGCCGCCATGTACAGCTGTCGATTTGAACCACTTTATTGACTGAAAAATAAGCTATAGTCCCCGCGTCAACTTCAATCCTCACTGTACTTAATGGACATCCAAGCAATGGCTCTCAGCAGGCAAGTCTGCGTCATTCTTGTATTTCTGATGCTGCCGATGGAGGTTTTCCCAATGTCGATCCTGAGGATGGGCAAGTCCTGCGTGTTTTCCGAGGTCACCGGGGTGCTGTTGTTCAACGGCGAGCCGGCGGCGGGAGCCATTGTCAAGCGTCAAGTGGAATACCAGACCCGCGACGGCGATCAGACGACTGCCGATGAAGGCGGCCGTTTCAGCCTGCCGGCCCTGTATCAGCGTTCAGCCGCCAAGTTCCTGCCCGCGGAGTTCGTGGCGGCCCAATCCCTGGTGGTGGAATACCAGGGCCAGGAATACAGGATTTGGTCAAATACCAAAAGAACGCCCGAAGAAAATGCCGAACTTGGCGGCCAGCCGCTGCAGCTGCGCTGCGAAATCACCGCCGAGCCACGCTTGCACCGCGAGTTCGGGTCGATTCTGCGTACCAATTGCACCTGGTAGTCAGGGGAGTTCCTACCGGGCGAGCCCGGCGTTTTGCTGGCCGACGATCGTCTGTGCAACTGATGGCGATAGTCTGTACAACTGGTAATGTCCGCGGCACAGCAAGGGCAAATTCCTCCAGGCACCAAAAGTCGTGAGGAAAGTCTAAGATTAGAGTGAAGCTTAAAAGAACCGTTGGCAGTGATTGGCGGCCCCCTTGCCTCAGGCAGTCAAGGTCGGTCATCCGCCGGCACTTTAGTCCGAGTCAAAAACGCATCGTCGGGTCCACACCCGGGAGGACTGGGATGAGCTCAAAAAATCCGCAATACTCCGACAGGCTACTGATGCTGTACAGCCTTAAACTGGAGCAACTGATCCGCGCCCGCGCCGATACCAACAAGTTCCGCTATCTGGTCCTTCAGGCCGAGGCCGAAGCCATCAACCAGGAACTCAAGCAGCTGGGAGTCTCCAAGTAGCGCAGGTTTTTGACAGCCTCAGACATTTCGTGAAGCAGTACTGTATTTGGGGCCGCGCTGTCCGGTATCTTTGCCCCAATACATAACAATAAATCAGGCTGGCCGGGTGCTCACTCGGCTTCTGCCGCCACCTTTTTTGCAGGATGCCCCCATGTCCAATGCCGCCACTCCCCTTGCCACCGCCCGCTCCACCCCCGAGCCCCGGGACAACAGCAGCCGCTATGTCCGCCTGGGTACCCGTTATCGGCCACAACGGGTGGAACAAGATTATGACGCCATTATCGTCGGCTCCGGCATTGGCGGGCTGACCACCGCGGCCTTGCTGTCCCAGCAGGGATACCGAGTCGCGGTGCTGGAGCAGCATTATACCGCCGGCGGTTTCACCCACGCCTATGCCAACGGTGGTTACGAGTGGGACGTGGGCGTGCATTACATCGGCGATGTGGGCCACCCCCGCGCGCCCCTGCGCCGTCTGTTCGACCAGATTTCCGAGGGCCGTCTGCAATGGGCCCCCATGGACCCTTGCTACGACCGGATCTGGATCGGCGAGCAGTCCTATGATCTGATCGCCGGGCGCCAGGAGTTCAAAGCCAGCCTGCTCCAGCACTTCCCCCAGGCGGAAAAGGTCCTCGACCGCTATCTGGGGCTACTGGATCAGGTCAACAAGGCCATGCCGCTGTACACCACCAGCCGCTTGTTGCCCGACCTGCTCAACCGGGCCTGGTCCCCCCTTCAGAAACAGCTGCTGCCCAAGTTTATGTTCCAGACCACCGCCCAGGTCCTGGACAGTCTGACCGATGACCCGCAGCTCAAGGCGGTGCTAGCCGGCCAATGGGGCGACTATGGCCTGCCGCCGAAACGCTCCAGTTTTCTGATGCATGCCACCGTGGTACGCCACTACCTGCGGGGTGCGTTTTATCCGGTCGGCGGCGCCTCCCGGATTGCCGCCAGCATCATCCCCACCATCCAGCAGGGCGGGGGCGATGTGTTCACCTACGCCGATGTCGCGGAGATTCTGGTTCACCGCGGCAAGGCGATTGGCGTGCGCATGGCCGATGGCCAGGAAATCCGGGCCAGGCAAGTCATCAGCAACGCCGGCTTTCAAATCACCATGGAACAATTGCTGAATGAGAACGCCCGGGCTCAGGCCGACTATCAACGTCGCAGCCATCAGGTGGAATCCTCCATGTCCCACCAGTGCCTCTATATCGGTCTGAATGCCAGCGACGAGCAACTGGGCCTGCCCAAAACCAACTACTGGCTCTACCCCAGTGCGGATTACGACGGTGATACCGAGCGTTTTCTGGAAAACTCCGAAGCCGAGCTCCCCCTGGTGTACATTTCCTTTCCGTCGAGCAAAGATCCGGACTGGCCCAACCGCCACCCCGGCAAGTCGACCATCGAAATCGTCGCCCCGGCTCCGTATCAGTGGTTCTCCCAGTGGCAGGACAAGCCCTGGGGCAAGCGCGGCGCCGACTACGACGCCCTCAAGGCCCAGTGGTCCGAACGCTTGCTGGCGCACCTGTACCGGCACTTTCCCCAAACCCGCGCCCACGTGGACTTCCACGAGCTGTCCACGCCGCTCTCCACCCAGTATTTCTGCCGCTACCAGCAGGGGGAGATCTATGGCCTCAACCACACCCCGCAGCGCTTCCAGACTCGCTGGCTGGGGCCTAGAACGCCGATTCGCAACCTCTACCTGACCGGCCAGGATGCACTGACCGCCGGCGTGGGCGGAGCCTTGATCGGTGGCGTATTTGCCGCCGCGGCCGTCACCGGCGGGCTGAAAGCCGCCCGAATCATGAAGCCGCTGGTGGCCTGATTCTCTCCCCTCTCCCAACTACCAGACAGTGCAGTGGTTGCATCCAGGCAGGATACTCAAAGACGAGCGCACGTCTCCCCTCCCCCTCCTGGGGGGAGGGGCTGGGGGAGAGGGCCCGAAGTCTCAGACCAGCACGAAATCTCAGACGGGCCTGCTAACTTGCGCCCTCTCCCCAGGAGGGAGAGGGGAATAGTAAAGTGCAAAGTAACGATCTCACAACCAATTGCCCCCACCCTCACCACAGCTCATAATCTCCTCAGTTTTTGTCATTGGAGCTTGGACATGGCACATATGGGATACTCCGATCAACAGCTGCGCGACATCCTCAGCAACACCAAAACCATTGCTCTGGTCGGCGCCAGCCAAAAGCCTCACCGGGACAGCTATCGGGTCATGGCTTATCTGCAACAGCAAGGCTATCGGGTGATTCCGGTCAACCCCTCCTTGGAAGGCCAAGTCTTGATGGGTGAAAAAGTCTATGCCCGACTGGATGATGTGCCGGATACCATTGATCTGGTGGATATCTTCCGCAACTCCGAAGCAGCTGGCGAGGTCACCGACGAGGCCATCCAAGTCGGCGCCAAAGTGGTTTGGATGCAGCTGGGAGTGATCAACGAGGCGGCCGCACAGCGGGCTGAAAAAGCCGGGCTGACAGTGATCATGGACCGCTGCCCGAAAATCGAGATTCCCCGACTGGGATTGTAACCCTTCAACCAAAGGACAAATTGATGAGCACTCTTTTTGATTTCTCCCTTACCGACATTCAGGGAAACGCACTGCCCCTGGACCAGTTCAAGGGAAAGACCCTGTTGGTGGTGAACGTGGCCAGCCAATGTGGTTTGACGCCCCAGTACTCGGCCCTGGAGCAGCTCTACCAGCAATACAAGGATCAGGGTCTGGTGGTGCTGGGCTGCCCCTGCAACCAGTTCAAGGGCCAGGAGCCCGGCACCGAGGCGGAGATCAAAACATTCTGCGAAACCCACTACGGTGTGACCTTTCCCCTGACCAGCAAGCTGGAAGTGAACGGCGACAACCGTCACCCCCTCTACCAGTTCCTGATTGGTGACGGCGACGATATTGAGTGGAATTTCGAGAAGTTCCTGGTCAATGGCGAAGGTCAGGTCGTGGCCCGCTTCTCACCGCGCACGGTTCCCGACGACCCGGCGATTGTGGCCAAAATTCAAGAGCAGCTGAGTTGATCAACCGCAGCGGCGGCCTCCGCCGCTGCCGGATGGCGTGGAAAGGGGCCTACAAACCGCTCTACCAGGCGCTCTGTACCAGGTTCTGAGTCCGGGCCCACAGGGTCTGGAGATTGCCTTCCATGCTTTGCTCCTGCACCGCTTGAGGAATCTCGCACACCTGCTTGAACTCAGGCAGCGGCACCACCCGCCGGACAAAGTCGCCGATCTCCCGAATCGCCTGATCGCCTTGGGGCAAAAACCGGGCTGCAAAATGCCAGACATGGAACATCTGGGGCCAAACCTGCAGCTCCAGTTGCATCCGGCCTTTGGCCCGTCGACGCAGTTGTTTGCTCTCACTGAGCAAAATCTCGTCTCCTCCCACTTGCACCAACACCGGTGGCAGGTCGTGCAAATCACCGTACAGAGGTGAGATACCCGGCAACGCCGCATCGTGGCTGCCAGCATACAACTTGGCAAACATGCAGATTCGGCTGGGTGTGATGATCGGATCGCGATGAAGACGGGGTGAGTTAGAAGAGTGGTAACAGGTCAAGTCCAGCCAGGGACTCAAACACACCGCCCCGGCCGGTGAAGGTAGCCCCTGCTCCCGCAGGGCCAGCAAGGTGGCCATGGTCAGCCCACCACCGGCAGAGTCGCCGGCAATCACAATCTGATGGGGCTTGGTACCGTTGTTGAGCAGCCAGCGATAGGCCTGGACGGCATCGTCCACCGCCGCCGGATAGGGATTCTCCGGGGCCAGCCGGTACTCGACCATCATGGTCTGGGCCTGTGCCGCCCGGGTAATTCGGCAGGCCAGCTGCAAATGGGTCCGGTTGGAGCCAATGGCGTAGCCGCCCCCGTGCAGATACAAAATCACCCGCGACGTGCATTCCCGCTTATGACTAACCCAGATGGCCGGCAGCTGGCCATCCAGCAGGAACGGCTCCGTGCGGAAGTTGGGCAGCTCGGGGAACAGCCAATGTCCGCGCCCGGCAACCAGGCGGTAGGCATGGATATGATTCGGCACACATCGCATGCCCAATCGGATCATGGACTTCAGCGTTTCAATACGACGCATATTCAGCAGATCGGCTTGGCTCATAGCGACCTCCCAGCCCGATTACTATCGTCTTTAAGACAGTCAATGCAGTTCCCGTCTCTGCTTTTATCTTGCAGTTAGAGAATACGGTTACCAAATATTCATGACCAAAAAGTTCATGAAGTGACCAATTACTATGACTATAGACCAATATTTGAGCACTAATATTTTTTTCGAGACAATCCGTCAGCTATGGCCCGGAAGTGTTCTGGCGGTCAGTGAACAACCGCCCGTTCACTTTTTCCTCGCCAAAGCCAAGCTGCCGTGGGAGCGGGGATCCGGTATACTAGCGCCTCTGCGCTCAATCCCGGGATCCGCTTGTGAATCTGTACCTGGAAAGCCTCGCTTTTGCCGCCAATGTTACCCTGCCCATTTTCTTTCTCGTGCTGCTCGGCTGGCTGTTTCGCCGCACCGGACTGATCAACGAGAGCTTTATCGAGACCGCTTCCAAGCTGGTGTTCACCGCCGCGCTACCGGCGCTGATCTTTATCAATATCGTCCAGCTGGACATCGGCGAGGTGCTGCACACCGTCCAGATCAGCTACGCGGTGCTGTCCACCCTGCTGGTGTTTCTGCTGCTGTGGTGGGGCGCCAGCCGCTGGATTGCCAGCGGCGCCGACCGGGGGGTCTTTATCCAGGGAGCATTTCGGGCCAATCTGGGCATTATCGGCCTGGCCCTGTGCGCCAACCTCTACGGCAAGGAGGGCCTGGCGATCGGCTCCATTCTGCTGGCCTCCGTCACCCTGCTCTATAATGTGCTGTCGGTGTTTATCCTGACCGTGTCGGTGCAACAATCGGCCCGCATCAACTGGCGCAAACTCTTGCTGGACCTGGTGCGCAACCCGCTGATCATCGCCATTTTGAGTGCCCTGCCACTGGCTTGGCTGGAACTGCGCTTGCCCGCCATGCTGCTGCAAACCGGCCAGTATTTTGCGGATCTCACCCTGCCCCTGGCGTTGCTGTGTGTGGGGGCGTCCATCGACCTGCGTGCCCTGCACAACACCAGCGGCTTGTCCTCCAAGGCAACCCTGCTACGGCTGGTGCTGATTCCGGCGGTACAAACCGTGGGCGCC
>Ga0209075_1002151_pt1 | contig 17637 bp, 17 predicted proteins | sample Stecom2011_FD_187523 | JGI IMG/M metagenome (GOLD analysis project Ga0209075, IMG submission 187523) | Agricultural soil microbial communities from Utah to study Nitrogen management - Steer compost 2011 (SPAdes) (version 2) | ecosystem: Environmental > Terrestrial > Soil > Agricultural land...
TAAGACCGTGACACAAAAAGCAGTGAAGCGTGCAGTGAATCGGTTAAATTCTCGCCCAAGAAAGGGGCTTGGCTTTAAAACTCCGATGCAGTTAATGAACGATCACATGGCTGCATTAGCAGCTTAGACAGTGATGCACTTCGAGGTTGAATCCGCGGAATAATATACTCCAATCGTCCGAGTGAAAGCCTAACGCCGCAAGCAAGCGCCGCTTTAGCGGTCGCCTTGGCTTGCATTGTTAAGGCCTGAATGCTCAAGACGCTCGGCGAGCCAAACCTTGATGATTGATTGGCGGGTTACACCAAGCCGACCTGCTTCCCTATCTAAGGACTCAATCATCCAGGTGGGAAAATCTACGTTCACCCGCTTCTGTTCTTGGAGAGGACGGCGGGCTTTCGAGAGGTCTAAGGCCTCAGTGATGTCTTTGCCACTATCAAATTCTGAGTCGAACTTCTTAGCTTTCATAGATTGCTACCTCCTCTATTCTAGAGCGACGAACAGAGATTATTCGGATGTTGCCGTTTCTAGGGGTTATTACAGCGGACCAATGCTTCTCGCCTATACGCCCGATAACAAGAAACCTAGGCTCATCCAGTGTTTTTGCTGGTATTTCAATGAGATACGGGTCATCCCAGAGAGCCTGAGCAGAGTTAAAGTCTATGCCATGCTTATTAAAGTTGGCCTGACTCTTTTTGTCATCGTATTCGAAATTGGTCATGGTATAAAAAATATACCATTATGGATGCGGATGCAAGGAGTGGGGTTGTGCCTTAACGCCGCCAACACAGGCGAGCGTCAGCGAGTCCAGCCAGCTTGCTGGCGTTTGTGATTGGCCTTGTTATGAGTTGTTGGTACCACTACAAAACTTTACCCGCCCACCCGGAAGAATCGATATGAAAAAACTCCGCCTCGCGAGCTGCCTTGTTACACTTCACTGATTCAAGGTTTTCGCCACAATACGGACAATGTGAGATACCGACAATAGTTTGCCATATCGAATCGCCGACCTCTTTGTGAACCGCTGGCGTCAGCGGTCTCACCCACATAAACCGCACCAAACAAAAAACCCCCGTCCAAAGGACGAGGGTTTTTGTTTGGTGGAGCCTAGCGGGATCGAACCGCTGACCTCAACACTGCCAGTGTTGCGCTCTCCCAGCTGAGCTAAGGCCCCGAAAGAGGTGCGCATAATAGGCATGGGGCGGGCAACTGTCAAGGCTTTTAGCTAAGAAAGTCGTGCCCTTTTGCCGCTGTGACTACCTCTTATTCAGTTTGCCTGATTTTCGAGCGCAAGATAGGCTTTTTCGAGCTTTTTAAGTTGCTTCTTACCCACTTCACCCAAGCAGTTAATGGCTTGGCGTACTCTGGCGCGGCTCATGTCTGGGCCCAGTAAGGTCATGGAGTCCATCACCGAGAAGGAGGCGGTGGTGCCGGCAATGGCGATAAAGATGGGGGCTAAAAAGTCTTTCAGTTTTATGCCCATTTGATCGGCCAAGGATTTAAGCGCTGTAAAGATCTCGTCGCGCTCCCAAACGCGCAGCGCCTCTAGACGCCACAGGGCAAACTGCAGCAGTTGCTTTTGCTCGTCTATCGGTAGGCGGTTGCCGGCAAAGTGGGCCTCGGTAAGGGGCAGTTGGCCCGAGGCTAAAAACGCCACTAGGGGCATAAAGTCGCCCAGGGTTTCCATGCGCGATTGGGCGTGTGGCAGTACTTTGAGTAGGTTGTCGCGGTTGAGCGCCCACTGGCCTAAGCGATCGGCTAACTGATCGGTGGTTAAATCTTCGCGGATCCACAGGCCGTTAAGCCAGCTGAGTTTTTCAACATCAAAGATGGGGCCGCCAAGGCTGACGCGGTTAATGTCAAAGTGCGCTTGCATGTCGACGAGCGCGAATTTCTCGCGCTCGTCGGGCATGGACCACCCCATACGGCCCAGGTAGTTAAGCACCGCCTCGGGCAAATAACCGGCGCGCTGGTAGTACATAATGCTGGTGGGGTTTTTGCGTTTGCTGAGTTTGGATTTGTCGGTGTTGCGCAACAAAGGTAAATGGCACAACACCGGCGCTTGCCAGCCAAAGTACTCGTACAGTTTTAAGTGCTTGGGGGCCGAGTTGATCCACTCTTCGCCGCGAATCACGTGGGTGATGCCCATCAGGTGATCGTCTACCACGTTGGCCAAGTGGTAGGTGGGCATGCCGTCGGCCTTGAGCAGCACTTGCATGTCCACTTGTGACCATTCGATGTCGATGTTGCCGCGCAGCATGTCGTCGATCACGCAGACGCCCTCTTCGGGGATTTTCATGCGGATGACGTGGGGCTCACCGGCGGCGAGCTTGGCTTGCACCTCGGCCTCGGTGAGTTTTAAACCACGGCCGTCGTATTGCGGGGTTTCGCCTCGGGCTTGTTGCTCGCGGCGCATTTGGTCGAGCTCCTCAGAGCTGGCAAAACAGTAAAACGCGTGGCCGTTTTTTACCAGTTCGTCGGCGTATTGCTTGTAGATACCCATGCGCTCGCTCTGGCGATAGGGGCCGTGCTCGCCGCCGACGTCTGGGCCCTCGTCCCACTCCAGTCCCAGCCAGCGCAAGCTGTCTAAGATCGCCTGCTCGGACTCGGCCGTACTGCGGGTTTGGTCGGTGTCTTCAATACGCAAAATAAATTGACCGCCATGCTGGCGAGCAAAACACTGATTAAACAGCGCGATATAGGCGGTACCTACGTGAGGGTCGCCAGTGGGTGATGGGGCGATACGAGTACGAACAGTCATAACAGTCTCTTCGGTTGAGTAATGCAAATGATTTAAAGCTGACGTTGTGCGCTGAGCAGTTGCCACAAGGCATCGGCGCTCATGGCCTGCAAACACTGCGCCTGCGGGCCACGATAGGTGCGGTAATGGCACTGACGTTTATAGCAAGGTGCGCAGGCAAAATCGGGGTTGCCTTGGGCGGCCAAATGCACCGAGCGCGGCCCAATGGCTGCAATTAAATTAGGATCGGTGGGGCCATAAGCGGTCACGCAAGGCCGGCCTAACGCGGCGGCAATGTGTGCCAGCCCGGTGTCGTTACACACGGCGCCCTCGGCGCTGTTTAAAATACCGGCCAGCTCGGTTAAACCTAAGCGCGGCAACACAATGGCGTTGTTTAAACCTTGGGCGATGCGCTCGGCCCGCTCGCGCTCGGCCGCAGCGCCCCAGGGCAACAATACATCCATGCCCTGCCCGGCGGCTTTGGCAATCAGCTCGCGCCATACACTATCGGGTAAACACTTGCTTGGCCAGCTGGCGTTGGTAACCGCGACTAAGTAGGGCCGTGAGGTTACGCTATGTTGCGGCCAATTAACGCCGGTTAAACCAAAATCTGGCGCGCTATCGGGCAGCGGGTAACCAAGGCCACGGGCAAACAGTAAACGCCAGCGATCGATCGCGTGAAGATCTTGCCCCACGGCGACCCGCCGATTATACGCCCAGTGGGCACCGTACTCGTGCACCGAGTGTTTGTCGGGGCCCATTTTGGGGCCGCGAGCCATGCGGGTTACCACGGCGCTTTTTAAACTGGTTTGAGCATCAAGCACAAGATCGTAGCGCTGGGCACGCAGCTGGCGCCAAAACGATTTTAGCTCCCCGCCGCGCCCGCTAGACCACAGGTTGCGCCGCCAGCGCCGGTGCGCCGAGCGAATCACCTGCTGCACCGCCGGATGCCAGCTTGGCACCTCGGCAAAAGCCTCGTCTACCACCCAGTCAAACGTTATACCGGGCAAAGCGTTTACGGCATCGCTAATGGCGGGCAAGGTTTGCACTAAATCGCCCATAGAGCTGAGTTTTACCAAAAGTACGCGCATGGATTCCTGTCGTTTAAAGCTGTGGGCTTTTGCATTAGCGGCCTAACCCTAAAGGCGGGCATTGTACCGCAACTGCCCGCCGCTGGCGCGTTTAAAGCAAAGCTTGGGCGAGGGGTATAACCCCAAATAGATATTAGACTTTACTAATTTAGAGTTACCTAATATGATGTAGCCTCGAGAGGAGCAAAACCATGCAAGCGCCAATGACACCCCAGCAATTACAGGCCAACGCCAGCCAAGCCGCCGCCATGTTAAAAATGCTGAGCAACGAAAACCGACTGATGATTTTATGCGCACTGCAAGCACAAGAATTAAGCGTAAGCGAGCTAAATGCCCAGGTGCCTTTAAGCCAGTCGGCCCTGTCGCAGCACTTAGCAGCGCTGCGCGAGGCCGCTTTGGTCGACACCCGCAAAGACGGGCAAAAAGTGTATTACCGTTTAAAAGGCGACGCTGCCAGCAAAATTATTAATGTTCTGCAAACCATTTACTGCCCTTAAGCGCAACACAAACTTTGGAGATACACCATGAGCACAGCCAACACCACTCAGCGCCACACGGCGCAACAAGTAGCCGAGCAACACGGCAACTGCTGCGTTATTGATGTGCGCAGCGGCGCCGAGGTAAACCAGTTACACCTGCCCGGCAGTATTCATATTCCCATCAACGAGATCACCCCCGAGCGGGTACGCATTGCTATGCGCGAGGCGGGCAAGGCCGGCCAACCGGTTTACTTGTTGTGCCAAAGTGGTAAGCGCGCCGATATGGCGGCCAGCAAATTGGCCGGACAAATCGATGAGCCGTTGATTATCGCCGAGGGCGGAGTAAACGCTTTAAAAGGCACTAAAGCGTCTTTAATTGGTGGCGACAAAGAGGTCATCCCACTAGAGCGCCAGGTGCGTATCGCCGCCGGAGGCTTGGTGCTGTTAGGGGTATTGGCCGGTTATTTTATCAGCCCTGCTTTTTTTGCTTTATCGGGCGTGGTCGGGGCCGGTTTGATTTTTGCCGGTATCAGCGGCAGCTGCGCAATGGGTTTGATACTGGCCAGCATGCCGTGGAATAAGTAAACCCATGATAAGCCTCATCATCGGCCTAACCATTGGCCTCGTATTGGGTTTAACCGGCGCCGGCGGCTCGGTTTTTGCGGTGCCTTTACTGCTGTTGTTTGCCGGGCTGTCTATGGGAGACGCCAGCGGCATCGCCTTAGGCGCGGTGGCCGCCAGTGCTTTTTACGGCAGCATTAATAATGTTAGGCACCAGCAAGTGCTTTGGTTGCCTGCCCTATTGCTGGGTGCCGGCGGTGTGATCAGTGCGCCTTTGGGGCAACAACTGGCGGGGGTAATACCCGAGCTTTGGCTGCTGGCGGGGTTTAACTTACTGGCACTGACCATTGCCATAAGAATGTACCGCCAGGCGCAACGCAGCCCGCAGCAGGCGTCTATTGTCAGGGCCAACCCACAGTCGGACGAGGCCGCCAGCGAGGCGCTGTGCCGCTTTAGCCCCAGCGGCCGTTTACAGCTGCGCCTGCCCTGCATTGTTAGCCTGGGTTTAAGCGGCCTTGCGGTGGGTGTGTTGTCGGGTTTATTTGGTGTTGGCGGCGGGTTTTTAATTGTGCCGTTATTGTTGGGCTTAAGTCAGCTAAAAATGAGCCAAGCGGTTGCCACATCACTGGTGATTATTGCCGCCATTAGCAGCGCGGGGTTTATTGGCTTTTGGCACCGCACCGAGGCGCTGGACTGGAACCTGCTGGGGCTTATTGCCGCCGGTGGAATCCTGGGCATGATTGTCGGGCAGCTGATCAGCCGCAAGATTAACAACGCCATGGCGCAAAAAATATTTGCTGTCGCGCTGGTGGGTGTTTCACTGGCAAGCTTATTGTAATGTTATTAGTGATGCTTAATGTAGCGAGGATTTCTCCATGATTTTTAGACAATTGTTTGACGCAGAATCGAGTACCTATACCTATTTAATTGCCGATAAAAATACCCGCGAGGCGATGCTGATCGATCCGGTGATCGAACAGCTTGACGGTTATCTAACACTGCTAAAAGAGCTTAACTTAAGCCTGCAGTTAGCGGTAGATACCCACACCCATGCAGATCATATTACCGCGCTGGGCAAACTGCGCGAGCTGACCGGCTGCGCCGCTTATGTGGGGGCACAATCTAAAGCCAGCTGCGCCAGCGGAAACTTCTCGGACGGCCAGATCTTAACGGTGGGCGAGCTGCGCATCAAGGCGCTTTACACCCCTGGCCACACCGACGACTCTTACAGTTTTTTATTACAGCACGACAAGCAACAATACGTTTTTACCGGCGATACATTACTGATTCGCGGCACTGGCCGTACCGATTTTCAAAACGGTAACGCGCGCGATCAATACCACAGCTTGTTTAATAAACTGTTAACCCTAGACGACAACACCTGGGTCTACCCAGGTCACGATTACAAAGGCTGGACCATTAGCACCATCAGTGAAGAGCGCGATAACAACCCGCGCTTACAGGTGCGAGACATCGAGGCTTACTGCGAGCTGATGGACTCGTTGGATTTACCCAACCCACGCATGATGGATGTTGCTGTGCCGGCTAACCAAGCCTGTGGTAACAACCCTGTTTAACGCTCACAGGCGGCGATAAGCCGCCTGTGTGTGGCAAACAAAACACAGCGATTAAACAGCCAAGCCATCTGCATAAGATGATTGCCGGCCGCCGCTTGGCGCGGCTTTAAAGCACCGCCCTTGGTGGTGACCACGCGTGGTTTAACTGCACAACTGCGTTTAATCGGCGATGATCACGAGTTACCCGATAGCGATTAAAATCCACGGGGCCTAGGATCTGGCCATGACAGTGTTTAAAAGTGCCGCCAGCTAAACAATCCGGATGGTGTTTTAAATCGGCAATACCTGTTGCTTAAGAGCTAGCCGCCTGAGATAGCTGGTCAAGAACCTTGGGGCTTAACCAGCGCGCCGAGGTTTGGCAGTGCGTCCCAATGGTGCCGCTCCGTCTTGGCGCGGTCAACGCTCGAAAACTCATCCAGCTGCGCCTGACAAACGATTCATTAAACACGGGTGGCTCAACAGATAAAAAAGGCCCGGCATGGGTAAAATGCTCCGCCACGTTTTGGCTGTTTATCAAAGCCAAATCGAGTCGCTAAGCAATGCCGCTTTGGGGGGGAGTTGAGCGGCCACAACCCTTTAACCTCACGTTGCGATTATAAAGAGTTACGGCCGCCCTGAGCACTCAGCCGTTTACGGCTTAACTTGGTTTAAGTAGTAATCCTCTAAGGCGCCGGTAACGTACACCAAGGGCGCGTTCCAGTTTATGGTGACCTCGTTGGTGGAGTAACTGCACCAGTCGTCCAGATAGGATTCGGCCGCTAAATTAGACGGGTAATCACAATCATCCTGCTGGCCACTGTGAGGGCCACCGGCCAAAAACCCTGGCACGGGCGCGGCAACATCGTCGGCCTCTGACTGGCGGTGGTGAATCGCCATGGGTGGGCGCACGCCAAAGCCGGTGACAAAGCTGTACTCGGTTGGGTTGCGGCCCAACACGTAATCCAACAACGCTTGCGCACCATCCATATACTGGCTGTCGCCGTTAACCCGATACGCCTGCACCAACATCATGGCGCGATTCATGGCTACGCCATTGCTGCCCCACACAAAATCGGGCGCGGTCATGGATACGCCGTAAGCGGATTTTTTACCGGTACTGATAATCTTATCGGCCAGATCGGTGACGCGTTTGTTAATCAAGCTGATATCGGCCGCTGCGGTTAAGTTGTCGGCATGGGCCGCCAGTGACATCCAGGCCAAACCCAACGATTGCGACCAACTGGGCACGGCGTTGCCGGCACTTTCGGCATTAATCGCTTGGTAGTAATGGTCATCGCCGGTGCTGATGTACAGCTCGGCTGCCGCCCAAACAAACTCGTCGGCAAACTCGGCATCGCCGTACTCGCCGGTTTTTACATCGTCCGGCTGCACATACGCCACTTTGGGGTTTTGCTCGGCCCACTGCCAGGCGCGCTTGGCGGCCTCTAGCATTTGGCTTGCGGTGGCCGCATCGTAAGGTTGCAACACGCGGCTGGCCGCGGCCATAACGGCGGCAAAATTAAGGCTAGCCGCCGTGCCTTTATGCATGACGTAGCGCGGCTCGTGGGTGTCGGCAGGCATAACGATACCGACAAAGTTTTTTGTGGTGAGCTTGTGGTACACACCGCCATCGGCTGGGTCTTGCATGGTCAGCATCCAGTCGAGGTTCCAGCGCGTTTCATCCAATAAGTCGGGGATGTTATCACCGCTTTCGGGAATGTTTAACTCCCGCTGGGCGTACAGTTCGGGGTAATGCTCCAGCGCCGCCAACAAGGTGTAGGTCGAGATGCCCGAGTTGACAATGTACTTGCCGTAATCGCCCGCGTCATACCAACCTTTAGGCGATGATATTAAGCTCTCGGCTAGGCGCTCTTGACTGGCCGCCGTGGGGTGAATGTGCGCCTTGGTGTCGGGGTGACCGGCAGCACGGGCCCAATCGCCGGCGTACTGAGGCTCGAGCTCCATGCCCGCCCGGTTGTAGTAATAGGCTTTAATAACCGCTTTGTTAAGCTCGCGGTAAGGGTCTTGCGAGACGACAAAGGTGTCCGAGTCGGGCAGCCCCTCAACGCGCACAATGTACTCGCCCGGCTCGCTCAGTTGGCTAAAATCCGCCTGAGCGACGGCATCGGTGGCGTAAGGCCATTTTTTGTGGGGGCCGATCTCGCCACGGGCCACCTCGTTACCGTTGGCAGCATTGATAACGCTAAAGTGGCTCGCGTCTGTCTCGGGGATCAGCGCCACTTTTGCCCCTGCTAATGCAAAGCCTAATTGGTTTAATTGGATTCTTTTATCACTCGTCTGACTCACTGAGGATGACGAGCTGGACACCGCCGAGCTGGCCGCCGACACAACACTGGAGCTGGTACTTGTAGTGTTGCTGGCATTATTACTGCCACATGCGGCCAGCGCTAGGCTAACGGCAAGGGTTAACATACTGGGGTTTAACATCTTCATGGGCTCATCCTTTTATTTTATTGTCTTATATTGCTGCTACAGCAATAGCCTAAGCAAAGTGGCTGTGCAGGCGTCGTTATTATGTTTTTTTAATGTTAACCAATTTAAGGTTACCCCAAGTGTAGCCTTGGCGGTGCCGGATGACTACACAGAGGGTGTTAGCTAGAGCTAAGAAAGGTTTAGCTTGGCAGAGTTACAAATGCAGGGTTTTTTTAACAAACGGGATGGTGAGTTTACGCTGCTCGGCCAGCGAGGCGTGATCGAGCCGGTGCAAATAACAAAACAATTGGTTCATGTCGCGCGGTACGCGCTGCACAATATAGCTGGCCACCTCGTCGTTTAGCTCCATGCCGCGTTCGCGGGCACGGCGTATCAGCGCCTGTTGTTTATCGTTATCATCCAGCGCCTGCACTTTAAGGATCAGCCCCCACTGCAAGCGCGAGCGTAAGTCGGGCAGCTCGACGGCCAGTTCGCGGGGGTTTTGCGGCGCAGCCACCAATAATAAACGGCCGGCATCGCGCAGCGCGTTGTACAAGTTAAACAGCGCTCGCTCCCAAGCGGGGTCGCCCACCACGGCCTCAAGTCCGTCTAGGCAGACCATGTCCAGCTCTTCTAAACCCTCGAGCAATGCCTCGGGGGCAAAACCCACCATGTCACGCAGGGGTAAGTACTGCACCGCTAAACGGCGCGCCTCGGCATCGTGGCAACTGGCTTGTAACAGGTGCGTCAAACCCACTCCAGTGTTGCCCCACAGGTATAAAAAGTGCTCGCCCTGCCCCTCGACTTGCTCGCGCAAGGTCAGCACCACCTGCTCGTTGCTCGAGCCGGCTGGGGCATAAAAATTATCAAAGGTGGCGTCATCTTTTAAACTAACACCCAATGACAGCTGTTGTGGGATTGACATAGGGCGTCCTCAGCGGGCCAGTCGATACTGCAAAGGCGCACTGGCGCTGCCGGGCACCAGGTAACGGCTATCTGGCAGGCTTACACTGTCAGAGGCGGGCAACAACACGCCGCCCAGCGCCAGCGTACTTTGGAGTCGGGCAATATCGCCCTCGGTAAACAATCTTAGGGTTAAACCCCTGCTGCTTAAACTGTCCAGCTGAGTGCGGCGCACCAGCGCCAACTGCGTTAGGTAGGTTTCAACTTTTTTGTAATCGGCAAAACTCTCGACGTTGTTCACTTGCAATATAACGTTGGCGTCCATCTCGCTTGGGCTGATTGCGTACAGTGCCGAAAAGTGATCGGCCAGGGTATCGATAACCGCTGGCAGTAGTGCCTCGAGCGATTCTCCTTGGGCGTCAAAATTGGGGTTACCGTCGCTGTGCATTAGCTGCCAGTCGGCGCGCCAACGGTTGCCCGACAGCTCGCTGGCACGCACCACAACAATGGCATCGGCGCGGTAGCGCTCGGAGGCGTCGCGAATTTGCGGCTGATCAAACTGCCACAGGGCATCGGCGCTCATGGCCAGATGATCCTCTAAATCAAACAGTGGGACCATTAAAGGCAAGCCGCGCTCGCGGGCGCGATCGCGCAACAGCGTCAGGCTGGATAAGTCGCTGCTCACCTCTTGCCCGGCGGCGCTATTCACCACCAACCACAGCAAAACCGACGGCCGATTGGCGGGCCAAAATGCCAAGTTAGCCTCGCGCAGCAAGCGCTCGATTAACGCCGGTGAGAACTTAAGCTGTAACCGCGAGGCGGCCACTTGGCTGCCATCGATGGCCTCAAGGGTTTGCTCGGTAGAGGCGTAGCTGTACTCGTAAACGTAATCTTGTGCGCGCACCAACGCTTGGCGCACCACGGGGTTGTCGCTAACGCCGGTGGCGCCAGATACACGCACCAGAGTTTCGGCCAAGGCGTGTTTAGCAGCGGCGCCGCGCTGCGCCTCTGATTGCGATTTCACCAGCGCTTGGGCGCTGTACAGATCGACCACTTGGTCGGCATAAGTGGTGCCGGCCAGCGCTACAGCGCAGATCAATAATAGGTATCGAATAATCAGCGTCTCGTCTCCCAGCTGGCAACTCTGATAAAAATAAGGTGGCGCATTGTAACAGGCAATTCTGTGCTTTTGTTGTGGCGCCCGCCACAGGGACAACAATTTTGCCGCCGCAAGTGAAATATCCTGCACGCAACTGCAATTACCCGTTATTAACTGTTAGAATATGCGCCTTTCAGACCCGGCGCCCCACCCATGACCCCCTCCGGTAGTCGAGGCCGGCGCACAGCACACGAGATTTTAAGCTGCTATGAGCGAGAAAACCCCGCAATCGTTAAGTTATAAAGACGCTGGTGTAGACATCGATGCCGGTAACGCGTTGGTAGAACGTATTAAAGGCATTGCCAAGCGCACCCGCCGCCCCGAGGTGATGGCTGGCCTGGGCGGCTTTGGCGCTCTGTGTGAGCTGCCCGAGGGCTACCGCCAACCGGTATTGGTATCGGGCACCGATGGCGTGGGTACCAAATTACGCCTCGCCATAGATTTAGGCAAGCACGACACCATCGGCATCGATCTGGTGGGCATGTGCGTCAACGATTTAATTGTTGCCGGTGCCGAGCCGCTGTTTTTTCTCGACTATTACGCCACCGGGAAACTCAACATCGATATCGCCTCGGATGTAGTCACCGGTATTGGCGCAGGCTGCGAACTGGCAGGCTGCTCTTTGGTCGGTGGCGAAACCGCCGAAATGCCCGGCATGTATCAGGGCGAGGACTACGACCTCGCCGGCTTTTGCGTCGGCGTGGTGGAGAAGTCCGAGATCATCGACGGCAGCAAAGTAAAAACCGGCGATGTCCTGATCGGCATCACCTCCAGCGGTCCGCATTCTAACGGCTACTCGTTAATCCGTAAAATCATCGAAGTCTCGGGCGCCGATTTACAACAAGCCTGCGGCGAGCAAAGCTTGGCCGATGCTTTAATGGTGCCCACCCGCATTTACGTTAAACCCGTGTTGCAGCTGATTAAAACGCTGCCGGTACACGCGTTATCGCACATTACCGGCGGCGGCCTATTAGAAAACATTCCGCGGGTTTTACCCGACAACGCCAAAGCCATTGTCGACACCAACGCCTGGGCCCTACCCCCTGTGTTTCAATGGTTGCAAAAAGCCGGCAACGTTACCAGTCACGAGATGTACCGCACCTTTAACTGCGGCATTGGCATGGTGATTGTAGTGCCCGCCGAGCGCGCCGACGAGGCCATCGAGCAACTGCAAAACGCCGGCGAGCAAGCACTGCGCATCGGCTATATCAGCGAGGCCAGCGCCACCGACGAGCGCGTACAGCTGGACGGCTTAAGCTAAGCATGAGCATGGCAAAAACCCCTGTGGCGGTGCTGATCTCGGGCAGTGGCAGCAATTTACAAGCGTTAATTGACGGCCAACAAAGCGGTCAGCTGCCCATTGATATCGTCTGCGTGATCAGTAACCGGCCCGGTGTGTTTGGCCTGGTACGCGCCCGCGAGGCGGGCATAAAAGTACTGACGCTGGATCACCAAGAGTACGACAGCCGCGAGGCGTTTGACCAAGCACTGGCCGAGCAGCTAGATGCGCTAGAGCCGCAACTGATTGTGTTAGCCGGCTTTATGCGCATTTTAACACCGGCTTTTACCAACCGCTTTGCCGGGCGCATGCTCAATATCCATCCCTCCTTACTACCCAAGTACCAAGGCTTAAACACCCACCAAAGAGCACTGGATGCCGGCGACAGCGAACACGGCGTCACGGTCCACTTTGTCACCGCCGAGCTAGACGGCGGGCCGGCCGCCATTCAAGCGGTGGTGCCCATATTAACAAACGACGATGCCACCAGTTTGGCCGCGCGCGTGCAGCAGCAAGAGCACATCATTTACCCCATGGCGGTACGCTGGTTTTGTGAGGGGCGTCTGGCCATGAGTGAGAGCCAGGTACTGCTAGACGGTGAACCTTTGCCGCCTAGCGGTTACCAAGTAAGGAACTTACCATCATAACTATAGGGCGGCACAAAGGATTATGACTCGACTTAAACGCACTACCGCAGCTTTAGTGGCAGGCGCCACACTGGCCTTAACCTGCTGGCTCCCCTTGGCCCATGCCGACGACACGGCGCCACCAAACCAGTTTCGCAATATTTATAAATCATCGGTTTACGGCATGACGGTTACCGTCACCCACGAGCTAATACCCCTTGATGACGGTCGTCATAAATTACGCTTTTTTGCCGACTCACTGGTCGCCAGTGTTGAAGAAACCAGTGTTTTTACTTCCCCCGAGGGTGAATTACTGCAGCCCGAGCTGTACACTTACGACCGCTCCGGCTTGGGGCGAAATCGCACCGCACGCGTGACCTTTGATTGGGATAAACGCAAAGTCGTTAACGACATTAACGACAACCCTTGGAAGATGGACGTGCCGGTCGGCACACAGGACAAAGTCAGCTTTCAGGTGCAACTGCAGCGCGATTTAATTGCCGGCAAAACCGAAGATCTGGTGTACACCATCGCCGATGGCGGCGAGACCAAACAATACCAGTTTGACATAGTGGGTACCGAGCAGTTAAAAACGCCACTGGGCAAGGTCGACACGGTAAAAATTAAGCGCTCGCGCAAAGACAGCGACCGCATTACCTACGCATGGATGGCCCCCAAGTTTGGTTATTTGTTAGTGCGTATGCAGCAAGAAAAAGGCAAGGATGTTTACACCATCAGTATCAATGAGGCCGAGGTCGACGGTAAAAAGATCTCGTCATTTAATTAAGGCGGTCTGCGAGGCAGGCAAAACGTCACAGTTCACTCACTAAAAGCAAAGGCTATTTTTATGACTATCTCTGACAACTGCGTTGCCAGCTTTCACTACACTTTGACCGACAAAGACGGCAAAGTACTCGACACCTCTGACGGTCGCGAGCCACTGGCGTACCTGCACGGTGCCGGCAACATTATCCCCGGTCTAGAGAAAGAGCTGCTGGGCAAGCAAGTTGGCGACAAGCTTCAAGTGGCAGTAGCCGCGGCCGAAGCCTACGGCGAGCGCAACGACGCTATGATGCAAGAGCTACCAGCCAATATGTTTTCGGGCGTTGAGCAAATTGAAGTTGGCATGGAGTTTCATGCACAAACCGAAAACGGCACTCAGGTTGTTACCATCTCTGAGGTTAACGGCGACATGGTTACCGTTGATGCCAACCACCCACTGGCCGGTGTTGATTTGAACTTTGACGTTGAGATCACCGACATCCGCGAAGCCACCGAAGAAGAAAAAACCCACGGTCACGCCCACGGCGCTGGCGGTCACGAGCACTAAAACGTTTCGGGGTCGGCTTGCCGGCCCCGACTTTTGTCTATCCCGCACTAAACTCCCCACCCTCTGCAGCTCCGCCTCATAACCTTTTAGCCTGCACACCCCTTTACAGCACCATTACGCCTGTTTTTATTTGGGCAAGAGCTTTAGGGTTTTACCGTATTAGACAAACCGCCACATCAACAACAACGTTATTCCGTGCACAGCGCAGCGGCGACACGGAACCCAGCGACTTTGAACAAGCGGTACACGGGCCAAACACGGTGTTCCACTAAAATACGGCACGGTAAACGGTGGTTTTACAAAGGCGATAAAAAACCCGCAGTGTTGCCACAGCGGGTTTTTAACTTTTTAAGCTTTAGCGTTAACGCTTATGGCAGCAGTTCGGCTACCGCATCGCGCTCTTCGCGCAGCTCTTGCTCGGTGGCTTGCATGCGGGCTTTAGAGAAGTCGTTAACCTCTACGCCTTGCACGATCTCCCAGTCGCCGTTTTTACACACACACGGGAACGAGTAGATCAGGCCTTTTTCGATACCGTAGCTGCCATCGCTGTAAACGCCCATGCTGACCCAATCGCCCTCGGCCGAGCCCAGCGCCCAAGTGCGCATATGATCGATGGCTGCGTTGGCCGCCGAAGCTGCCGACGATGCACCGCGGGCTTTAATAATCGCCGCGCCGCGCTGTTGTACGATGGGGATAAAGTCGTTCTCGTACCAAGCTTGATCGATCAGACCCATAGCGCTTTTTCCGGCAACGGTGGCGTTATGAACGTCTGGATACTGAGTGGCCGAGTGGTTGCCCCACACCACCAAGTTTTTAACGTCGGCAATGGTTTTGCCGGTTTTTTGTGCCAGCTGCGTCAGGGCACGGTTGTGATCCAAGCGCATCATCGCGGTAAATTGGCGCGGATTAAGATCGGGCGCATTGCGCTGAGTGATCAGGGCGTTGGTGTTGGCAGGGTTGCCCACTACCAACACTTTAATATCCCGCGAGGCGTGATCGTTGATGGCTTTGCCCTGCACTGAGAAAATAGCCGCGTTAGCCGACAGTAAATCTTTACGCTCCATGCCTGGGCCGCGCGGACGGGCACCTACCAGCAGAGCGTAATCGGTGTCTTTAAAGGCAACGTTCGGATCATCGGTGCACACCATACCGGCCAGCAACGGAAAAGCGCAATCGTCCAGCTCCATGGCAACGCCCTTAAGGGCTTCCAGCGCCGGCGTGATTTCTAGCATTTGCAAAATAACCGGCTGATCTTCACCCAGCATGGCACCAGAGGCGATGCGGAACAACAGGGAATAACTGATCTGACCAGCGGCGCCGGTAACGGTAACTCGAACGGGTGCTTTCACTTTTTATCTCCGTAATGTGCAGGGGTAACGGGGTTGCCGCACCACCTGTCAGTAAGGTTATTAATCAGGCTAAAACTGGCAAGCTTCGTAGAGCCCCCTAACCGCGATCCAAGGTTGAGGATGCAGCCGAGCCCCCGACAGTTGGCAGGATATGCTCTAACCAGATGACCTAGACGGGCAGGCGTTTTGAGGCCATGTTAGCGCGTCCGGCGGGCCGGTATTATATGCTATTAGGCGGGTTTCAGCTATGCCAACCAGCGGTGCTTTAACAGGTTGCAAGCAAGGCTTTAGCCTGCGGGCCGCAACTGGTTTTTACGGTGCATTAACGGTTTAGCTCGTAGGCGCACATGTTAACCGCACTGGCCACATTCAGAGACTCCAGCACACCACTGCCCGGAATCGAAAACGACTCTAAACTCAAGTGTTGCAACAACTCGTGGGGCACGCCGCGCGCCTCGTTGCCAAAAATAAAACAGCGGTGATCGGCAAAAGACGGCGCCGATAAAGGAGCACCGTTAAGGTCTAGGCAGGCAAAGCGGTCAAAGCGCGCCGATAAATCGCTCAGACAAATATCTAACTCTAGGGGCACATTAAAAATAGCCCCCATACTGGCGCGCACCACCTTGGGGTTGTATGGATCGACGCTGTTACGGCTAAGCACACACTTAAAGCCGCCAAACCAGGCTAAGGTGCGTAATATAGTGCCTAAGTTGCCTGGGTCTTGTATCTCGTAAAGGTACACCGTGCGTTTGGCGTCTTTGTGGGGGGCGTTTTGCAGCGCACTCATGGGCACCACGGCGATAATCCCCTGGGGCGATTTCGTGCTGGATATTTGCTGCATTTTTTTATCGCTAATGCGCACCGGCATAAAGCCGGTCACCCGATCGCCATAACTATCGCTAACGTACACAGTGGCCGCTTGCAGCAGCGGGTTTAACTGGGCCGCTTTTTCTAACTCTAAAATTAGGTGTTCGCCCTCAAGCAAAAAGTACCCCAACTCACTGCGGTATTTTTTTTGTTGCAGTTTTTTTATATCGTCTAGCTTCATGGGGCCTCTCGTGGCGTACAAGGTAAACACATCCTGCGCGAGCTGGCCTGCAACAGGTAACAACAAAAACACATAAGTCGCCTAAAATCTGCGGCAACTATAAACCGCTATTGTACCCGCGATGCAATGGCTGTCGAGGCTCTATTAACCAGCGCCGCTAAGGGGCCGTTATCCCCCGCGCCTTAGAGTGCGTATAATGCGTGTCTCTTTTACCCCAAACACAAGCATCAGAGCTATATCATGGCAAGATCAAAAAGCAGCAACCAATGGCTCAATGAGCATGTCAATGATCCTTATGTAAAACGTGCTCAGGCCGAGGGTTACCGCACCCGCGCCAGCTACAAACTGCTAGAGCTTATCAACAAAGATAAACTGGTACGCCCCGGCATGATGGTCATCGATTTAGGCAGCGCCCCCGGCGGTTGGTCTCAGGTGGTGGCGCCATTGGTGGGCTCCAAGGGGCGTGTTATCGCCTCTGATATTTTGCCCATGGACTCGATGGCCGATGTGGATTTTATTCAGGGGGATTTTACCGAAGAGTCGGTATTCGAGCAGATCATGGCGGCCATTAACGGCGTGCCGGTCGATTTAGTGATCTCGGATATGGCCCCCAACATCAGCGGTGTTAACGCCGCCGACCAAGCCGCCTCTATGTATTTGGTAGAGCTGGCGCTGGATATGGCCCGCCAAGTGCTTAGGCCAAAGGGCTGTTTTGTGACCAAAGTGTTTCAGGGTGAAGGCTTTGATGAGTACATCAAAGAGGTGCGTTTATCGTTTGATAAAGTCGTCACCCGCAAACCCGATGCCTCTCGCGCCCGGTCCCGCGAGGTTTATATTGTGGCAAAGGCTTTAAAGGTTAACGCCTAACGGCGTTTTTTTGGCCCAGACCGCTGCGGCTTAGCGCCAGTACGGGCCGCACCACGGGGGTTAGCCTTTGCGCTTGGCCTACCTTTACCGCCAGGCCTTGCATTAAACCCACCTTTTGCCTGCGCCCCACCGCTTGCTCTTGCGCCCGGTTTTTTAGCGCCAACCTTAGGCCTTGCTGGCGCTTTAGCTGCGGTTTTTGTTGCGCCGCGCGCCCGGTTT
>Ga0209075_1002152_pt1 | contig 17637 bp, 17 predicted proteins | sample Stecom2011_FD_187523 | JGI IMG/M metagenome (GOLD analysis project Ga0209075, IMG submission 187523) | Agricultural soil microbial communities from Utah to study Nitrogen management - Steer compost 2011 (SPAdes) (version 2) | ecosystem: Environmental > Terrestrial > Soil > Agricultural land...
CAAAACGGCATGCTACAAGCAAAATTAATAGTAGGTGCTGACGGTGCATTATCTCGGGTTCGCCAATGGGCTGGGTTGCCTACCCGTGAATGGGATTACGGCCATCACGCCATAGTGGCCACCGTGCGTACAGAAAAGCCCAATCAAGCAACAGCATGGCAACGCTTTCGCCCTGAAGGCCCGTTAGCGTTCTTACCTATGCCGCATGACCCTCACCTATGTTCAATTGTTTGGTCAACTAGTCCAGAAGAAGCCAAAGAAGTGTTGGCGTTAAATGATGATGATTTTAACCAAGCACTAGCCAGTGCCTTAGAGCATAAGCTTGGCACTATTTTAGAATCTTCCCAGCGGGCTAGTATTCCCTTGCGTCAGCGTCACGCTAAAGATTACTGGTGTGATGGTGTCGTGCTAGCCGGTGACGCCGCTCACAGCATTCACCCTTTAGCAGGCCAGGGCGTCAACCTAGGGTTTAAAGATGCGCAAGTATTGGCAGAGGAAGTCATACGCGGTCACTTAAAAGGACTCGACATAGGCAGCAAGCATGTATTGGCACGCTATCAGCGTCGTCGCCAAGCCGACAACTTAGTCATGATGGCCAGTATGGAAGGGTTTAAGCGTTTATTTGGTGCCGACCAACCGCTACTACGCCTATTACGTAACCAAGGCATGAATTGGTTTGATAACGTTCTGCCGGTGAAGCAACACGTTGTGATGAAAGCAATGGGATTGTAACAGAGAGGCCCAAAAATAACGCTCAGTGCTCTATTAAAGAACACTGAGCCATCTTCTTAGAGGCTGTAATACATCTCAAACTCTAATGGGTGAACCGCCTGCTCTAAGCGCATCACTTCTGCCATTTTCATTTTAATGTAAGCATCAATCAGATCTTTGGTGAACACTCCACCTTCAAGCAAGAAAGCATGATCGGCTTCTAAGCTTTGAAGAGCTTCACGCATGGTACGACATACTTGTGGGAAGTTAGCTGCTTCTTCTGCAGGTAGGTCGTATAAGTCTTTATCGGCTGCATCCCCTGGATGAACCTTATTTTTAACACCATCAAGACCCGCCATTAGCAGAGCAGAGAACGCTAAGTATGGATTTGCCATTGGGTCAGGGAAGCGTGCTTCGACACGTTTCGCTTTAGGTGATGATACGTAAGGGATACGGATAGATGCAGAACGGTTGCGTGCTGAATAAGCAAGCATAACAGGCGCTTCATAGCCAGGGACTAAACGTTTATACGAGTTAGTCGAAGGGTTTGTAAAGGCGTTCACCGCTTTCGCATGCTTAATCAAACCGCCAATAAAGTACAAAGCGCTTTCAGATAAGCCAGCGTATCCGTCACCAGCAAATTGGTTAACGCCGTCTTTCCAGTAAGAAATATGAACGTGCATTCCCGAGCCGCTTTCGCCGACTAATGGCTTAGGCATAAAGGTTGCAGTTTTGCCATACGCGTCAGCAACGTTGTGAACTACGTACTTAAGCATTTGTACTTCGTCAGCTTTTTTAAGCAAGGTGTTAAAGGTAACACCAATTTCATTTTGGCCAGCACTGGCAACTTCGTGATGGTGCACTTCTACTTTTAAGCCAATGGCTTCAAGTGTATTACACATCGCTGTACGAATATCATGATGACTATCCACCGGAGGAACCGGTAAATAACCACCTTGAACACGTGGTCGATGCCCTGTATTGCCACCTTCATATTCTGTAGAACTGTTCCATGCCGCCTCTTTAGAATCGACTTTACAGAACGTACCGCTCATGTCACTGCCCCAACGGACATTATCGAACATAAAAAACTCTGGTTCTGGACCAAAGAAAGCGGTGTCACCATAACCGGTGGCTTTTAAATACTCTTCTGCACGACGAGCAACCGAACGAGGGTCACGCTCATAGCCTTGCATAGTGGCAGGTTCAATAATATCGCAACGCAAAACCAGCGTTGTGTCTTCCATAAAGGGATCAATAAAAGGCGTGCTGTCGTCAGGCATCATGATCATGTCAGACGCATCAATGCCCTTCCAGCCAGTGAAAGATGAGCCATCAAACATTTGCCCATCTTCGAATAGATCTTCATCGACACTACTAGCAGGAATAGTAATGTGTTGTTCTTTGCCCTTGAAATCAGTAAAGCGTAAATCGACCCACTTTACATTGTATTCTTTAATCATTTGCAGAGTATTCTCTGACATTGCTGTGTTCTCCAGTGGCAAAGGAACGTTGGAAAATTTGAAGCACGTATTATAGAGCTAACAAACCCTTACAGTATATGGGAAGCGTAAAATATTTAATAGACAGGATGCTTAAGCCAGCCCTCTTGTTTAAGCATGGTAAAGCTTTTTCAATAGTCAATGTAAAGTCGTATATTTTTCAGACAATTACTGTCTTTTCTGCTAGAATATGCGTCCCTGTTTTTGCAGAACTTATTTAATTTACCTTATCAAGGCATACTTGTGATCGAAAAACTTCGTAATATCGCCATCATTGCTCACGTAGACCATGGCAAAACCACACTAGTTGACAAACTATTACAACAATCAGGAACTCTAGACCGCCGCGAACAAGAAGGCGAGCGTGTTATGGATTCAAACGACCAAGAGAAAGAACGTGGTATCACCATCTTGGCTAAAAACACAGCCATCTCTTGGCAGGACTACCGCATTAACATCGTAGACACCCCTGGACACGCTGACTTCGGCGGTGAAGTAGAACGTGTTATGTCGATGGTAGACTCTGTTTGCTTAGTAGTTGACGCACAAGACGGCCCAATGCCACAAACGCGCTTCGTAACTCAAAAAGCATTCGAACGCGGCTTACGTCCTATTGTTGTTATCAACAAAGTTGACCGTCCAAGCGCACGTCCTGACTGGGTTCTTGATGAAGTTTTTGACCTATTTGACCGCCTAGGCGCCACAGAAGAACAATTAGACTTCCCTGTGATTTACGCCTCCGCTCTAAACGGCATTGCTGGTCTTGCTCCAGATGAGCTAGGCGAAGACATGACCGCTTTATTCGAAATGATTGTTGAGCACGTACCTGCTCCAAATGTAGATCCTGAAGGTCCGCTGCAGTTACAAATTTCTGCCTTAGACTATGACAGCTACGTTGGTGTAATCGGTGTTGGCCGTATTACTCGCGGTAAGCTAAAAGCAGGCACAGACGTACAAGTGATCGACCGTGACGGCAAAACCCGTAAAGGTCGCGTGTTAGAAGTAAAAGGCTTCCAAGGCTTACAACGCGTCACAGTTACCGACGCCGCTGCAGGCGATATTGTTTGTATTTCTGGTATTGATCGCTTAAATATTTCTGACACCATTTGTGACCCTAACCACGTTGAAGCATTACCTCCTCTACTGGTAGATGAGCCAACGGTTAGCATGACTTTCCAAGTTAACGACTCACCTTTTGCAGGTAAAGAAGGCAAGTACGTCACCAGTCGTAATATCAAAGAGCGCTTAGAGCGTGAGTTAATTCACAACGTTGCTTTACGCGTTGAAGAAGGCGACAGCCCAGAGAAGTTTATTGTTTCTGGTCGCGGTGAACTTCACCTATCCGTATTAATTGAAACCATGCGTCGTGAAGGCTTTGAAATGGCCATCTCTAAGCCACAGGTTGTGGTTAAAGAAATCGACGGCATTCAACAAGAGCCCTACGAACAAGTAGTGATTGACGTTGAAGAAGAACACCAAGGTTCTATCATGGAAGAAATGGGTAACCGCCGTGCAGAAATGACCAACATGGTTCCTGATGGTAAAGGCCGTGTACGTTTAGAGTTTATTGCACCTGCGCGTGGCCTTATTGGCTTCCGTGGTCTATTTTTAACACTAACCTCTGGTACTGGTATTCTGACCAACGTATTTGATCACTACGGCCCTCTACAAACCTCTTTAACCTCTAACCGCCAAAATGGTGTGCTAGTGTCTATGGTAACAGGTAAGGCCCTAGGGTTCGCACTGTACAACCTACAAGAGCGTGGCCGTATGTTTATTGGCCCTGCGACTGAAGTTTACGAAGGCATGATTGTTGGCCTACACAGCCGCGACAACGACCTAGCCGTAAACCCAACTAAAGCTAAGCAACTAACCAACGTACGTGCTTCTGGTACCGATGAAGCGATTGTTCTAACACCGCACATTAAGCACACCCTAGAACAAGCGCTAGAATTTATTGAAGATGATGAATTAGTAGAAGTAACACCTACTAGCATTCGCTTCCGTAAAAAGCATTTGACTGAGAACGAACGTAAGCGTGCAGCTCGTAACGGCTAGCACCGTTTAGCACGATCAAAAAGCTAACCTGGGAAACCCGGTTAGCTTTTTTTATGCCTAACATAAATTACAGCCATAAAAAAACCGGCTGATAAGCCGGTTCTTATGATCAAACGTCTTAATTAGAGGTCATCTAATGACGTTAGTGGGTAGTTTGCAGGATAAGGTTTGCGCGCTACGCCAGTATCAATTGCTGCCTGAGCAACCGCTGAAGATACAACGCCTAATAAGCGTGAATCTACTGCTTTAGGAATAATGTAGCCAGGACCAAACTCTAGGCTATCTATACCGTAAGCTTTTAATACTTCTGGTGTTACTGGCTCTTTCGCTAGCCCTGCTAATGCTTTAGCTGCAGCTAGTTTCATTTCTTCGTTAATGCGACGTGAACGTACGTCTAATGCACCACGGAAAATGAATGGGAAACCCAGTACGTTATTCACTTGGTTAGGGTAGTCAGAACGACCTGTTGCCATAATAGCGTCAGGACGAGCTTCTTCTACAATTTCCGGCATAATTTCAGGAACAGGGTTAGCGCATGCAAAAATGATTGGCTTTTCAGCTAATAGCATAATTTGCTCACGGCTAATCATGTCTGGACCAGACAAGCCTAGTAAGATATCAGCACCGGTCATTGCGTCGTTTACAGTACGCTTGTCCGTGTCGATAGCAAACGCTTGCTTGTATTGGTTTAAATCATCACGGCCTGAGTGAATCACACCTTTACGGTCACACATAAAGATATTTTCAGGCTTCATACCGGCAAGTATTAAAAGTTTAGTACAAGAAATAGCAGCCGCACCCGCGCCAACAACGCACATGGTAGCTTCTTCTAGTTTCTTGCCTTGAATTTCTAAGGCGTTGAGCATGCCTGCTACAGTTACAATAGCAGTGCCGTGTTGGTCATCATGGAAAACAGGTATGTCGCATTGCTCGATAAGAGTACGCTCAATTTCGAAGCATTCTGGTGCTTTAATGTCTTCTAAATTGATTCCGCCGAAGGTAATGGCGATACGACGCACGGTATCTATGAAAGCCTGTGGGCTCTCAGATTCCACTTCAATATCGATTGCGTTCACACCAGCAAAGCGTTTAAAAAGTAAGCCTTTGCCTTCCATTACTGGTTTAGAGGCCAATGGGCCTAAATCGCCTAAACCTAAAATGGCTGTTCCGTCGGAAATGACCGCCACTAGATTGCCCTTGCCAGTGTATTTGTAGGCATTCTCAGGGTCTGCCGCAATCTCTTTTACCGGCTCCGCCACCCCAGGACTGTATGCTAATGATAAGTCGTATGAAGTTTCTGCTGGCTTAGTTAGCTCAACACTAACTTTACCTGGCTTCGGAAACTGATGGTAATCCAGAGCAGCTTGTTTGAAATCTTGTGACATAAGTGCTTTCCCAGTGTCATCGCGTTGATAAAGCACCATCGACAATCATTTTGATCGTTGACGGTGTAAGGGGGTATTATTTCTACCAAAAAGCAACAAGTTTGGCTAGTTAAATAAACAAACAAGCGTCATTTATAGGCTATCTTGGTAAATTTAGATTAAGAATGCTGATAAGCGTCAATTTCTTGCCAGCCATTCAAGTAAAAAAGAGTGACTAATACTTACAGAAGTGGACGGCAAGCATGGGTGGTTTATTAACCTATTTAACCAACGCTTACCGTGATAAAACCTTTAACGCCCTAGTAACACAGCCAACCAACGACTGCTTGGGTTAACGCCCAGTGCAATCTTTGCCACCATCGTTAACGGTACAGATAAAATCATACCGATAGGGCCCCAAACCCAACCCCAGAACACCAACGATAAGAACACCACTAACGGTGAGATTCCTAAAGAGTTCCCCATCAATCTTGGCTCTATCACACTGCCAATAACAGTATTAATAATGATGTAAATGATTGCCACGGAAATCGCCGTAATTGGATCAATCATAATTAACGCCAGCAGCATTGGTGGAATAGCTGCCACAAACGAACCAATGGTCGGGATAAAGTTGAATAAGAAGGCTGTAACACCCCACAGCTCTGCGTAAGGCACTTCTAAATACTTTAAAGCTGCCCACGCCAACAAGCCGGTGACAAAACTAATAATAGTTTTTAAGCGTAGGTAGTACTGAATGCTGTAACTGATAGTACTAAAGTGCTCTAGCACACTTGTGGTATTTCCAAAGGCACGCTTTAACTTATCTGGCAGACTCGATGCCTCTAACAAAATAAACATAATAATAAGCAGAATAAGCATAGTGCTGGTTAGCATGCCGCGCAGGCTGTTTAACACCCCTGCCACCATTCGCATAATTTGACCAGGGTTTATGTATTGGCGAACGATATCATTTGAAACAGCAAAGCCTTTAGCCCGTAGCCATTCTATGTAGGTATGGCTTAAATGATTAAAGCGATCTTCATACAGTGGAATATCTTTATAGAAAGCATTCACTGTCGTGCCTATAAAAGATGCAAATAACAGTACTAACCCTAAAAGAAATAGTAAGACAACAACCACAGATAAAACTTCGGGCACTCGATAACGCACCATAAAACGCACTAATGGCATTGTTAACGTAGCAATAAATACAGCAAGGAGTAACGGAATAAGAATAGGGCCTGCGGTTTTCAGGCCAGCAATAACAATGACTGCGGCTGCCGCAATCACTATTACATTGGTGTTACCCGATTTTTCTGTTGGCATAGATGTTCCTGAAAAATAATGTAGGTAATGCAAGATACCCGAAAGAAAAATAGCGGTCTAGCGACCGTTTAGTAAACTTTTTTATCTTTTCTTAAATATTTCTTAAAAAAGACTTGGCAAAATTATATTTAGTGGGTATTATGCGCGCCACTTGAATGCGGAAGTGGCGAAATTGGTAGACGCACTGGATTTAGGTTCCAGCGCCGCAAGGTGTGAGAGTTCGAGTCTCTCCTTCCGCACCATTCAACTCTCGAAGCACAGCATCTTGCATTGCTTAAAATGCAGAAGTCTTTCTTATGGCTGGCCTACTAATCCTTTTAGTCTTTCTTTTAAGCGGTACTGCTTTACAGTTAACGTTTAATTTGCCACTGCCTGCTTCTATCATCGGTATGTTGTTATTGCTAGCGTTTTTACTCATACGCGGCAAAACTCCAACCAGCCTTACTCAAATCAGCAACGCACTGTCTCCATTGTTACCGCTTTTTATTATCCCGGTGAGTGTTGGTATTGTGACCCAAAAAGCATTACTCGCCGAACATGGCATTGCTCTGGTTATTATTCTTGCCATTAGCTTAATCCCCGGTGCACTAGTATCTGCTTGGATCATGAAGGGGAGTAAATCCGACTTATGATCAACGCACTCTTACAAACGCCACTGTTTTGGGCCACCTTAACTATTGCCGGTTTTATTATTGGCCAACACATTTACAACCTAAGCGGTAATAACCCTTTTACTCAACCCGTTCTACTGGGCTTAGCACTGGTTGTATTTGTAGTTGAAATCAGTGGCACAACCTACGATACCTATATGCTAGGCGGAGACTACTTGCACCAAATGTTAAGTCCCGTGGTGGTCATGCTGGCCGTACCTATGGCTGACTTTGTCGCCAACATGCGTCGCCAATGGCTGCGTATATTACTAGCAGTCAGTGTTGGCAGCGGTGTAACTATTGGCATAGCCGGTGGCCTTACTTATTGGTACCTAGCCGATACAGTTGTCGCTAACACTATTATGACTAAATCGGTCACTACTCCTATTGCCGTGGCAATTGCTGAAGAAGTCGGTGGTATTCCGGCATTGTCGTCGGCCTTCGTTATGATTACCGGCCTGCTCGGTGCATTAATGATTCCATCGATCTTAAAGATGGCCAAAGTCACCGAGCCGCAAGCTCAAGGTGTAGCATTAGGCGTATGTGCACACGCTATTGGTACTGCACGAGCGTTAGAGCTTGGACAACAACAAGCGGCTTACTCTGCCATGGCAATGACTTTAACTGGCACCTTGCATGCCATTATTTTGCCACTGATTTTATAAAGCATTTTTGATATCCGATAACCACGCACTCAGTTGTGGCTGTCGATAATAATTGATTAACTGCTGAAGCTCTTGATTACTGGTACCACGATGCACATAGAACAAAAAGCTCAGCACATCTTTTTGTAATTGCTGCTGCCAATGCTCATCGGGCTGCCAACCCTCTACATTCTTCTTTAACTCCGCATAAATAGACTGTCTTGCCTTAATTAACACTGCAGAAAGCTGCATTGCTTGGTCTAAATTACGTATGTATTGCAGTCGGCCTTTGGCTATTTTTTGCGTTTGAAGTCGTTGAATATACTGCTGATAGTCGGTGCTGCTTTGTTCGGCAACGGCGCTCAATTCTTTTTTTCGAGCCGAAAGAATATGTTGATTATTTAGCGCTTGTGCTAGCTGCTCTAACTCCACCGCATCATAACTATTAAGAATACTTTGAAAGTGTGCCTGAAGCTTGTCAGCTGACCACTGGCTAGAGATTACTCCGACCACTTTGTACTGCTTGCCTAACGGCACTTGTGCTTCCTCGAGCACTTGTTGGGTCACATTACGCGCCTGCACACTTAACCCCGTTAAGCGGCTTAACTCTATGATTTCTGAAATACGTGTCTGTGCCACATCAGTAGGTGTTGTTGCCGCAGAAACAAAGGATGCAGCAAGTAAGGTTGCTGATATAAAAAAATGCTTAATCACGCTAGCGATTCACCGGCTGTTGGGTCTTGATAGACAGACTCATCAAAGGCCTGCTCACTGCGACCAACAATCAAAGCCACCATGGAGTCTCCGGTTACGTTAACGGCCGTTCTGAGCATATCTAATAGGCGGTCTACACCAATAATCAGTGCAATCCCTTCTACCGGTAGACTAACTTGCTGCAATACCATCGCTAAAGTGACCAAGCCAACGCCTGGTACGCCAGCCGTGCCAATCGATGCCAAAGTAGCGGTTAGTACGACTAGCAAATAATCGGTCATGCTTAAATCTATACCATAGGCTTGAGCAATAAAGGCTGTCGCTACTCCCTGCATAATAGCCGTACCGTCCATGTTAATGGTGGCGCCTAAAGGAATAACAAACGAAGACACTTTGTTATCAACACCGAGCTTATTTTCGACTGTATCTAAGGTCACAGGAATGGTGGCGGTACTGGTAGCCGTACTAAAGGCAAACAACTGAACTTGTCGCATTTTCAATAAGAACGGAATAGGCGAGAGTCGCGTTAATGTTCTCAGTATTACTGGATAAACAACAAAGCAGTGCAATAACAGAACGGAAACAACAGTGGCCATATATAGAAGTAAATCTCCCACGGTGGCCAAGCCTTGTCGTGCAAATAACGTAAACAACAAGCAGAACACACCATAAGGCGCGAGGTTAATTAAGAGGGTTGTCAGGCTCATTAAAGCCGTATCCCAATCTTTAAAGTGTGAACCTAAGCGCTTGCCAGCTTCACCGCTTCTACCAATCGCAATGCCCACCAACAGGGCAAACACAATCACTTGCAACATATTAGCTTCTACCATGGCGGCAAAAGGGTTGCTAGGAAAAATATTCAGCAGCACGTCGAAGAGTGGCACAGGCTCTGCCGGCTGAAACTCTAAATCGGTTTGCATTTCAATACCGATACCGGGCTGCCACCAAGTAGCCAACAGCAGTGCCATGGATATAGCTAAGCCTGTGGTACCAAGATACAACACCAAGGTCTTTAAGGTCATACGCCCTAAACTGCTCTGATCTTTTAACTGACAAACACCACAAACCAATGAGACAAAGACAAGCGGAACCACCAGCAGTTTTAAGCTTGCCAGAAACACTTGGCCGCCTAGGTTAAATAGGCCATCAACTAAATGAACTTGTAGAAAGGTATGCAGCAGGGCAGGCAGCCAATCCAGGCCGAGTAGAAGCTTGGTTAGACTACCTAGAACTATGGCCAGTGTCATCGCTAATAGGATACGACGTGTCAGGGTCATCTTTATCACCTTAACCGACCATAGATGGTTGGTTTATCTTTTTTTCTTTTTAGACGATTTTAAATGCTTAGTAATGCCTTGGAACCACATAACTAAAGATAAATCGCCACTGATAACGATATCTTTTTCTTGGATCCCTTTCATAAACGCATTCTTATCTTTCGACGTCATAATGCGTAAGCCAGTTTCGGCATCTTTGAAGCTAATGGTAAAAGCAGGCTCTTTATGAGCACGACCTTTGCTTACCACCTTATCATTTGCCACTTTATAGTGGCGAACAATTTTACCGTTTTCTGTTTGCAGCTGAAAAACAAAGTCTTTCCCTGCAAGCTGCTTACGGAAATCCGGATTTTTACGCGCTGATTTTCTCATTAATAAACCAAGCGCCCACAGTAAAGCACGGAATTTAAACATAATTTATCTCGAGTAAAATAGAATAGATTAAAGCCAAGGGGACGGCTCTCAATAAAACGATGCGATTGTGACAGACTGAAAGGGAGATTCAAGACCTTGTACAGAAATCAACCAGATCATATAACTATTCTGTACTGTTTTATTGGTTAATTAAAAAGAGAAGCGCTGTAGATTTGAAACCTACAGCGCCACCCATATCATTGACGTACAGCGTCTTTCAAGCCTTTACCCGCTTTAAACGCAGGCACTTTCGCTGCAGGAATAGTAATTTCTGCACCGGTTTGTGGGTTCTTACCTTTACGCTCTTTACGCTCACGCACTTCAAAAGTACCAAAGCCAATCAGACTTACCGAGTCGCCTTCGCTTAATGCTTTAGCAATTTGCTCTGTAATTACAGTCACTACTTCAGATGCTTTTTCTTTTGTTAGATCTGCTTTTTCTGCAATTGCAGCTACAAGTTCTGGTTTACGCATAGTTGTTATCCTTATTTTTTAATTATTCAGTTCCATCCGTTAAGCAAGGAACGTTTTAGGGCAAAATCGCTGGTAATTGTTTATTCAAAGCTAATTTATTCGCAACCTTGGCACCTGTCAAAGCATAGCCTAACAATTGGCCAGCTTGGTTACAAAATTTCGCTTCGATATCTTTACCAGTTCCTTCAAATTCCCAGCTACCTTCAGATCCAGGCGCCGGTGGTGATACCACAACGGGTACCGCTGGTGTTTTTACCGTTACCGGCATAACACCATAGCTTACTTCAGTAGGCTGTCCTGCTAAAGTTTTTGCTAATGCTCGAGCCGATGCCATTAACGGCAGAACGAAGAGTAAAGCACGGCCTTCGACCTCTGCGCAATCCCCAATGGCATAAATGTCAGATGCACTGGTCTCTAGCAATTTGTTTACTTTAATACCGACACCAGTTTTTAGTCCAGACAATGTGGCCAAATCGACTCTCGGACGCAAACCAATAGCTGACACTACTAGGTCGGCCTCAATGGTTGTTCCGTTACTCAGCTCTGCCTTTACACCACTGTCTTGACGCGTCAATGTGTTGACAACCGCACCTAAATGAAAACGCACTCCTAGCTCTTCTAGGCCGTCTTGTAATGCTTTGCCAGCAGGTTCAGGCAACAGTGAAGGTAAGGCATGACCGCTGGGATCAACCACATCAACCTCATAGCCACCCGCACACATATCGTTAGCGTATTCACAGCCAATTAAACCGGCACCCATTATCAATACTCGTTTTTGGGTGTCGGCAACCGTACGAAATTTTGCATAATCTTGCAGGTCATTAATAGAGAAAATACGGTCTTGTGCATCGCCTTCTATGGGTGGCGTTAATACGTTTGCTCCTAATGCTAGCACTAACTTACTGTAGCTTACTTCTTCGGTACCGATATACAGCTTGTGTTCAAGCGGAACAATATTGGTGACTTCTGTATTAGTGCGCACCACAATATTTAATTGTTCTGCCATATCGGCAGCACTTGCCATGGCTAACTCATCGGCGCTTTTATTCTTACTAAACCCCGTGGAGAGCATAGGTTTAGAGTAGCTACGGCCATCATCGGCGGTAATCATAACAATGGCTTGCTCTGGTGATAGCTTGCGTAATTCTTTAACGAGGTGATATCCGGCCAATCCGGTACCTATCACTACAATAGGAGCTTGTTGATTCATGCTCAGGGTCCAATCTAATAAATATGAATGTTCTATATTTCAATCATTTCGAAGTCTTCTTTACCTACCCCACAGTCTGGGCAAATAAAGTCTTCTGGGACATCTTCCCAGCGAGTCCCTGGAGCTATGCCTTCTTCTGGTGCGCCTTGCTCTTCGTCATATATCCAACCACACACAACACACTGCCACTTCTTCATACAGACTGCCTTTTATAACTAGATGAAAATACTATTTTTTACTTAAGGAGCATAAAGCTACTTAGGTGCATCATGAAAATCAACGGTTAAATCAGGACGACAATCCCACAACACTTGCGAGCAGAGTCGTTTTAGCGCATCCTTTCGCTGTTTTTATTGTCATATTAGGTCTTCTGATGCCTGCACTGGCGGACATACTCCACCCCGTCTCACCAAGCTGGTCGGTAAGGGTTAACTACCAATCGTTTTTATTACCTTATCTCTGGCGTAGCTGGCTATTTGATGCCGGGTCATTAACCGCGCGTTTAAAAGCACTGCGCCCTGGGCAATTTCGTGTTGAAGTATTAAATCAATACTACGACAGCCCCACTAGTGTTGAGCGCACCGAGATGAGGCTTTCATCCAATCAAAAAGTTTGGGTAAGAGAAGTGGTATTGATGTTAGGGGAGGTCGCGGTTGTCTATGCACGAACCGCTATTCCGCTAGCTACCTTAAGCGGAAGTGAAAAACGCTTACAGCATTTAGGTAACTCATCCTTGGGTGGCTATTTATTTCGCCAACCCCATTTAAAGCGTGGAAAACTGAAGGTGAGTCGCTGTGCCGCTAATGACTTCGATTTAACTTGGGCGCGGCGTTCGGTATTCTACTTAGGCAAGAAGCCACTCATGGTGTCTGAAGCCTTTTCTCAACAGTTACAAGATTTAGCGAATTAAGTGAGCAGCAATGCAACCTATTACTAAGCAATTAGATCGCCTATGGCCCAATTGGTACGACTGGGTAATGTTAACCCGTCTTAATCGTCCCATCGGTTCGTATTTATTATTAGGCCCCACTTTATGGGCACTCTGGATTGCCGGAGAAGGCAAGCCGGATATCAGCTTGGTTATTATTTTTATTACCGGTGTGTTTTTAATGCGCTCAGCAGGATGCATTATTAACGACTTTGCTGACCGTCACTGGGATGGAGCCGTTAAGCGCACCACCGATCGCCCCTTAGTCACCGGACGTTTAAGTGCAAAACAAGCCTTAAAAGGGTTTGCTGTGTTAATTGGCTTAGCCTTCTTATTGGTCTTACTGACTAACAAGCTAACCATCATGCTGTCGTTTGCTGCAGTAGGCTTAGCTTCTTTGTACCCATTTACGAAACGCTTTACGCACTTACCCCAGTTGTTTTTAGGACTCGCCTATTCCATGGCTATTCCCATGGCGTTTGCTGCGCAAGCCGGTGAAATCCCTAAAGTAGCTTGGTTGCTCTATATCGCCAACATGAGCTGGACCATGGCCTACGACACACTCTACGCCATGGTAGACCGAGACGATGACTTAAAAGTAGGCATTAAATCGACTGCAGTGCTTTTCGGTGATCTTGATTTATTTATGGTATCAACACTCTACGCCATCACCCTAAGCTGCTTAGTATTGGCATTTGGACAACTTGAATTGGGCGTCTTTGCTTATTTAGGCGTGGTTATCGGGGGCTTATACTTTGCTTGGTTAGTGTGGTCTTCTCGTGATCGCTCACGAGAAGCATGTTTTAAAGCATTCTTACAGAACTACTGGTTTGGTCTTATCGTGTGGGCAGGCCTAGCGCTTCACTACTTGGTTGCTTAGTACGCCTGATTTATCGATATCATTTGGCTTATTCATTAAAGTAGCGCCAATGATTGCGGCAGGCATTACAAACCAGTTCACCACAGGAATAGTAAATAACACGGCTGCAATGGCACCAAACCCCAGTACGGTTAAACGGTCTTGATGCAGAGCTGCTTTGGTTTCTTTGAAGTGAATTTTGCGATTATCGAACGAGTAATCAATGTACTGCATCCCCATCACCCAACTTGCAAACACCATAGCAATAAAGGGCACAGCCAGTTGTACGAGTGGCACAAAACTTAGCAACATAATAATAAGATAGCGCGGTATTAAGTACCCAAGTTTTACCAGTTCACGAAACACCGTACGCTTGGTCATAGACCACAGAGATTCGGGCGGTAGTTTGGCACCCTCAAGCAAATCGACTTTCTCACTCAGCAAGCCATTAATTGGCGCCATAAGTATCATTAGAAATGTACTAAAAAAGTAGGCAAGAGCGATAACAAAGGTTATCACCAGCAAAGGCATCAGTATCCAATATAACCAGCTTAGCCAGCTTGGAAACCACTGTGCCAAATCACTCATCCAGTCGGTAATTAACGTGACACCCCACCAGCTGGCTGCACCAACTAAAATGATATTGAAGAGTATAGGCAACGCCACGTAGCGCTTAATGCCGGGTTGGCGCATATACTTCACGCCATCAAAAAAATAGCGCACTCCTAACAAAAAATTTCCTTGCATCGCTTCCTCCGTGCATTTAGTGAATGCTTTTTATACAATGCCGCCTTTTATTTTATGCGGTGATTTTAGCAGTGACGCCTGAACGCCTACAACGTATTAAACAAACGCTTCATTTACGTCAGCCTGACCTGACTATTTTATGTGACGAGGTTCATAAAGAACGTAACCTCTCTGCCATAGTACGCAGCTGTGATGCTTTTGCTGTACCTAAAGTTCATAACGTCTGGTTAGATGAAAAATACCGTTTGTTTGGCAATCAAACTGCTGGCAGTGGCAACTGGGTTGAAGTAGTGACTCATCAATCTATTGAAGGCGCTATTGATCACCTAAAGCAACAAGGTCTACGCGTTTGCGCAGCTCATTTAAGCGATAGCGCTAAAGATTACCGTGAATACGACTTTACTCAGCCAACCGCACTTCTGATGGGATCAGAATTAGATGGCATCAGTGAAAAGGCCGCTGAGCTGGCTGACGAACATCTAATTATCCCTATGTATGGCATGGTGGAATCGTTTAATGTTTCGGTAGCGGCATCCATGTTATTGTCTGAAGCGATTCGGCAACGTAAAGCTGCGGGCATGTTAGAGCATCGTCGTCTCGATGATGACACCTACAACCGTTTATTCTTTGAATGGTGCCAACCGCAAATCACTAAATTCTGTCAGCAACGAAACATTCCTTACCCAGAAATAGGAGACGATGGCGAGTTGGTCGACCCTCAAGGGTTCTCTGCATTAGTTAACTCTAAGCGTCGGGCGTAACAATTCTTCTACACCAAACTCCGTAACCGTTCGGAGTTTGCCACTCTTTTCGCAGTATTTCTGCTCACAATGTGATTACATTTCAAGACATTTCACCACTCTCGTGTAAGACATGTCTTACAAAGCAGTAAGACTTTCAAGTCATGTTCACTAGACAAATCCCTTCATCAACTCAAGAAAAATCATAACCCTTTGTTTTATATAGGTTTTATTAATCCCCCTGAAAGAAATGTCTTTTAGAAAATGTAACATTTTGTATCTTTCGTCCCCATAAAATATAAGGGCTTTGCTAATATAGCTGTTGTAGGGATGCACAAGGCTGTACGGATCACAGCATATGGATACGACTAGGAAGTCTCAAAGGATAATAACAAGCACTGGAAGTGCATACGGAATACAACGGACTGTTAAGGATGAATGAATCTAGATAACCAGGACGGCGCTAGGGTGCAGGGCGATTACTACAGGAAGTTTTAATCGCCCTATTTTTTTTGCCTGCAATATTTCTAACGCCAACGACCTCTCTCAGCTAACCAGCCTAATACTACAAAAGACCCTATTACCACCACGAGATACACTGGGTTAGATAATCCGCGTAATTGCCCTTGTAAAAAGCCAGTAAGCCAAGACGCCAAAAGCCCGTAACCTAGTGCACAGAATATAACGAACACCAATACGCGTAGCATCACATTCCAACCTGCCACAAGCTTTCGAATGGTGCGGTTAATCTCGCCGCCAAAAATCACCAGCAGAGTCACGACTAAAGCAAAAGCTATCTGTCCATTGTAGTGACGAATATGGCGTGCTATTTCAGATACTATATCCATTGATATCCTCTTTATTCATTCTCTTATTATTTAGGTACTCGATGAAACCAAGGCTGCGCTTCTTCTAGTTGCGCAGCTAAATTCAATAACTTAGCTTCATCACCATGCGCCCCTACAAACTGAACTCCAAGAGGCAATCCATTATCACACCAGTGCAAGGGAACTGACATACCCGGAACCCCAATCACGTTAGCCAATTGCGTAAAGGGTGTGTATTTAAGGTTTTCTCGCGCCACACGCTCCAACATGCCGGTATGACGAATAATACTGCCGGCTTTTAATCCTAACGCCAATTTGGCGCCCAACTTTTCAATCGCTGGCGTGGCCATTGCACCTATTTTCGCCGGAGCCATACCTAAAGAGGGTGTTAGCCAGAAATCATAGGTCTGCATAAATAGATCCCATTGATAGCCATACTTCTGCACCTCGTAATACCCACGAACGTAATCCATGGCTTTCATTCCGCTACCTACCGCAGCCATGACTTGGGTATCTATTTCCATATCAGAACCACGATTTGCCCCTAGTTTACGAACCTCATTGGCGGTTAATGCACAGTTCACAAACCACATGCGTAGCCATTCCAGCATCATCTGCTCACCATCTATATTAGGCTCCGCTTCCTCAACATGATGGCCTAAGTCAGTCAGTAGTTTGACTGTTTTTTCTACTGCTTTAATCGCTTCTTGATCAACCTCACTGCCTATAGGTGAACGCGTACTGTAAGCAATACGCAGCGTAGGTGTTTTTTGTTCAATGGCCTCTAAATAACTATTTTGCGGAGTCGCTATTTTTACTAAGCTGCCGAGCTCGTCTCCGTGCGTTGCATCTAATACTGCAGCGCTATCTCGTACAGAACGAGTAACCACGTGATTAATCGCCATGCCATGCATAGCTTCTTGCATATTTGGTCCCCAGGGCACGCGACCACGCCCTGGCTTTAAGCCAAACAGCCCACAACAGGCAGCAGGAATACGAATAGAACCACCACCATCGTTAGCGCCGGCAAAAGGCACAACCCCAGCAGCCACCATGGCAGCAGAACCACCGGATGAGCCACCCGGCGTATGATCTGTATTCCATGGATTACGGGTAGCTCCCCACGCCTCTGGTTCGGTAATGCCTTTCGCAGCAAATTCAGGAGTATTAGTGCGGCCAAAAATCACTAA
>Ga0209075_1002153_pt1 | contig 17634 bp, 11 predicted proteins | sample Stecom2011_FD_187523 | JGI IMG/M metagenome (GOLD analysis project Ga0209075, IMG submission 187523) | Agricultural soil microbial communities from Utah to study Nitrogen management - Steer compost 2011 (SPAdes) (version 2) | ecosystem: Environmental > Terrestrial > Soil > Agricultural land...
ACCAGGCCCTCCCACATGCTCCCCGGCATTGAGCGCAGTATCCAGACATAAAGCGCGGAAAACGCAGAGAGGAAGGAGAGCAGAGAGCAGAGAGCAGAGAGCAGAGAGCAGAGAGCAGAGAGCAGACCATTATCTCCACCCTGCAATAAACGCTAGTAAATAGGTTCTGCGGTTAAGACAATGGAGCCAATACAGACGGAGGATTCTATGGATGGCGCCCTGAATAGCAACAATAAAGCTTGCCGAGCCGCCAGCACACCAGCCAAGCACCACCCCGGGATAGAGCCTGACACACGCCCAAATAAAAAAACCCCGCTAAAAGCGGGGTTTTTTATCGCAGGTCCGAACAGGTGGACCAGGCAGGCTTGGGTTAAATTACTTAGCCCAGCTCTTTTTCCAGTTCGGGAACCGCCTGGAACAGGTCAGCTACCAGGCCGTAATCGGCCACTTGGAAAATCGGAGCTTCCTCATCCTTGTTGATCGCAACGATCACTTTGGATCCGGACATACCGGCCAAGTGCTGGATGGCTCCGGAGATACCCACAGCGATATAGAGCTGGGGAGCAACGATCTTACCGGTCTGACCAACCTGCATATCGTTGGGAACGAAGCCCGCGTCAACTGCCGCACGGGATGCACCAACAGCTGCGCCGAGTTTATCAGCCACGCTCTCCAGCATTTTGAAGTTTTCGCCGTTCTGCATACCGCGACCACCGGAAATAACGATGGAAGCGCTGGTCAGCTCAGGACGGTCGGACTTGGCCATTTCCGCCTTAACAAACTCAGAAGTGCCAGCATTTTTGGACACAGCCAAAGCTTCAACAGCAGCAGAGCCGCCCTCAGCTGCAACCGGGTCAAATGCGGTGGGACGTACGGTGATTACTTTGATGCTGTCGGAAGACTTCACAGTCGCCAGGGCGTTACCCGCGTAGATCGGGCGCTGGAAAGTGTCTTCAGAGACTACTTTGATGATGTCAGATACCTGAGCAACATCCAGCAGTGCAGCAACACGGGGCAAGAAATCCTTACCAGTGGTGCCCGCAGGAGTCAGGATGTGGGAGTAGTCTTTACCAATTTCAGCAACCAACAGGCTCAGATTTTCAGCCAGCTGATGAGCATATGCCGCATCATCGGCTACCAGCACCTTGCTTACACCCTCTGCCTTGGCAGCGGCTTCAGCAACAGCAGCACAGCCTTGGCCGGCTACCAGAACAACTACGTCGCCGCCAATTTGCTTGGCTGCAGCGATTGTATTCAGCGTCGAAGGCTTGAGGCTCTGATTGTCGTGGTCAGCAATAACGAGAATGCTCATTTAGATCACCTTCGCTTCGTTCTTCAGTTTGTCTACCAGTTCCGCAACAGATGCAACCTTGATACCCGCCTGACGCTGAGCCGGAGCTTCTACTTTCAGAGTAGTCAGACGCGGTGCCACATCTACACCCAGATCAGCCGGAGAAACAGTCTCCAACGGCTTCTTCTTGGCTTTCATGATGTTCGGCAGGGACGCATAACGCGGCTCGTTCAGACGCAGGTCGGTTGTTACAACTGCCGGCAGGTTCAGACCAACAGTCACCAGACCGCCGTCTACCTCACGAGTAACATTAACCTTTTCACCCTCGACCACAACTTCAGAGGCGAAGGTTCCTTGCGGATAACCACACAGGGCTGCCAACATCTGACCAGTTTGGTTGTTGTCGGAGTCGATGGCCTGCTTGCCCAGAATGATCAGCTTAGGCTGCTCTTTGTCCACCACAGCTTTCAGCAGCTTGGCTGCAGCCAGGGATTGGATCTCTTCGTCAGTCTGGACCAGGATGCCGCGATCGGCGCCCAGAGCCAGGGCAGTACGAATCTGCTCTTGTGCGGCTTGCGGACCGATGGAAACAACGACGACTTCCGTCGCAATGCCCTTCTCTTTCAGGCGCACAGCCTCTTCAACTGCGATTTCGCAGAAGGGATTCATTGCCATTTTGACGTTGGTTAAATCAACACCTGTGTTATCAGGCTTGACGCGCACCTTGACGTTATAGTCAATGACTCGTTTAACAGCGACAAGAACCTTCATAGATTCCTCGTTATCTTCGATGGATTCAGGTTTCATTTATAAAGAAAAACGGCCCCCGCACGATCATGGCGGATACAACGGACGCCGAAGGTGTGAGCCTGGGTCACACAAAGCAGCGTAATACTGAACGCAAATAAAAGTGAGGTCAATAGCAGAAGGGCCGGTAAGCCCACACTCAGACCTCGGTATCAGCCTTCAGAAGCCGGCTAACCACCATCATTCCTGCGTAATAAATATACAGGAATAACATACAGCCAATCCCACACCCTGGCTACGCTGCTTTGTTTGAGCCAGGCTGGAAGGCGGTATTTAAACGAAAAAGCCGGCCAAATTCAAACAAGCGTTTGTTTGAAAGTGCTTTTGTTATATGCTAGCCGCTAGAAACCATCTATAATCCCGCCGTTTGTGCGCGGGGTCGATGCGATTCAGTGGGCAATTGTCCCCGGAAACGACAAAAGCGCATAAAAATAGAAAGAACCGCCAGCCTCCATAACCTGGTATATGCATCTAGCTGTTCGGGACGCCCGCGAGGGTTTTCCAAAACATATAGTGGCATTCGCGAGCTGTCTGGACCCTGTTAAACATTTTGAGAGTTGTGAAGACGAAGGAGACCTATCGTGGAACGTGAATCGATGGAGTTTGACGTCGTAATCGTCGGCGCCGGACCGGCGGGCCTGTCAGCGGCCTGTCGCCTTATGCAATTGGCACAAGATGCCGGCGAAGAAATCACCGTCTGCGTCGTAGAGAAAGGCTCCGAGGTCGGCGCCCATATTCTTGCAGGTACCGTTTTTGAGCCCACCGCGCTCAACGAGCTTTTCCCCAACTGGAAAGAAATGGGTGCTCCCCTGAATACGCCCGTCATTCGTGACGACATCTTCATGATGAAGAGTCAAGACGGCGCACTGAAAGTTCCCAATGCATTTGTTCCCCGCAACATGCACAACCACGGCAACTACATTATCAGCCTTGGTAACCTGTGCCGTTGGCTGGCAGAACAAGCCGAAGCACTGGGCGTTGAGGTTTATCCTGGCTTTGCTGCGGCAGATATCATCTATGGCGAAGACGGCACCGTTCAGGGCATTCTGACCGGCGACATGGGTGTGAGCCGTGAAGGCGAACACAAAGACACCTACATGCCCGGCATGGAACTGCGCGCCAAGTACACACTGTTCTGTGAAGGTTCTCGCGGCCATCTGGGCAAACGCCTAATGGAGCGCTTCAATCTGAATGCCGATTGCGACCCTCAACATTACGGCATCGGCATCAAAGAGCTGTGGGACATCGACCCTGCCAAGCACGAACCCGGTCTGGTCGTTCACTCTTTCGGCTGGCCCCTCAAAGAATCCGGCTCCACTGGCGGCGGCTTCCTGTATCACCTGGAAAACAACCAGGTCTACGTGGGACTCATTACCGACCTGAGCTACAGCAACCCCCATTTGAGCCCGTTTGAAGAGTTCCAGCGCTACAAGCTGCATCCAGAAATCCGCAAGTTCCTGGAAGGCGGCAAGCGTGTGTCCTACGGCGCCCGTGCGATCACTAAAGGCGGCTTCAACTCCCTGCCGAAGATGACCTTCCCCGGTGGTCTGCTGCTGGGCTGTGACGCCGGCACCCTGGTCTCCTCCAAGATCAAAGGCTCTCATGCTGCAATGAAGAGCGGCATGATTGGCGCGGAAACCGTATTCGAAGCTCTGAAAGCCGGCAACACCGGCAGCGAGCTGACCAGCTTCAAGGAGAAGTTCGAAAACTCCTGGCTGTATAAAGAGCTGTACGACGAGCGTAACTTCGTTCCGGCACAGCACAAGTTTGGCGCTATCATCGGCGGCGGCATCACCTTCCTGGAGCAGAACATCCTGCGCCGCAGCCTGCCGATTACCTTCCATGACACCACCAAGGATCATGAAGCGCTCAAGCCTGCGGCAGAATGCCCGAAAATCAGCTATCCCAAGCCAGATGGCGTCCTGACGTTCGACCGACTGTCTTCAGTGTTCCTGTCCAACACGAACCATGAAGAAGATCAGCCCATTCACTTGACGCTGAAAGACCCGAACGTGCCCATCAACCATAACCTGCCCATCTACGATGAGCCCGCGCAACGTTATTGCCCGGCAGGCGTTTATGAGGTGGTCACCCAGGACGACGGCAGCAAGCGCTTCCAGATCAACGCGCAAAACTGCGTCCACTGTAAAACCTGTGATATCAAAGACCCGACCCAGAACATTGTCTGGGTTACCCCGGAAGGTGGCGGCGGTCCCAACTATCCCAACATGTAATTAAGAAGGAAGTAACCACTCCGGCTCCTGAAACCGGAGTGGTCAATGAGTACAAACAGGGCCATGGATGGCTCCCTGCTAAACAAGGAGTGTTTATGATCGACATCGATCTCTCCCCGCTTATTGCGCGACTTGATTCCTATACCCTCGGCAATCTCGAAGCAGCCGCGGCTTATTGCCTCAGCCGTACCCATTTTCACGTTGAGCTGGAACATTGGTTTTTAAAGCTATTTGAAAGCCCAGATACCAACCTCTCCCTGATTCTCAAGGCCTACAACCTCAACTCAGCGAAACTCGTCCAGGAACTTGCGCTGTCTCTGGAGTCGTTGCGAACCGGTAACAGCCGCCACCCTGAATTGGCCCCGACCTTATCCGATCTGCTTCATTACGCCTGGCTGTTGGGTAACGTTGAGTTTAACCACCAGCAGATTGGTTCGGCCCATCTTATCGGCGGGCTTTTGCTTTCAGCCGATCTGCGCCGACGCTTTCTGGACAGCTGCCCATCCCTGGCTGCAATTCCCGGCGAGGCGGTGCGAGATTTTTTGCATGGCCTTTCACAGGCTGACTCCCACCCTGCCCCTTCCACGGTTGAATCTTCGGCTCCTGCGACATCGAACGAAGCCTTGGAGCGTTTTACTCAGGACCTGACCGCCCGTGCTCGTGAGGGGCTTATTGATCCGGTTTTAGGTCGTGACGACGAGATCCGCCAGTGTATTGATATTTTGTCCCGCCGCCGTCAAAACAATCCGATCCTGACAGGTGAAGCCGGGGTCGGTAAAACCGCGGTTGTCGAAGGCTTGGCCTTACGCATTGCCGCAGGTGATGTGCCCGATTCCCTCAAAAATGTCTGCCTGCGAGTGTTGGATCTCGGCTTGTTACAAGCCGGAGCCAGTTTCAAAGGAGAGTTCGAAAAACGCCTGCGCCAAGTGATCGACGAGGTGAAGTCCTCACCCGTTCCCATCATTATTTTTATTGATGAAGCACACACCCTGATTGGCGCCGGCGGCGCCGAAGGCCAAGGAGACGCCGCCAACCTGCTCAAACCCGCCTTGGCCCGGGGCGAACTCCGCACTATCGCCGCCACCACCTGGGCGGAATATAAACGCTACTTTGAGAAAGACCCCGCCCTGACGCGCCGCTTCCAAGTGATTAAAGTGGAAGAGCCCAGCATTGAGAAAGCGATTGTCATGATGCGAGGGGTGGCCCAATCCCTGGAACAGCACCATCAAGTCAGGATACTCGACGAGGCAATCATCGCCTCCGTTAAACTCTCCGCCCGGTATCTGCCCAGCCGCCAACTGCCGGACAAGTCGGTCAGCCTGCTGGATACAGCCTGCGCCCGAGTCAGCCTTAGCCAAACCGGCACCCCAGCCCAGATTGAAGATAGCCGGCGCAGCCTTGAGCAAATTGAACTGACATTAGCGATGCTGGAGCGTGAACAAGCCTGTGGGGGCAATTGCCAGGAGGCAATCCGAGAACTTAAAGAACAACGAACGCAATGCCAGCAGCAACTGGAACGGCTGTCTGCCCAATGGCAAGAAGAAGCGGGCCTGGTCAAACAGATTCGTGACATCAGAAGCCGCTTGGTGCGGGACCATGAAGGAGGCAGTCAAGACCCTGAACCGAACGCGAGCCCCGAGCCGGCGACCAGATCTGACACGGCCTCGACCAACATCACGGACCATGACTCTTCAGAAGTACGCCGCCACCTTCAGGAGCTCCAGACAAATCTGGACAGAGTTCAAGAACGCCACCCCCTGGTTCATGCTCAAGTGGACAGCCAGGCCATTGCTCAAGTGGTTGCCGACTGGACCGGCATTCCATTAGGCAAAATGCTGGGCGATGAAGTCACCACCATTCTCCATCTGCCTGAGCAGCTTGATCAGAGAGTGGTTGGTCAACCCCAAGCCATGGAGGCCATTGCCCGCCACATTCGCAGCTCTCGCGCCGGGCTGGCCGACCCGAACCGGCCGATCGGTGTGTTTATGCTGACCGGCCCCAGTGGTGTGGGCAAAACAGAAACCGCCCTTGCCCTGGCGGACCTCCTGTTTGGCGACGACCAGAACCTGACCGTCATCAACATGTCGGAGTTCAAGGAGGAGCATAAGGTCTCCATGCTGCTCGGTGCCCCTCCCGGCTACGTAGGCTATGGCGAAGGCGGCGTCTTGACCGAGGCGGCCCGTCGCAAGCCCTATTCCGTCATTTTGCTGGATGAGATGGAAAAAGCCCACCCGGGCGTTCAAGATGTGTTCTACAACCTGTTTGATAAGGGCACGATTAAAGATGGAGAAGGCCGGGACATTGATTTTCGCAACACCCTGATCATCATGACCAGCAACGTCGGAGATCAACTGATCAGTCGTTTGTGTCATGACTCAACCGAAACACCACAACCGGAAGAAGTTCTGGAGGCCATTCGCCCTGAGCTTCACCGTCATTTCAAAACAGCCTTCCTCGGCCGAGTCTCTGTCATCCCCTACTACTCGCTCAGCTCAGAGAATCTCATGCAGATCGTGGCTATGCGCCTTGACGCCGTCGAACAGCGCCTCAAGGAGCGATATGGAGCCAAGTGCCAGATTGAAACGGCTGTGCTGGACAGAATCGTATCACGATGCCAAGACACGGAAACCGGCGCCCGAACCATTGAGAGCATTCTCAATCAAACCCTGTTGCCGGAGCTTGCCAGCGAATGTTTAGCTCGACTGGCAAGCGGAGCACCTTTTAGTCATGTACGCATCGGCCTGGGCGACAGTGGCGGTTTTAGCTATCAATTGGAATAGCCCCCAACTGGAATAATCCTGCCAATTTTTCAATCACGCCAGCACTGGAGAGCAGCCGTTTAGCGGCTGCTCGTTATCACGCCATAAAGCCTGCGCCCCAGTTCAAGAACCGCATTGACCGAGCCCATGGTCAGCAGGGGCAACAAGTAATAAATCCCGCGAAACGCCAACAGCGACGCCAGCAAGGCCCCCTTATCCGCATCGGGCAGAAACAGGAGCAACATCGCTTCAAACACCCCAACTCCAGCGGGCACATGACTCAGCGCACCGGTTAGCATGGCCAGCACATAGATCCCGACAAACGCCGGATACATGAGGGACACATCGGCCGGAAGCAGGACATAGGCAACCCCCGCCACAATGGCAATATCAATGGTGCCGAAGAACAGCTGGGCAACACTCATCCCAAGGCTCGGTGGCGGCGCCTCCCAGGACTTGATTCGGATCGGGTGGTTTCGCAACCGACTCCACGCCAAAAAGCCCAGCAAGCCAATGATAATCAGCCCACCGAGTCCCCGTAGCACTAATTCAGATATTCCACTCACCCGTGCCAAGCCTTGGGGCTGGATCAATAAGGCCAGACCTGCGGTTAAAATGATCCCCAACGTAAAGAACAAGCCACACAGCGCCGTCATGATGGCGGCATCCGCCACACTCAGCCCGTACTTTTTATAGAAGCGATAACGCACTGCACCGCCAGTAATAGGCGCGGGCCCAATATTGCGCTGCAGCGCAAAAGCACTGAGGGAAGTAAAAATTAAGCGCGGCCAGGGAATCTGCCACTTCAGATAGCGCAGAGCCAGATAGTCGTATCCGATAATCCAGATGTATCCGAAAGCGGCCAAACCAATCGCCTTGGCCAAAGTTGCTCCGGAAAAATTGCGAATAGCCTCCACGACGTCAGCAACTTCTACATCTCGAAGCATCTTGGCGAGCAAGTAAAACACCAAAGCCGCGACAACCAACGGTAACAGTTTGCTCAAAATCCGTTTCAACCTGGGCGACACACGCACCTCCGGCTACCGCTGCCTTCTGTCACCCTGACGATCAGGACTCATCAAGCCCGCCCCATCGAACCGATGGCATCTGAAACACTAGGCTCTCGCCCCCAGAGCAACCGGACTTAACGAGCTTTGGTGACGATGAAGAAACCAGCGATCAGCAATGACATTGCGGGTAAACCACTCACTGCGCATTAGTACTTTGGCTGCATACTGTTTAACTGCCGGGGGAATAGGTACTTGTAACACACGGTCTTTATCACGCTTGCCAAAGCGCTGCAGGATCTTGCCCTCATAGTCTTTCAGCATTGCTTCACGATAATCGCCTTTTGCCGCACCAATCACCTCGGCCGCCAGCATGGCGGATTCAACCGCCGGTCGTATACCCTCTCCACTTTGGACATAGGCCAACCCCAAGGCGTCACCAATCAAAAGCAGTTGATCTCCAACCATTTTACGGCTGCCATGGCCATACAAAATATAAGCATGCCCTTTGAAGCGCTTGGGAAGATCAGTCGGGATGCGCCCCTGCCTTTGCAGTGTTTCGATAAAGCGCGCCAGGTGGTCGCTCAGGTGCTTGTTATCCTCACGCCCCAGGCCAATATTCAAAAAGTTTCCCTTGCGAAACACCCAGCCATAACCTTTTAGATCTTCACAAAAATAAAGCTCGGGAATCTCTGGTCTTACCGGACAGCGCTCCCGCTGCTCGGCGGACATCTCAAACTCCACCTCTTTCGCCGCCACCACCTGCTCCTCATGGCCCAACTTGGCGCCCAACAAACGAGCCACCGGACAGAAATGCCCCCCTGCCCCTACCAATAAGTCAGCCCTGAACACATCATTAACCACCCAGTGCTCATCTTGGCGTCGCACACTTTCCATGGAAACGCCGGTACTCAACTCAGCCCCACAGCGTTGCAATAGGTAGTGATCAAACTCGCAACGCCGGACGCCATAGCTCACCACCGCTCCCCCTTCTCCATAGCGGGTAAAGACCGGGGGCTGATTCATCAGCGCAATCCGGAAACCGGAGATCGGTTGGAGCACACCAAAACGAGCATATTGATCAGGGTCGATCTCCAGGCTGTTCATCACCTCAGGCGTGACCCAGCCCGCACAGGTCTTATCCCGTGGAAATTGTTGTTTATCCAGGATCCGTACGGTTAACCCACTATTCCGCAACGCACGGGCCAAGGATGAGCCTGCCGGGCCGCCCCCCACAATCAGAACATTGGAGTGCTGCATGGCTACGGCTCCTGATCGGAGAACAGACTGACCACACCGGGGGATTTCCGATACAGGTGCTTGCGGTTACGGGGAAGCTGATTATTTCGGTCTCTCGAAAACACCACTTGGAATAACTGTAAAGTGCCAACCTTAAACGCAGCGACCGAGCCGGCCAGATACAGACGCCACATGCGCACAAACTCGGAGTCATACATGGATTCAACCTGCGGCTCATGCTTGGCATAACGGTCAAACCAATGCTGCAAGGTTTCAGCGTAATGCATCCGAAGGTTTTCCACATCCAGCACAGAAAACTCCCCTTGCTCAAAAATGCCTAAAAACTCAACAATGCTCGGCGGATAAGCGCCTGGGAAAATACGCCGCTCTATCCAACCATTCATCCGAGCCGGTCGGTTACGACCAATACTGTGAATAAGCCCAATCCCCCCTGGCTTCAGGGAACGATCGATGACCTTGGCAAGGTGGCGGTAGTTCTCCAGCCCGACATGTTCCAGCATGCCAACTGAAACAAAAATGTCATAGCTGCCTGTAATGTTGCGATAATCATCTTCAATAAACAGCACCCGATCAGCCACACCCTGTTTCACTGCCAATTCACGGGCGTATTGAACCTGTTCCCGAGAGATATTGTAGGAGGTGACCTCTACGCCATACTTGGACGCCATATAGCAAGCCAGCCCTCCCCAGCCTGAACCCGCCTCGACCACTTTCATTCCCGGGCGCAGCATTAGCTTGCGGCAAACGTGCTCCAGCTTGGCGAGCTGCGCTTGCTCCAGAGTCAGCCCCGGCCGCTCAAAATAAGCACAGGTATATTGCAGAGCTTCCCGATCCAGCCAAAGCCGATAGAACTCATTGCCAAGGTCATAGTGGTGATGGATGTTGTTCCGTGCCTGGCGAATACTGGTAGAGCGAGGTGCCTGGTTGCGCCATACGGTTTTTAAGAGCCCGGGGCTGCGATCCTGTAACTGGCGAAACGCCAGATAGACCGTTTCCATAAACTCCACCAAATCCCCTTCCACTTCCAGACGCCGGGCACCATAAAGATCGCCGAAACTGACCGCCGGATTGGACATCAACAAATAAACCGCCTTCCGATCCCCAATATGTATGGTGAACCTGGCTTCACAGTTTGGTGGAGCCACAAAACTGTTATCCCACAAACAGAAACGCACGGGGGGATGGTCCAAAAGCCTTAGCAGCGATTGCAACAACCAGCGTTCCACTGGAGAAGATGGCGCAACGGATTTGGAGTCTCTCAGCACAAAAGGCTGCAGGACCTGAGTGGCGGTCAAAAAAGATGATGCGGTATCCGAGGGGGTAAAAGGGGGCGTGTGGGCGGATTTTTTGCTTGCCATGATGTCCGTCTCCTTCTTCATCCTTGTCTGAACGAGTCATCTACGATCGGCTCTTGCCTGTTTGGCAAAAACAACGGACAGATGAGAACAGCCGTCTTAGAGTCACTATCACCAACTTTTAACCTGGGCGCTGAAAATCCTTTGCAACCCCAAACAGCAAGGCACAGCGCACAGTTAGTATAAAGACGGCCTAAAAGGAGGACAAAGCGTGGCGTTCAGCAGTGCCGGCTCACGCCAAACGAAGGGGGATCCCGGAGCGTTAGGAATCCAGGAGTGCTATTTGGACGACGGAACCAAGCCCTCTGTCATCCTGATCTGGATCCGGGTTCTTTATTTTTGGAAGAGAAGGAGGGATTCGAACGCTTGAATCCGTCAAGAATCCACAGGGCATCGCTGGAATATCAGTAACAAAACACGAGGGGGAGATTCCGGGACTATCTTGGGCGTAATTTTGTCCCAAATCCAGAGCCACGTTGAGACCAAGCCGGTTCCCAAGCAGAAACGTTCTCCCCTACTTATCCTTCCCCTACTCAGGCACTAGCCACAGTACGCGGTTTTGTGCTTCGTAGCAGTTAACACTAACTGCTGTACCGACTCCTCGCTTTTTGTCCATGGCTGCCCATTTGGCGTGCCTAACTCGACGGCCAGCCCGTAACCCTCAACAGCGCGTCGTCCCGCCACACCCTAGTTCCATTAGATATCCAACGCCCCGCTAGCCGCAGCCTCCTCGTAGTACCGCTCTAGATCTTTCAAAAAGGACATCGACGCATCACTCAAGACATAGCTTTCCGGGCCAGTACGAAACGCAAAGTTTCGCCTGATCAGGAATTCCAACGCCTCGTTCCAGCCTTTCTCAAAACGCACCGTACGTAGGACATCCAGATACTCCTGATTCTCGGCTAGCCGCTTCAGATCGATATCATCCAGCCCATGATTGGGATCAGCCAGTAACTCCAGATCCCGGCCCGAGGCCGAGAAATATCGCCCGATCAGCAGCACCACAACCTGAACTTTGAGTGCGTTGTCATCCGCCTCATCGATCTCGTCATCGCGGGTTTGAGTGACGTAGAAAAATTCTCCCTGGGTCTGATAGTTCAGGTTGTAGCCAATGTGGCGGTAGAGCAGCGTGAAGTGCTCCAGATGATTGAAAAGCAGATTGAACTGGGGCGAGTCTTCCAACACTCCTTTGTGCTGGTTGTACTGCCGCTTCAGTATCACCTTCCCTTGCGTGAGCTGACGATAGATCTCGGCGCTCGCCTCCGGATGCACGTCTTCAAAGGTATTGCGTCTATCGCTGCTCATCAGTTAGCTCCCGTTTTGGCTGGTCTTTTTCTCTCAGTCGGCGCTGGCGATAGACGAAGATCTCATTACCATGCTCAAGCCGCCCAAACCTGTTTGTGGTCGTCAGATCAAACTCACCGAAAGACTTTTGTGTCAGCCGCACCATGGCCGTTAATAAGTCCGTAAACCGATAATCCTCCACCAGCCCCTCAAGTCGACCATGCAGCTCCTGTGTCAGATCGGCGGTGGCGCGAAACTTCATCTGATCCAGTATTTCCAGAAGCCGCGTCGCACGCTGAACATCCGTTGCCGACTGGAGCCTGCCGCCCTCCCCCGTTACCGCCAAGACAGATTGCCGAGCGCTCCTCAAATCCAGTAAGCGGCATTCGATCTCGCTAAACAGGTTCAGGTAATAACTGGTGCTTGTCCCGAACCGATATTCTTTTGGTCGACTATGCTGGCGCAACCCAATCACAAAGGGCCTGCGACTTAAGAATTCCCGGCCATCCAACCGCGTAACCCTCAGATCATTCTCCTGAGTGCGCGCATAGGCCTGGAGCAAAGCGCGATAATGCCACTCCATGGCGTTATACTGCATCATGCCCCGCCGGGTTTTCCGCAAGAAGTGATCCACCTCTCGAGCTACATCCTGGATTGGCTGAAATGCAGCACCCAAGCTCAGTGCAGAGCGGAAAACCTGATCCGCAATCCGGACATGCTGATTGCGATCCAGGAGGCTTTTCAGTGCGTCCAGGGTCTCGAACAGGTTCGATCCTTCTTTGTAGCGGCTCTGGGGGTTCAAGAAACGCAGGGTGGGTTTAATGTGACGTTCGTAGAGGTGCGCCACATTCCGAAGCAGATCTTCCCGAAAGGCGGCAAACTTGTCCGGGCTTTCACTCGCCTCAGCCGACATTTTCTGCAGATCGGCACTGATGCGGCTCATTCGTGCGACGTTAGACCGAAGCAGGCCTATTAGCTGGCTGGTGTGCTCCATAAGCACATCCACCAGCTCTGTAAAATCGGGGTCTTCCAAGCTGAATGTCGATGACTCCAGGTCTTTCTGAATCCCCCAAAGTGTAACCAACTGCTTGCGCAATCGCGCATCTGTGAGCTCCTGATGAAGTGATGCATCACAAATACGCAGCAGATTGATCAGCGATTCCTGGAAGAAAAGGCGACGCTCCCCGTTACAGTTATCCACATCGGCAACGACATTCGACTGCACCAGATTGTCCGTCTTGAAAACCTTACGCAGTCGGTCTTTGGTCGTACGATCCATGTGGCCGGTGTAACTCAACACCTGAAACGCAAGGTCAGACTCACGGATAAATCGCTCACCAGACTGGTCCATACGGCGGATAACATCAAAAAGTACCTTCGGGTGTTCCAGTACCAGCCTGACCGTCTCTAATGTGCTGAACAGCTTACTCATCGAATGCCTCAAGCAGCCCCGGTTGCGCAGGATCCAGTGGACTACCGGAATGCCCACCGGCGCCAACAAAATGATCGGCGCCACCCCAGAACACCAGGGAGCGCTGGGCGTTGTAGGGCTTGTGAGTCTTCATGGTGGCGATTTCCAGATAGCGGCCGATCTTATGGATCACTTCCGCACTCGCGCTATAGGTAGACGCAGCAAAAATGTTGAACCCCTTGCTCTTGGCACGAGGTAGTAACCAGTCCAACTGGCCAACATCGACACGCAGAATCTCATCCACTACCAAGGGCAGAGAAAACTCCACACCCGGGAGCAGGATGCGTCGCAGCAGCATCTGCACTAACTCAATATTGATCAGCTCGCTCGATGATGTGGATTGTCCTTTCTCATCCAACACGCCTTCCGTGTTTTTCCGGGTCTTATAGGACAACCCCTTGATAATCCGATCCATGGTAAGACGGGTATCCTGCTGGTTCTCGAAGAATTCCGCCACGAAAACCTTGAGACGGCTGTAAAAGGCATCTGACAGAAGATCGGTTGAGTACAGATCGACCTTCCTGATCTCCTCCACCAGGCTTTTGAACTTAGGATGGGTATGAATCGCGACGCGAATCTCAACCAGGTTGTTAATCGTCACCCCTTCCAGCTCGTTATTCAGCGCATTCTCGAACCGCTGAATATGCTCCATGTTCTTAGTCAGAAGTTCTGCATAGCTGGCGACCGACTCATTGTGGCTGGCGATCTGCTTTTCAAGAATTTCTTCACGCTGAGACAGTTCGCGATACACATCCTCCAGGCGCTTCACCGCGCTGGTTACTGCCTCCTGCGCTGGGGAGTCAGCAGCCAAATCCTTCTCGTCCGTCAGGATTTCTTTGTGTGTGAACTCCCGGAGCGCAGCCAGGATCTCCCCACGTAAACGATCCCGTTCCATCAGCTCGGCCTGAATCGCATTCCGAGTCTCAGCCGTTAGCGGCAGCTCTTTCACCCTTGCACCATCGGGTATGGTTGCGGCTTTCAAACGAGGATAGAGCGTCATGAGCTCATTGTTAGCCTTCTGGAGCAGGAGCAGTTTGTCGAGCTCCTGGCTGATTCGATCAAAATCAGATTTCTTGGTCGCAACGTCTCGCTCAACCAGTGCTTGCTTCTCACTCAATTCCCGAAACATCTTCTCCAGTTCATTCATCGCACCTGTGATTTCTGCGCTCTGCGCCTCCCAGTCCTGAATGTTTTGATCGACACCGGGGTAACGTTTCAATGTTTCCAGTTCGTGACTGGCGTTTTTGATCTGCTGTCGTATTTGTTCGATCTTCTTTGGACGCAGAGGATCCTGATCCTGCTGCCCGGATAGCTCCTTCAATTGGTCCAGGTAATCAAAATGTTTATTGCGCGCCGCCGCCAAGGCTGCATCCAGGTCTTCCGCATCTGTAGTGCTGGGTGAACCAAACAACCGATCAAACCACTGATAGCCCCTGTCAGTCCGTTCGAAAAGTGCCGTGAACGATTCAATGGCCGATCTATCTGATTCACTCAACTTGGCACCGGGACTCGCTGTGATGAGCTGCGGGTTAATTGCCGCAAGAGGCCCTACCACAGATTCTGATAGTTGATGCGCCAACTGCCATTCCCGGTCTTTAATGCGCCGCTCTAGCTGAGCAATTTCAGACTCTTGAGCCGCGACCTGCTGTCGCAGGTACTCGGCCCGTGTTCTTGCCGTTTCCCGATTTGTCAGGGCCTCTAAACGCTCCCGATCCTCAGCTAACGCCTCTTCAATGATCGCCACGACTTCCGCCTGCGGCGTGGCGCCATAACTAGACAACAGCAGCTTCCCCTTCTGCCTTATCTCAGCAGCCGACGCCAACTGCTTGGTAAGCTGCTTGAGCTCGCCGGCCTTGCTCTGGCGTTCACGTTCAAACTCCTGTGCCTTGGCCTTGAATGCCTTTAGCTGATTCTCCGAATTTCCAAGGACCACCCCGCTTTTCTGCTTCTGCTGCTTTAACTCCTCAACAGCCAACTGGAGTGCCTGGCGAAACATCGCGTACTGCCCGTCTGCCGCCCAGGTTTCTTTATAACGATTAAAATTATTCACCAGCTTCCTAAACGCTGGTTCCTCCTGCGCAATGCGGGTTAAGGCTATTTTCTGCTGCTTCAGCTCATCATGCCGATCAAAGAATTGCCCGATATCGAAGTTCAGAGCATCAGTACTGTGCTTTTTATCAGCCTCAATGATGCTGGCAACGGCAAGCGCCACCGCACTTGAACTTGAAGCCATGTCGAATAGCAGCAGAACCAAGGTCCGCAGCGATTCGATACGAGCATCACTGGCCTCACTCAGGGGCATAATGCTGTAGCGCATCTCCTCCTGAGACATCATGTCGCCGGCATATAGCATCCGCTTAATCTTGCCGACATCGCTCACGATCTGCGTGCCTTTCGCCATCTCCTTCAGCTTGTCGATCAACCGCGCCGCAGTCAGATCATCCACCGCCTGACCAATCCCGTCTTCATCACCGCTGCCGTCCCAGAATAGATGACGGATCTGATCAAAGGGTAAAGGCACGAAAATGCGGTTAAAGGCGAGATTCTGGGTACGGTACAGAATCTGGCAATGAGCGCCCGTATAATTGCGGGCCTCCATGATCAGAAAGCTATGGCTGCTGGGAAAATGATGCCGGTAGCAATCTTCAGCAGAGTAGTAGCCTTTGCCATCGGAACGCTTGAACGCGAACTTCTTCTGACTATTTCTAAAGTTCACCTCAGGGAGCAAAAACAACCGCAAAGCGTTCAGCATGCTGGACTTGCCAACGTTACCACCTGCCAATAACAGGGCATGGTCATTTACGGGAATTTCGGCATAACAAAAGCCGACAGAATCCACGAATACAATTTTCTGAATTTCAAAACGGAAACTGCTCATTGGCTGGCATCCTGAGAAGGCGTCCTTAGCAACATTTCTTGCTCCATGAAGTGGCCAGTTTTAATCAAGGCCTGGGCCAGTGACGCAAACCCAAGCTGATTAGCAAGGTTCACTGCCGCAACGCCGGATTTTTGATAAGGCTTGCGGAATGCCCAGTACCAGGCCGTCCAGTCTTTAGGCTGAACAAAGCGGCAAGGGGCTTTGAGGTTGCGCTGCAGGGAGGCATAGTTGTGCAAGCCCGCCAGATCATAGTCGAAGGCGCAGAAAATTTGCTGGTATTGATTGAGCCAGGGGCGATAAATCTCCCCGGCGATACGGTCCCCACTGCCCAGAATCACATCGGTATTAGTCAGGGACAGCGGCTTACTCACGAAGCCCGAAACAATATCCAACATTTCGGCACAACGAAAAAAGTTGAATTCATTTTCAACAATTAGAGCCCGGGGCTTTGGGTGACTAGCCTGATGCCAGCCATCCGGCGTCACCACCACCGTATCCGGACGTGGATCAGCACAGCCTTCGTGATAGACCAGCAAGAACGAGATATCGTTACCATGTCGATGGGAGTCACCCACACTTGCCGCATGGGCCCGATCCTGAGTGGGCTGGGCCATCAACAACAATTGGTCCAGTACATCCCCGGTACAGGTGACAACCCACTTTTGGGGCGCAACCATGGCTACCTGAAAATGCTTTTGCCAGTTCTGCGCATATTCATACGGCAGGCATTTCAGAAACGCGCTGAAATTGATTGGCCTAGCATCCTGTATGGATGTCAGATAACGCAGTAGCTGGGTGCTTTTAGGTGCCATGGTGACTACAACTTTGGGCTTAACTAACGTGCAGATTACGGCCTGGAGGATAATCTCTAAAATCCATCCAGTGGCATGTCCTAAGTAAGTTTAGCCGCTATGAGTGGAATGTGTGCTGTTCAAAGTCTTAACAGATCAGAACAGTCCAGTCATGGTTATAGGTGGCGACTCACCATCCTATTAACCGCTACTTGCGACAGGAGATGTCGCTTGAAGAAAAAGAACTATACTGACGGTTTCTCAAGTTGTTGCAGAAGGAATTTCTCTTGGCAGACGCAGCCCTACGCTGGATCGAGATGCTTCGGCGCATTCCCCGCTTGCCCCGCAAAATCGACACCATGACCCTGCACCAGGCACTGATCGAAGCCGGCTACAAACTGGACGCACGATCCTTACAACGGGATCTCAACAACGCCAGCCGGATCTTTCCGATTCAGCGTGATAGAAAAACCAAGCCGTACCGTTGGTACTACCCG
>Ga0209075_1002154_pt1 | contig 17631 bp, 19 predicted proteins | sample Stecom2011_FD_187523 | JGI IMG/M metagenome (GOLD analysis project Ga0209075, IMG submission 187523) | Agricultural soil microbial communities from Utah to study Nitrogen management - Steer compost 2011 (SPAdes) (version 2) | ecosystem: Environmental > Terrestrial > Soil > Agricultural land...
AATTAAATTCATTAAGTTCCTTAGTTCTAATCCAATTTGTTCCATTTATTCACCACCCATTTTATTTAGTTAGCATGCTAATTATTATATGGATTTTTCAGATAAAGTCAATCGTTTTGCAACATTATATAGTATGAGACGTGGATATGTAAATTTTGCCATAACTAATAAAAAAAAGACCTAAGATAAGGTCTTACTTAAATACTTAATTTATATTTACTTATACTGATTCATCGAAGTCATGATTTGACGAACTTGTTTTTCAGAAGGTGTTCTACCCATTTGTCTCATCATTTCTCTAATCATTTGCTCATTAACTGGAGGGTTTTTCTCTAAATATTTTTTAAACCACGCACGTGCAATAAAGAAACCTGCAACACCGCCGGCAATTAACGCTAAAACTCCAATTATTAATCCCCAATACCATTCCATGTAAACTTCACCTCGATTTCTCTAATATTTTACGCTATATTTCAATAAAATTCAAGTGCTTACATTTTTTCGTAAATGATTACTTTTTTTATTCCATAATTTTTTTCTTTTTGTTTAGAAAATGAACCGATTCTATCGGGAAGCGTATTGGATTTAATAAGTTCACATACAATCGTTGATTCGTCCTTCGTATAGGCTTCTAAAGTTTTAATCACTTCTTCATATACATTAAGGTTATATGGCGGATCTAAAAAAATAAGGTCAAATTTGCAATCGATTGCATCACTTAAAAAACGTTTATAATCCATTTGTAAAACTTGATAGTTTGGCACGTCTAGTTTATGGATGTTTTCTTTGATTACATCGATGGCTTTTCGTTGTTTATCAACGAATGTAATATGTTCGGCACCACGACTAAAGGCTTCTAAACCGTATGCGCCTGAACCAGAAAAAAGGTCTAATACGACCTTTTTATCTAAATTTCCTAGCATATTAAAAACAGCCACTTTAACCATATCGCTCGTTTCACGTGTATCATCACTTAAAACGCGTTTTATGATAAAGCCTCGTTTTGTACCGCCAGTAATTCTCATACTGTTGGTGTATAACCTGTTTGTTTGATGACTTCTAAAGCCTTAGTAACATCATTATCTTTTACGACAACAATGTGATTATCTAAATCGATTTTTGGTCTAACACCATTCATTAATAATGCTTTTTCTACTTTTGCTGCACAGTTTTTACAGTGCATATCGTTAACTTTGATTTCCATAAGTTTATTCTCCTTTTGTTTTAAATTTATATAACTTTAAGCTTAAAGCGTTTAATACAACCATAATACTACTAAAGCCCATACCAATACCAGCAAGTGATGGGTTTAATAATCCAAATGCTGCTAATGGAATCATAACTACATTATAAGCGAAAGCCCAGAAAAAGTTAAGATATATATTTTTTAAAGTTGCTTTTGACAAATCAATCGCGTCAAGTACAAGTGATAATTCATGTTTCATTAAAGTCACATCTGATGTGTCAATTGCAATATCACTTCCATTAGACACTGCGATACCTACATCCGACATTTTTAATGCTGGTGCATCGTTAATACCATCTCCAACAAATGCTGTAACATGTCCATCTTTTTGGATTTTTTGAATAATCTCAGCTTTTTCATGTGGTAAGACATTTGCAAACACGTGGTCAATACCTACGAGACCTGCAATGTATTTAGCAGTAATTTCTTGGTCCCCAGTAATCATGTAAGGTACAATGCCACGTTTTTTAATGTGCTCAATTAAACCTGTAACATCTTCTTTTAAAGCATCACTTACCGTAATCAAATTTAGTACTTCATTATTTCTAATTGTGTAGAAAACTGTTTTACCTTGTTCTTGATATATTTTATCATCGTAAGGATTTTCAATTTCAAGATTTTTTAGCAATTTACTTGAACCTACATAATATGTAATACCAGCAATATCACCCTTAATACCTAGACCAACAAGTGTTTCAAAATTTTTAACATCCATTAGATCACCATCATAAGCCTCTGTAATCGCGTTTGAAATTGGGTGATTAGAATGTGACTCAATACTTGCAGTATATTTTAAAGTTTCCTTGTCGCCTAAAAAATCAATTAATTCCGGGCTACCTTTAGTAAGTGTCCCTGTTTTATCAAAAGCAATCGCTGTAATTTTATTTGCGACTTCAAAAAATTCGCCACCTTTATACATAATGCCTTTTTTAAATGCCATACCACTAGCAACTGAAATACTTGTTGGTGTAGCAAGTCCAAGTGCACATGGACACGAAATAACAAGTACAGCGATAGCTGGAGAGAATGCATCAGAGGCACTCTTTCCTAAAATAATGTATGTAACAAAGACTAGTAAAGATAAAACCACGACAACTGGAACAAAGAAACTTGCAATTTTATCGGCAATTCTTTGTGCCTTTGGTTTAATTAACGCTGTATTTTCAACAGTTTCAATAATTTTAGCTAAGACTGATGAAGTTGAATCTTCAGTAACTTTGACCTCTATTGTTTCTAATAAGTTCATCGTTGAACCAATAACTTTGTTATCAAGTTTCTTTTCAGCAGGCATTGGTTCACCAGTTATCATTGATTCATCGATATATGTCGATCCTTTTATAATAATACCATCTAATGGTATTTTTTCATTAGGTAAAACAACCATAACATCGCCAACCTTAACATCTTCAATAGCAACACTTAATACATCATTATCACGACGAATTCTAGCTTCTCTTACACCAAGACTAATGAGTTGCTGTAGGGCATCGCTTGTTTTTTCTTTAACTCTATTTTCAAAGTAATTACCAATTAATACCATCGCGATAATTACTGCGGTTGTTTCAAAATAATAATGGGCATGTGAGCCACCCTTATGCATTATTGTTTCATAAATACTATAAATGTATGCAGCTGATGTACCGATTGCTACAAGAACATCCATACCTAAACTTTTAAAACGAATTTGATGATAGGATTGGATGAAAAATCTGCGTCCTGCAAAAAATAAAATTGGTGTTGTTAGTGCCCATTGAAAATAACCATTCATCAATATTTCTGGCATAGGCACTGCGTTTACGCCTAGATGATAAAACATTGTGTATAAAAGTGGTAAGGATAAAATAATCGCAACCATTAAATCAATGAAATCACGGCGCTTAGCTTTTATTTGAGCTTCATTATCTATTGTAGGATAATAACCGATTTTTAGTAAATTATCTGTTAAATCATCTGGTTTTACCTTAGTTTCATCATAATTAAAAATAACTTTTTTACTTGTAACCAAAACTTTTGCATCAATATGAAGTGATTCAAAATGATTTTCAATTGTTTTCGCACATTGTACACATGTGATATTGTTTACTTTAACTGTTTTTCTCATGCTCGCTCCTTCTTATACACATAGGCACTATGGATAATTTCTAAAATTTCTTTACATTTTGTTTTATAATATACCATTTTACCTTCTCTTCGCTGTTGTACTAAATCGTGGGATTTTAAAAACTTCATTTGATGTGAAATTGCACTTTTTGATACTCCTAGCAAATGTGCAAGATCACAAACACATAGTTCATCTTCTTTTAGTGCCTCCAATATTTTCACTCGAGTAAAATCACCTAAAATCTTGAAAATACTTGCAATACTTTCAATGGTGTTATCGCTATGAATCGTTGATTTTATTCGACTTAACGTCTCTTCATGAAAGACGATGCATCCGCAATTTTCGTTGCATTGCATGAAATCACACCTTTCTATCAGTTGAATGACTGCTCAATTGTATTGTACACCAAATGATGAAAATTAGCAAGAAAAAAAGCACCTAAAGGTGCTTAATCAAATAATATTTTTTCAACTGTTTCTTTATTTAACTTTTCAATGACTAAAGTCATTAGTTTTACGGTATTTTCAAAGTCATCACGATGGATGATAGATGTGTGTGAATGCATGTAACGCGTTGGTATACAAATTGATAAGCTTGCCGCACCATGATGTGCTAAGTGGAAGTGACCGGCATCGGTTCTACCACCTTTTATAAAGCCTTCTTGATATGGAATCTTGTTTTCTTTTGCAACTTCAATAACGAAGTTTCTTAATGTTTTATGACCAATTAAACCACCATCAAATAATAAAATTTGTGGCCCTTTACCAAGAGATTGTTCATTTGATATGCCACCGGGTACATCATTACCTAATCCTGTATCTATAGCAAAGGCAATATCAGGTGCTGCAATGTATGATGCTGTTTTAGCACCACGTAAGCCAACTTCCTCTTGAACAGTAAATGCACCAAATACTTGATTTGGATTGTTTTTTAAGTTTTTTAAAACTTCAACAACTACTGCACTACCAATTCGATTATCCCATGCTTTACCAAGTAAGTATTTACCATTACCTAGTACTTTGAATTCGCTGTTTGGCGTAATCATGTCACCTGGCATAACACCTAATTCTAAAGCTTCTTCTTTACTGTCTACTCCAATATCTAAGTACATTTGTTCAATGTCAATGGCTTTTTTACGATCTTCAAGTGGAATAATATGTGGCGGTTTAGAACCAGTGACTCCATAAACAATACCTTTTTTCGTTGTAATTTTCCAAACTTGAGCAAGCATTACTTGCGAGAACCAGCCACCAATTGGTTGGAACTTAACAAAACCTTCTTTTGTAATCTCAGTTACCATTAAACCAACTTCGTCCATATGGCCACCAATCATAATTCTTGGACCTATCTCACCTTTAATAGCGATAAGTGAACCTAAATGATCGTGCTCAATAAAATCCGCGTATGGTTTCACTTCGCTTTCTATATACTTAGAAACTTGAACTTCTTGGCCTGGTATACCGTCTAATTCCGTTAGTTTTTTCAAAAAATCATTTTTCATGTTGTACCTTCTTTCATTAAAAAAAGCCTAGAAAGTGTATGAAGAACGAATGATTTAAAGTGGGTATTACCTTTTCTATAGTTCGGGATTCCATTGCTGGCATTCAACACCCCTATAGTTTTAACACCCGTTCTAATGATTTGGGTTCCATAGCTTACTTTCTAGGTATCTACATTTTATCACTTGGAACATATCTTGTCAAATCAATAGTATAGATTTATCCTTACGTAATGACCATTGTAAATAAGTAAATCTAACAAAAATTCTTGAATTTTTGTTTCTATTATATAAGAAGTATTTGGAACTTGTAAATCGACTTGAACCGTCATGTGGCCATCATAACTTATTTTTCGCAAATACTTATAGTTATACTTCAACGAAAATGCATGTAGGTCTTCATTTGTATTAAAGTAGACGACAAAACTTATAATAACTTTACTTCGTATTTCTAATTCATCTAAAATATCTGCTAAATATAGCGCTCTTGCTATTATATAATTCGGTTGATGGAAAAAATCCTTTTCATAAAGAGTCTTGTATTTGTCTTCACGAATAACCATTTGGATTTGGTCATTAAATTGTGCTTCTAGAAAATCCAAAAATTTATGAACTTTTAATTTATCCTCATTATGAAACTCACAGTACAATTTAATAAATTTTTTATCATACGTATAGGCTGTAATAAAAAATTTTTTAGCATTGGCATAAATCAAAACTTGCTGTAATTTTTTTTGAAATTGAGGCAACGCAATTGCAATTTGATAAACCACAGATATTTGATAATTTTCGTTATAAACAAACGGTTCAAAAAGCGCATTTGCGAAGACTTCTCTTTGTTTATCTTGATCATAATAATGATAATGCTCAAAAATGACGCGAGCGCGTAATTTTATGAATTCATAAACGCCAGTAGCTATCCCTAATATCAAAGCAACGCCACTTAAAATATATTTCGTTGAATCAACAGGAATATAGATTAGAAACACATATATAATTGGTGGATAAATTAGTATAACAAGTATTCTAAACAGCGATGTAAAGCCCTTTTTATATAGTACAAGGATACTTGTTACAATAACAAACAATCCATAGAGTGATGAGAAAAAAGAGCTTAACTTAAAGTTTTCAAAAGTGATTGCCATTTCTCCTAATTGATTGATCAAAACAAAGACGCCAATAGCTGTTAAAATAAGTATTATCACTTGTCTTAATTTATAATATGGTTTCTTTGTATATAGTTTTCTTGTTTGCGGTAAATGATAGTAATTTTTCATTTCCTTTCGATAGGCCATATAAGGTGCTCTACTGCCATATAAATCGACATTTATCGGCACTATTTCTTCATCTGAAATACGTTTACTTAAGTAGTTTTCAAATTCAGCAAGTGGATTTAAAACGAATAATAAAGACGCAAGTAACGTAATAGCAATTTGATATTGTGGAAGTACGATTAAAAGCGTTGCACAAATAATGCCATAGATACTATAGATGATAAGTTTCGCAAGACCACCAAAGGAGTAAATCAATACATAAACGAGTACTGTTAATACAATTCCTGCAAAAAAAGTTCTATCTTTTGGCTCTTTAAAAATAAAACTACTTGGTAGTAAGATAATGATTGTAATTAATGAAACTAAAAATATGTTAACTCTTCTTTTCATAACTTAACCTCACTTATAATTATAACAAAGAAAAACCATTTAAACAAAGACTTATCTTTTTAATAATAAAAAAAGCACCGAAGTGCTTTTGTTTAATAAATTGAATTATTTATCAGAATCGTTTAAAGCTTGAACTAATTCAGCTTTTAACATTTTTGAGTAACCAACAATACCACGTTCAGATGCTAATTTTTTTAATTGAGCAACTAACATTTTATCGTAAGGTACTTTAGCCTCTTCTTTTACAGGAGCAGCTTTAGTTTCTTTTTTAACTTCAACTTTTGCTTCTTTTGCTGGAGCAGCTTTAGTTTCTTTTTTAACTTCAACTTTTGCTTCTTTTGCTGGAGCAGCTTTAGTTTCTTTTTTAACTTCAGCTTTTACTTCTTTAACAGGAGCTTTTTCAACTTTTTTCACTTCTGCTTTAGCCTTTGGATTTTTTGCATTTTCAGCGATTGCTTTATTTGCAGCTTCAACATAAGCAGTAAAGTCTTGCGGAGCGTGTATAGCGATATCAGCCAATACTTTACGGTTTACTTCGATACCAGCAAGTGCTAAGCCATGAATTAATGTTGAATATTTTGTTCCGTTTAATTTTGCAGCAGCATTAATACGGTTAATCCATAACTTTCTGAATTCGCGTTTTCTTTGTTTACGGTCACGATATTGGTATGCAAGTGCACGCATAACTTGTTCGTGAGCAGTTCTATATAATGTACGTTTTGATCCAAAGTAACCTTTGGCTAATTTTAATATTTTTTTACGACGGCGTCTTGTAACCGTACCACCTTTAACTCTAGGCATTTTCTAGTTCCTCCCTATTATAACATGTTCGAAATAAGACTCTTGATCCGTTTTTTATCTGATGGATGAACGCTTGTTTCGCCTCTTAATTGTCTGTTTTGTTTTGTTGTTTTTGATGCTGCTAAGTGATTGCTATATGCGTGTCCTCTTGACAACTTACCTGTTGCAGAAACTTTAATACGCTTTTTTAAACCACTGTGTGTTTTTTGCTTTGGCATAATTATATTCCTTCTTTCTCTTAAGTATTTGGTGCCACGACGGCAATCATACTTCTACCGTCCATTTTTGGTCTCGCTTCAACAATTGCTCGATCACCAATTTCTTTGATGAATCGTTCAATAACATCACGTCCCACATCACTGTGAGTAATCATACGGCCGAAAAAGCGAATAGAAATTTTAACTTTATCACCTTTTGCCAAGAACTTTAATGTTTGTTTTAACTTTGTATCAAAGTCGTGTTTATCAATTGTTGGACTTAACCGTATTTCTTTGACTTGAACGATGTGTTGATTTTTTTTGATTTCTCTAAGTTTACGTTGTTGATCATAACGGAATTTTGAATAATCCATAAACTTAGCAACCATAGGTTTAGAATCCGGACTCACAACAACAAGATCTAACTCTTTTGCATGTGCCTTTGCTAACGCTTCATCACGAGTAATTTGACCAAGGTTATTACCTTCATCATCAATAACTAGCAGTTTCACGTTTGCTGGAATTCCCTCATTAACAAGCTCATTTTGCTTATTTTTATTCGATTTAATGTACATCGCCTCCATTTATTTTAATTTTTAAAAAAGAAAAAGTGTGCACTATATAAGTACCCACTTGAAACGTCGTTATTTTTCTAACGTGACATTTTGCCTATGAACACTTATCCATCAGGCGAGAGGGTTCTCTTCTTTCCACTAATTCAATTTTATTACCAAAAGTATTATACCATGTAAAACCAAGATGTCAAGAAAAAAATTATCTTTCCTTACTAAATTCTAAAATACAACTTATAATATCACCTTTATTTAAAGTTATAACATATTTATCACTATATTTATAGACATAAGGTGTTAAAGTTTCGCCTTCTTTAACCGCATGCTTATACTCTACACGAATCATGTTATAGTCAAAATCTGGTATTAAGTCTTCAGCAAATGTCACATAAAATGAGTTGTTCATATGCTGATAGGTATCAATATGGACACGACGAACAACAAAATCATTTTTTTGCTCAACATCATCTGCTTGGTGAATTTCAATATGACGCCCATAATAAGGCATATCACTATAAGATTCATATTGACCAATTGACTCAACAATATCATTAGGTAATCTTACAAATCTATTTGTAGATATATTAATAAAAGTCCCCAAACAATAAGACTTCATAAGGACTTCGTTGTTTGAATCAAACATAAGTGTATTACGATATCCTAAAAAACCTTTAGTTTCATATGGCCATGTTTTTAATTTGACCCATTCTAAAACCTCTGGTCTGCGAATAATATGAACTTGACGATAATTTAAAAAGACACCAACTTGATGCTCATTTAAAAAGTTATTAAACTTTTCTAAACTATTAATATGTAAATTTTCACAGTCTTGAATTAGATTAATAAGGCCGAGTGTTTTTAAATACCCATTTTTTCCAATTTCACTACTGTATATTTGTTTTGTCATGTTGTAGATCATAATAAACCTTCTTTACCTTAAAGCATTTAATATAAAGTCTTCAAACACATCATAGTTTGACTCTTTAAATACACTACAATCAATGAGTCCTTTAATAAATACATTACCAACTTCTTGATTTAAGATTTGTTGAATATTTTCAGTTGTAAATTGATACATTGACCTCAATTTTTCAACAAAATCGTGATGCTTCATCGCAGCTTCACTTAACGGTGTAGCATATAATAAATATTGTTTTACTTCCTTAAGTTCATTTATTAATCGACCAGGTAAAATCGCTAAACCAGAAGCTTCAATTAATCCAATGTTTTCTTTTTTTACATGCCATACATCTTCTTTTAAGTGATAGACACCAAGTGGGTATGCATCCGTTGTATGATTATCTCTTAAAATCATATCTAAAAAATAGGTATCACCATGCTTTCTAGCAATTGGTGTAACCGTATGGTTTGAAACGCCATCAGTATATGCAACGATATCCAAGGCTTTATTTTCATACATTTTCCAACAATCAAACACTTGATACGCATAATTAACAAGAGCTTCTTTGTTTTTTGACTCAAAACGTAGAGAAGCCATCGGCCAATTAAGTATTGAAACAGCTACGTCATTAAACTTAAATGTTTTTAAAGTTGTCGCATTCTCAATTGGCAATGTGTATTTACCACCTTGATAATGACTGTGACTCAATATAGAGCCACCCACAATTGGCATATCCGCATTTGAACCGAAGAAATACCCTTCAAAAATATCCGTTAGCATTAACAAATTCATAAATGTTTGTTTATCTGTTTTCATAGGTTTATGTTCTTCTGTAAAAACAATTGCGTGTTCATCATAATATATATATGGTGAATATTGAAAATACCATTTACCATCATTTAATTCAACTTCAATCACGCGATGTTGGTCGCGACTATCACGGGTAAAATTACCGGAAAAACCTTCATTTTCAATACATAAAACACACTTTGGATAAGCTGTACTTTCTTGTCTAAGAGCTAATGCAATCGATTTTGGGTCTTTTTCAGGTTTTGATAAATTAATCGTTAGTTCTATGATTCCATATTTACTATCGACACTAAAGTGCTTGTTTTTTAAAATGCGATCAAATCGTATGTAATTTAAACTTTTCATGTATTCATAGTACCAAGTGGTGGCTTTAAAGCTACTTTCTTTATATAAAGACCAAAACTCAGATTCAACATCACTAGGTTTTTTTGCAAAAACATTCATAATTTTAGCATCAAACAAATCTCTTTGTGTTTGACTACCATCTAGGATACCCAGTTGTTCTAAATTGTCTAATATAATATCCAATGCTTCTTGTGGATATGTTATTTTATTAGGTTCATATATTATACCATCATTCGTTAAATTTAAAAGATGATACAGTTGATTTTTTATATAATGATAATCGCGTTTAAGAATAATTCCACGATTGATTTCATACTGTATTAAACTTTCAATAGCTTGTTTCATTTTCTCACCCACATCATTAATCGTTAACTCTATTATAAGATAATTTGTAATAAAAACAAACTTAAAAAAAGTTACTTCCTTAAACAATATTAATTTAAGGAAGTAACTTTAATTAATATACTCTAAATATACGCCTTTACAGCATTTAATTCATTTATTGTAATCTCGTGTCCTCCAGGTGATTCAAACACTTGTAATGGGATTTTAGCGTTGTTTATAAGCTTGATTAAACCTAAAGTCTCTGTTGGTGATATCATACGATCTGTTCGACCATACCCAATAAAAATACGTGTGTTTCTATTTGGCATTTCAAGTTCTTTAAATGGCCTCATAGGATGTAACATAATAAGTTTAGAATAATTAAACTTATCATTATAGAGCATACTTGCCATAATGTTCGCACCATTTGAATAACCTAAAATTATTAATTCATCCCTGTTTAAATGATAGTCAACAATTGCTTTTTCAATAAAATCAATCAAGTTGTTTGTTTCTTCTTTTAAGTTTTCAATATCAAAAACACCCATACCAAGTCGCTTGAAAAATCTTGGCATTCCATTTTCAACAACATTTCCACGAATACCTAATAAATTTGCATTAGGGTCTAAAAACTTACCAATTTCTAATAAATCATGCTCATTGCCACCCGTACCATGCAACAATACAAAAGTACGAGATGACATACCTTTTATAAATATATGTTTCATTTTTCGATACTAAAACTTACCTTTTTTAATAACTCCAGTAAGTTTATTCTTTCTTCATCCGTTAATACCTTAAATAATTCTTTAGCAAGTTTTTCGTGTTCAGGAAAAATCGATTCAATGAGCTTACGTCCTTTTTCTGTTAAATCAACATAGATACTACGACGGTCTTCCTTTGAAAATTGACGCTCAACAAGTTGCTTTTTTTCTAGTTGATCAATTAGATAAGTCATTGAGCTATTTGGAATAAGTAGCTTTTCACAAATTTCATTAATTTTTGATGAACCTTTATGGTAAAGCTGTTCAAGTACTGCAAATGTATTTATGTTAACATCAAATCTTTTTAAATCATTAATAATGGCACTTTCAACAGTATTTTTTGTGCGAAATAAAACAGTAATTAATTTTAAATCATTCATAATTAAAAATACTCCTTTTCAAATACTTTTGTACTTCTTACTGTATCAATTGGTCGTACAATTTTTTCTACATAGTCACGATGATTTCTAAATCTTGGTGGCAAGGCTAATTTTTCACCTAAAACTTCATAGGATTCCTCATCATCAATAAATCCTGGCCCATCTGTGGCAAATTCAAATAAAATTTGTGGATAAATTCTTGAGTATAAGCTTTCAAAATAGAAACGATCCACGTAACCCGAGTGAGGAATTTTTAAACTTGTTAGTTTAGTTATCCATGATTTTAATGCGTTGGTATCACTTACTCTAAATGCGACGTGATGAACTGTACCATATCCTTGGTAACCGTCAATAATTAAGCTGTTATGCACGAGTATAACAGATCCACCGTTTCCACCTTCACCCATTTCATATAAATGCAAATTAGATTCTTTACCAGTTTTTCTCATTCCAAGAATATCTACTAATACATAATCCATGAGTTCAAGATTTTTAACAGTTAGATATATTGGTCCTAAACCAGTAATTGAAAACTCATTTGGTACAGGTCCTTTTAACCATGGTGTTCCGCTTTTTACACCAACGTTTTTTTCATCAGAATACAATGCGTACAATTGGCCATCAAAGTCTTCAAATTCTAAAACTTTTTTACCAAAGACCTCTTTGACTGGTTGATGATTTACTTTATAATGTATAAATCGCTTTACAAAATAATCAATTGCTGCGTCATTTGGTACTCTAAAGGACGTTCTCGTAATTTCATTATTACCATGCATACCTTTTTGTATACCTTTAAAGTCAAAAAACGTCATATCTGTTCCCGCACTTCCCTTATCATCAGCAAAGAATAAATGATATGTATGAATATCATCTTGATTGATCGTTTTTTTAACGAGTCTTAAACCTAAGACATATGTAAAAAAATCATATATTTTTTCTGCACTACTCGTAATGGCAGTAACATGATGTATACCTAATAGATGATGTTCCATAATTAGTTATCTCCTTTTATTTTAAATGCTTTTTCTCGATTGTCGTTTTCATCGACGAAATCAATTTTTTCAATCATATTTCTAAGTCCGCTTGTTACACTTTTAACATAAGCTTTACGAACTTCATTGCGTTCTTGAACTTCTTCACTTGTGAGTTCTCTTTCTTTACTAATTTTTGCAAATTCGTTTACTCGTTTAAGTAAATTTTGATGATTAATATACGAATCATACGTTTTTTTATCCGTGTAAGGATAATTTTTTAACGCATCAAGTTTTTGAACAAATACAGGCATAAGATCATTTTCAATTTCATTTCTATATGATTCATAATGACTAGGGAGTCTAAAATTTGTACCTAAGTCTTCAAGTGGTTCATCTGCTGTAAATCCTGGACTGTTTGTAGCAAGTTCAATAATCGCTCCACCCGGTTCCCTAAAATATATAGATTTGAAGTACTTTCGATTTTTAATTTCTGTTGGATGGTACTTACTTAATTTTTCTTTAAAGGTGATTAGCTCTTCTTCTTTAACATTAAAAGCGATATGATGAATTGTTCCAACACCTAAAGACCCTTTATTTGTTTTCATGAATTTCACATCAACCGTATGACCAAAAGTACTCTGTGTTGTAAATCTTTGATAATAGCCGTCCTTACCTTCGTTTGTAAAGCCTAGATCATTTTCTAAGAAATTAAATGTGTTGGTATAGTCTAAACTTTGCATAACAACACCGTAAATACCTTTAATTGCATATTCTTTTGTAACACCGTTAAATTCATAACGATTTTCCAATTCAATATCACTTTCGACAAACTCTAATTGAATCCCATGTGGATCTCTAATCGTTAAAAATTTATCATTAAAACGTGTTGTCTTAAAATGGAAAACTCCAAATTGATCAAATCTTTTTTCCCAATAGCTCATAGAACCCTTTGGTATAGATAATATAATGGTTGTTGTTTGACCTTCACCAATAAGTCCACTTTTAGCATCGATATATGGAAAGAACGTTAATATCGTTCCAACTTCAGCTTCATGATTACCAAAATACAAATGATACATTTTACGATCATCAAAGTTAACGGTTTTCTTTATAAATCTTAATCCTAGGACACTTGCATAAAAATCCATGTTCTCTTGAGCATGCCCTACGGTTGCAGAAATATGATGAATTCCTAATGTTTTCATAATAACCCCCCCCTTAATTCAAAGTAGAATATTTCGAATTCGAATTAATTTTATAATATATATCAGATATAATCAAACGATTTGCATTATTTGATTTCCGAAATACTTTAATTCTTCGTATATTTCTGTTTAAAATAAAAAAAGTGTAGTTTAAACTACACTCCATTAAACTATTTTGTAAACATCATCTTTTCACTATTAAACATCTTTGTAAGAATAAATGCGAAAATGACAGTGAACAATAAATTAGAAACTACAGCAACAACAAGTGGTACTAAGTTTATATTGCCTGTAAATGCTTCCGATAAAATATTGGCTGTATTGTAAATTGGGATTGCATATGTCCACGCACCATCACTAATTTTAAATGAGAACATTGTTGTCATTCCAATCATCATCGATAAAATCATTAATGGTGTAACAAATGTTGTCGCCTCTTTTATATTTTTAGCAGTTGCAGAAATAACTGAAACAATCGATATAATAACAAGTGTCGTAGATACTAAAATTAAGAATAATGTTACATATGTACTAAAATCAAATGTTATTGATGTATCAGATTGCATAAGTTTTGGAAGTGATAAAATCACACCTATAAAACTTGATATACTGCTTAAAACAGATAAAATACTCAATGAGAAAATTTTGCCTAATGCAATATGACTTCTTCTTGTTGGTGTTGAAAGCAAGGTAGCAATTGTACCACGTTCTTTGTCACCAGCAATTGATTCTGGTCCAACTGCCAAAGCGCCTTGGAATAAAAATGTAATGATTAACATTGGTAGTATCATCGCAACCAAATTAAACGATAAATCATTTTTAGAAAATGTTTGCTCAAGAATCTTATATTGAACGCCGTTAATAATCGTTTGATTGTAAACGGCATTTAAAATACCTAATACTGAAGACTGGATACCCAATGAATCCATGTTACCATCATTGTAATACAAGTAAATTTCCTTGGTATCTGGGTCCATATGAATAAGTAACAACTTATCTTCTGATTCAATATCGTTTTGAATACCTTCAATTTCACTTTCAGTTACACTTATAAAGTTAACTTCCATTTCTGCTTCCGTAAATGCAGTAACTAACACGGTACGAACTTCACTTGTTAAACCATACTCATAAATGTCATAAGCTTTTTCAGGTTCTACCATTTGACTCATTGCTGAACCCATTAATGAATAGACGACAAATAATAATAACCCAGGTAAAATAATGGTTGTAAAAATTAACTTTTTATCGGTAAAGACTCTTGCAAGTTCCTTACGCATGACAATTAATATATGTTTCATACATTACCTCCATAGATGCTTGAGTAAAGGTTAAAGAATACATCCTCTATTGACTTTTCTTTTGTCAATTCATCTAAAGTACCTTCTAACAATACTTTTCCATCTACCATAATACCTACACGGTCACATACTTTCTCTACAAGTGAAAAGATATGTGTTGATAAAATAATAGTATAACCTTTTTGTTTCAATTCTAATAGGAAATCTGTAACAATTTTTGCAGTTAATACGTCAAGTCCATTTGTTGGTTCATCAAAAATAATTATTTTCGGATCTTGAGCAAGTGAAATCGCTAGTGACGCTTTTTGACGCATGCCCGTTGATAGATCACCTATTTTAACCTCAGCGAAGTCTGTAATTTCAAAACGTTTAAATAATTCACTCTTTCTAGCTTCTCTTACCTCTGGATCTATGTTGTGTAAATCACTGTAAAAATCATAAAGATAATTTGTTGTAAAAAAGTCTTCAAGTTTTAATTCACTCGTAAGAAAACCTATTTTACTGCGCACTAATATTGGATCTTCAACAACGTTTATACCATCAACATACAGCGTGCCTTCATCTGGTTTTATTAATGTTGATAACATTCTTAAAGTAGTTGTTTTACCAGCGCCATTTGAACCTAATAAACCATAGATTTCACCTTTATATGCATCAAATGATAAACCATTTACTGCAACTTTAAGTTTCTCATTTGTTTGATTAATTTTTTGTTGTTTTTTTGATAGTGTAAATGTTTTTACAACATTTTTCACTTCGATTGCTTTTTCCATATCGATACCTCCTAACCTATATTATACACATATTTTAATTAAAATCAATATAAAATCACAAAAAAATTATTTAAAATTATTTTTTATTACACGGGTTCTCGGTTTATACTTACGACATTTTCTTTCAAATCCAGCTGTTTTCGTGATTTTGGTACTAAAAAAATGTATAATATAAATGCAATTATAAAGAATAGAGGATGATTACTATCAAAAAAACAACGTATTGGCATAAATTAGATAATGCCGCGAAAATTTTCCCAGCTGTATCTAATCATAATCGTAGTAACGTCTTTCGTCTTTCATTTTATTTAGATGAGGAAATTGATGTTGACTTTTTAGAACACGCTGTCAAACTATCTTTAGACCGCTTTCAAACGTTCGCAGTTCAACTTAAGAGTGGTCTTTTTTGGAATTACTTTGCCGAAAACAAAAAACCTTTTAAAGTTGAAAAGGAACCTCCACAAATATGTAAGTATTTTAAGTTTGCACAAAACAACGACTACTTATTCAAGGTCTATTATTTAAATAATAAGGTATCACTGGAAACTTTCCATTCGATTACAGACGGTACAGGCGCAATAATTTTCTTAAAAACGATTGTTTTTAAATACTATACCTTAAAGGGATATACCTTAGAACATGAAAATAAAATTTTAGGCGAACTTCCTTATTCAAATCGTGAGAGTGTCGATGCATTTGTACGCAATTACGATTCGAATAATAAAAAACAGCTTAAAGAGGTTAAAGCTTATCATTTAAAAGGCGAAAAGTTTAAGGATGATTGGAACCTTTTAATTAAATTACAAGTACCTAGTGATCAGTTTTTAAATATGTGTCGTGAAAAATATAAAGTATCCGTTACACAATATATAACAGCACTCATCGCCTATGCTTATTACCAAGAAGGCACAAATGCTAAAGGTAATAAAAATCCAATTAAAATGCTTGTACCTGTTAATTTAAGACCTTATTTCGATGAAATCACTTTAAGAAACTTTGCCTTATATATTAAAGCAACTTATGACTTGCAACATGACTGGACGTTTGAAGAAATGTTAGAATTTACAAAAAATGAGTTTTTTGAACAACTTACCAAAGAACAGCTTCAACAGCGACTAAATGCACTTGTTGGTATAGAAAAAAATATCTTTGTACGTATACTACCACTCTTCTTAAAGACCATAGCATTTAAAATTGGATATAAACAACTTGCTGAAAGTATAAGCACGATGTCTTTATCAAATTTAGGCAATGTTGATTTACCTACGGATTTAAAATTACGCATTAAGGATGTCGATTTTATTACTGCGGGTAAAGATATTAACTGTTCAATTTGTTCTGTACATAATCACATCAATATCAACTTAATATCTGAATTAAAAGATATTAGTACAATCCGTTATGTCGTTAATCATTTGCGAAGTGAAGGCATTGATCTTGTGATTGATACGAACTATCAGGAGGGATATGATGAAATATTGTAAAACTTGTGATGTCAAATACAATACGACCTTACATAAATGCCTGTTTTGTGATAGTGAGTTAATTGACGATAAAAAAGATGAACTCTTCTATAACTATAGACCTTATATTAAAGAAAAAAAGACATTTAGAAACGTCTATAAAGTATTGATTTTCATTAACATTGTTTCCGCTTTAATTACGATGTATATCGATTACACATTAAACAATAAATTCATGTGGTCACTTATTGTGCTTTCAGCTAACGTGTACTTGATTTTCCTATTTACGGCAATATATAAAAAAATGAAATGGAG
>Ga0209075_1002156_pt1 | contig 17617 bp, 14 predicted proteins | sample Stecom2011_FD_187523 | JGI IMG/M metagenome (GOLD analysis project Ga0209075, IMG submission 187523) | Agricultural soil microbial communities from Utah to study Nitrogen management - Steer compost 2011 (SPAdes) (version 2) | ecosystem: Environmental > Terrestrial > Soil > Agricultural land...
GGTCCAGGCAGCGAACTTCGATGTACTCCACTCCCCGGGCATCCAGCGCCTGAATCGGTTTCTCACCACGCTCCGTCGTGCGCTTTGGCCTGACCGCACTGTAGTATTCGTTCTCGATTTGCAGGACGTTGGTGTTGATCTGAATAAACTCGCCGTTCCGACGCGTGCCTATCGCTTCATAGGCCGGCCAATTGGTATGAATGGCCCGGTCCAGTGTGCGGGTATAGGTATCGAGTTCATTGAAACAAATGTTCAACGAAGCCTGGGCGTTGTTGTGATAACCGAGATCGCCCATTCTCAGGGAGGTCGCATGTTCGCCGAACCAGGTGCGGCCATCAAAAGGCTTGAGGCCGTGCTTGACGCCGGCGACAAAGCTGTCATCCAGCGCTGGAGAGGCCCCGAACAGCAGCATCAGCAGCCAGCTACGGCGACGGAAATTCCGGATCAGCCAGAAATACTGATCGGATTTGAAGTCCTTCAGGGCGGCGTTATTACCGGTAACCTCCTGCCACTTTTTCCAGAAACTGTCGGGCAGTGACAGGTTGTAGTGTGCTCCCGCAATACTCTGCATGATGCGACCATAGCGCACTGACAGGCCTTGCCTGTAGACATGCTTTAACCGGCCGATATTGGAACTGCCGTAGTCGGCAATCGGAATGCTGTCGTTGCCATGGATCTCACAAGGCATGCTGGCAGCCCAGAACACTTCATCCTTCAGGTTCTGCTGCACAAAACGATGGGTGTCCCGCAGTGATGCAAGCATGTCAGAGGTGTTACTGAATACCGGCGTAATCAGTTCCAGCAGGGCTTCCGAGTAATCGGTCGTGATCCTTGGGTGGGTCAGTGCGGAGCCCAGTGCTTCGGGGTGCGGGGTCTGGGCGATGAACCCGTTGGCATCTACCCGCAGGCCTTCTTTTTCAACACCTTTGAGAAAACCGCCCCAATCGGAGGCAGCGAACTGGTGAAACAGGGAGTGGCGGGATTCTGCCATGATGAGCTCCTGTTGGCGCAGCGGCCCCCTTGTGAGGGGCTGCTGCCGCTGGATCAATGAAGTGGTGTTATCGGCCGCCCTTGCGGGCTGAGGCCAGCGCTTGCGCCAGAGCACCTGCCATGGCGCCCTGTTGAGTCTGGCCACCCTGGGGTTTGCTGCCGGAGGAACGCCCGGTGTTCCGGTCGCCCCCTCTTGCCGGCTTGGCAGAGGTCTCGGCGCCCGGCTGGTCATCCATACGCATGGAAAGGGCAATCCGTTTACGGGGAATGTCCACCTCCATCACTTTAACCTTAACAATATCACCCGCTTTGACCACCTCGCGCGGATCTTTGACGAAAGTATGGGACAACGCCGAAATGTGTACCAGGCCATCCTGATGCACGCCGATGTCCACAAAGGCGCCAAAGTTGGTAACGTTGGTAACAGAGCCTTCCAGAACCATACCGGGTTTCAGGTCGTTCAGGGTTTCCACCCCTTCCTCGAAACTGGCAAACCGGAATTCCGGACGAGGGTCCCGGCCCGGCTTTTCCAGCTCCGCAATGATATCTTTCACCGTGGGCAAACCGAAGGTATCAGTCACATAATCCTGAGGATTCAGGCTGCGCAGAAAAGCGGAATCCCCCATGATGTCTTCCACTTTCCGGTTATTACGTTTGGCGATTGCCTCGGCCACACCATAGGCTTCCGGATGCACCGAGGAACGGTCCAGCGGATTCTCCCCACCTGCAATCCGAAGAAAACCGGCCGCCTGCTCGAAAGTACGCTCGCCCAGGCGGGACACTTTCATCAGCTGCTTGCGGCTCGTGAACACGCCGTTCTGGCTGCGAAAGTCCACGATGTTCTGAGCAATGCTCTGGCTCAAGCCAGACACCCGCGCCAGCAACGGCACCGACGCGGTATTCAGATCGACACCCACGCCGTTTACACAATCTTCCACAACGGCGTCGAGACTGCGGGACAACTGCACCTGAGACACATCGTGCTGATACTGGCCGACACCGATGGACTTCGGCTCAATCTTCACCAGTTCTGCCAGAGGGTCCTGCAACCGGCGGGCAATGGACACTGCACCGCGGATCGTTACATCGAGATCAGGCAGTTCCCGGGAGGCGAATTCCGAGGCGGAATAGATCGAAGCACCGGACTCGTTCACCACAATGCGAGCCAGCTTCAGCTCCGGGTAGCGCTTGCTCAGGTCACCCACCAGCTTTTCGGTTTCCCGGGAAGCGGTGCCGTTACCGATCGCCACCAGCTCAATCTTGTACTTGCGACACCACACCGCCATCTGCTCAATGGCCCTGTCCCATTGATTCTGGGGCGCATGGGGAAATATGGCACCATGGTCCACTACCTGCCCGGTACCATCAATCACCGCCACTTTGACACCGGTACGCAGGCCAGGGTCCAGACCCAGCGTTGGCCTTGGGCCTGCCGGTGCCAACAATAAGAGATCTTTAAGATTGGCGGCGAAGACATTGATCGCTTCGGCCTCAGCCGCTTCGCGCACCTGAGCCATCAGGTCGGTTTCGATCTGGGTGGACAGCTTGACCCGCCAGGTCCACCGCACCACCTCGCCCAACCACTTATCGGCTGCGCGGCCGTTATCACGAATCCCCCAATGGGCGGCAATACGTTGCTCCGCAGGGTGCGGCTGGCGGCGGTCATCTTCTGCCTCGCCCATGGCAATGGAGAACGTCAGAACGCCCTCGTTGCGGCCCCGAAGAATGGCCAGGGCCCGGTGCGACGGCACTTTTTTCAAGGGCTCTACATGGTCAAAGTAGTCCCGGAATTTAGCACCTTCGGCCTCCTTACCCTCGACCACGGTCACCTTCAGCTGACCCTCCTGCCAGACGAAGTTCCTCAGCGCGCCCAGCAGCTCTGCATCTTCCGCAAAGCGTTCCATCAGGATATAACGAGCGCCGTCGAGAGCCGCTTTGGCATCGTCAACACCGGCCTCGGCATTGAGATAGCCTGCAGCGGTGGTTTCGGGGTCCAGCGTGGGGTCATCAAACAAGGCATCCGCTAACGGCTCCAGGCCTGCCTCCCGGGCGATCTGGGCTTTGGTGCGGCGCTTGGGCTTGTAGGGCAGGTACAGATCTTCCAGGCGGTTCTTGGTATCCGCAGCCTGGATGGTTGCCCGCAACTCATCGGTCAGCTTGCCCTGCTCCTCAATGCTGTTGAGGATGGTACCGCGGCGATCTTCCAACTCCCGCAGGTAGCGCAGGCGCTCCTCCAGTGCTCGCAACTGGATGTCATCCAGAGAGCCAGTGATTTCTTTCCGATAACGGGCAATAAACGGAACGGTGGCGCCCTCATCGAGCAGGGCGACGGTGGCATTAACCTGTTGCTCGCGTACGCCAAGTTCTTCTGCTATACGCCGGGAGATACTGTTCATGCAACCTCTGTGCTATCGCTTGCGAAATTAAAGCGCAAAGGTACAGCGGCTTACTTCTGCAGGCAAGCAGACTGATTCTGGCGAGTCAGGAATTGAACAAGATCCTCCCACGGCATGGGGCGGGCAAAATAGTAGCCCTGAATCTCATCACAGTGGTGCTGGCGCAGGAAATCAAGCTGGCCTTTGGTTTCAACGCCTTCAGCCACAACACTCATCTGCAGGCTATGGGCCAGACTGATGATGGCGCGGATAATATGCTCCGCATCCGCAGAAGTGCCCAGCTCCTGCACAAATGATTTGTCAATTTTCACCAGGGAGATCGGCAGGTGTTGCAGGTTGCTCAGGGATGAGAATCCGGTGCCGAAGTCGTCCAGTGCGAAGCTGATACCCAGCTGATTCAGTTCCCGAAGGCAACGCTGGGCATAGTCCGGATCGTGCATCATGGCGCTCTCGGTGAGCTCCAGCTCCAGCAAGCTGGTATCGACATTGGCGTTGAAGATAATCCGGAAGATGGTCTCCGTCATTTTCCGGTCGTGGAACTGGCGGAAGGACAGATTCACCGCGAACACCAGTCCGGGAAAGCCCAGTTCGGCACTTTCCTTCAAACGCTTGCAGGCCTGCTCGATAACCCAGTAGCCAATGGGCACAATGAGCCCGCTGCGCTCAGCCACCGGAATAAACTCCTCCGGCCCGACCATGCCCCGCTCCGGATGGTTCCAGCGCAGCAGGCACTCCACCCCGCGGGCCTCCTCGGTCGCCAGGTCAATCCTGGGCTGATAGTAAAGCTCGAGCTCCTTGCGACGGATGGCATTTCGTAAATCCGCTTCCAGGCGCAGCTGATAGCCGGCTGAAATGTGCAGTTGCCGGTCATAGAAGCGATAACTGGTGCCCGGGTCCCGCTTGGCCTCAAACATGGCGCGATTGGCACGGCGCAGCAGTTCTTCCGGGCTGTCGCCAGCTTCCGGATAGGTTGCCACGCCCAGGCTGGCGCTGACCACCAGGGTCTGGCCATCAAGTGTCAGCGGCTCATCCAGAGCTTCCACGACCTTGCGGATAATCTGGCTGATATCCAGCGAGTCTTCCACTTTCTCGACAATGATCGCCAACTCATCGCCACCAATACGCATTAGCGAATCTACCCGTCGCAGCTTGTGGCGCAGACGCTCCGCCAGGCGAAACATCAGCTGATCGCTTTTCTGGTAACCAAAGGTTTCGTTGATGTTGCGGAAATCGTCCAGATTGAGGTGCAGCAGCGCCAGCCTGTGACCCGCACGCTCGGCCCTCAGCAGTGCCTGCTGCAACCGGTCGAAAAACAGATCCCTGTTGATAAAGCCGGTTGCGACTTCACGGCCTAACTGACCGTGGGCCGATTCGGACAGCTGCTCACGATACCAAAGGCATTTAACGGCTCGGCGAAAACTCCAGCCGTCGATGGTCTGACGGCACAGGTAGTCTGCCGCGCCACTGGCCAGAACTTCCGGACCTTTTTCATCACACGGTGCGGCGCTCAACGCCAGAATGGGTTTATCCTCGCTGGATACCGTCAGGTACTGAAGAAAACCCGACTCAGAGCCGCCGTGGAGCACGCAATCCCACACAATGACATCAAAGCTGGCGTTGCGTATCAGGTCGTCACAATCAATAAGATCCGGGCACCAGGTGGCATCCGGGCTAATTTCCTGATCATCGGACAGCATGGCTCTGAACCACAGGTAATCTGCGTATTCTGGTGTCAGAACAAGTAGTCTCAGGCGGTCGTGCCTGGTGTCGAGAGACAGTGTCATCGAACAGGGTCCATGTGTCGGTCAGCGTCGCATCCGTCTTATCAAGCATAGCTTATCGAACGGCAAGGTACATAGAGGTCCACTGGTGTAGAATGGGTAAACGCTAACATCCTCCGCATCGTTCCTTTTTTTGGCCCCGATATTGTGAACAAGCTCAACCCAAGACAACGAGAAGCGGTTCGCTACGCAGACGGCCCCCTGTTGGTGCTGGCCGGCGCTGGCAGTGGCAAAACCAGCGTGATCACCCGAAAAATCGCTCACTTGATTGAAGAGCTGGGCATTCCCGGACGGCACATAGCCGCCCTGACCTTCACCAACAAGGCCGCCCGGGAAATGAAGGAGCGAGTCAGCCGGATTGTAGACCGGGGCAAATCCAGGGGGCTGATCGTATCCACTTTCCACAACCTCGGCCTGAACATCATTCGGGAAGAACACCCACACCTCGGTTACCATCCCGGTTTTTCAATTTTTGATGCGGAAGACGCCAAGGCCCTGCTACAGGACCTGATGATGCGGGAAGCGAGCGCCGACGCTGGCGACGAGCTGAACGATGTTCAGATGACCATCTCGTCCTGGAAAAACGCCATGCGCAGCCCTTCCGAGGCCTACAGCAAGGCGGCCGACGAGCGGGAGCAGCGCATTGCCATCGTTTACAAGCACTACAATGAGTACCTGAAAGCCTATAACGCGGTCGACTTTGATGACCTGATCCTGCTGCCGGTGCAACTGTTCCGCGACTGCCCGGACATCCTGACCAAGTGGCGCAAGAAAATCCGCTACCTGCTGGTGGATGAGTATCAGGACACCAACGTCTGCCAGTACGAACTGGTCAAACAACTCGTTGCAGAGCGAGCCGCCTTTACCGTTGTCGGCGATGATGACCAGTCCATTTATGCCTGGCGGGGTGCGCGCCCGGAAAACCTGGCCCAGCTGAAGGACGATTTCCCCAGCCTGAAAATTGTCAAACTGGAGCAGAACTACCGTTCTACCGGCCGCATTCTGCGCAGCGCCAACACGGTCATCGCCAACAACCCCCACGTGTTCGAAAAAGCCCTGTGGAGCGACCACACCATCGGCGAGGAAATCCGGGTTATCCGCTGCCGCAACGAAGACGCCGAAACCGAACGGGTGGCCACCGAGATTCTCGACCAGAAGCTCAAGAACGGCCTGGATTTCCGGGATTTCGCCGTGCTCTACCGGGGCAATCACCAGGCACGGCTGCTTGAGATGAAACTGCAGGCTTACCAGATTCCCTACCGGATATCCGGTGGCCAGTCGTTCTTCTCCAAGAGCGAGATCAAGGACGCGATGTCCTACCTGCGCCTGCTGATCAACCCCGATGACAACGCCGCCTTTCTGCGGGTGGTCAACGTGCCCCGCCGGGAAATCGGCCCGCGCACGCTGGAACAGCTGAGCCACTATGCCCGTTCCCGCAACGTCAGCCTGTTCAAGGCGCTGGGCGATATGGGTGCAGAAACCCACGTGACGGAAAAGGGGCTGGACCGCCTGCGCCGCTTCGCCCACTGGGTGGATAAAACCTGCGAGCGGCTGTTTACCGAAGACCCGGTCCCGGTCATCAAGCAGTTGTTCACCGACATTGAATACGACGAGTATCTGCACCAGCATTCCGGCAGCCCGAAGCAGGCAGAACGGCGGATGGAAAACATCTGGTACCTGGTGGAGTCCATTCAACGAATGCTGGACGACGGCAAGGGCACCGCCGACGAACTGGGCGTCGAGGACACCATCGCCAAGCTGATCCTGCGGGACATGATGGAGCAACGGGAAGAGGAAGACGACAGTGACAAAGTACAGTTACTGACGCTGCATGCCTCCAAGGGGCTGGAGTTCCCCCATGTATTCATCATGGGTCTCGAAGAAGAGATACTGCCGCACCGGAGCAGCATAGAAGAAGGCAACATTGAAGAAGAACGTCGGCTGATGTACGTGGGCATCACCCGGGCCAGGGAAACCCTGTCACTGACCTACGCGGCGTCTCGCAAACAGTACGGAGAGAAAATTGAAACCATCCCCAGCCGGTTTCTGGATGAATTGCCAGAAGAGGATGTGAAGTGGGAAGGCATGGGGGACCAGGACAAAGAAGCCAATCAGAAGAAAGGCAAAGCCACCCTCAGCGCCCTGCTCGGCGACCTGGGGCTCTGAAACAATAAAGCCCCGCGCAAGGCGAGGCTTTATCAGGCAAACCCAACCAATTTACTGGCTGGCTTCAACCATGTGCTCAACCGCCGCGGTGATTTCCTCATCAGAGCAACTACCACAGCCACCTTTCGGAGGCATGGCATTGAAACCGTTGATGGCGTGACTGATCAAGGTGTCCATGCCCTGCTCAATACGCGGAGCCCAGGCACCGGCGTTGCCGATCATCGGAGCGCCAGCAGCACCCGTGGTGTGACAAGCCATACAGGCAGAATCGTACACTTCACTGCCGGAACGGGCACCGGAGCTGGCTGATTCAGCCGGAGCAGCCGCCGCTTCACCACACTCTTCGCCCTGCAGGCAAACTTCACCCACCGGCTTGATGCGCTCACGGATTTCGTCTTCAACACTTGCCAGTGCAGTACCGGCAGCCAGGCTAAAGCCGAGCAAACCAACAGCCAGGACTCTCTTCATCTTCACAATGCACCTCGCATTTGAGCGTTATAATATTTCGGTCGCAGCATTATAGCGATTGAGTCCCCGCAAAAAAACCAGACAGCAGAATCAGAATTTGATTTCAACCAGTTTAGTGACAGTTTTGTAGGTTGTAGCTCAATCGACTTCAATTCCGGTTACCATGAGCGCCACTGTAACACTCTTCCAGACATCTGAGCCTGAACATGACCAATTTACCTTCAGACATTCCGGACAAAAGGCGCAAGCCTCTTCTGATTACCGAATTTGCCTGCCTGGCCATTCTGCTCGTTTCCATGGGTTGGTTTAGCAGCCAGTCAACCGCCGAGAACCCCATCAGCCCGGCCTGGCTTCTGATTCCGGCCTTTGCCAGCCTGGGCGTTTTTCTCAGCTTTATTGGTCTGATGTATCTGCGTTGGGTGGCGTCTGCCAGCGATGACCGCCGAACACGGCACCGGATTATTTTTGCCCTGCTGACCATCACCCTGATCGGTGTTTGGCTGTACGGTATTGGAAACACCTGGTCCAGCCTTACCGCGAGCTAGAGGGAACTATCATGAAATTTCGCGCCAACCGTGTTGTCACTCTGTGCTTGGCCAGCGTGACGCTGAGCTCGCCAGCCATGGCCCAGAGAAACGAAGACACCGGCAGCATTGACTGCGCCTTGATTCGGGATGGCGTTCAGCGGCTGGCCTGTTACGATGCGCAGCGCGACCCGCAATCCGCTCGGGACCAGGCCAGCGAAGAATCACTGGAGCAGGCCAGGCAAAGGGCCGAACAGCTCGTTGTCGATAAGGAAACCCGCAAAAAGCAGGTGGGCAGCGCACTGGACGAGGACCCCGACACCGGCGTGATGGCGTCGTTGGTAAGCAATTATCTGGCGGCAGAACAGTCCATCTTCTCCTTCGCCGGCAGTTTCGTCACCCATCAGCCCAACTATATTCTACCACTGACCTGGGTTAAGGACCCCAACCCGTTCCCGACCAGCCCGCGGCTCGGCACCATTGGCTACGACTACGGCCTAGAACGCGAGGAGGCGAAATATCAGATCAGCTTCAAGGTGCCATTACTGACGGGCATTTTCGACAAGAAAACCACTTTCTGGTTTGGTTATACCCAAAGATCCTTCTGGCAGGTCTATAACCAGGATGAATCGGCGCCATTCCGCGAGACCAATTATGAGCCGGAACTGTTCTTCCGGCATCAGCTGGACTGGGATATGGGGCCGGGCACACTGAGTGCTGTGTCGATTGGTTTCAATCATCAGTCCAACGGGCAGGCTGACCCCCGTTCGAGAAGCTGGAACCGGATCATGGGTTCGGTGGGCTACAGTTATGATCGTTGGCTGTTTATGGTGAAGCCCTGGTTGCGACTGCCGGAGAGTGGCGGGGATGATGACAATGCGGATATCGAGCGGTATCTGGGGCATGCCAGTTATCATGCGGTGTATAAGCTGACGGAGGACCGTACGTTTTCTCTGAAGCTGTTGAATAATCTTCGGTCGGATAACCGGACGTCGGTGGAGTTCGGGTACAGTTTTCCGATGGGGGATACGTTGAAGGGCTTTTTCCAGTATTACAACGGGTATGGGGAGAGCCTGATTGACTATAACCACCGGATTGAGCGGTTTGGTATCGGGATTATGCTGAACGACTGGCTATAAGCCTCACACTCGATCTACCTTCAGACGGGAGCACGGCCCGTCTGGGGGGAAGTCCTTCTGAAACACGCTCCTTCGGCCCATCCCTGGGGCGCTTCGGCTCCGCCATCCATGGCTCCGCAGAGTTTCAGAAGGACTTCCCCCCAGCCGGACCCCCAGCATTGGTTCGGGGGTCGCCAAGACTCAGGTTTTGTTCAGCCTGTCCATTTCTGTCAGCAGCTCTTCCGTTTTAGCTTCCATCAGGGCTTTGTCGCCCCGGGATTCCACGTTCAGGCGAACGACCGGTTCGGTGTTGGACATGCGCAGGTTGAAGCGCCAGTTGTCGAACTCCACACTCAGGCCATCGACGAAGCTCACGCTTTTGGCGCCAACGGTGTATTTGGCTTCAATGGCGGCGATGACTTTGGGGGGATCGCTGATGGTGCGGTTGATTTCGCCGCTGGCCGGGTAGGCTTCGATTCTGGCGTCGATCAGGGACGACAGGGTTTGGCCAGACTGGCACAGGCGTTCGGCGATCAGCAGCCAGGGGATCATGCCGCTGTCGCAGTAGGCGAAGTCTCGGAAGTAGTGGTGGGCGCTCATTTCGCCGCCGTAGACCGCGTCTTCGTCGCGCATTCTCTGCTTGATGAAGGCGTGGCCGGTTTTGCTTTCGATGGCTTCGCCGCCGGCGGCTTTGACCAGATCCAGGGTGTTCCAGGTCAGGCGGGGGTCGTGAATGACTTTGCCGCCGCCGGTTTTTCTCAGGAACTGGTCCGCCAGCAGGCCGACGATGTAGTAGCCTTCGATGAAGCGGCCGTTTTCGTCGAAGAAGAAGCAGCGGTCGTAGTCGCCGTCCCAGGCGATGCCCATGGCGGCGCCGTGTTCGATGACAGCGTCGGCTGTGGCTGTGCGGTTTTCCGGCAGGATGGGGTTGGGCACGCCGTTGGGGAAGTGGCCGTCGGCTTCGTGGTGCACTTTGATGAACTCGAATGGCAAATGTTGTTCGAGTTCGTCGATCACCAGGCCTGCGCCGCCGTTGCCGGCGTTGCAGACGATGGTCATGGGTTTGAGTGTCGCTGCGTCGACGTAACCCAGCAGGTGGTCGATGTAGGCCGTCATCACTTCCAGGGTTTCATATTTGCCCTGTTCCGGGGCATTGGCAAAGGGTTCCAGTACCCGGTCGCGGATGTCGTTCAGGCCGTTGTCGGAGCTGATCGGGCGGGAGCCGGGTCCGACCATCTTCATGCCGTTGTGGTTCTTCGGGTTATGGCTGGCGGTGACCATAATGCCGCCATCCATGCCGTAGTGGCTGGTAGCGAAGTAAACCTGCTCGGTGCCGCACAGGCCAATGTCGTAGACATCCGCCCCTGCCGCCATCAGGCCGGAGCTCAGGGCCTCGGTGATGTCCGGGCTGGACAGACGGATGTCGTAGCCTACGATGACTTTTTTGGCCCCGGTGACGGCCACATAGGCCCGGCCGATTTTCTCGGCCAGGTTGGGGTTGAGCTGTTCCGGAACGCAGCCTCTGAGGTCGTAGGCTTTAAAGCAGGACAGGTCCATTGTCGAGTTTTACTCCGCAGCTGAGGATTGCAGTTGGATGTAGTTCTGGATACCCATCTGGGAAATCATTTCCAGCTGGGTTTCGAGCCAGTCGATGTGTTCTTCTTCGCTGTCGAGGATGTGGCGGAACAGTTCACGACTGGTGAAGTCCTTGACCTCCTCACAGTAGATAATGGCTTCCTTGAGGTCTGCGTGGGCGATTTCTTCCAGTTTGAGGTCGCACTGGAGCATTTCCTCAACGTTTTCGCCAATCATCAGTTTGTTCAGGTCCTGCAGGTTGGGCAGGCCTTCGAGAAACAGTACGCGCTCGATCAGCATGTCGGCGTGTTTCATTTCATCGATGGATTCTTCGTATTCCTTGGCGGCCAGCTTGGTGATGCCCCAATCCTTGTACATGCGGGAGTGGAGAAAATACTGGTTGATAGCGGTCAATTCGTTGGCCAGGACCTTGTTCAGGAACTGGATGACTTTCTTATCACCTTTCATAACCGGAATCCTTTATCTCTTGAGCATTGACCTACAAGGATAGTCGGTTTCCGGGTGATAAAAAATGTCTGTCGTTTAAGAGGCCGGGGCAATCCCGGTTGGTCAGGCAGGCTGGGCCAGCATATTGGCGAGTGCCAGGTAATCCGTGGAACGGGATTCCCTGAGAATCTCTTTGGCCGTGCAGGCGCAGCGACCGCACTGGCGACCCACACCCAGTTCTTTGCCAAGTTGGCGCATGGAACTGACGCCGTTTTCAGCGGCTTCGCGGATTTTTCTGTCTGTCACGCCGTAGCAAAGGCATACATACATGGCAATCTCTCACTAACAGCCTTAAAGTTAGTGATAATTATTGTCATTACGATATGAGATTGCAAGAGCTTTGCATTCAACTTTTTGTAACAAGATCGTTACCGGTGTTGTTCCCGTGTCAGATTTCGCATCCCACCCTCGGTCACCAGAACGTTGTCTTCAATCCGGATACCGCCACACCCTCGCAACTCGTTCAGCATATCCGTGTTCAGATATTGGCGGCGCTGGTCCTTCAACAACGGTTCCAGCAGAGACGGAATGAAATACAGACCAGGCTCGATGGTGACCACCATGCCGGGCTCCAGCGTGCGAGTCAGTCGCAGGAACGGCGCATCTTCCGGCGGCGGAGCCGGTTTACCGGCTACGTCGTGCACCTGAATACCCAGAAAATGGCCGATGCCATGGGGGAAGAACGCCCGGGTAATACCCTGCGCCACGATGGCTTCGTCATCCAGCCCCACGACCAAACCTGAGGCTGACAACAAAGCGGCGATGCCATGATGTGCCTTACGATGGATATCCAGGTAGTCCACCCCCGGCGCTACCATGTCGCACAAACGCAGCTGCAGCCGGTCAAGCCCGTGTACCAAGGCCGCGAAGCGGGATTCGCCCGGGCCTGCGATGGTCCGGGTGATGTCGGAGCAGTATCCCCGGTAGCGCACACCGGCATCGATCAGCAGGCTACGGGGGTGGCCGGGGGGCTGAATGTCGTAATACTGGTAATGCAGGGTGCCGGCATGCGCGTTAAGTCCGATGATGCTGTGATAGGGAGCATCGGCTTCGCGCTGACGGGAGGCTTGCTGATAGGCGAGACTGATCCCGAACTCGCTTTCGCCATTAACAAATGCATCCTGAGCAGCCCGGTGTCCTGCCAGCGCCACAGTGTTGGCCCGCGCCAGGCATTCGACTTCGTAGGCGGTTTTATGCACCCGGGTTTCATCCAGTGCCCTGAGCAATTTCTCCGGATTGATATCGCCGGGCAATCCTGCCAGCAGGGCGGGGTCACCAATCACGGCCAGACCGTTGTCACTCTCAAGCTCCGGAGCCTTTGGGCTCTGGCTGCTGTGCACCTCAACGGCTTGCAGCCAGGGTTCGTCCGGAAGCGGTTGATGGGCGTGCCAGAAATCCACCGGCTCATACAGCCACAGCACAGGTGTTTGCCCCGGCCGGATCAACAGCCAGCAATGTTCACGACCGGTCAGACCGGTCCAGTGCAGGAAGGGGCCATAGCCCTGAAAGTGCCAGGCCTGGTCGTCGCCATAGCGATAAGGTGCGGCGCCGGAAGCGATCAACAGCGCCTGGTAGCCATGAGCCTCCAGCGCACGCTCATAGCGGGCTTGCAGCTGGTCGATATGCTTAGGCTGCAACGCCAGCAGATGTTGTTGGTCAGCCATAATGTGATCCCAGTTTATCCCAGAGGTTTAACAGGTCTTCAGAGCGCGCGTCCCGCAACCTGATCAGACGAATATCCAGGGGTACATCCCACCGTTCACCGCCGGCCCTCACCAGGGCGCCAAACTGTTCGCTTTTCTCGGTCATCCGTTTCGGCAGCCAGCCCATGCCAAAGCCCTGCTTTACCAGCGCTTTGACACTGGCCGACTGGGTATTTTCGTTCAGCGGCCGCATATTGGCCCCGGCGTTCAGACCTGCCAGGTGGCCTTCGATAGCGGACTGCAGGAACCCCCGGTTGTGGTAGGCAATCAGTGGTACCGGCTGAGCCGGACTGCCGGGCAATTCAAACCTCGCTTGCCCTGCTTCGTTACCGATACTCACCGGCACCAGAGATTCCTGAGCCAGCACCAGCCAGTCGAATTTATCGCTGGCCAACCGGTTGCCCCAGGGCAAATGCCGGTGCCAGTAACACAGCACCAATTCGCATTCGCCACTCTCCAGTGCATCCAGAAACTGCTCACCTACCCAACTGGTGGCCTTCAGGTTCAGCTGCAATCGTTCCGCGATACCGGAGTCTTTTGCCCAGCCCTGATAGAAGTGAGAGAACAGGCCCTGCGTTGAACCAACGCTGATTCGAGCCGACGTTTCCGCATCCAGTGCTTTGATGCGATCACGGGTGTCTCGCACCTCCCGGGTAACCTTTTCACATAGACCCAGGAACAACTCCCCAGCCGGGGTCAGCGACAAGGGTAAGGTCTGACGGTTGATCAACGTGCTGCCCATGGCTTCTTCCAGCAATTTGATGCGCCGGCTGAACGTAGGCTGGCTCACGTGCTGCATTTCAGCAGCACGTGAGAAGTGGCGCGTACGAGCCAGCGCCATGAAATCTTCAAGCCAACGTATTTCCATGAGTGCCCCGGGGCGTTATGGCTGTTTGGTTACAGGGGTAGTGTCAGCATCATAGCCTATCCCCAGCCATCACTTACAACCGCCCTTCCTCCACCGCATGGCAGGCTACCTGATTGCCGCCGTCGGTGGTGATCAGGCCAGGCACTTCCTGCCGGCAACGCTCGTTGGCGTAGGGGCAGCGGCCATGGAACACGCAGCCCGACGGCAGGTTTACCGGCGTCGGCACCTCGCCCTTCAGGCGGATATGATTGGGGCGGTCGTCTTCCAGCTTGGGAATGGCAGACAACAGCGCCTGGGTATACGGGTGTCGGGGTGTCGCAAACAAGGTTTTGGTGTCGGCCAGCTCACACACCCGGCCCAGGTACATGACCGCTACGCGGGTGCCGAAATGTTCTACCACCGCCAGGTCATGGGTGATGAACAGGTAGGTCAGCCCCCGGCTATCCTGGGCGTCCATCAGCAGGTTCAGCACCTGAGCCTGAATGGACACATCAAGGGCTGAAATGGGCTCATCCGCCACGATGAATTCCGGGTCTACCGCCAGCGCCCGGGCAATGGCGATACGCTGGCGCTGGCCGCCGGAGAATTCGTGGCCAAAGCGGCTGCCCCAGTCGGGATCAATACCAACGGAATGCATCACCTCGTGGATCTTGTCCCGCACTTCGGTTGCAGACCACTCCGGATGATGGAAACGAATCGGCTCTTCCAGGGTTTGCTGGATGGTCATCCTCGGGTTCAGGGAGGCATAGGGGTTCTGGAAGATCATCTGCATCTTGCGCCGGTAGGGCAGCGAGGCTTTGCGCTCCAGGTTGTCGATGCGTCGGCCTTCGTAATGAATCTCACCAGCGCTCGGGGAAAGCAGCCCCATTACAGTGCGGGCTACCGTCGACTTTCCACAGCCGGATTCGCCCACCACACAGAGCGCCTCACCTTTGTACACGTCCAGATCGACGCCGTTTATTGCATGCACCGCCTCCTGCTTGCGCCGAAAACGACCCGCTTCGAAGGTAATCTGTTCCAGCAGACTACCGGACAGGTCGAAGCGCTTTTCAAGTCCGCGAATGCTCACTAGCGGCGAGGTCATGATTCGGCCTCCTGCATGCGTTTCTCCTGCTCAATCAGGTTAGCGACTTCAAAACATGCTACATCCACGTTACCCGAACGCACATACTCGGGCATCGCACGCTTGCACTGTTCGGTAGCGAAGTTGCAACGCGGGTGGAACGGGCAACCGGACGGCACGTTTTTCAGGGACGGCATGGAGCCGGGAATCTGGAACAGTCGCGCCCCAGGCTCGCCCATCTGGGGCAGCGCGTTGATCAGCCCCTGGGTGTAGGGGTGCTGGGCATCATTGATGATTTCTCGGGTCGGGCCCTGTTCGATAATCCGCCCGGAGTACATCACCAGCATGCGCTGGGTGACCTGGGAGACCACACCGAGATCATGGGTGATCAGCATCAGCGCCACGTTCTCCTGCTCGCACAGGTTCAACAGCAAATCCATGATCTCTGCCTGGATGGTCACATCCAGGGCGGTGGTGGGCTCATCGGCAATGATGATCTCCGGGTCCAGCAGCAGGGCGATGGCAATGATCACCCGCTGGCGCATGCCGCCGGACAGCTCATGGGGATACTGGTCCAGCCGCTTCTCCGGCGACGGAATCTGCACCTTCTGCAGGCGATCAAGGGCGATGGCCTTTGCCTCTTTCTTGCTGATATTCCGATGCGCCAGAATGGCCTCTACCATCTGGGTTCCGATGGTGAGCACCGGATTCAGCGTCATCATCGGGTCCTGGAAAATCATGGCGATGCGGTTGCCACGAATCTTTCGCAACTCCCGTTCGCTCATGGCCGCCAGGTCTTTCCCCTCAAACAGGATCTGACCCCCGGCAATGTAACCCGGCCGGGCGATCAGGTTGAGAATGGAAAAGGCCGCCACCGATTTACCAGCGCCAGATTCCCCCACCAGCCCCAGCCGTTCGCCTTTGTCCAGGCTGAAGCTGATGCCCCGCAAGGCGGTCAGATCGCCACCACGCACCGCGAAACGCACATCCAGATCTTTCACTTCCAACAGCGCCATGGTGTTACCCCTTGTACAGCCGTGGGTTCATCACATCCCGCAACCAGTCACCCAACAGGTTGATGACCAGCACGAGCACCACCAGCACCAGGCCGGGGATCAGCGTGATCCACCAGGAACCGCTCTGGATGTAGTCAAAACCGGACTTGATCAGCGAGCCCAGCGACGGCTGGGTTTCCGGCATACCAAGGCCCAGGAAGGACAAGGCCGCTTCGGAAATAATGGCGTTGGCGATCTGCACCGTACCGATCACGAAAATGGGCGACAGAGTGTTCGGCAGAATGTGCCGGAACATGATCCGGCGGGTGCCGAAGCCCATCACCTTGGCGGCATCGACGTACTCCTTTTTTTTCTCCGCCAGCACCGACGCACGCACAGTTCGGGCAATCTGGGGCCACTCGGAAACACCGATAATAAAAATCAGCATGTAGATGGCAATCTCGCCGAACATCAGGTTGCCGAAACTGGCCTTGAACACCGCACCCACAATGATCGCGACCATCAGGGTGGAGAACGACAGCTGCACATCCGCAATGCGCATCAGAATGGCGTCCACCTTGCCGCCGAGATACCCGGCCAGCAGGCCGAATAGAATGCCCAGCACTGACTGCAATACCACCGCCCCGAAGCCGATCATCAGGGAGACCCGGGTACCGTACAGAATGGTGGAGAGCAAATCCCGGCCCTGGGCATCGGTACCCAGCGGAAAGGCCGGATCGGCCCCGTCCAGCCAGACCGGCGGCAGTTCGGAATTCAGGATATCGATCTGCGCCAGATCGTAAGGATCAGCCGGCGCCAATAACGGCGCGAACACCGCTGCCAGCACCATCGCCAGCAGCACCAGAGAGCTGGCAATGGCCACCTTATCGCGCTTGAAGCTGTACCAGAAAAAGGACTCGCGGAAGCGGTCCCAGCGGGAAACCGTTGCCGTTGTCATGCTTTTTTACCTGTCAGTTTAACGGTGGGGTTCACCAGCCCGTAGATCAGGTCCACGAGGGTGTTGGTCACCACAAAGATCAGGCCCACCACCATCAGGTAAGCCACAATCAACGGAATATCGCTGCGGGTGATGGCCTCGAGGAACATCAGCCCCACACCCGGCCACTGAAAGACGGTTTCGGTAAGTATGGTGTAGGCCACCATAATGCCGATCTGCACGCCGCCCACGGTGATCACCGGCAACATGGTGTTCTTCAGTGCGTGCAGGAAGTTGATGCGGCCCGCGCTCAGGCCCTTGGCCCGCGCATAGCGAATGTAGTCGCTCTGCAGCACTTCCATCATCTCGGCTCGGATGAGGCGGATAAAAAGCGGCAGCATGATCGAAGCCAGAGACACCGACGGCAGGACCAGATGCATCAGTCCACCACTGGAGAAAAAGCCCGACTCCCAAGTGCCAAACAGATGAACCAGATCGTCACCGCGGCCATAGGAAGGCAAACCGC
>Ga0209075_1002157_pt1 | contig 17616 bp, 17 predicted proteins | sample Stecom2011_FD_187523 | JGI IMG/M metagenome (GOLD analysis project Ga0209075, IMG submission 187523) | Agricultural soil microbial communities from Utah to study Nitrogen management - Steer compost 2011 (SPAdes) (version 2) | ecosystem: Environmental > Terrestrial > Soil > Agricultural land...
CATACACCGGGAGAGCATGTCGATGTAGCGGGGCTCAAACAGCTGGAGGGGAATGCGCCCCTTGGGCAAAACAATTGAATTCAACGGAAACAGGGGAACATTCATAATGGTGTCATTCACTGCCGGGCAGACTCCGTCATCAGGCATTGGTTATCGGATGGACAGGAGCTTCTGCACCTCGTCTACCCGTTCACGTGCCTCACTCAAAAGTTGCAGGCTCCGGGAGGCATTGAGGTCCAGCTCCCCCAGGCGACGCCAGGCTGGCACCTGGTCAAAAGCGGGCAAGCCGGCATTCTGACTGGATCCAATCATGGAATGCAACTGCGCCACGATCACAACATCAACCAGTTGGGGCGCAGACTCCCGACACTCATAGCTCCAGTCTTCCGCATGGCGGGCGGACTCGATAAACGCTTTCGGAAACTGCCAGTTCTCCAGAACCGCACACCCTACATCGGCCCGCAACTCCGACATGGCATGCTGAAGGTTCTTTTCATCTGCAAACAGGTTCACATGGTGCTCGGCCTGCACCAGGACCGGAACGATACCAATATCGTGCAGCAAGCCCGCCAGCAGGGCCTCTTCCGGATCAATCCGGGTGGCGTGATCCGCCAGCACCCAACACAAGGCCGCCACCTCCCGGGAATGCCGCCAAAGCTGTTCCATTTCCTTCTGCAGCGAGGCCCGACGAGTCTTGAACACCTCGCGCATGGCAAATACTGTTACCAATTGCCGGGTGGTTCGCATACCCAAACGAACCACCGCCTCCCGCACGTTCCGGACATCACTGAACCCCCGGTACAACGGACTGTTGCAGGACCGCACCAGCTTTGCCGCCATGGCGGGGTCGGCTGAGACCGCCTTGGATACATCGAGCGCCGTCGAGTCTTCGCGGTCCACCACCCGACGCACTTTCCAGGCCACATCCGGCACACTGGGCAACTTGAGCTGATTGGAACGGAGCTCGGCGTAAAACTCCATCAACAGATGATGTTCTTCACTTTCATCGGCGCCGCCATCCCCGGAATCCATTTCCACCTGGGCGACCGGCGCCGATCTCAGCATCTGGTTCAGAACCTCTTGCTCAATGACCAGAAACTCGCTGGGTTTGACCGCAGTAACGTCGTACATCCTGGGCTGCAATCGGGCGATGGGGTTGAGTGCCTTTTCCGTTTCAGCCTCAATCACCGTTTTGCGACCGTCCACAGACTCGAGCTCTACCTTCCCGGATATCAGGAAAAAGTCCAAGCCGTCGCGAACGCCCCGCTCCATCACCCGTTGGCCGGGCCCATGGGTCCGGCGTTCAGCCCGGCTGGCCAACAACACCAATTGATCGTCCGTCAACCGCCCCAATGGCTGGAAATCCTTGAGACGACGCAGCTGCAGGCTTTCCTGGCCACCCATAGACAGACTCCCTCGCAATTCTGGTCAAAATATCCCGTTACTTGTTACGTATTGTAAACACGCGCTGGCAAAACAGCCATGCGACCAGCGTTTAATCTGGTATCCTTTGTGCTCAAGTACAACCAGATAATCAGGGAGACCGCAGCACACCATGCCCCAGTACCGTTCCCATACATCAACCGCTGGCCGAAACATGGCCGGTGCCCGGGCGCTCTGGCGCGCCACCGGCATGAAAAATGAAGACTTTGGCAAACCCATCATCGCCGTTGCCAACTCCTTCACCCAGTTTGTGCCGGGCCACGTTCACTTGAAAGACCTCGGACAACTGGTCTGCCGTGAGATCGAAGCGGCTGGCGGCGTTGCCAAAGAGTTCAACACCATTGCGGTGGATGATGGCATCGCCATGGGCCACGACGGCATGCTTTACTCCCTGCCGTCGCGGGAAATCATCGCCGACTCCGTGGAATACATGGTTAACGCCCACTGTGCCGACGCGCTGGTTTGCATTTCCAACTGCGATAAGATCACCCCTGGCATGCTGATGGCCGCCATGCGCCTGAACATCCCGACAATCTTCGTCTCCGGTGGCCCGATGGAGGCCGGCAAAACCAAGCTGTCCGAGCACAAACTGGACCTGGTGGATGCCATGGTGATCGCAGCGGACCCGACGGCCACCGATGAAATGGTCGAAGAATACGAGCGCAGCGCCTGCCCAACCTGCGGTTCCTGCTCAGGCATGTTCACCGCCAACTCCATGAACTGCCTAACCGAAGCCATTGGCCTGGCGCTGCCCGGCAACGGTTCCATGCTGGCCACCCACGCCGACCGCGAACAGCTGTTCCTGAAAGCCGGTCGTCAGATTGTGGAGAATGCCAAGCGCTATTACGAGCAGAACGACGCCAGCGTGCTGCCACGCAGCATTGCGTCGTTCTCCGCGTTCGAGAATGCGATGGTCATGGACATTGCCATGGGCGGCTCCACCAACACGATTCTGCACCTGCTGGCGGCGGCCCAGGAAGGCGGTGTTGAGTTTACGCTGGCCGAAATTGACCAGCTGTCGCGGAAAGTACCCCAGCTGTGCAAGGTGGCTCCCAACTCCCCGAAATACCATATGGAAGATGTACACCGGGCCGGCGGCATCATGGGCATCATGGGTGAACTGGAACGTGGCGGGCTGATCAACGTCGATTTGCCAACGGTACACAGTAAAACCATGAGAGATGCCCTGGAAGTTTGGGACATCATGCGTTCTCCCACCGCTGAGGTGGTTGAGTTCTACAAGGCCGGCCCGGCGGGCATTCCCACCCAGACTGCCTTCAGCCAGAGCACCCGCTGGCCCAGCCTGGACGGCGACCGTGAAAACGGCTGCATCCGGTCCGTTGAAAATGCCTACTCATCCGAGGGTGGCCTGGCGGTTCTGTTCGGCAACATTGCCCAGGACGGCTGCGTGGTAAAAACAGCGGGCGTGGATGAGAGCATCTACGTGTTCGAGGGTAAAGCCAGGGTCTTTGAAAGCCAGGATGCGGCAGTTGCCGGCATTCTGAGCGACGAAGTCAAACCCGGCGAGGTCGTCATTATTCGGTATGAAGGCCCCCGTGGCGGCCCAGGCATGCAGGAAATGCTGTACCCCACCAGTTACCTGAAATCCAAGGGCCTCGGCAAGGAATGCGCCCTGCTGACGGACGGCCGCTTCTCAGGTGGCACTTCCGGATTATCCATCGGGCACGCGTCACCAGAAGCCGCCGCCGGCGGTGCCATCGGTCTGATCGAGACTGGTGACACTATCCTGATCAATATCCCGGAGCGCAGCATCAATCTGCAGGTCAGCAACGAAGAACTGGACAAACGTCGCAAAGACCGTGACGCCAGAGGCTGGAAGCCCGAACTCGCCCGCGACCGCAAAGTCTCTGCAGCACTCAAGGCCTACGCGCTGCTGGCAACCAGTGCCGACAAAGGTGCTGTGCGGGACCTGTCGAAACTGGACTAAGCACCCACGCACTGACAAAAAAGCCCGCCTGACGGATGCCTGGCGGGCTTTTTTGTGGCTGGCGACGACGTCGTTGGCATAGGCCGGGCGACCCACAGACCCTAACACAGATCAGTCATCCTTTGCCGAACCTGTCGCGCGTTCCGGCATATTCCCGGTAGTTTCGTCGCCAAACTCCCGGATAAAGATACCCCAGAACGCCATGAACAGAGCCGCCACCAGCGGGCCCATCACAAACCCGTTAATGCCGAACATGACAAGCCCCCCGAGGGTCGACAGCAAAACCAGGTAGTCCGGCATCTTGGTATCCCGCCCCACCAGGATGGGCCGTAACAGGTTATCGGCCAGGCCAATTACCACCATACCGTAGACCGTCAGAATGACTGCTGGCACCACGTCACCGATGGCAGCCAGGTAGACCGCCGCCGGAATCCACACAATGGCAGCACCAACGGCCGGCAGCAGGGAGAAAATGGCCATCACCACCCCCCACAGGAGCGCACCGGAGATCCCCAGAATCCAGAAAATCACGCCACCCAGCGCCCCCTGAATGATGGCAATCAGCAAATTGCCCTTGACCGTTGCGCGGGTAACTTCGGCAAACTTGGCAAACAGCAGGCGCTCTCGTTCATCACCCAGGGGCAACGCCTTGATCAGCAGCTCGACCAGTTTCTGGCCATCCCGAATCAGGAAAAACGCCAGATACACCATGAGCGCCAGGCCGAGGAAAAACTGGAAAGTGTTCTGGCCGATGCCCAGCGCCTGCTTGGCAAGGAACTGGCTGCCCCCAACAAACACACTGACCACGCGATCCCGCAATTCACCGAAACTGATATCGAACTGCCCCAGAAAGGCCTGAATGGCCGGGAACGACCGGTTGACCTGGTCAATGTATTCACCAGGACGGATCTCACCGCTCTGGATCTTCTGGTACAGCCCCATGCCTTCGGTGATCAGGGCCGCTCCCAGCCCAAGCACCGGAATCACCACGATGATGATGCAAACCAGCAGGGTGATCATGGCATTGATGTTAGGCCTGTCGCCCATACGGCGGGTCAGCCACTGATTGACCGGGTAAAAAATCAGGGCAATGGCGATGGCCCAGAATATTGGCCCGAAAAATGGCTTCATCAACAACGCGAAGGCGATCGAAACGCCCACCAGCATCGCCAGAAAAGTCCGTGTCTCAAGTTTTGCGTACATAATCCCCATACCCTGAAGCGAACGGTGCCCATAACAGATGGAACGTTTCACGAAAAAACAGACTAACACGATAGCGTGGCCACAATAGCCACCTTCACGATATAGTATCAGGTTATCGATCAGCCAATTAACAGGTCATGTTGTTGGATTCAGACGCTTTTACCGTTGAAACAGCCCTTGAGGCCGCAACAGAACTCCAGAAGGTTCTGGCTTCGCGTATGCACCGCCGCAAGGTGATGGGGCAGGAAGTTCTGGTGCCTGGTCAACTCGGTGAAGCCCTGCACCTTCCTCGCATCATCAACCGCTTGCAGAGCAAACAGCAGAGGCAACGGGATAGAGGGCTGGAAGACTTCCAGGAACTGTGGCCAACCCTGTCCGAGCATACCCGGCACCGGGTTATGGACAAACTCGGATGGTACGACCCGAAAGACCTGGACTGGGAGGACAAACGCTCAAACCGTCGCCCCGTGGTCGATCCTGACGCCTGATACGTATAACTGCTGAACCCGAACCAACGCAGGATCACTGTGGCGACTTTGAACTGACACATTTTGTCCTTATGTTCTATGGATCAGGAGGATTATTATGACAAATACGACCCATTACACCGCCATCCTGGCTGAAGGCAGTGCCGTGCCGACACTGTTGTGCGGCCATTGCCGTTCCATTCTTTCCAGAGCCAGGATTTTCAGGAACCAGGGCGACGGCCATCAGGACATCCATTGCCATACCATCGGCCTGTGCTCGGCCGACGACTGTGGCGCCGTCAACTGCTGCGACGATGCTTTGGCCCAGATTGACAACCCCGAACGCCTGTTTGATATCGCGTCCTGATTCAAACCGGCAACGCACTGTTACGCAACTCAAACACACAAAATCTCCATCTGATTTATCCTGATTTCCGACGATTGCCGTAAAGACAATCACGCAACCAATCAGTCAGGACAGTCGATGGCATGCGTATTCTGAGAACCGACGAAGCCCGCTTCGCAGGCCTTCCGGATTATCCCTTCCAAGCAAACTACCTGGACGTTGAGCCCGGCCTGCGCATGCACTTCGTCGATCATGGTCCGGCCGACGGCGCACCGGTCGTCATGCTTCATGGGGAACCATCCTGGTCGTACCTCTATCGCCACATGATCCCAATGGTGGCAGAAGCAGGGTATCGAGTGCTGGCGCCAGACCTGATCGGCTTCGGAAAATCCGACAAACCCGCCAATGTGACCGATTACAGCTACAGTCGCCATATGAGCTGGCTGACCCGCTGGCTGGAAGACCTGAACCTCACCAACATCACCCTGGTGTGTCAGAATTGGGGATCACTGCTTGGCCTGAGACTGGCCGCCGAACATCACAGGCGTTTCAGCCGGATCATTGTCGGTAACGGCATGCTGCCTACCGGAGACTCGCCGGTGCCTGCAGTGTTCCGTGCTTGGAAAGCGTTTGCCAGCCACAGCCCCTGGTTTCCCGTGGCCCGCATCATACAGCTGGGTACCGAAAGGGCTCTGAGCCCGGGTGAGATGGCGGCATACGAGGCACCCTTTCCGAGCGCGGCATTCAAAGCGGGCGCCCGCGCCTTTCCGGGCCTGGTTCCGGTTTCCCCGGATGATCCAGCCAGCGCCGCCAACCGTGAGGCCTGGCGGATCCTGGAGAAATGGCGCAAGCCCTTCATCACCTGCTTCAGCAATGGCGATCCGATCACCCGGGGAGGTGATCGTCACATGCAAAGACGCATTCCCGGGGCACTAGGACAGCCCCACATTACCCTGCGCGGTGGCCATTTCCTGCAGGAGGACTCCCCCAGGGAGTTTGCCCGGGTCATACTGGACGCCCTGAAAGCTGAAATGGCGGCCTGAAGCCGCCAACCACCTCAACCGAATACAGTCACCGTCTGGCGGCTCAACGCCACCAGTGCGCCGCTCTCGGTCCAGATACCGGCATGGGTATGGCCGTAACCGGCGCCTGCCTGATCAATCGTGGCCCTGTAGAGCAGCCACTCTCCTGGCTTCATGGTCGGCCGTGGATGCACAATCTCCAGCGCCCAGCTCAAGGAACTGGCCGGTGCAGGACCTTTCAAGTGCGGCAATAACGCAGGCGGCCAGGCATCCACTAACGCCACAATGTGCGCGTCGGTCAGGGCAGAGGGCGTTTCCCGGAACTGCATCCAGCCCCCCATATCACGACCACCCTTGCCGGAAAACGGCATGTTGCCAAACGCCCAACGCATGTCGATATGCTGGGTAAATTCCGGGGTAACTCCGGGAATGTATGGCAACTCCTGGCATTGGTCTACCGGAATAGCCGCCGGGGCAGGCGATGGCGCCACCTGAACTGATGACTCCCGATCACCACCAAAACTCGCCAGGCACGCCAGCCTGGTCTCACCGTTTTGCAGAATTCGCCCCTGTACCTGAGAGACCGCCTTGCCCTCACGCAACAGCTCTGCCTCAAACACCGCAGGCACATCCGGTTCCACCGGCCCGACAAACGACACCTGCATCGCCCGCATCGCCCTGCCAGGAGCAACTTTCGACGCCATCACATCGAATGCCAGTGCCGCTACCAGCCCACCGAAGGTAGCCCGTCCCTGCCCCCAACTGGCCGGGATCACAACGTCCCGGCCCTCGCGCACCGAATTCAGAAGCTCATCGAACGTCATACTCTTCTATTCCTGTTAATTAGCCTGCAAACAACCAAGACTGCCGCAGTTTACCGAAGCTGGCAAGCTGCTTCCCCGGCAACTACCTACCCTATTACCGGCAATAGTCATGTTAAAGACTGCCCAAACCGACTATAATGTTTCAAAATCATGCATTGCCTTTGTAATGCGATACCCTCCGAATACCGAGTACATTCATGTCAGAATTGTCTTTTGCCGAACTGGGGCTCGATCCAGCCGTACTGGAAGCCGTCTCCGCAGTTGGCTATGAAACTCCGTCGCCCATCCAGGCGCAATCCATCCCTGCCCTGCTGGCCGGCAAACACCTGCTGGGTGTTGCCCAGACCGGTACCGGCAAGACCGCAGCCTTTGCCCTGCCGCTGCTGAGCCGCATCGACGCCAACATTGCCGAACCCCAGATCCTGGTCCTGGCCCCCACACGGGAACTGGCCATCCAGGTGGCAGAAGCCTTTACCACCTACGCCAGCAAGTTCCGCAACTTCCATGTGCTGCCCATTTACGGCGGCCAGGACTTCTCTCCGCAGATTCGCGGGCTGAAGCGTGGCGCCCAGGTTATCGTAGGCACCCCGGGCCGGATGCTCGACCACCTGCGCAAAGGCACCCTGAAGCTGGACAACCTGCGCGCCCTGGTGCTCGATGAAGCCGACGAGATGCTTCGCATGGGCTTTATCGATGACGTCGAAGCGATTCTCGCGAAAACCCCGGACAACTGTCAGCGTGCCCTGTTCTCGGCCACCATGCCGCCGCAGATCAAGAAAGTCGCACAGACTTACCTGAAGAACGCCGCGGAAGTTAAGATCGAGAGCGAGACCCGCACCGTTGAGCGTATCGCCCAGTTCGTTCTGCCGGTCTACGCCGAGCGTAAGCTGGATGCCCTGACCCGCATCCTGGAAGTGGAGCCGTTCGACGCCTCTATTATCTTCGTGCGCACCAAGGCCGAGACCACCCTGCTGGCGGAAAAATTGTCAGCCCGAGGCCATGCGGTTGCGCCCCTGAGCGGTGACCTCAACCAGCGCCAGCGTGAACAGACCGTAGAAGACCTCAAGCGCGGCAAGAAAGACATCATCATCGCCACCGATGTTGCTGCCCGTGGCCTGGATGTGCCCCGGATTACCCACGTGATCAACTACGACGTACCCTACGACACCGAGGCGTACATCCACCGGGTTGGTCGTACAGGCCGTGCGGGCCGTACCGGTAAGGCAATTCTGCTGGTCACACCGCGCGAGCGCAGTTGGCTGCGCACCCTGGAGCGGGCCACCAACTCTCCGATGGAGCCGTACCAGCTGCCGTCACCGGCTGCGCTGCAGAAAATGCGAGTAGAGCAGTTTGAAGAGCAACTGCTGGGCTTCACCAACGATCCCCGATCTGCCAAGGCCATTGCCCTGCTGGACGACATTGCCGAGCGCAATGATATGGACATGGCGGCCGTTGCTGGCGCCCTTGCCTGCTTGCTTGAAGCCTCCCAGCCGGATTCACTGCCGCTGGAGCAGCCCGAAGCCCTGCCGGAAGTGTCCGCAGCGCCCCGTCGCGACCGCAAAGGCCCGCCTCCCGGCAAAGGTGGCTTCCGTAAAGGCGCTCCTGGCAAGAAATTCAGCAAAGATGGCAAGCCCGGCTTCCGCAAGGGACCACCCAAGGGCAAGCCTGCTGGCAAAGGCGGCAAGCGCTCTGCCAATGGCCCCAAGCGCGCCCCGCGCTGAAGGCCAGAACCGCTAGCCGGTCAGACTGACCGGCTACGCTGGTAGACAACAAAGCTGTAGTCGTATGGATTATGATCTGACGCGGAGAAATCTTCGCGTCCGATCTCTTCCCAGTCATCCCAGTTCACTTCCGGAAAGTAAGCGTCGCCGTCTACCTCGGCGTGTACCTGTGTGATGTACATCCGGTCGACCATGGGCAGCGCCTCGGCGTAGATCTGGCCACCGCCGATGATCATTACCTCATCACCGCCCTCCAGTTCCGCCTGGGCTTCTGCTCTGATTAACGCCTCATTCAATGATGCCGCCGCGACAGTGCCGGCCGGCGCTTCCCATGCCGGGTTTCGGGAAATCACCACGTTCATCCGTCCCGGCAACGGCCTGCCGATGGAATCCCAGGTTTTCCGCCCCATGATGATGGGCTTACCCATAGTGGCTTGCTTGAAGTAACGCAGATCGCCAGGCAGATACCAGGGGAGCTTGTTGTCCCGCCCAATGACGCGGTTCCGGGACATCGCAACAATCAGTGCCTTTCTCATATTTGGTCCTCATAACCTGGAGTTCTGGTTCTTTGGCTTGAGCCTTGGAGGCGGCAAGAGGACGGGGATACCTCTCCAAAAAACGCCTCAAGGCATCCCTGCGCGGCTTGGGCTCCGCCATCCCTGGCTCCGCACATTTTTGGAGAGGTATCCCCGCCCCCTTGCGGCTTAACCATTCAGGCAGGCCGGCCTATTTAAAACCTTACTGCGCATCCGGGATCTTCGATCACCATTGTTCGAAAGCAGGGCAGCGGGTGGGGCTTTCCGAAAATGTGCGGAGCCAGGGATGGCGGAGCCAAGCGTACACGGACGTATTCACAGCGTTTTTCGGAAAGCCCCACCCGCTGTCCTGCCTCCCCAGCCAACCGGACCGCGATCCCAGGCTCGGGATCAGATCGCTATCGGAGCCTTAATCACCGGGTAAGGGTCATAGCCTTCGAATTCGAAATCTTCCAGGTCGTAGTCGAAGATGGATTCCGGCTTGCGCTTGATGACCAGCCTGGGCAAGGCACGGGGCTCGCGCTTTAGCTGCTCGAACACGATATCGTCGGTCAGGTGATTACTGTACAAGTGACAGTCCCCAAACGTGTGCACAAACTCGCCAACATCCAGATCACACTGCTGAGCGATCATGTGAGTCAACAACGCATACGACGCAATGTTGAAAGGCACCCCGAGAAACAGATCCGCGCTGCGCTGGTACAGCTGGCAAGACAGCTTGCCGTCCGCCACATAGAACTGGAACAGACAGTGGCAGGGCGCCAGCGCCATGCGCCCTTCCCGCACATTCTCCTGCGGACTGACCGACTCGTCCGGCAGTTCCGCCGGGTTCCAGGCGGAGACAATCAGTCGCCGGGAGTTGGGCTTGGTTCGGATTTGCTCGATAACCTCGCTGATCTGATCGATCACCCGACCGTCGTGGCACTGCCAGCTGCGCCACTGCTTGCCGTAAATCGGCCCCAGGTCGCCGTTGTCCAGCGCCCACTCGTTCCAGATACTGACCTTTCGTTCCGCCAGCCAGTTGTTGTCAGTGGAACCTTTCAGGAACCACAACAATTCGTAAATGATGCTGCGCAGGTGGACTTTCTTGGTGGTCACCAGGGGGAAGCCATCCTGCAGATTGAAGCGCATTTGCCGGCCAAACACGGAGCGGGTGCCAACGCCGGTGCGGTCGCCCTTGTCGAATCCGTTGTCGACAACGTCTTGCATCAGGTCGAGGTAAGCTTTCATGCAGCGTTTCTCCGGTAAGCAATATTGATCAGGGCAGCGCCGGCAATCACCATGGGCAGCGACAGCACCTGCCCCATGGTCAGCCAGTCGAAGGCCAGGTAACCCAGTTGAGGGTCAGGCTGGCGGAAGAATTCGGTAAAGAATCGGAAGCTGCCATAGCATGCCAGAAACAGGCCAGAGACGGCCATTTTCGGGCGGGGCCGGGAGGAGAACCACCACAGAATGGCGAACAGTACCACGCCTTCCAGGGCAAACTGATAGATCTGGGAGGGGTGCCTGGCCAGGCTGTCGGGGGCGGTGCGGAACACCATACCCCAGGACACGTCCGTAGGTTTGCCCCAGAGCTCCCCATTGATGAAGTTGCCGATGCGGCCCGCGCCCAGGCCCACCGGCACCAGCGGCGCCACAAAATCGGCGATGCTCCAGAACCCGGCCGACGTTTTACGCCCGAACCACCACATCGCCAGCATGACGCCCAGCAGGCCGCCATGGAACGACATCCCCCCTTCCCACACCCGCAACAACCATAGCGGGTCGGCCAGGAAGGCATCGAAGTTATAAAACACCACATACCCGAAACGGCCACCGAGAATGACACCCAGGGCCATATAAAACAGCAGGTCACCTACTTGCTCTTCATTCAGGGGCGACCAGGGTTTGCGGCTACGCAGGCGGCCAAGCCACCAGCCGGCGGCGAAGCCAACCAGGTAGGTCAGGCCGTACCAGTGGATTTTCAGGGGGCCGATGGCGATGGCCACCGGGTCAATCTGCGGGTGTTGCAACATGAATACGCTCTCAACTCAGCAGGAATCGGAGGCCGACGAGGATCAGCACAACGGCAAATATCTTCTTCAACAGGCGGCCATCCAGCTTGTGCGCCAGCTTTGCGCCGAAACGGGCAAAAAAGACACTGGTGGCCACAATACCGACCAACGCCGGCAAATAGATAAACCCAATACTGAAATCGGGCAGCTGCGGGTTCTGCCAGCCGGTCCAGATGTTGCCAGCTGCGCCGGCCAGGGCAATCGGCAAGCCGCAGGCCGCGGACGTGGCGACAGCCTGTTGCATGCGTACGTTACACCAGGTGAGGTAAGGCACGGAGAGTGTGCCACCACCAATTCCGAAGATGGCAGATGCCCAGCCCACAAACCCACCGGCCACCCCGAGCCCGGTGTTTCCAGGCACATCCCGACCAGGCTTGGGGTTTGCTTCCAGCAGCATTTTCAGCGCGACCAGAATCGCAAAGGCGCCAATAATGGTTTTCAGCATCGGTCCACTCAGCAGCGACGCCGTCCACGCGCCGGCCAATGCCCCGACGATGATTCCGACCGTCATGGGCCGCACCAGTTCCCACCGGACAGCCCCATGGATATGGTGGGTGCGTATGGAACTGATAGACGTAAAGACAATAGTGGCCAGAGAAGTACCAATAGCGAGGTGAGCGGCGATCTCGGAACTGAACCCCTGGAAGCCAAAAGTGAAAATCAGCACCGGAACGATAACCAGGCCACCACCGATTCCGAACAGGCCAGCCATGGTGCCTGCCAGTGCACCTAGTGTCAGGTACAGAATGAATATACCGATCAGGGTCATGTTTGTTTGCTTAATCCCGGGAATAAATCAGGCTGGTATGATACGCATTGTTGCCAACCGCTGCAGCCTCCCAATTCAATTAAAGGATTGCCATCGACCATGTGCCTCATTGCTTTCGCCATCGGACAAAGCCGGGAATTTCCCCTGGTGGTGGCAGCCAACCGGGACGAGTTCTTCCGGCGCCCCACCGCCGCCATGGACTGGTGGCAGGACAACAACGGCCAGCAAATTCTGGCCGGACAGGACCTGAAATCCGGCGGCACCTGGTTGGCGGTCAATACCGACGGCACGGTAACAGCCGTGACCAACGTGCGGGAGGGAAGCCCCGAGGCTGGCCGCCAAAGCCGTGGCGAACTGCCCTTACACGCACTGAGACTCTCAACCAGTGAACTGCAATCCTCACTGGATGCAGAGCCGGGCCGCTACGCAGGGTTCAACCTGGTGAAGCTGACCGGGCTTGGAGGCTGGTATTACAGCAATCGGGACGCCCACCCTGGCCGGCAGGTATTCCGGGGCGTTTATGGCCTGAGCAACCACCTGCTGCAGACCCCCTGGCCAAAACTGCTGAGGCTACGCAAGGCCGTTGGCCACTGCGTGGAACAAGCGCGCAAAGACCCGGCGCCGCTGCACAAACAGCTACTGTCACTCCTACAGGACACCACGCCAGCGCCAGACCAGAGCCTTCCGGATACCGGCGTTGGCATGGAAACCGAGCGATTTCTGTCTTCACCATTCATCGTCGGCGACCACTACGGAACCCGAGCAACCACGGTTGTTACCGTGTCCCGACAGGGCCAGGTGTCAGTCACCGAGCAATCCTGGGGACCGAATGCCACAACTCTGGAAAAACGCCAATTCGCCTGGCAGCGATAGCTCAGGGACTCTGATATAATCCGCGCAATTTCCGAAACACCTGACCGGAGGTCGCCCATGGCCGGTGAGAATAACAGCAGCACATCCATTGCCGACTTTGAAAAATCCCTGGACGAACTTGAGCGATTGGTTCGCGATCTTGAGCAGGGAGAGCTTTCGCTGGAGCAGTCACTGGCAGCCTTCGAGCGGGGCGTAAAGCTCACCCGAGAATGCCAGACCGCCCTGAAAACCGCCGAACAGCGTGTTGAACAGCTGGTTCAGAACAGCGATGGCTCCCTGGAGACCCGTCCCTTTTCAGCGGATGATGCCAACTGATGAGTGAGCGCCTGTCCCTGGCTCTGGAATTTCTGGAGCAATCCCGCCGGCAAATCGACCGGGCACTGGAACGCTCCATTCGCGATGGCGCCGCCTCACCCAGGCTGGATGAGGCCATGCGCTACAGCGTTCTGGGCGGTGGCAAGCGCATTCGCCCGGCATTGTGCCTGGCCGCAGCCCGCGCCATCGGCGCCGATCCATTAGCGGCGCTGGCCCCCGCCTGTGCGCTGGAACTGGTGCACGCCTATTCCCTGGTGCACGACGACCTGCCCGCCATGGATGACGACGACCTCCGGCGCGGACGACCAACCGTTCACATCGCGTTTGACGAAGCCAGCGCCATACTGGCCGGCGATGCGCTGCAAACCCTGGCCTTTGCACTTCTGGCGGAGGCCCCAGAGCTGTCAGACCAACAACGCATCGCAATGATTCGGGAACTGGCGACCGCCAGCGGACATCAAGGCATGGTTGGTGGCCAGGCCATTGATCTGGAATCGGTTGGCCGCCAACTGACCATAGAACAGCTTGAGTCCATGCATCGCCATAAAACCGGCGCCCTGATCGAAGCCAGTGTTCGCCTTGGCGCGCTGACATCCGGTTCGGTCACAGATCAACAACTGGCCGCCCTGTCTGATTTTGCCAGCGCCCTGGGCCTGGCGTTCCAGGTGCAGGATGACCTGCTGGATATTGAAGGCGATACCGAAGTCATCGGAAAGCGACAAGGCTCGGACGCCGCCAGGGAGAAACCCACCTATCCGGCCCTGCTGGGTGTTTCCGGTGCCAGGGAACACCTGGAGAAGCTGCTGGATCAGGCCCAGAGTGCCCTGGACAGTTTCGGCGACGAAGCCGAGGTGCTAAGGGCCATGGCCGATTATGTGGTGGCCAGAAGCCACTGAACCGCGCTGACAAACAAGAATCGGCCGGTATGACGACACCGTTTTGTAACATCTGGCCCGGGAAGTGTGAAACACACCTCCCTGTTCCCTTATAATGCCAGTCATAGAACCCATATTCCGATAAAGACCCGAGCTGATGCAGGACACATACATTTTCAGGGAAATCCCGTCGCAGCGGCCCAACACGCCCATTCTTGACCGGATTGACGTGCCCGCCCAGCTGCGCACCCTGCCCGAGGAAGATCTTCCACAACTGGCCAGAGAGCTCCGGGCTTTCCTGCTCTGGTCTGTCGGCCAGACCGGCGGGCACTTTGGTGCCGGCCTGGGCGTTCTGGAACTGACCGTCGCCCTGCACTATGTCTTCAATACGCCTGAAGATCGACTGGTCTGGGATGTTGGCCACCAGGCCTACCCCCACAAGATCCTGACGGGTCGCCGGGAACAGATGGGCAGCATCCGCCGCAAGGATGGCCTGGCCGGGTTCCCGAAACGCGCGGAAAGTGAATACGACACCTTTGGCGTTGGCCACTCCAGCACATCCATCAGCGCCGCACTGGGCATGGCCATTGCAGCCCGCATGCAGAATACCGGGCGCAAGAGCATTGCCGTAATCGGCGACGGCGCAATGACCGCCGGGATGGCCTTCGAGGCCCTGAACCACGCCGGCCATCTGCATGCCGACATGCTCGTAATCCTGAACGATAATGACATGTCGATCTCCCGCAACGTGGGCGGGTTATCCAACTATTTTGCCAAGCTGCTGGCCAGCCGAACCTACAACCAGGTTCGGGACAGCAGCAAGAAAGTGCTGAAAAGCACCCCGCACCTGATGGCGCTGGCGAAGAAAACCGAAGAACACTTCAAGGGCATGATTGCCCCGGGCACGCTGTTCGAGGAGCTGGGCTTCAACTACATCGGCCCCATTGATGGCCACGATCTGCCATTGCTGGTTGAAACCCTGGAGAACATCCGGGAGCTGGACGGCCCGCAGTTCCTGCATGTGGTGACCACCAAAGGCAAGGGCTTTGCCCCCGCAGAGGCGGACCCCATTGGCTATCACGCCATCAACAAGATTGAACCCGTGCCACCGAGCAAACCGGAGCCGGTCAAACCGAAGCAGGCCAAACCAAAATACGCCAACGTCTTCGGACAGTGGCTGTGCGATGCCGCCGAGCAGGATGAGCGCGTGGTCGGCATTACACCCGCCATGTGTGAAGGCTCAGACCTGCTGGCGTTTTCCGAACGCTACCCGGACCGCTACTTTGACGTCGCCATCGCCGAACAACACGCGGTCACCCTGGCCGCCGGACTGGCCTGTGACGGTGCCAAACCCGTCGTGGCCATCTATTCCACATTTCTGCAACGGGGCTATGACCAACTGATTCACGACGTTGCCATCCAGGATCTGGACGTGCTGTTTGCCATCGACCGGGCGGGGCTGGTGGGCGAAGACGGCCCGACCCATGCCGGCGCGTTCGACATCAGCTATCTCCGCTGCATCCCGAAAATGGTGGTGATGACCCCCTCAGATGAAAACGAAACCCGCCAGCTCCTGCACACCGGTCTTCAGTACCATGGCCCAGCTGCCGTGCGCTACCCCCGGGGCACCGGCCCCGGTGCCGAAATCCAGCAGGCGCTGTCGGCTCTGCCCCTCGGCAAGGGTCGCGTTGTCCGCGAGGGCGCTCGGGTGGCCATACTTAACTTTGGCACCCTGTTGGGCTCAGCCCTGGAAGCGGCCGACAGCCTGAATGCGACAGTGGCGGATATGCGTTTCGTTAAACCACTGGATGAGAGCCTGGTACTGGAACTGGCCGAACAACATGACCTGCTGGTAACGCTGGAAGAAAACGTGGTGGCCGGCGGTGCCGGTAGCGCAGTGACCGAATGCCTGAATAAACGGGAAGTGATGCTGCCGGTACTGCAGCTGGGCTTGCCTGACCGCTTCGTCGACCATGGCAAGCACGGGGAATTGCTCAAGGAATGCGGGCTGGACCCGGAAGGTATCCGTAGCGCCATCGCCAGTCGGATTGACCGCCTCGGTAACGCCGCCCTGACCGCCATCAAGTGATCACTGCTGGCTGATAGCGCAGCCGTGCTATCAGCCGACTCTGCCAACCGGCTCAATCAGGCCGGGTCGTCATCCTGATGAGTCTCGAGCCAGTGGCCGAGCTTGCTTTGCTTGGTATTGAGATAGTGTTCGTTGTGCGGGTTGCGACCCACGTGCAGGGGAACCCGCTCCGAAATCTGAATTCCGTAAGACTCCAACGCCTTGACCTTCCTGGGGTTGTTGGTCATCAGCTTCAAGCTTCGGATCCCCAGGTGCTCGAGCATGTCCTTGCACATGCTGTAGTCCCGCAAATCCGCACCGAAACCCAGCCGCTCGTTGGCCTCTACGGTATCTGCGCCCTGGTCCTGCAACCGGTAGGCGCGAATCTTGTTCAGCAACCCGATGCCACGGCCTTCCTGGCGCAGATACATCAGAATGCCACGGCCTTCGCGGGCAATGCTGCGCAATGCTTCTTCCAGCTGATACCCGCAATCACAACGCATACTGTACAGGGCGTCGCCAGTCAGGCACTCGGAATGGGTACGTGCCAGCAGCGGCTCATCGCTATCAATATCGCCCAGCGTTAGTGCCACATGCTCCTTTCCGGTGTCCGGCTCCTCAAAGCCGTGCATGTCGAACACACCGAAGGGGGTGGGCAAACGGCAGGTCTCAATGTAACGAACAGCCACTGTATTTCCTCGTGGTTCTGACAAATTGGGCGGGCATTCTATCATGCGGCTGCTTGCCTGGCGTAGTGTTGGCACGTTTACTCTCCGAATACAGTGTGGTCGGAAAGAGTACGGCCAAGGCCAGAGAGCAGATCATTGTTCCGGCGCGCGCCAGTGTCCCGAGCGACCACCCTTCTTTTCCAGCAGCCGCACACCATCCACCACCATCGCCTTATCAACGGCTTTGCACATGTCGTACAGGGTCAACGCGGCAACACTGGCAGCCGTGAGCGCCTCCATCTCGACACCGGTCTGCCCCGACAGCTTGCAACGGGTAAGGATATGCACCGAGGCGCCATCCGCCCCCGGAGACAACTCCACTTTCACCGATGTCAGATTCAGGGCATGGCACAGGGGAATCAGGTCATGGGTCTTCTTGGCCGCCATGATGCCGGCGATACGGGCGGTAGCCAGCACGTCGCCC
>Ga0209075_1002158_pt1 | contig 17613 bp, 14 predicted proteins | sample Stecom2011_FD_187523 | JGI IMG/M metagenome (GOLD analysis project Ga0209075, IMG submission 187523) | Agricultural soil microbial communities from Utah to study Nitrogen management - Steer compost 2011 (SPAdes) (version 2) | ecosystem: Environmental > Terrestrial > Soil > Agricultural land...
GTATGAGCTAGATGAGAATCTGAAGCCACTGCGCAGCTACTACCTTGGTGATGCTAACGAAGCTGCTAAAGCAGCAGCAGCGGTGGCCAACCAAGGTAAAGCGTAAATAGTCGCACTGGTTTGCTAGATAAAAACAATGGGGCCTTTATTGGCTCCGTTGTTTATCTGGAACCCTTCTCTGGCTGTGGTGGTCATAGAAGCAACTGTTCAGGTCAATTGGGCCCTCGCCACACTCCATGCCTGACGGTACTCTCTGCCAATGACGCCGACGACGGCGTAGATATTTACCAAAATAACAACTGGAAGCTGACCATGAAAAAATCTGCTATTGCCCTACTCTCTCTGGCCCTGCCTTTGCTGCTAACGTCTCCCGCCAACGCCAATGCCGAGTTAATGAAGCGCAAAATTTGTGTGTTCGACATTATCGGTAACGTTGGCCCAGTAATGGGTGCCATGCGTGACTGGAGCACCGCGGCAATGGCCTGGGGCTTGGATGCTGAGCTGGTTCCTTTTACTAACGAAGCCATCGCTGCAGAAGACCTCAAAGCTGGCAAGTGTGACGCTGCTTTGATCACCGGTATTCGTGGTCGCGATTTCAACAAATATGCCGGCACTCTGGATTCCATCGGCGGCATTCCGACCATCGATCACATGCGTATCCTGCTGCAAGTACTGGCTCACCCTTCTTCTGCGGGCAATGTCGGCAATGACTCCTTCTCCCTGATGGGCGTTGCTCCAGCTGGTGCGGCTTACATTTTTGTTAATGATCGCCAGATCAACACCCTGTCAAAAGCAGCCGGCAAAAAAGTTGCTGTTCTTGAATACGACAAAACCCAATCTATCTTGGTGTCACAAATTGGTGCGACGCCAGTAGCGTCAGATGTCACCAACTTCTCCACTAAGTTTAATAACGGCATCGTTGATGTCATCGCAGCACCACTAGTGGCTTACACGCCGCTGGAACTGTACAAAGGCCTGTCTCCAGACGGCGGCATCATCAACTACCCGCTGGCGCAGATCACCATGCAGCTGATTGGTCGCAGCGATCGCTTCCCAGCAGAGCTGATGCAAGCCTCACGCGAGTACTTCTATAGCAACCTAGACAAAATCCTCGAAGGTCTAGATAAAGAAATGCAGACCGTTGATCCAAAGTGGTGGGTAGAGATCCCCGATGCGGACAAAACTGGCTACGAAGTCATGATGCAAGAAGCACGTATGCAAATGCGCGACTTGGGTTACTACAGCGCTGACATGCTCACGCTGCAACGCAAGATTCGCTGTAAGATTGAAAGCGACCGTGCTGAGTGTGTTAATCCAGTAGAGTAAAACAACAGCACGTTACCCTGCTACTGAAAATAAAATGCCGGCCTTCTAACGAAGCCGGCATTTTTTATTGTTGGAGCTTGTTCAATTGCTGCAGTTTATTGATTAGCCATGCACTGTTCGATACCGCGCGCTTATAAACCCATCTGCTTGGAAATCACTTCATTCATGATTTCGTAGGTGCCACCACCAATCGCTAAAATACGGTTATCACGGTACAAGCGCTCAACCACGGTACCGCGCATGAAACCACTACCACCAAAAATCTGTACCGCATCATAGGTCACTCGATCTGACACGGTGGTGGCAAAGTTTTTTGCCATGGACACTTCTTTAATGCAGTTCTGCCCTGCCGCTATTTTCGCTGCCACCCGATAGGTGAACTCACGACTGACTTCAACCTGTGTCGCCATCTCGGCTAGCTTATGGCGCGTCACCTGAAACTTTTCTAAAGGTCGGCCAAACACTTCACGCTCTTTGATGTACTGCAGTGATTCTTCCAACGCGAGCTGCGCAGTCATATTGGCCATCACACAGAGCATCAATCGCTCAGACTGGAAGTTGGTCATGATGCAAAAGAAGCCGCCGTTTTCTGGGCCAATTAAGTTAGCTGCCGGCACACGGCAATCTTCAAAAAATAACTCGGCGGTATCACTGGCCCACCAACCGGTTTTTTTCAGCGCAGGGCCGACAGTAAAGCCGGATGTGCCTTTCTCGATTAGCAGCAAACTGACGCCACCGAAGCCGGGGTCGCCGGTACGTACAGCAACGGTGTAGTAGTCCGCACGGATGCCGCTGGTAATGAAGGTCTTGCTGCCATTAACGATGTAATGGTCGCCATCCTTCACCGCACGGGTGCGTAAGTTGGCCACATCGGAGCCACCGCTGGGCTCAGTAATGGCTAAACACGCGATTTTTTCGCCGCTCAGTACGCTTGGCACAATTCGAGCTTTTAGCTCAGCGCTGCCCCACTTCACCAGTGGCGGCAGACCAATGTCCATTGAGCCTAGGCTGGCGACTAAGCCACCGGAGGTTGAGCGCATCAACTCTTCTGAACAGGCGATCTTCATGAAAACGTCTTCGCCCATGCCGCCGTATTCTTCTGGGTAGCCAATTCCTGTCAGACCGATGTCCGCCATTTTTTTATACAACTCGCGCGGAAAGGTACCAGCCTCTTCCCAGTCATTAATATGCGGCAGTATTTCCTGCTCAACAAAACGGCGCGTGCTGCGGCGCAGCATCTCGTGGGTTTCGTTGAAATAGTCGATATTCGCGCTCATCGGCGTCTCCGATAGTAGATACTGAGCACAGTACCAAGCGCTTGCTTGGTTAACAAGCATATGCTGAAACCCCTTATAGAATGCGGGTCTTGCGAGAGGGAGCAGGTGGTGCCGAGACACGCCGTGAACCCATCCCTGGGGGCTTGCGTTCGGCATCCATGCCTCACACAGTCTCGGCACCACCTGTTCAGGGTTACAGCCTCGCATTTTGCTTCTTAATGAGCATTGCTGGGGGGTGGTACGGCGTTACTGCTTTTTTATTATCACCAACTGCTTCTTTGTTCGTCCTTCCCGCTCGCACCATTCTCGCCAGCCTTTAGCGCTGTCGCTTTGATGCACCAAGCGTGTATCGGGGAGCGACTGCATTAAAGCGACAGCGCTAAAGGCTCACACCAGACTTGGCTTGGTTTAAAAGGAAGAGTTTTCGCGGCTGAAGCCGCTCCTACAAGGTACATTACAGGGAGCGGCGAGATTTCAGCGCTTGCGCAAGCGTAGCGCCATCGACATATTCCAAGTCGCCACCCATCGGCACACCTTGAGCGATGCGGCTGATCGTGATGTTAGTGCCGCGCACCATCTCTTGGATGTAATGAGCGGTGGCCTCACCTTCTACGGTGGTGCCAGTGGCTAAGATTAGCTCGCTGATAGCGTCGAGCTGACGTTCCAGCAAGTTCAAACCTATCTCTTCTGGACCAATGCCATCAATCGGCGACAGATGGCCCATGAGAACAAAGTAACGGCCTTTGTATTCACCAGACTGCTCAATCGCCAACACATCCGCCGGCGAGGCAACGATACAGACCTGACTCTGATCACGGCGTTGATCTGCACACACCGGGCACAACTCATCTTCAGCAAAGTTACGACAGCAACTGCAATGCTTAACCCCTTGCATGGCCGCCTCTAAAGCCGCAGCAAGGCGACCGCCACCTTCGCGATTACGCTCCAGCAGCCAGTAGGTCATGCGCTGAGCAGAGCGCGGGCCGACGCCCGGCAACACAGTAAAACCTTCAATCAGTCGCTGGACCAGCGGGCTATGTTTCATACTGATTCTTCATCATGGCGATTCAATTAATGGCGCTTAGCGATCAGAGCTTAATAATTAAAACTTAAAGCCTGGTGGCATCGGCATGCCTGCGGTCATACCGGCCATACCATCCTGCTGATGTTTCTCCACCTTGCGCACGGCATCGTTCACTGCTGCGGCCAGTAAGTCTTCCAGCATTTCCTTATCTTCGCTCATCAAGGACGGATCAATTTCCACCCGACGGACATCGTGGCGGCCGTTCATGGTGACCTTAACCAAGCCTGCGCCCGCTTCACCACTGACTTCGGCCTTGGCGATTTCATCCTGCATTTTTTTCATCTTTTCCTGCATCGCCTGAGCTTGCTGCAGCAGGTTATTCATATCGAATTCCATCGCTAACTCTCCGTATCAATGGGATGTTTCGCCTTCTGGCTTAATTGAACTGAGATCCAGCTGGCCACCAAACTTAGTGATCAGTTCCACCACCACCGGATCTTGACTAATGAGACGCTGTGTTTGCTCCAGCTTTGCCTGCCGTGCAGCAATAATTTTTTGCGCTGGGGTGTCATTGACCTTGTCCCGCCACTCAACCGTAAGGCTGACACGGCTACCCAAGCGCTCACTGACGATCGTCGCCAACTGCTCCAATCGTTCGTCTGTGGCTAATACCTGATGACCCGTCTCGAGCAATAAGGTCCAGCGTAAACCGTCACGCTCGCCTAACGCGGCCTGTTCGGCCAAGTTGCGCAACATGCCATCTATCGGTAGCTCCGCCACCAACTGCGCCCACCAAGCGGCGCTGTCTTCGCCTGCGGCGGACACACTGGCGATCGTGTTGGCGGCGGGCATGGCGGCAGGAGCCGATGTTATTGGCGTGCTGGCTGGCTCGGCACTGACTGGTGCCGCCACCGGCGCTGCTTTTACAGGCTGAGGAACGGGGCGCGCAGCGGAAGCTGGGACCGAGGCCGTGGTTGGAGCCGGTGCCACCTGCGCTACTGGGTGACCCGACTCAACCGGCTTTTTTGCAGGGCCGCCCCCTGTTGGCGCCGGCAAGACGCCATCCGGACGGAACAGCACCATGCGTAACAGCACCATTTCTAAGCCCGCGCGGGGGTTGGCGGTATCGACTAAGTCACGGCGACCGCGCAGGGCAATGTCGTAACACAGCTGCACCTGCTCGGCGGTAAAGAGTGAGGCCAGCGCAGTGATGCGCTCATCTTGCTGCCGTGCGGGCACCGCTTGGGCCACGGCCAAGCCATGCAAGCTACTGACCAGCTCGTCCAATAGGGACAGCTCGTCCGGTGCCTGCTCGGCAACCTGATCCAAAGCGGTTAATACGGTTTCGGCATTACCTTGGGCGAGCGATTCCAGCAGCGCTAATACATGGGCGCGGTCGACGCTGCCCAACATGGAACGTACGGCGGTTTCCGTCAGCTGGTTGCCACTAAAAGCAATGGCCTGGTCGGTCAGGCTAAGGGCATCGCGCATGGAGCCACGCGCACCTTGACCAATCAAGGTTAGCGCCGGCCCTTCAAAGGCAATCATTTCGCGCTGCAACAAATCCTGCAGATGGGCCGCAATACGGTCCACCGGCAAGGCTTTTAAGTTGAACTGCAAGCAACGCGACAAAATCGTCACCGGCAGTTTTTGCGGATCCGTGGTGGCCAGCAAAAACTTCACATGCGGAGGCGGCTCTTCCAGGGTTTTTAGCAGCGCATTGAACGAGTGTGCGGACAGCATGTGCACTTCATCGATCAGGTACACCTTGTAGCGGCCCCGGGTCGGCGCGTATTGGACGTTATCGAGCAGCTCGCGGGTGTCTTCCACCTTGGTGCGGCTGGCCGCATCCACTTCGATCAGGTCAACAAAACGGCCTTCGTTGATTTCCACGCAGGTGTCACAGACGCCGCAAGGCTGCGAGCTAACGCCCTGCTCACAGTTGAGGCAGCGCGACAAAATCCGTGCAATGGTGGTTTTACCAACACCGCGGGTGCCAGTGAACAAATAGGCATGATGTAAGCGGTCATGGTCGAGGGCATTAATGAGCGCCCGCGAAACGTGGTCCTGCCCAATCAACTCATGAAATGTACGCGGTCGATATTTGCGTGCCAGAACTTGATAACTCATCGCCGTCCCATTGCCAGCATGAAAGGCCGTATCGTACCAGAATTCGCGGCCAGACAAGGGCACTGTGGTGACCCACAGAGAACATCAAGACAAGTATTTTTGCGAGGGCCGAAATGGAGGCAGCCCCGCCAGCCACACCCCGGCACACGACGTCACTGCTACCGTTGCTTCCTTCCGGACCTGGCGGGGTTCACAGCTGGTCATTGCGGGGGGACCGACGGGGCTACCATTAAGCTCCCTTTCGGAGAGGCGGCATTGTCGCGAAAGGCATCGATCATTGCAAGACGATGATCACAACGCTTTGGAAAATGTGTCCCAACCCAACAGTACTTTTTGATAAAACTCCTCTGCACCCATGGGTCGGCCTATCAAGAATCCCTGCACTTCATCGCAGCCCAGCGAGTCGAGCATTTGCAACTGCTCCATATTCTCCACCCCTTCTGCCAATACGCGCATGCCTAGGTGGCCGGTGAGCTCAATAATACTTGCCACCAGCACCCGCTGTTGACGATCAGGGACGAGGTTATAGACAAAGGACTGATCAATTTTTATCGTATCCACCGGCAGTTGGCGCATATGCGAGAGCGACGAAAATCCGGTGCCAAAATCATCCAGTGACAAGCCATAGCCGCGTGCGCGCAGCAGGCCAAGAACCCTGATGGCGTAATCGATATCCTGCATCGCCGAGCTTTCTGTGACTTCAAACTCCAATTGTGCCGGGGCCAAATCGTAGCGAGTGCGCACCTCTTCAATGCGCTCAACCAAGCTCTCATCAAAGAGCTGCCGTGCCGACAGGTTGATCGATAACACCACCATGGAATTATGCAGATGTCCCCAGCCAGCCAGATGGCGACAGGCCTGCTCTAGTACCCAGTAGCCCAGCCGTAAAATCTGACCGGTTTCTTCAGCCACTGGAATAAACTGATCCGGTGGAATTTGCTCCCCTTCTGGCGTACACCAACGCAGCAGCACTTCAGCACCACAGAGCTGTCGGTCTTGCAGCTCCATGCGTGGCTGAAATACCAAAGAGAGCTCTTTATCCATGTCCATGCGTTTTAGGCGGGCGGCCAACTCTGCAATGCGATTCGATTCGGCCAACAAGGATTGATGAAAAAAGCTGTAGCGATTTTTACCGCTACGCTTGGCTTGGTACATGGCCAGATCGGCCTCGCGTACCAGTGTTTCCACATCCACTGTGCTGTCATAGCAAGCCGTCAAACCAACACTGCAAGACAAACCAAATTCAACCTGATCAAAGCTGACTGGGTTGCGCACACGGGTCACCAACGCCTCCGCCCACTCACGCATGTCTGCGGTCCTATTCATATCAGGTAAAAACAGGACAAATTCATCGCCGCTTTGTCTGGCCACCACGGCGTGCTCACCGGCTAGTGACACCAGCCTTCTGGCGATAGCAATGAGCGCCGTATCGCCGGCTTTATGGCCAAGGGTGTCGTTGATCAACTTGAAGTCGTCCAAGTCGACAAACGCCAAGGTACCGGTTTGGCCACTGGCCAAGCGGGCGCTGACCAGATCAGTAAAGTGCAGTCGGTTGGGCAATCTGGTTAAGGCATCGTGGTGAGCCATAAACTGCAGCTGCTCGCGCTGTCGCCTGTGCTCAGACACATCACGAATGATGGCCACCATCTGCTGGGCATCACTGAGTGCTACTGGCGACACGACTATCTCTAGCTCCAGTACAGTGCCGTCATGGGAGCGCCCCACCACCTCTGTTGGCTCACGAAACTGCTGATAAAAATCAGTCAAGATATCGGCCAAGCTCTGCCCTTTAGAGCGAGTATTTTCTGGCATCAGTTCGGTAAAAGTTTTGCCTAGTACAGCACTGGCTTGGAGGCCGAAGATTTTCTCAGCGCCGCGGTTAAAGCCGGTGACCACACCTTCCATATCAGTGACCACAACACCATCGGATATTTGCTGCAGCAAAACGTCGGTCCATTCACGCAGTTGCACCACGCGGCGACGGCTACGCAAGACCCGCAGTAAAGCGCGCTGCTGGCCATCACGAGCAAAGTCGGCACGTAATTTTTCACTTTGGTAGAGCGCCAAAATCAAACCGGCACTGATCACCAAGAAGAGTGTTTGGAATGAGGCTAAGTGCCACGGCCCCCAGCCAGTCTGATAGAGCAACGGCTGACTCAAATACAGCACCGCCAGTAGCACGGAACCCACGGCTGCCAACGAAAAGCCAAGGGGGCGTTGCTGGTCACGAGCGCGCCAGAAAAACAGCGCCAGCAATACATAGGCAGTGCTGAGCAGCACCATGCCCAGCAAATCACGACCCCAGTTGGCCTCTTGCTGGTACAGGTGGCACCAGGCCAAAGCCACCAGAGCCGGCAGCAGCAACCAGCGCAGCGCCGCTGGGGCAGTTCGACCGGTAAGCAGGCGTACGCCACTAAACAGCAAGAACGCGCGCAGCAGCAGGTCCAGCTCAATGTAAATGAGTAATGCCATGGACGGCGGCAGTAGCATGACAAACAAGTAGCGCAGGCTGTCCAGCGCCACGGCAGCAGACAGCCACAAATAACCACGGCCAGCACCGCCACGGCCATAGCCATAGAGGACCAGCGCCAGCAGCAGCGCACTGACCACCAATCCATAGCGGACCACGTCATGAAGCAAATCGGAGGGATACATCGTTAACCATAATTATTGTTATAGCGCTGATACTACCCGCTTACCCCCCCCTAACGCGACCTACCTAAGGGGGATACACTGCTAGATCAAGCAATCACCATTAGGCAGGACAACATGATTCGTATCGCCATCAATGGTTATGGCCGTATCGGCCGCTGTTTAGTACGTGCCATTTACGAGCGTGGGCTGCAAGAACAGATCTGCGTCGTGGCCATTAACGACCTTACCGACTTTGGCGTGCTCGCTCACCTCACCCGCCATGACACCACCCACGGCCACTTTGCCGTGCCGGTGAGCCTAGACGGTAAGCAGATGCGTATCGGCGACTGGCAGGTGCGGATGTGCCAGGAAAAAGATCCGGCCAAGCTGCCATGGAAAGAGCTGGGGGTGGATATTGCGCTGGAGTGCTCGGGTAAGTTTAAATCCCGCGCCGCGCTACAAAGCCACTTGGACGCCGGCGCCCGCCGCGTGCTGGCCAGCTTCCCGGTGGCCGATGCGGATCGCACAGTTGTCTGCGGCGTGAATGACCACACTCTGCTAGACAGCGATCTGGTGGTATCCAATGCCAGCTGCACCACCAACTGCTTGGCGCCACTGGTGAAAGTGCTCGATGATGCATTTGGTTTTGTGCAGGGGCAGATGACCACCATTCATGCTTACACCAACGATCAAAACCTGATCGACAAGGCCCACGAGGACTACTACCGCGCCCGTTCGGCCACCATGTCGATGATTCCCACCAAGACGGGGGCGGCCCAAGCGGTCGGCTTAGTGCTGCCACATCTGCAGGGCAAACTGGATGGGATGGCCATTCGTGTACCGACCATTAACGTCTCCATGGTCGACCTACACTGCCTGCTTGATCAGGATGTCTCTGTTAAAGAGATTAACGAGGCCATGCGCCGTGCCGCTTCCGGCCCCCTGCAAGGCATTCTTGGCGTCAATGAAGAGCCGCTGGTGTCTTGGGACTTCAACCACAACCCGCTGTCGAGCATCGTCGACCTAACGCAGACACGGCTGATCGGACGACAAGCCAAGCTAATGAGCTGGTATGACAACGAATGGGGCTTTACTTCGAGGATGGTTGAGCTGTTGATGAAAATGGCCTGAGGGTGCCTTGAAGAAAGACTTGCTGGGAAAATATCGGGAAAACCGAGCTAATATCTTTAACAAAAAGCAGGCACAAAAAAGGGGATCTGATTAGGATCCCCTTTTTGCTGTCTGGCGCGCCCGGAAGGATTCGAACCTCCGACCCCCAAGTTCGTAGCCTGGTGCTCTATCCAGCTGAGCTACGGGCGCGTGTCTTGTCTCGATTAGCCGAGGCCATCGCAAGAGGCGCGCATTATTTCCAAAGGGGCTGGCCGAGTCAAGTCGTGACTGGCTGAATTTTCGCCGATTGAATCAGTTCGGGGTAAAAAAGGCTAAAAACAGGCATAAAAAAACCCGCTTGCGCGGGTTCTGTTATATCTGGCGGTGAGGGAGGGATTCGAACCCTCGATACGCTATTAACGTATACTCCCTTAGCAGGGGAGCGCCTTCAGCCACTCGGCCACCTCACCATAAAACAGTTTTTATTAAGAGCGGTATTCTGCCCTAATAAAAAAGCGGCAGCTTGGCTGCCGCGGGGCATGATAAACACTTGGAAAAAAAATTCCTAGCGTTGATCTTAACTATGTTCGCTATCTGCTGCTTTTTCGTTCTGGATACGCAAATAAATTTCTTCACGATGCACAGCAACTTCTTTCGGTGCATTAACACCCAAGCGCACTTGGTTGCCTTTTACACCCAATACGGTCACGGTAACTTCGTCACCGACCATCAAGGTTTCGCCAACGCGGCGGGTCAAAATCAGCATGGTTGTACCCTCCTGGGTCACTAGTCAATCGAGCGCAATCCCCGCCTACAAGCGCTAACTCTCCGTAAGTCCTTGGTCCGGTAAAGCTGTCAGCCTTTTGCACAGCGAGGACCGGAAATTATCGCAGACTTTGTTCGTAGTGTCTTGCTGCCATCAGGCAGAAGGCTTATCCAACTCAAAGGCTGAGTGCAGCGCTCGCACAGCTAACTCCAAGTATTTCTCGGCGATGATCACGGCGATTTTAATCTCTGAAGTAGAGATCATCTCTATATTGACCCCCTCAGATGCCAAAGATTCAAACATCCGGCTAGCAACGCCCGCATGGGAGCGCATGCCAACACCTACTAACGCGACCTTGGCAATCTTGTCGTTGGCCAGCACTTCACGGGCACCCAACTCGGTCGCTACTTTCTGAAGGATCTTTTTGGCTCGCTCCATTTCGTTGCGATGCACGGTGAAGGTGAAATCGGTAGCGCCATCAGCGCCGACGTTTTGCACGATCATATCGATTTCGATATTGGCCACACCGATCGGCCCAAGGATCTTGGAGGCGATACCGGGAGTATCAGGCACACCGCGCAAAGTCAGCTTGGCCTCGTCACGGGTAAAGGCAATTCCTGAAATGACCGGCTTTTCCATATCAACCTCTTCATCGACGGTGATCAGGGTCCCTGGACCCTCTTCAAAACTGTGCAACACGCGCAATGGCACGCCGTACTTACCGGCAAACTCCACCGCACGAATCTGCAATACCTTTGACCCTTGGCTGGCCATTTCGAGCATTTCTTCGAAAGTGATGCGATCAAGACGACTGGCGCTATCGACCACTCTCGGGTCGGTGGTGTAAACACCATCAACGTCGGTATAAATCTGGCACTCATCCGCATTCAAGGCTGCAGCAAGAGCTACTGCGGTGGTATCCGAGCCGCCACGACCCAGCGTGGTGATGTTGCCTTCCGGGTCAGAGCCCTGGAAGCCAGCCACGACTAATACTCGTCCGGCCTTTAAATCACGGCGCATAGAAGCATCATCAATATGCTCAATACGCGCTTTCATGAAAGAGCTGTCAGTCAGGATCGGTATCTGTGAGCCGATATAGCTGCGCGCGTCCACGCCTATCTTATGCAGTGCCATCGTCAATAACGCGATAGTCACCTGCTCACCGGTCGACACCAACACGTCCATTTCACGGGGCGTTGGTTCTTCTTGAATTTGTTTTGCCATGCTGATGAGGCGATTTGTTTCGCCGCTCATAGCAGACACCACCACCACGATCTGATGGCCGTCTTGGATAAACCGACTGATTTTTTCTGCGACAGCCTGAATCCGTTCGACGGTTCCGACCGAGGTGCCGCCGTATTTCTGCACTATCAGGGCCATAGGGTTCCACTTGGGGTAGGAAAATGCGGGCGCCACTTTAGCATTAGTGGCGCCATCTTTATAGGAGTAGGAGCGGCACTCTTGCCGCGATTGGCTTTGGCTGCAAACCTTTCGCGGCTAAAGTCGCTCCCACAGACTTATCGAGCCGCTATCCAGTCAGCCATACCTGCTAGCACTTTTGGCAGTGCAGCCACATCGCTGCCGCCGCCTTGGGCCATGTCGGCTCGGCCGCCGCCTTTACCACCCAGTTGCTCTGAGACGTGGCGCACCAGCTCGCCGGCGTTAAAGCGGCTGCTGAGATCCTTGGTGACACCGGCAACGACACTGATCTTGTCGCCTTCTGTGGCGGCCAACAGGATCACCGCTGAACCGAGCTTGTCTTTTAGCTGATCCATGGTGGTGCGCAATGTTTTACCGTCAACGCCCTCTAGGTGGGCGGCCAGCACTTTGACACCATTGATCTCTTGCACTTGGCTGCTGAGATCGTTGCCGTTGCCTGAGGCAAGCTTTTGCTTCAGTCGTTCGATTTCTTTTTCCAGCTCACGGCTACGGCTGACCAACTGCTCAAGACGCTGAGGCAGCTGATCGGGCGCAGACTTTAATAGTGCGGCGCTGTCAGTGACTAGCTGCGATAAGCGCTGCACTTCTGCCAAGGCGCGCTCGCCTACCACCGCTTCGATACGACGCACACCGGCACTGCTGGCCCCTTCCGAAATAATGCGGAATAAACCAATGTCACCACTGCGGGCGACGTGAGTGCCGCCGCACAGTTCTTTAGAGAAGCCATCCGTGCCCATGCTCAGCACGCGCACTTGGTCGTCGTATTTTTCGCCGAACAAAGCCATGGCGCCGGCCTTGCGCGCCGAGTCGATATCCATCAGCTCGGTGCAGACCGGTTCGTTAGCCAGAATCTGTCGATTAACTATCTCTTCAATTTCAGCGATCTGTTTTGCGGTAACAGCGGCGCCGTGGGAGAAGTCAAAGCGCAGGTATTCGGCGTTCACCAATGAGCCTTTCTGGCTGACATGCTCACCTAGCACTTGGCGCAGTGCGGCATGCATCAAGTGGGTGGCGGAGTGATTGCGCATGATCGCTTGGCGGCGTTGCTCATCAACATGGGCAGCGAGACGATCGCCAACTTTGATGGTGCCGCGTTCGAGTACACCAATATGCAGGTGGGCTTGCTGACGCTTGCGCGTGTCGGCAACGACAAAGTGACTGCCATCATTAGTGAGCACACCGCTGTCACCCACCTGACCACCGGACTCGGCATAAAATGGTGTATTTGCCAGTACCACCATGCCGTCTTCGCCGGCACTTAAGGACTGCACCGGCTCACCGTTGCGGTACAACGACAGCACTTCTGACATAGCCGTCAGCTGCTCGTAGCCAGAAAACTCACTGACTGCGTCTACCTGCAAGCGGTCGCTGTAATTATTGGCAAACGCATCCACGCCACGGGAGCGGCTACGCTGTTGCTCCATACAAGCTTCAAACCCGGCCATATCCAAAGACAGATCGCGCTCGCGGGCGACGTCATTGGTCAGATCCACCGGGAAGCCGTGGGTGTCATAAAGAGCAAACACCACATCACCAGGAATGACCTTCCCTTTCAGCTCGGCTACAGCGCTCTCGAATACTTTCATGCCATCGGCAAGGGTGCGGGCAAACTGTTCTTCTTCTGCCAGCAGTGCTTTTTCGATTCGCCCCTGGGCTTCTTTTAGCTCCGGGTAGGCCGCGCCCATTTCTTCGACCAGCACTTGTGTGATTTTGTAGAAGAAAGGTTTGTGTTGGCCAAGCTTGTGGCCGTGACGCAAAGCGCGACGAATAATGCGGCGCAGTACATAGCCACGGCCTTCGTTAGAAGGAATGACACCATCACAGATCAAAAAGCAGGCAGAGCGGATATGGTCGGCAATCACACGCAAGGATTTTTCTTGCAGGTCTTTACAGCCGGTGGCCTGCGCGGCGGACTTCAGTAGCGCTTGGAATAAATCAATTTCGTAGTTGGAGTGCACGTGCTGCATCACTGCGGCAATGCGCTCCAAACCCATGCCGGTGTCGACACTCGGCTTGGGTAGTGGCTTCATCTCGCCGTCGGGCTGACGGTCAAACTGCATGAATACCAGGTTCCAAATTTCGATGAAGCGGTCACCGTCTTCTTCTGGCGAGCCCGGCGGGCCACCCCAGATGTCCGCGCCGTGATCGTAGAAAATTTCGGTGCAGGGACCACAAGGGCCAGTGTCACCCATGGTCCAAAAGTTATCAGATGCGTACGGCGCACCGCCGTTGTCGCCAATGCGGATAATGCGCTCGGCTGGCACACCCATTTTATTCGCCCACAGATCAAAGGCTTCGTCGTCAGTGGCGTAAACCGTGACCAGCAGCTTTTCTTTCGGCACATTGAGCCATTCAGGGCTGGTCAGGAACTCCCAGGCAAAACGAATGGCGTCTTCTTTGAAGTAATCGCCAAAGCTGAAGTTACCCAGCATCTCAAAGAAGGTGTGGTGACGGGCGGTGTAGCCGACATTCTCAAGATCATTGTGCTTACCACCGGCGCGGACACAGCGCTGGCTGCTGACCGCACGGCTATAGCTGCGTTTTTCCCGGCCAAGAAACAGGTCCTTGAACTGGTTCATACCCGCGTTGGTGAACAGCAAGGTCGGATCGTCGTGCGGTACCAACGAACTACTGGCGACCACGGCATGATCATGCTTGGCGAAATAATCGAGAAATGCTTGGCGAATGTCAGCGCTTTTCATGAGATGGTTGGCGTCCGAGCTGGCGAATTGAAAGGCCGCAGTATACCTGCCTGAAGGAGGGCTGACGACCTAACTCGCACAGCAACCGTCAGGCAAATGGCCAAGCATAAGCCAACAGCTCGAGGCACGATCGCGGTTAAGGCTGACCAAAAAGAGACGAGTAAAATTGAGGGTGCAAAGAAAGGAGCTGTGAGAAAGAGGGCTAAAACTCCTCTTCGCGCATTTCCAGCGCATGAAAACACTGTTCACTGGTGAAGCCGCGATACTGCAGGTAACGCAGCTGCCGCGCTTTTTCTTTTTGATCAATCGCTGGTTTTAGGCCAAAGCGACGCTGACGTAGATTGCGCGCCTGCTCGAACCAGTCCACCTCTAAGTCAGCCAAGCCTTGCTCAACTAACTGCTTATCGAGGCCGCGTTGCTGCAAGTCTCGGCGCAACCGCAGCAAGCCATGGCCCCGCTCTAAGGCAGAGTGAATCAGGACTTCGAGATAACGGGATTCATCTAAAAAGCGGTGCCCTTCAAGCCAGTCCAGCAGCTCATCAAAGCCGGCTTCTGCTTCGGCTTCTTCGCTGAACTTACGCTGCAGCTTGCGGGTAATCTCAACGCGCGAATAATCGCGCCGCCCCAACCAATACAGGGCGGCGCGGCGCATTTTAGACTGCAGCTCAGTCATCAGCCTTAACGGCTTCCTCAGCTGCAGGCGCTTCAGCCGTAGCGGCCACTGGGACAGATAACAACTTATCCCGAATGGCTGCTTCGATCTCTTCACGCACGGCGACGTTTTCCTTCAGGTATTCACAGGCATTGGCCTTGCCTTGGCCAATCTTGTCACCCTTATAGGCATACCAAGCACCGGCCTTATCAACAAAGCCAAGCTGCACACCCATATCAACGATTTCACCCAATACGTTGATGCCCTGACCATAAAGAATCTGGAACTCAGCCTGACGGAATGGCGCCGCCACCTTGTTCTTGACCACTTTCACCCGGGTCTCGTTACCGATGATCTCATCGCCCTGCTTAACCGCACCGATACGACGGATATCTAAACGCACTGATGCGTAAAACTTAAGCGCATTACCACCGGAAGTGGTCTCTGGGCTGCCAAACATGACGCCGATCTTCATACGAATCTGGTTGATGAAAATCACCATACAGTTGGTGTTTTTCACTGAGCCGGTCAGCTTACGCAGGGCTTGGCTCATCAAGCGGGCCTGCAGACCAACGTGGGAATCTCCCATTTCGCCTTCGATTTCCGCTTTTGGCACCAGTGCCGCCACGGAGTCGATAACAATCACATCGACTGCACCAGAGCGCACCAGCATGTCGGTGATTTCAAGCGCCTGCTCACCGGTATCCGGCTGCGACATGATCAAATCATCCAGCTTAACGCCAAGCTTCTCTGCGTAAGTGGGGTCCAGTGCGTGCTCCGCATCAACGAAAGCGCAGTTCGCACCCAGCTTCTGCGCCTGGGCAATCACGGATAAAGTCAGTGTGGTTTTACCCGAAGACTCTGGACCATAAATTTCAATAATACGGCCCTTAGGCAGACCGCCAATACCCAACGCGACATCCAGACCCAGTGAGCCGGTAGAAATGGAGGGGTGACGCTCACGGTTATGGTCGCCCATGCGCATCACGGAGCCTTTACCAAACTGACGCTCGATTTGGGCGAGTGCGGCGGTCAGGGCCTTACTTTTGTTCTGGTCCATAGTGGATTCCTTCTACTGGTCGCATGGGCGAATAATTGTTGGCTGACAGCCGTATTACAATTTGCGTATTACAATTTGGCTTGACGTTATCTGCGCTGGAGACAATCAAACATCAAATGACCAACTACTGTCAATATGGACAGTATTATGCCGATCTCGAAAACAAGCGCAAGCCCTATCCGCCCATCCGTGCTATCAGCCCCTGCAGCGCATGAATGACAGTTTGTTCCCGCACTGCCTGTCGGTCACCGTGGAATAGAAAGCACTCTGCTTCGGCGTGGCCAAGCTTCTGCCCCCAGCCAATCCAAACGGTGCCGACTGGTTTTGCGGCACTGCCACCGTCTGGCCCAGCAATGCCTGTCACCGCCACAGAGATGTGTGCTTTCGAGCGCTGAATCGCGCCACGGGCCATCTCCAGCACCACTTCTTCACTGACGGCACCATGCTGATTGAGGGTGTGGATGGGGACGCCGAGCATCTCTTGCTTGGCCAGATTCGAGTAGCTGACAAAGCCACGCTCAAACCAAGCGGAGCTGCCGGCCACCGCCGTGATTGCCTCAGCGATCCAGCCGCCGGTGCAAGACTCTGCTGTCGCCAGCAGGATTTTATGGCGGCCCAATAATCGGCCCGCGCGTTCGGCCAAGACGTAAACCTGATTATCCATGGAGCTCCAGCGTAGCGAGGCGTCAAGAGTGACACGGCAGAGTGGCTATGATGACCTGCTTTGTCGTTAGCGCCAACAGCGTGCGGAGTGATAACGCCTCTAGAGAGAGCCAAGAAATGACAGTAAGGCGGCGCGCTCAGCGGGCAACAGCGCAGCAAAGGCATCGCGAGAGGACTGCCCTTCGCCACCGTGCCAAAGAATCGCCTCGGTCAGTGTCCGTGCACGACCGTCGTGTAAGAAGCCGGCCAGTGGATTGACCGTTTTGGTCAGGCCGATGCCCCACAAAGGAGGTGTGCGCCATTCATTGCCGTCGGCAAGAAAATCGGTGCGCTGATCGGCTAACCCTGTGCTCATGTCATGCAGCTGGTGTACAATCTGAGTGATCCGGAAATGCATCAGGTCAAAAAGGGAAACGAATGGCACTTCGGCATGAAGATGCATATCGGAGTGGATGAGTCGCTGGGATTGATTCACAAGACCGAGAGAACCTTGTCTCCGATAATCGTGAATGGCTTGTTGCCATGCGGCCCGGCAAGCGTAGGAAGCTTGCGTCAGAATACATTGAAGAAGCGGAACACATTAAGGCCAGTGTGCGCGCCAAGGTTGAGCATGCGTTCTTCTACATCAAACGCATGTTCGGATATAGCAAGGTTCGCTATCGTGGTCTGGCGAAGAACACCAACCGACTTTATGTGCTCGCTGGTTTGGCGAACCTGCTTCGCAGTCAGAAATACCTGCTGGCCTAGGGCCAGTGCGCCTGAAATCCGCCGAAACGCGGATTTCAGGCGGAAAAATGAACGAATCGAGGGGCGATCTGTGCCGATTTCT
>Ga0209075_1002159_pt1 | contig 17612 bp, 13 predicted proteins | sample Stecom2011_FD_187523 | JGI IMG/M metagenome (GOLD analysis project Ga0209075, IMG submission 187523) | Agricultural soil microbial communities from Utah to study Nitrogen management - Steer compost 2011 (SPAdes) (version 2) | ecosystem: Environmental > Terrestrial > Soil > Agricultural land...
GCATCTCCATTTATAATAACTGCTGCTGAATGACTAATTATGAAAAATTGAACATCTCTCTTCATATTTCTAACTCTAGAAATAAGTTTTTCTGTAATAGTTTTGGTATCAATATTGTCTTCTGGTTGATCTAATATTATATAAACATAGTCTTGTTCTAATATTTTTTCATGCAGGAATATATCCAATAGAACTTCTGATTTTTTTCCAGGAGAATATGTTTCTATATCATTTTCATTATGATAAATTTTGACTTTAAAATCTTCGACCTTTTTCAAGTCTTCAGTTAATTTATCATAATAATTATCTATAAATGATTTTGCATTACTCAAGCTTCTAAATTTATTACCATCAAAGTACCCCTTCAGTAAATTAATATCATTATAAGCCATAAAAACATTTATCATATGAAATTCATATGATTTATTTTTGTACTCTTTAAAATAATGCTTAAAATGTTCCTCATATGTTTTAAATGATTCTAAACTAGTTGAAACAACTATAGTTTCATTTTCATTTATTGTTTCAGAATCACTTTTTGTTTCTTGTTTTAACTCTCTAATTAAATCTTCTATTATTTTTGTTGTCTCGCTAAATATCGTCCTTAATTTTGTTATTTCAATTAATTGATTAATCGCATTTTCTGTATTATCAACAACATTCGAAGCACTTACACTAGTATTTTTATTTGTTTCAATAATTAACTGTTTTAAGCTTTCCACTAAACTTTTCCTTATATCAATATCACTTGAATCAATTTTATCTAGTTCTTCTAATGTATTTATTATTAAATCGGCTTTCTCATTAACCAATTTAATATAATCTTTTTTAAAATTTTCTACTAATTTATTATGTGGTTTCAATTCCTTATAAGATAAATCTATCTTGGGAATTTTTTCTAGTTCATTTAAATCCTCTTCTAGCCTTTTACTTAAATTAGTAATTGCTAACATTATTTTCTCTGATAATTTATTACCGTCTATTAAATCTTCGTCATTAAATTTTTCTATCATATAATCTAAATTAATATTATCTTCAATAAAATTAATATCTTCTAGTACATTATAATTTTTTTCAATTAACGAATAAAACATGTTTTTTTCATTTTTTAATAATTTACTAATTTTATATATAAATGAGTTTATTAATAGTCTTTTATCATTTTCTTGTTTTTCAAATAATGGTTTAATAAAATCAATATCTTTTACTTCATTATTTTTAAAAACTTCTAACAAACTATTTTGTTTAAGGTATTTCGAATTTGGAGAACTCGATTTATATCCTTCACCAACTAACTTATATTTAATTGTGTCTGAATTTATAAACTTATCATAATTCGTAATGTCAACATTCCCTAAAACATTGCCTAAAAGAGTTTTTCCGGAACCTCTAGATCCTATTATTCCATTAAATGATGGTGTAAAAAATAATTCTTCGATATATAATTGACCATCATCTTTTTTGAATTCTATTTTTATTGATTCCAAATATTTATCTATATTATTTTGAGGGTAATTATTTCCAATTTCATCGGATGTGAACACTCTTACTTTGGGATCTGAAAAAGCTAGAATTAATGATTCAAAATTTCCATCAAAATTAATCCATGTAAATTTATCACCAATATCAGATAAACTGACTGCATCTGAAAAGAAAAATCTACTTACTATTGTATTAAGATTATCTTCGAAGTATTGACTAATTGGTCTAGTTTTCATTCCACCTTCAATCGCAAACTTATTATTATAATAAAATAAGTCGTGTTTATAGTTTTGATTTTCCACTGTATTATTCTTTAAATAATCGCTTAAATTTCTATCGCTCTTTCCTTCGTGAAATATTAAATAATAATTAAAATCTTTAAAATACTTTTGAACATCTTTTAAATAAAAATATTTACCTTCAGTTAATTTAGAAATTTCTTTAATTGTTTTATTTTCAGTGTCAATTCCTAATTTATCTTGAATTAATGATTTTAACGAATGCCAAGACAAATCCAAATCTATTAAATCAAACCAGATAATACCATGAAAATAATTGCTTGAAACTGTTAGTTTTCTTTTTTCTATTTCTTCACAGTCAATTGCTATATTAAGTTCAACACCACCAATGATATCTTTGTCTGTAATCATTGTTGAAAGCTTTTTGTATAACTCAACATCAATAACATTGTGATCAGTAATAGAAAAAACATCTAAATCGGAATCTTTCATTGTTTTTATAAATGAACTTTCATTATAATTTCTACTGTAACAAGAACTTGAATGAAGATGCATGTCACATTTTAAAAATTTATCCATAATAATCACCCTTTCTAATTAACTCATTCATAATTTAGATTGTGTTTGTTGTTTATGTTGATTATATCATTCTTTTATCATATAAAAAAATATACCTAACAAAATTGTTTGTTATCAGGTATATTTCTATTTATTTAAATAATTTTAATAATAGGTATTACTTAAACCTCATAGCCCTATAACTAACTCAGTATTATTGGTAGTTAATATTTGTATGATTTTCACTAACACAAAGTGAGTGCACCATACATTGTATGGTTTTTAAATTTGTTTTACTATAAAACTATAGCAAACTGTAGCAATCTATTGAAAACTGTGTAACATACTCGTAGCCATCTATGGTTAATGTGTGTGGTATATCATACTTGTGTGTATGACACCTATGTATGGTTTACATAATCACTGCACTGTTTATAACTAACTAAACATGTTAATGGTGTTTTACACCCAAAAGAAATTTAAAATATTACAATAATTTTAGTAAAATTTCAAGTTTATATAATTTAGTTGTTTTCAATTATTTATAATGTTTTAATTTATCTTTTAAAAATTATTTTAATTACTTTTTTAACAGTCATTATAGGTAATCTGTAGAATAAAGTAAACAAAACAAAAACTAATGACGTATATTTCACTACATCAATAACCTCAAAATTTTCACTCGAATTGTAGGTATGATGAGGATTTTTAATGCCTAATTCAAATTTACCATTAAAAACTTCAACATATTCATCCTTACTTATGACATTAATTTCATTTAAACTCATATGTTCGCCATAAATTTTTTCACAATTTTGAGAAACTCTAAATAATTTTTCATTTAAAATTAATATATTCCCTGCCATTCTAGCATTTGCAACATCATTTTTTTCAATTGAGGTGTTTTTAATTTTTGTAAATTCTTCATGTAAGCTTTTTGAATAATATATATCCAATTCTTCTGCTTGCTTTTGACTCATGTCAGATCTAGGATTTGTAAATAGATAAAAAACTCCATCTTTGATGAACAATGTCGAGTCAACATTAAGCACATTTTCCAGCAAGTTTTTTTTGAACTCTACTTTGGTTGGAAACTTAGAAAACTCATATAAGCTTACTGTGTTTGTTAACATTGTTTCAGGAATAAGGTAATAAGTATTTTTGTATTTAAAAACTTGTGGATAAGACAAGTGATGTTTTTCTTTTAATATTATTTGAACTTTTGATATTTTTTTGCTAATTGGATTATATTTAGCATAAGAAATGTGACCTTTATTAGTGAAATAATTTAAAACCTCAAAAAACAAATAAACTTTTCCATTTTCTTCTACTATAAAAGGATCAGCCCAAAATTCATAAAATGGTGGTTTAAAATATTTAAAACTACCATTTTTTTCTCTTATGCCAATTGTATATTTTTTAAAATGGTTTTTCATTATTTTGTTCTCCTGAAAATACTTCTGATTTTATTAAAAAGATTGAATGTTACCTCAAAAAAATGATAAAACATAGTGTCTTTTCTTTTCCATAAATCCAAATACTTTATTTTGTTTTCAAAATCGATATTGTATTTTTGAAACTTGCCTTCACCACTTAGTTTATATAAAAACCCTAATATGTATCCATTAATCCATTTATAACCAACATCCGTATTAAGAGTTTTACTATTTTCTTCTTTTAACCCAAGCATTAATCTTGGAAAATTAACTCCATTATCAATTAAAAGTTGATTTGGACCCCAATATCTCGGATTACATTCAATAGAATAGTACTTTCCTTCCTGAACTTTATACTCTACCATCATAACCCCTGACCAATTTAATTCTTTAAACATGTTATCTGTTTTTTCTATTACTTCTTCACTTATCTTATATGGTGCAGCTTTTACAACAGAACCACCACCTGGTTGTTGGACTAAATTAATTTGTTCAAAAGAACTTATCTTTCTACCTTTTTTATAGTATGCCGAGTAATAAACACTAGGTCCATCAACAAATTCTTGAATAATAAAGTTGTTTTCATTTAAATCAATTTTGTTAATTGATTTTATGTCTTCTATAATTAAAGGTTTTTTATATTTTTTTAATGTTTTTGAATCTTCAGCTTTCAAAACGATACTTTTTTTATTTTCTAAAAGATTCATTGCCTCTTTAATAGTTAATTCTTGAGGAATCTTTAGACCAAATTTACTTGAAACTTTTAAATAATCAGGTTTAAAAAGCATTTTTTTAAATTCTTGTAAGCCTGGAGCCTCGAAATTAATGCCATTGGAGTTAAGAGTTTCTTTATTTAGTAAAATCCATTCCGTTTTAAGATCTCCAATACAAAATAAATAAAAGTCACCTATTTCATTTCTAAAGTTCAAAAGAGAATCTATAAAATCTTTTTCTGACATATCGTTATAAAACAAATAATCTTTAGCATATTTTCTAAAAGCAAATCGATCACTTTTGTTTGAATTAGAAATTGCTACATATATATTGTTCTCTATGTTTTTCAACCCTCTAAGTATAGAAATTGCTGCTCTAGTACTTTCCGAACCAAGGATTAAAATATTTGTACTTATTAACATTTAATCAATATCCTCCTTTAGTTTTACATTGTTATTTTTTCTAATATATCTATTTAAAAGTTCTTTCACTGTTTTCCAATCTAATAATAAATTAATAATAATAGTAACAACTGAAGAAATAAACGTTATTATAACAGCATATATTATCCATTTAGAAAAACTATCTATGCTTGACATAGAAAACTTATAATATAATGGCACGTTAATAATGAAAATAATTATTATTGATCTTATAATTCTAAGTATGTTTTTACTGCTGCCGATGTCTAGGATTTTCTTGTTAGATATATGCATTAAAGATAGAGTTCTTACGGTGGATGACAGAATCATTCCAATTAATATTCCGTTAACATCCCAAAAATACCCAAGTACAAATGTGAAAATTATTAATATTATTATTTGGATAATATTTGTCTTAGTTGATAGTTTCCATTTTCCACTAGCATTAATAATTGTTTGATTTGGTATAACTGTGCCGTGAATCACTCCCCAAAGAGTAAATAGAATACCGATGGATGGATAAACGTAATTAATGTCTGCTACATCACCCATATACACATTTATAAATGGAATTATTAAAGCAAGTGTTGAAGCATATAATATCGTTATCAATATGTAAATTAAAAACTCATAATAATTATTACCTTTTTTTATAATGCTTTTTTGGTTTTTTGCAAACATATTACCAAATGCCGCTGACATTCCGGATGTAAATATTCCTATAATATTTGAAATCCCTAAAAAAACTAAACTATATACAGAAAAAACGCTTGCCATTTCTAAAGAAACAACTAAAGAAACAATAACTATTGGAAGAGAAACACTTAATGTGTTTGCCAACCCACTAATAAAAGCATCTTTCCTTGATTCCAACTTTATTTTTGAAGGTTCGACTTTATAATCAATTAAGCTATAATGTTTCTTAATATAATAGTTTAAAAACCAACTTCTAAGTGGTAAAAAAATTATTGGTGCAAAAGCAATTAAAATAATTGATTGTTCAAAATAGATAAGCCCAATTAATGTTATATTCTGAAAAATAATTGTGAATATAGTAGAAAGTGTAATAACATAATATCGTTGGTCTGCCATTAACAAAACTCTATGTTTAGCTAAAGTTAAAAAGTCTAATGCACCGTATAATCCAACAAAAAGAACTATTATAAAAACTGTTCCATAACCAATATCTTCTTTTAACATTATCGGATATACTATGGATAATATAACAACAGCAATAGTATACCAAAAACTAATTTTATCGTATTCATTTTTACTTCTTGTAACTAACGGGTTTATTTCCTCAAAATCACTCTTTGCCAGAGGAGAATATAATGTATATATTAATGCTGTAGTAATTCCCATCTCTAAATATCTTAAGTAAGAAACCATTTGTTTTGATGATGAAAGCAACCCATTTAATTCAGAACCATAAGTTTGTATCATTAATCTAGGTATTATCAATCCAAATATAAGATTAATCATTTGTAAAGATGCTGCTGACAAGTTATTAAATACTGCTTTTTTAGTTCTCATTAGTTAGTCTCCTTAATCTTTGATTTACGATTTAGAAATAATTGTTCTCCGAATTTTAAATCCCATTTTTTAGATTTAAACCTTAAAAATCCACCCCAAGGATAAAAAGTCATTTCTCCTATAATAACTTGATTATTTTTAATAAAACAATCGAATCTTACAAAAGGTATATTTTCGCTCATTTTCTCCGCAGCGAATAACATTTCTGAGTGTTTATTTGGTTTTTCTGCAATTGTATAATCTGTTACCCAGTCTAACTCTAAATCTTGTCTGTTCCACTCTCTGTCATATGCTCCACAAAAAATTGTTTTCGGTTTTCTTCCCTCAGAATCAGGAATATTTTTCCAAACAAAAGTATATAACACTTTCCCATTAAAACAGTAATTTTTATATTCCGTTAAAAAATCTCCAATAAACGGTTCAGCAATAATTTTCTTTTCTACTTTACTATATATTCTTTCTCTACTTTTTGCAGAAAAATCAACTTTTAAAAGTTTATTTAACTCTTTAATAGCCTTTTTTGTGTTAAACTCATTTTTGTCATAACATACAATGATGCCACCAGCATTATTGGTTTTTAAAACAAATTGACTTGGCATTTTCCCAAAATCAATCTCTTTAGCATTATCCCATTTTCCTATTAACGGTAAGTAATAATTAGATCCTAATATTTTATCTGTTATCAGTTTTATCTTATACTTGTCTACATAATCAGAATACTTATCCCTATATCCGTAAATTTTTAACCAGTTAATTTTTTCATTAAATGTTGACGGATTATCTAAGTTTAAATCATAATTTAGACGTTTCTTAAAAGTCCGTCTAATATATTTTTTGTCATTCATTAAAGGACGATATCTTATGAAGAACACTAACTTGCTTCTCATAAACCATTTATATCCGATATTAGTGATTGTTTTAATAAATATATTATCCGACTTCATCATGTTTTTTAATTTGTTTTTCATTTTATCTTCCTCTTTTTAAGTTATTGTATTTTATTAATTCAAATATTCTTTATTTGAACATTCCTAAAACTATCAAAATCCAAATCATTTGTTATACTTTTCTTTTGATGGTTTCTATTGTCTTCAATTATAAATAACGTTAAAAAGAACCAATAAAAAGGAGTATTAATTAAGTCAATAAAAAACATATAAATTATAAAATACAAATTTACCATTGATAAAAATAGTAAAATCTTGTTTGAATATCCTTTTGACGTAATATTTTTTATAATCTTTGGAAAAATAGAGAAAAATAAAACTACAATAAGTATTGCGCCAAAAATCCCCATTTCTGAAAAGATTCCTATATAATCATTATGTGCAATGTGCAATGTACTTACACTTGTAGATGTATAGTTACCAAAATTACCTAAGCCAACACCAAAAATAAAATTGTTTGATATTATTTCGATTCCCTTTTTAAACAATAATTTTCTGGAAAGATTTGAACTAATATCATCATTAGTCGGATTAAATATGTTTATTGTTTTTATCCTATCAAAGATAATATCTAAATTTATATACTTTTTCATTATAAATATACCAATCAATGATACTATAATAATTAAAGAGAAACTTTTAAAAAAACTTTTTATTCTACTTTTTCTCATATGTAAAATCATATAAACTAAAACCACAAAGAAAAGAGATATAATTAATCCTCTAGATTGTAATAGAAAACTTGAAACACCAAAAACAATAAGCATAAGTGTTTTTATTATATTGTTTTCCAGTATTATCATTGAAGCTATTAAAAAAACGCCTAAAATTATCGACAAACTATTTCTTCCAATAGTTGTATAATTAGTAAAATCTACACCTATAAAATCTTTGTTATTTACAATAATATATAAATAAATCGTCAGCAACATGTAAACAAGAAAACTAAACAGACTACCTTTTAAAATTATTAAAAGTTGATTGTTGCTAAAATTAACAACAAAAATCATTAACATGAACATAAAATTTATAATATACTTAATAATTAAGTTCATGTTGATTCCAAAATTATTAATATTTATCAAAGACGTCAGTAACATACTCAAAGTAAAATAAAAAATAATTATTAAAACATTGAGAGGTATTTTAGATTGTTTTATATTTTTAATATTAAATAAAAAATAAGTTACAATCAAAACTAAATAAATTGGAACCTCAAAACTTGAAAGCGATAACCTCAATTGAGGAATTGGAACGCTAAACGCTATCATAAGCAAGAAAAGTTTATCTAATTTGGTTTCTTTTTTAAATTCAATCATTTTATTCACCGTTATTATTTATGAAAGTATAAATTTTATTTACAAAACTCTCAATTGTATTGTTTGTGCTTGTTTTATATCCATTACTAACTATTGTTCTTCTTATAGCAGAATCTTTTATTAACAATAAAATGTTTTCAATAAAATCCGCTTTGTCATTTGATAATAGCCCATTATAGCCATGTTTAATAGTGAAAGGAACTCCTCCAACATTAGAAGCAACTATTGGTAAACCAAAAGACATCGCTTCTATAAGAACTCTAGGTGTACCTTCTGATCTTGATGGTAATACAAATAAATCACTTTCTAGATATAACTTTTTAAGTTCATAACCCAAAGGTACATAACCATGAAAATATACTTTATCGCTAATAGATAATTCTTTCGCTTTGTTTTCTAAGAACTTTTTCTCTGGCCCATCACCCACTATATTTAATTCAATTTTTTCATATTTCGTAAGTAACGTCTTATAAACATCTAATAATATGTCTACACCTTTCTCTTCTTTTAACACACCAACATATAAAATCTTTTTATTCGTTTTATTATAAGTTCTTTCTAGTACTATCTCTTCTTTATTTAATGTTGCAGATATAAGTTCCAATACATTAGTCTTTTTTGTATAAAGTCTTCTCTGAGCATTACCGTTTATAATTGTCGGTGTACTCTTCATTATTTTTTTAATTTTATTCTCTTCAAGTTTAGAATATATCAAAGCAAAAATTCTTTTTATTCCTTTATATTTGGTTGTTCCTTTTACAATTGTATAAGGATCCCCTACAACATGCAGAAAAACTCTCATTTTATTCCTATGAGCTAATTTGTAAACGTTATAAACGTTGGGAGTTGGCCACCTTAAGTATAGAATGGCTTCTTTCCATTCCTTCATATGTTTTTTTAAAGTTTTATTAATTTTTGATCTGTTCTTAACCGAAGCTAGAAATGAGTTATTATTAGGAACATTTTGATATAAAATATTGTTAGCTTTAATTTGATAGTAATTACTTATATTTTCAAAAGATGATTCTTCAATCGTTGTTGTATAAAAAATTTTTTTATACTTAGTAGACATTTCATCAATAAAACGTCCTAAACCAGGTTTACAATAATATTTGCCATTAAAACTATATATTAAATCACCATAGTATATAACAATGTTCTTAGCCATTCAAATTCTCCTTATACCAACCTATAGCAAGCCTAATACCTTCCTTAAAGTTATATTTTGGTTCATAACCTAAATTTTTAACTGCTTTAGATACGTCAGCATTACTATGCTTGATATCTCCTGCTCTATCAGGTCCATAGATTGGTTTAATATCTTTGTTCATTAATTTTGATATTTCATCATAAATATCATTTAATAATTCTTGTCCACCAGCACCAATATTATAAGCTTTACCCGCATGCTTACTATCTGCTAAACACGCTTTAAGATTTGCGTCTATAACATTATCGATATATGTAAAGTCTCTACTTTGTAATCCATCACCATTAATGGTTGGTCTTTCGTCATTAAGTAAATGCTTAATAAATTTAGGAATTACAGCTGCATATGCGCCATTAGGATTTTGACGTCTCCCAAAGACATTAAAATACCTTAATCCATATGTATCTAATCCATATAGTTCTTTGTATAGCATTGCATATACTTCATTACTATGTTTAGTATGAGCATACGGAGACAATAACTTACCTTCATCACCTTCTACTTTAGGTAGTATAGGTGAATCACCATAAACACTACTACTTGAAGCATAAACAAACTTTTTAACATTATTAACCTTTGATGCCTCAAGCATGTTTAAAGTGCCTTTAACATTAATATCTTCGTATACTAAAGGCATTTCAATACTTCTAGGAACAGATCCCCATGCTGCTTGATGCAGAACATAGTCAATACCTTTAGTTACTCCTAAACAAGTATCGTAATCTCTTATATCACCTTCTATGAATGTGAAGTTATCATTCTTAATGAAAGGTTTAACATTATCAATGTCACCAGTCGACAAGTCATCTAAGACTACTACTTCATATCCTAACTCTAATATTTTTTCCACTAAATTTGAACCTATAAATCCTGCTCCACCAGTAACCAAAAATTTAGAGTTCTTATTAAATTTGTACATAATCTAAACTCCTTTATAACTTAAAGATATTATATCCTTTTTTCTCAAAGTATTGTCTGTCTAAAACACCTTTAATATCTACTAATACTTTATTTTCATTGTTTCCGTCTTTAAACATATCTTCTATATCATCATTTGTTATATTTGCAAATTCATCATGTTTAACTGCAAATATTACAACATCTAAATCTTTCATTTCATCTAATGAATTAAAAGTTAATCCATATTCTTCTAATGCTTCTTTCTGATCTGCTACTGGATCATGTATTAATGGTGTAATACTATAATCTTGTAATTCATTGTAAATATCAATAATTCTTGTGTTTCTTGTATCAGGTGTGTTTTCTTTAAATGTAAAACCTAAGATACCAACTTTAGCATTTTTAACAGCTATATTTGCTTGTACCATCTTTTTAATAATGTTTTCTGATACATATCTACCCATATCATCATTAAGTCTTCTACCAGCTAAAATGATTTCTGGGTGATATCCTACTTCTTTTGCTTTATATGTTAGATAGTATGGGTCAACACCAATACAATGTCCACCAACAAGTCCTGGTGTAAATGGTAAAAAATTCCACTTGGTCCCAGCAGCTTCTAACACTTCATGAGTGTCAATACCAAGTTTATTAAAAATGATTGACAATTCATTCATAAATGCAATATTAATATCTCTTTGTGCATTTTCGATAACTTTTGCTGCTTCGGCTACTCTAATTGTTGGTGCGCGATGCACCCCTGCTTCAACTACTATTTCATAGACTTTAGAAATAATTTCTAACGACTCGTCGTCAGATCCTGATGCTACTTTAACGATTGTTTCTAATCTATTAACCTTATCGCCTGGGTTAATACGTTCTGGTGAAAAGCCAACTTTAAAATCTTCGTTTAATTTTAATCCTGAAACTTCCTCTAAAATTGGAATACATATATCTTCTGTTACACCAGGATATACTGTTGATTCGAAAACAACATAACTACCTTTTGTTAAGTTTTCAGCAACAGTTCTTGTAGCAGATCTCAAAATATCCAAGTTTGGTGTTTGGTTTGCATCAACTGGCGTTGGAACTGCAACAATATGGAACTTTGCTTTTTTAAGTTCACTTGCATCACTTGTAAAATGCACAGTTGTCTCTTTAATTGCTTGATCACCAACTTCATTTGTTGAATCAAATCCTTTTTTATAAAGCTCTACCTTATCTGTATTAACATCAAAGCCAATAACATTTGCGTGCTTTGCAAAAGCAACAGCAATAGGCAACCCTACATAGCCTAAACCTACTAAAGAAATTGTTTCTTCTCTTTTTAAAATTTTTTCATACAAATCCATTTCTTGTATTCTCCTTATATTTTTATTTTTTTTGTAAAAAAACTTAGTAATGAACCAATGCCATACGACAAATGTAATATTTTAAACCCAATAATCATTTTTAAAACTTTAATAATATTTTTAGTCTTCTTAAAAGCAAAATATACACTAGATAATAAGTACAATGATTCTTGAGCAATAAGAAAATATAAAAATACTTTACTTAAAAAAATCATTGGAATTAAAAATACTAACGATAAAACATAAAATAAAGGTATAAAATGCCTTAAAACAAATGCTTTTTTATTAATTAGAAGTGTTTTCACATTCCAATATCCATTTCTAAAAGCTTGCTTTGACATTTTAAGAATAGACTCTCTAGCATAATAATTAGCTGTTATAGATGGATCTAAAAGGAATAGTCCACCATTATCTCTAATTTTTGAGTGTAAAAATGTGTCCTGATTTCTTTTTAATTTTTCATTAAAATACCCATTTTTTATAATTTCATCTTTCTTGTACAATCCATAAGCAACAGTATCAACAAATTCTTTCTTGTCACTATATCTAAACTTTGAATTACCTACACCAAATGGAGAGGATAAAATCATAGAAATATAATCTCTCTTCTTGTTTATATTGATTGTATTTAATGTACCGCCAACACAAGAAATATCATTGTTCTCTTTAAAATTATCAAAGCATCCTGATATATAGTCTTCGTTTATTTCACTATGTGCATCAATTCTAATTACATATGGACATTTCGACTCTCTAATAGCCATATTCCAACCAGAAGAAAGTATTTTTTTCTCATTTGTTAATAGCTTTACATCTATCAACTTGTTGATTCTTTCATCTTTAAGCAAAACTTCTTTTATTATGTTTATAGTATTATCTGTTGATTGACCATCAACTAAAATTAACTCCATTTTTTCTAATCCAAAGGTTTGCTCCAAAATTGAATTAATTGCGTTTTTAATATGATCTTCTGCATTTCTAACTACAATTATTGCAGTAACACATTCATTATTTGTCATAAAAACTCTCCAAGTCTATCAAATAAACATCTCTAAATTTTTCAAAAGATGCATCTACGCAAATTTTATTTGAATCTGGAGACCATCTCGGATGTAAGTCACATCTATTAACACCACGATATTTATAATTAGAAAAGAGAGATGCAATTTCTGTTATATTGTTAGGATTATTGTATTCTATTAAATATAGTTTTTGTTTCCTGAAGAAGTTTGGATAAGAATCCATAATAATATACTTGCCATTTGGAGAAACAGACGGGTGTCCATCTTTATTATTAAAATATCTTGTAATAACACTTGACTCTTTTGAATCGACAATTATTTTTAATAAGTTGTTACCTTCTGTTTTATGTTTGGCATAACTTACAATTTCGTCATCATTAATCCAATTACAATGAGAAACCATACCTGTATCCAAAACATTAGAAAGTGTTTTTTTCTTGAGGTTATATACAAATAATTGGTCATATTTCAAGTTTTTACCCAATATTCTGTAAATAAACATAATTTTTTCTCCTGAAGGACTAAACATAATATGATTTACTTTATGTTTTTGATTATCCTCTAGTTTAAAGTTACTTAAATTAACTATATTTTCATATGTTATTTCATCTTCTACTTTATTGTTTGTTAAAGATAATATTTTAATAGCTATACTATCATCCCAATTAGTTGATACATTATATCCATAACCTTCTCTTAATTTATGAAGTTTTTCAAAATTTAAAGTAGCAGCTTTATCTCCTAGTGGAGAAACTGTATATATAGGTAAAGATAGATTTACTTGGGAACCAGTTTCAACGTTTGTTATCTTGGATATTAATTTTCCATCATTAACATCATTATATATTATTTCATCAGTAAATTTAGGTCCTAACCATTGTAGCATAGAACCCTGTTGTGAATTACATACGTTGATTGTATCAACGATATCAACAGTATTATCATTTAATTTTTTTACAAGTATTTTTGAATCGTTAGATAGAAATGACTTTTTTGATAAACCCTTTGTTTCCATATATAAAAACTTATCCATTTTACAATTCCACGGCGATTTGTCGTAGTAACCAAATAACCTTTCTTGATTTTCATCTGAAATCTTTTCTAAATTATCTATCGTGCTCTTTCTATTGCTAAAAATGTTACCCGTAAATTCATATATATTTTTAACTACTTTTTTAATAAAATTGTTTTTAGACAATAACTTTTTAATCATAAAATTTCACTTTTCTTTCTAATGTATTCCTCATGAGTTATTTTTTTGTTTTCCAACAAATACTCCGCTAAATTTGTCGATGTATCAATTCCATCTTCAGAAATACCCTCTCGTTTAAATACTTTAAATATTGTTTGAAAAAATATTTTAGCATCTTTTAAAAACGTTATCTTTTTAACATATTCTAAATCATAAGCTAGTCTTTTATCCCAATCAATTGAATTTCTTCCATTTACTTGGGCTAAACCTGTTAGTCCTGGCCTAACATTATGACGTTTTCTTTGCTCTTCTGTCATGAAATACATATCTTCAATTAATTGAGGTCTTGGACCAATTATACTAATATCACCTTTTAGAATATTAAATAAACTTGGGAGTTCGTCTAAACTTGTTGATCTAAGTGTTTTTCCAAACTTAGTTAATCTTACTTCATCTGGTAACAAATTACCTTCTGAGTCTTTTTCATTAGTCATACTTCTAAATTTATATAATGTAAATATTTTCTCGTTTTTTCCTGGTCTTCTTTGATTAAATATAGCAGGACCACCTAATTTAATCCTAATTAATATCCACAAAATTAAATATACCGGTAATAATATAATTATTCCAAGTAATGATAAAACTATATCTATTAATCTTTTAAAGAAAAACTTATACATTTTTAACTTTGTTAATCGCTTTCTCAAAGTTATCTAAAACATACTCAACATCTTCATCACTTAACTTAGTGTGAAGTGGTAATGTAATAGCGTTATGATAGTAATCATATGCATTTGAATAATCTTTAATATCAAACCCTAAGTTCTTATATGCTGTCATCATAGGTAGTGGTTTGTAATGAACGTTACATGCAATTCCATTTTCTGCCATGACTTCAATTATTCTATTTCTTTGTTCAACTGTAACATTAGGAACTCTAGTAATGTATAGATGTGCACTAGATTCACTATGATCTAAATATGAAACACCAATCTTGTCAAGCCCTTCATTATACATACTTACTATTTCATTTCTTCTAGCAAGTAATCCTTCATATCTATCAAACTGCACTAAACCAACTGCAGCAACGATATCTGTCATATTACATTTGTATGCAGGATAAATAATATCGTATTCCCATGAGCCTAATTTAGTTTTTGCTAAAGCATCTTTATTTTGGCCATGAAGTGATAGTAATTGGAACCCTTGATATATTTCATCATCGTTTAATCCAAGATTTTTATTCCAAGTTACTGATCCTCCTTCGGCCGTTGTTAAATTTTTAACCGCATGGAATGAATAACATGTGAAATCTGCTACTGTACCATTTGGTCTACCTTTGTATTTTGCACCAACTGAGTGTGCAGCATCTGCAATAATTGCGATTCTTCCTATTTGCTTTTGCAAATCAGTATTTGGTTTAAATAAATCTTTTTTACTTTCAATAACTTCATATAACTTATCATAATCAATCATAATACCAGCTATATCAACTGGAATGATTGCTTTTGTTTTTTCTGTTATCTTTGAAGCTAATTGATCGTAGTCCATTTCTACACTATCTTTTTGTGTATCGACCATAACTATTTTTGCACCAACATGAAAAATAACACTAGCACTTGCCGTGTATGTATATGCTGATGTAATAACTTCATCTCCTGGTCCAACACCTAAAAGTCTTAAAGTCATCTCCATAGCTGCAGTAGCACTGTTTAAAGCTACCGTTTTATTTGTCCCACTATATTCTGATAATTTTTCCTCAAATAATTTTGTCTTAGGACCTGTTGTAATCCATCCACTTAAAAGTGCATCGGTTACTAATTTCACTTCTTCATTTGTAATATCTGGTGGTGAAAATGGTATGTTTCTTTTTTTCATTTCTTCATTCCTCTCTTTTATTTAAAAAAATATTCTACTTTATCATACGGATATCCATATCCTAATAACTTGTTCATTATTATATCATGGTTAGTATAACTACTAATCATGACACAATCATGTTTAACTTCATTAATATAATCAATGCTATTAATATTAGTATTAACTAAGACTGCTCCTTGTTTATTAATATCATCATCTATTAATGATATTACGTTAAGAGGAATAGTCTTATCACTATTAATAGTTTGAAGTATAATTTCAGCTACTTCTCCTGCTCCATATAGAATAATATCTTTATATCCTTTATCGATCATTCTACCCAAGAAGATGTATATATCTTCTTTAGCTTTGTTATAAAGGCTTTGAGCTTCAGATAGATAACCTATATTTAAAACTCTCATATACTCAATGCCTTTATTAGTTAAAGAGTACTTAACAACTCTTTTACTAATATACTCTTTATTAATATATCCATCTTCTTCATAATCATTTAAATATTGATGAACCATAGATAAAGATATACCAACTAAAGCTGCTATATCTCTTTGAGTTAAATTATCATTTTTACTTATAACTTCTAATAATAAGTACTTCTTATATTTAGATGTTGGCATAAAGTATGTTTTTTCCATTGTTTCCTCCAATTGTTTTGTTATCGAACAATTATATTGTATCATACTTTTATATAAATATATAAATAAAAAAACACTTTCATTAAAATGAGAGTGTTTAAGAATTAATTTGTGTTTACAATTTACCTATTTTAAGCAATTTTATTTTGTGAATAAAATCAGTTTATATACTTTAATCTATGTTTATATTATTCACATTCATCTTCTAAATCTTTGTATATCCTCTTTATCTTTAACCTATTGTGTATTAAAAGATTATGTAACAAGTTCTTTCCCTGTGATTTATTTACTAAGCTAGTACCATATGTTTCAATTAGTTTAACTACTGAACGAGTTTGCATTTCTTTAATATGTTCTTCTTGCTTGACATCATAAACATAATAGTAGAACTTAAGTCTAATATTTCCATCATATAAATTTTGCTTATCAAATATTGTTTGGAAATATGCATAATCTTGTTCGTTTAGAGAGTGTCCAAAAAATATAATCTCAGTAAACTCATTGTTTAATATATCATTTACTACTTTAAAATCATGATTAACGTATTGTTCAACTTTTCTATAGGTTTTTGTAAAAATATAACTAGGATTCATATAATCAACTTTAGTACTATCAACACCCATAATTATTTTGTCACTATTCAATGAGCCATGAACATACTCTGTATCTTTAATATTAAGAATTGATGGTGAGGTATAATTAAACGTTAGTGTCTTATAATCCGAAGGTCCTATTAATTCCTCAATTAACTTTTTAGTGTTTTTATTGTATAA
>Ga0209075_1002161_pt1 | contig 17601 bp, 13 predicted proteins | sample Stecom2011_FD_187523 | JGI IMG/M metagenome (GOLD analysis project Ga0209075, IMG submission 187523) | Agricultural soil microbial communities from Utah to study Nitrogen management - Steer compost 2011 (SPAdes) (version 2) | ecosystem: Environmental > Terrestrial > Soil > Agricultural land...
TTTAAAATAGTGAGCATCGACCCCAGGACAAAGACTGCCAGGTTAAAGGGGATTGACTTGAGGCTGTATGCCGACGCTCCCTTGGATGATCTGTGTCGGCCCGGGGTAGTAGAGTTGGCCAATTATCGAGTCAAATCCCTTAGGCTTCGGGTTACCATGGTTGCCAAAGCCAACCGCAACAATCGGTCTTTGCGGGACAGTGGTAAAAAAAAATCAAAGCCTAGCTATATAGATTTACCGGGTAAGGTGCTCCATCTGGATGGAGACCCGGAATACCTGCAAACCTGTCAGAAGGCATATGATGATCTGCAGATCGAAAACAACTGTTATTTTGTCTCAGAAGTAGAGCAACCTCGACGGGTGGAATCGCTTTTACGGGAGCATAAACCTGATATCTTGGTCCTGACTGGTCACGATGGCATGGTAAGAAAGAGCAGCATTAGGAACAAGGATGGAGAAAGGAACTATCATAATACCAGGCACTTTATTGCCGCGGTGGCGGTGGCCCGGGACTACCAGCCCAGCAAGGATGATTTAGTAATATTTGCCGGAGCCTGCCAATCCTGGTATCAGGGCTTGCTTGAAGCCGGTGCCAACTTCGCCAGCTCACCCCAGAGGGTATTTATTCACGCCTTGGATCCTGTTTTGGTGGTGGAAAAAGTGGCCTACACCCCGGTGGGTAGAGTGGTAAGTATTTATGATGCCCTGACCAGTAGTGTCACAGGTCTCAAGGGCGTTGGTGGCATAGAAACCAAGGGACAATTTCGGTTGGGACTACCAAAAATTTAATAAAGGCCTTGACATACCCCACGTATTCCTGCTATAATTTTTAATTCAATTTGACAATGGCCCGCTTATATGTTACAATTTTGCTATAAAAAAGCGTGGGGTGATGTTGTTGGCAGATAAAACTACGTTGGCGACAATCAAGCAGGATTTGGACAAATACATTGGAAAAGAGATCACCCTCAAAGCAAATCGAGGCCGCAAAAAATCCATCGAAAGAACGGGTATTCTAGAAAAGACTTATCCGGCACACTTTCTGGTTAGGCTGGATGAAAGCTATTTTAACAGAAAGCTCTCCTTCTCCTATGCCGATATCTTGACTAACACTGTTGAGCTTACTCTAGATAATAAATCATACAACTGTAGCGCTTCTTAAACCGCCATCCGGCGGTTTATCTTTTTTGGGCATTTATCCTTTTTTCCCGCATATATTATTATATCTTAACACTACTGCGGGAGGGGTTAAGGAATGTCAAAAGCAAGTCCGGCTAAGGTTAGCCGTCGACGTATTAACCTGGAGACAGTTGTTTTCAGCGCACAGCAAGAAGTAACTGTGCCTGTCGTAATTAAAATTCCGGCCGGCACACAGTACCTACTGCATCCCATCTTGATGCTGCCTAAGCACAAACTCACAATTCAGCAGGGCCCTGGCAAAATCAGAGTTCTGGGCCAGCTGGAGGGTATGCTGAGCTGTGTGGACAGTTCAGAGACGGTGCGGACGCTGCCAGTTCCACCCATGGAATTTATGGCTGCCTTTACTGCCCCGGTGTTGCCGCCGGGGGCTAAGGTGTCGGCAGATGCTGTCATCCAGGGGGTCGAGGTGGATCGGGATGAAGACAATGTGGCCAACATCACCGCCTTTGTCTCGGTGGATGTATGGGTGTTAAACCGGGAGGAGACCGAGATTATCACCGATGTGGCAGCTGATTCTCTCATCGCTGAGAGACAGAGCATCAAACTCCAGCACATTATCAAAGAAATCCAAGCTGAAAAAAAACTCAACTTTACAGTTGCCATGGCCGACGCTGAACCGGGAGGCACGGAGTTATGCATCGCCAATTTGAGCTGGCAAGTTGTGGATGGCAAACTCTCGGCTCGGGGAGTTGTTTTGGCAAATGTCCTCTGCTTGGGCGAGTCCCAGGGGATTGGAATAGCCCAGGGCAGCGAAGAATTTGAGTTGGAGATGGACTTTGGCACTGCTGAGATTACCGAGAGTATGCTCCATTGCTACCCCTTAACCGTTACCTCCACCCCGGGGGAAAGCGGTTTGAAAATGGAGATAGTGTTGCAGGCAGTGGCCATGGGGTATCGCGAGGAGGCGGGGGAATATCTCACTAACCTCATCGGCGCCGACAGTCTGGACAAAACACTGCATTTGAGGAATCGTATTGGAGAGAGTGAGTTTAAACTCAACTTGGATGGATTATGCCAATTCCCCGTAGAGCCGGCCGTCATTAATGTGGTGCTACCAAAGGTCAGAATCATCGAGGTCAAGGCCATGGACGAGAAGGTTTTGGTACGGGGGATGCTGAGTCTAAATATCTATTACACCGATGAAGACGAGCAAAAACGGGTGTTGGTCCAGGAGGAAGAGTTTAATCAGTTCTTTGAACTGCAGGGATGCACACCAGACTATAATGTCACGGCCTGGGCTTGGCCTGAAACCGGAGAATGTAGCGATGAACGCTATTCAGTGCCGGTGCTCCTACGGGTAGAGGTTATCGAGGATGTGGAGTTTACTGCCGTCACCGATATCCACATGGTGGATCCCGAGTTTATCCCGGTGGACGCCAGTGTCGTCCTTTACATTGTAAAGCAGGAAGATAATCTGTTCACCATCGCAAAAAAATTTAATATCAGCCAAGAAATGCTGCGAGAATATAATGGTATGGTGGTGGATGAGGTTCATCCAGGACAAAAATTAATGGTACCAATTTATTCCCTCAAATACAAAAGTTAAGGTGTAGATTTTCTACACCTTTTTTTTATTCAGAGTTCAAAACTACCAAAGCTGATAAAAATGGCCTACGAGGGCGTACGGAAAAGGACGGACTTGATAGGACAAGGACAAGGGGGAATATGCAATCTCAACTGGCTTAGACTACAATATATTGTGGTGGTATAATAGGAGCTACACTACATATTGTGGAGGCGAGACCTTTGGAATTACAGATCACCGAAAATGCCAGAAGAGTATTGGAACGGCGCTATCTTGTCAAAGAAAATGGAGAGGTAGCGGAGCAACCTGAGGATATGTTCCGCCGAGTTGCTGATAATATTGCCCAGGCAGAAAAAAATTACACTGGCGAGCAAAAGGAATGGGCGGATAAATTTTATAAACTCATGGTTTCCCTGGACTTCATGCCCAATTCCCCCACGCTGATGAATGCAGGCAGAGAGTTGCAGCAATTAGCTGCTTGTTTTGTTCTGCCTGTAGATGACACCATGGAGGACATTTTTGATTCTATAAAGCACGCCGCGCTGATTCATAAAAGTGGTGGCGGCACAGGTTTTTCTTTTTCCCGTCTGCGTCCCAAGGATGATTTGGTCTTAACTACAGGTGGGGTGGCCAGTGGACCGGTTTCCTTTATGAAGGTATTTAATTCAGCCACCGAAGCCGTAAAACAAGGTGGTACCCGTCGAGGGGCAAATATGGGTATGTTGCGGATAGATCATCCTGACATCCTCAGCTTTATCACCGCCAAAGAAGACAATGCTGAGCTGACCAATTTTAATATTTCTGTGGCATTGACCGAGGAATTTATGGAAGCTGTCAAGGAAAATAAAGATTATGCTCTCATCAATCCCCGGACGGGGCGGGAAGCGGCCCGCTTGGAAGCCAAAATAGTATTTGAAAAACTGGTGGATTCTTCTTGGCGTAACGGAGAGCCGGGCATCGTGTTTCTGGACCGGGTCAATGGGGATAATCCAACCCCCCATGTAGGCGATATCGAGAGCACCAATCCCTGTGGAGAGCAACCCTTGCTTCCCTACGAAGCCTGCAACCTTGGCTCTATAAATATTTCCAACTTTGTTCACACCAATGGTATCGACTACAAGCGGCTGGAGCAAGTTGTGGAATTATCGGTGCGGTTTTTGGATGACGTAATAGATATGGGTAGCTATCCCCTTCCGGAAATCAAAGAAATGGTGCTGGCGAATCGCAAAATCGGTTTGGGCCTAATGGGTTTTGCTGATGTGCTGCTGAAGCTAAATATACCCTATAATAGCAATCAGGCGGTGGATCTGGCCCGACAATTGATGGAGTTTGTACAGCGGACAAGCAAGGAGGCTTCCCGAAAACTGGCCGAGGAGCGGGGTGCGTATCCCAACTTTGTCGGCAGTCGTCAAGAACAGTTGGGCATGCCTCCCCAGCGCAACGCCACCACTACCACCATAGCGCCCACGGGGACTATTAGCATCATTGCTGGTGCCTCCAGTGGAATCGAGCCGAATTTTGGCTTTTGCTACAGTCGCAATGTCATGGACAATGATCGTTTGGTGGAAGTGCATCCGCTTTTTAAGGAATTGGCAATTCAGCAGGGCTTTTATTCCCAAGAGCTGATGGCTCAGGTAGCTGAACGGGGAAGTGTCCAAAGTATAGAGGCGGTGCCTGCTGATATTCGTCGGGTCTTTGTCACTGCCCACGATATAGCGCCAGAATGGCATATCAAAATTCAGGCTGCATTCCAACAGTATACCGACAATGCAGTTTCCAAGACTGTAAACCTTCCCCACAAAGCCAGTCGGGAGGATGTGGCAAAGGTATTTATCCAAGCTTATGAACTGGGGTGCAAAGGAGTTACTGTTTATCGGGACGGTAGCCGGGAAAGTCAGGTCCTAAGCGTAGGCACCCAAAATGAAGGTAAGAATGGTGGTATTGTTCCCCGTCCTCGGCCGGCTATTACCACCGGCTGGACCGAAAAGGTTAAGATCGGTTGCGGCAATTTGTATATAAATGTTAACTCCGATGAGGACGGGATCTGCGAAGTATTTACCAATACCGGTAGAGACGGCGGCTGCGCTTCTCAATCCGAGGCCACAGCTCGGTTGGTTTCCATCGCGCTGCGCTCTGGTATTTCCGTGGATAGCATTGTGGAACAATTGCGAGGGATACGCTGCCCTGCCTGCATCCGGCGGACCGGCGTAAAGGTTACCTCCTGTCCCGACGCCATTGCCAAGGCCTTGAAAAAGAATTCCAGCCAGAAAACACCGTCGATTTCACTGCAAGAATTTGCCTCAGAGTCGGCAGTCACCGATGACCGAGGTGAACGGCGCCATAAATGCCCTGAATGTGGCCGAGAAATTAAGCACGAAGGCGGTTGTACCATTTGCCTCAGCTGTGGTTATTCCCATTGCGGTTAAATTTATAGTTCAAGCCCGTTTCCCTCTGGGGAGCGGGCTTTTTACTAAAAATCGTATACAAGGCCGGCCAGAGCTAATAATAAATTGGAGATAGTATTTTGTCGGAGGGAAGAAAATATGCCTGATGCAGTTGATGGAACACTTTTAATCATAGGGGGTGCAGAAGATAAAAAAAAGGATTGTGAAATCCTCAAGGAGTTTGTCCGCTTGGCCCAGCGTCGGGAAGGTAAAATAGTAATTATGACTGCAGCAACTCAACTTGCTGAGAAAGTTAGTACAGAGTATATAAAAATTTTTCAACGTCTTGGTGGGAAAGATGTTGTGAGCTTGGATATCCCTTCCCGTCAGCAGGCCCAGCTGCGGACAACTACCGAAACAATTCTCTCCGCGGGCGGAATTTTTTTTACCGGTGGTGACCAATTGCGCATCACCAGCTTGCTGGGCGGGACAGAGGTGGACTATGCCCTAAATGAAGCCTATCGAAAAGGAACCATCATTGCCGGGACCAGTGCTGGTGCCTCGGTAATGAGCGCGACAATGATAGTTGGTGGAGATAATGATAGCACTCCCCAACAGGATGCCTTGAGCATGGCCCCGGGCATGGGTTTGCTACGGGAAGTGGTAATTGACCAACACTTCGCTCAAAGAGGCAGGTTGGGGAGGCTGGTTTCCGCCGTGGCTCAACAACCCGCCATTTTGGGGATAGGAATTGATGAAGATACGGCGGTCCTTATCAACCGCCAGGGCGAAATGAAGGTAATTGGTTCTCAAACTGTAACTGTGGTGGATGGTGGCCGGTGTGAGCACATCAATGTGTCCGAAGCCAAACCGGAACAGCCCTTGGCCTTGACGGGAATCGCAGTTCATATTTTGCCCCGGGGCTATGGATTTGATCTCCAAGACAGACAAGCGATGGTACCGGAAGAGGATGAGGAAAAGTGAGACTTGTTGAATCTAGGCATTTTCCAGGCATAAATGTGCACTGTATGAAACCAGTTTTGGAGGCTGTCGTGGATTTAGAGGATTTGGTGGGCAAAGAGACCAGCGATTTCCCCGATTTTTCCTCTGCTTTGGTCAAGTTGTTGCCGGGACTGATGGAACATGTGTGCGGCATAGGTCGCCAAGGGGGTTTCTGGATTCGTTTGCAGAGGGGCACATATTTTGGCCATGTTTCTGAGCATGTGGCCATAGAACTATTGAATCAGGCGGGGTATCAATCATCTTATGGCAAGACCAGGGCCATGGATGAAGAGGGTTTGTACAGAATAGTAATTCAGTGTCACTGGCCAAAAACGGTTCTGGCTGCTTTAAATATGGCCCTCCAACTGGTTGAAGATTTGCTCCGGGGCGTGGAGCCTGAAGTGGATATTTACAAGTTAGAGCGCCTGCTGGCCCAGGAAAAGCCGGGTCCCAGTACCCAGGCCATCATTGATTCAGCCCGCAGTCGCGGAATACCTGTGCGCAGTATGGACCACGGTAGCCTCATCTGTCTGGGCACAGGCAGGTATCGAAAATTTGTCGAGGCGACGGTGACAGGTCACACTTCTTGCATTGGCGTGGATATCGCCTGCGACAAAACCCTAACAAAGCGAATTCTCTCCGATGCCCTGATTCCCACTCCCGGCGGTAAAATCGCTCGAGACGAGGAGCACGCTGTGGAAATAGCCGAGGAATTAGGAGGAAGTGTGGTAGTAAAACCTTGTGACGGCAACCAGGGCAAGGGGGTTAGTCTTAACCTCACCAGCGAAGCTGAGGTCAGGGCTGCCTACAAAGTGGCAGAGAACTATAGCAGCAAAGTGCTGGTAGAAGAACAGATATTCGGCCGGCATTATCGCATTTTGGTTGTCAACGGGCGGGCAGAGGCCGCTTCAGAGCGCTTTCCGGCCAAGGTGGTCGGCGACGGCATTCACTCCATCAAGGACTTAATTAGCATCGAGAATCGCAATCCCCTGCGCGGGGATGAACATGAAAAACCCCTAACCAAGATTAAGGTGGACCAGGTGGTCTTTAATGTTCTTGCCCGCCAGAATTTGACCATGAACTATGTCCCCCAACGGGAGGAAGAAATTAACCTTAGAGATAATGCCAACCTAAGCACTGGGGGATCCGCCACCGATGTCACTGAAATAGTTCATCCTGAGAATAATGAGCTGGCGTGTAGAATTGCCCGTCTCCTGGAGTTGGATGTGGCTGGTATTGATGTGGTAACCGAGGATATCTCCAAACCACTCTTGGATGGCCAGGGGGCAATACTGGAAGTAAACGCAGCGCCAGGTATTCGCATGCACTTGTTCCCCACAGAAGGTGCGCGAAGGCCGGTGGGGGATGCTATAGTTGATTACTTGTTTCCGTGGCAGCGCCGCCACAGCATTCCCCTGATTAGCGTCACAGGTACCAACGGAAAGACAACAACTTCTCGGCTTATTGCCCACGCCTTAACTTTGCAAGGCAAAAAAGTTGGTTTGACCAGCACAGATGGAATTTATATCGATGGGGTCTGCATAAACCGGGGGGACAATACAGGCCCCATCAGCGCCGACATAGTTCTCTCGGACCCTGCAGTTGATGTGGCGGTGCTGGAAACCGCCCGGGGAGGATTGGTGCGGCGGGGGTTGGGCTATGAAGAGGCGGATGTAGCGGTGGTTACGAATATTTCTGAAGATCATTTGGGCACCGACGGCATCAATAGCTTAGAAGAGTTGGCCCATGTCAAATCTTTGGTGGTAGAAGTGGTGCGGTCAGATGGCTATGCCGTCCTCAACGCTGACGATGAGCGGGTGGCAGCCATGGCCCAAGGCTGTCCAGGTCAAATTATTTTTTTTAGTCTGGAAGGGGGCAACAATCACCTGTTTCTGCGGCACTTGGCTGTTGGAGGACGGGGCGTAATGGTTGAGCACAAAAAAATACTCTTGGTGGAAGGAGGCAAAACCCATGTGCTCACAGAGTTAGAGCATGTGCCTATCACCATTGCTGGGGCAGCCCGATATAATGTGGCCAACTGTTTGGCGGCGGTGGGAGCTCTGTGGGGGGCGGGGCTTTCCCAGGAGGATATCATTGCCGGTATAACAGACTTTGACAGCGAAAGTAATCCTGGGCGGACCAATTTATATGATTTTGGCGACTACAAAGTTCTTTTGGATTATGGGCACAATTACGCTGGCTATGCCAATGTTTTTGAATTGGTCAGCGCTTTGAAGCCCCAGCGGCGAGTGGGGGTTGTGGGAGTTCCCGGTGACCGCAAGGATTCTGATATAATTAAAGTGGGGAAACTCAGTGGACAAAACCTCGACTTAATCTACATCAAGGAAGATAGTGACCTCCGGGGCAGAGAATCTGGAGAAATTGCGGAACTGTTGGAGCAGGGCATAAAGGATGGTGGTAGCAAGGCTCAGGTCCAGATAATTCCCGCTGAGATCGAGGCCGTTGAAACAGCCTTAGCTCAACATCAAGCAGGGGATCTGATTGTGGTATTTTATGAGGAGTTGGAGCCCATTCAGACGCTGTTAAAAAATTTTGGTTTAGAATCTTGATTCGCGCAGGAATTGGTCTTTGCCAAGTAAAATACTTAGTGTAAACTGGTTTTGGGAGGGTAAGGAGATGCCACAGCTAGTCCTAACTGCCCCGGCGAAACTGAATTTGTCCCTGGATGTTGTGGGACGTAGAACCGATGGATACCACCTGGTGGAGATGGTTATGCAGAGCATAGAACTCTGTGACCACATAAGCTTGGCCAGTAGAACCGACGGCCAAATAAAAATAGCTTGCACCCATCCCCATGTGCCCACAGGTCCGAAAAACCTCGTTTGGCAGGCCGCCCAGCTCCTGGCTCAGGCCAGCGGCAAATCCAGTGGGGTGACCATTACTCTTGGCAAGAGCATTCCCGTCGCTGCAGGCCTTGCCGGGGGCAGCACCGATGCGGCGGCGGTGCTTATGGGTCTCAACCGGATGTGGGGATTAAATTTGGAGGCCCGGGAGTTAGCCCAACTGGGACTCAAGCTTGGTGCCGACGTGCCTTTTTGCCTCATGGGCGGCACAGCCCTGGCCCAGGGAATTGGAGAGAAGTTAACCCCCTTACCTCCACCGCCCCCTTTGTGGGTGGTGCTGTTAAAACCCAATATTGGGGTTTCCACGGCAGAGGTATATAATAATTATCGGGGAACGGATGTGAGAACCCGTCCCTGCACCCAGAGTCTGGTGGATGCAATCCAAGCAGGGGCTGCCAGTTCCATGGTCCAGGCCATGGGTAACGTGTTGGAGAGTGTAACCTTTGCCAAACTGCCCCTGCTGAGGCAGTTAAAGCGTAAAGCCTTGGAATTGGGTGCATTGGCTGCCCTGATGTCCGGTAGCGGCCCGACTATTTTTGCCCTAACCAAGGAATATCGGGAGGCGACTGCCATTGTCAACGCACTAAAACATTTGGTTGACTTTACTTGTATAACAACCTTTAAGGAGGGTAATTATGGACCCCGTATATGCGATAATCCTAGCCGGTGATAGCGAAGACCGCAAGATCAAGCAAGGTAGCGTCATAGAAAACAAGGCTTTCTTGCAAATCCATGGCCGGCCAATGTTGGAATACGTCTTGGACTGCTACCGCAGCATGGATTTAGCTGGGATAGGAGTTGTGGGCCCTCCAGACAAATTGGCTGATTTGAAGGGGATTACTGTTATCCCACAGCAGGGAGATATGGTTGCCAATGTGGTGGCTGCCGCCAACGCCTTCCAGGGAGGCTGGTTGCTGCTGAGCAGCTCTGACATCCCCCTGATTACACCGCAGTCTGTTCAGGACTTTTTGACCCGTTGCCGCGGAGCAGATCTCTTTTATCCCTTGGTATCCAAGGAGGATTGTCTGCGGGTATTTCCAGATATTCAAAGGACTTGGGTAAACTTGACCGACGGAACCTTTACCGGCGGAAACATTCTACTTATTCGGACTGATAAAGTACCCATTGCCGCTGGACCGGCGGGAGATTTCTTTGCTGCCCGCAAGAGCCCTATTCAGCTGGCCGGATTGGTGGGTATTACCACCTTGGCCAAACTGATTCTCAACAAGCTTTCAATAAGGGCAGTGGAAAGGAAAATGGAAAAAATTCTTGGTCTCGACTGTAAAGCTATTTTATCATCCTACCCTGAGCTGGGTACTGATGTGGACAAGGAGACCGACTATACTATAATTAGCAACAAAATCTCCACGGCAAAGTAAGACAAGCAGGCTGTTGCCCGGGCGCAGCCTGCTTTGCCATAAAGTAAGGAGGAGGAAAATGACTACAATTAGTGATATCAAACTTGCCATGGATAGAATCAAGGGGGTAGTGCGTCAGACCCCCCTGCGTTGGTCTGAGACCCTCAGCACCATGGTGGGCTATTCAGTTCATCTAAAAATGGAAAATATCCAAAAGACAGGCTCCTTTAAACTTAGGGGAGCGGCCAACCGTATCCTAGGCGGAGAAAGTTCTGGTGGTAAGGGGGTGGTGGCGGCTTCTGCAGGTAACCACGCCCAGGGAGTTGCCTTTGCCGCCCAGCAGGCTGGCCGCCAGGCTACCATTGTAATGCCCCAGGGCGCCCCCATTACCAAGGCCGATGCCACCCGTAATTACGGTGCCAGGGTTATTCTTCAGGGCAATAATTATGATGAATGCTTTCAGATTGCCTCTGGCATAGCCCAGCAAGAGGATTTGGAGTATATCCACGCCTTCGATGATCCCCTCATCGTGGCGGGACAGGGAACCATCGGCTTGGAGATCTTGGATCAGCACCCTGGGATTCGTCAAATTCTGGTTCCTGTGGGTGGAGGCGGCTTGATTTCTGGCATCGCCTTGGCCGCCAAGGCCATAGATCCTGAAATCCGGGTGGTGGGAGTACAGGCCCAGGGTGCCGACGCCGTTTATCAGACTTTTCAACACCAAGAACTGACCGAGTCTCAATCTGTTACCACCATCGCCGATGGAATTGCAGTAAAGCGACCGGGAAAGCTGACTTCTAAAATAATACTGGACCAAGTTGATAGCATCATTACCGTCAGCGACGAAGAGATTGCATCAGCCATGCTGGTTGCCTTGGAAAGGCTGAAGACCTTGGTGGAGGGAGCTGGTGCCACCGCTTTGGCTGGAGCTTTGTTCGCCGGCCAAGAACTGCTCCCGGTGCCTACTGCTGTGGTCCTCAGCGGTGGCAATGTAGATGTAAACCTCATTGCGCGCCTGATAGAGCGAGGTCTAGTGAAATCTGGGCGTCACGCCGTTCTGCAGGTTTTGATTCCCGACCGCCCCGGAAATCTGCAACGAGTGCTAAACATTGTTTCTGGGCAGGGGGCTAATATAATCTCCATCCTCCATGATCGTTTGGCGCAGGACCTTCCCCTGGGCTGGACCCAGGTTACGCTCTCCCTGGAAACTAGAAATAGCAGCCATATTAAGAATCTAGTTAGTTCTTTAAAGAAAGAAGGGTTAAAAATAGAAATTCTTTAAAAAATTTTCCCCGCCTTGCAGGAATTTGTCACTAAATGCAGAATAGTTCTGTATGACCTAAATCATCAAGGTGGTGAATAGTGTGAACATAACTGACATCAGGATCCGGAGGGTGAATTCAGCGGGCAGGATGAAGGCAGTAGTATCGGTGACCATCGACGACCAGTTTGTTGTTCACGACATCAAGGTTGTTGAGGGTAACAACGGCTTTTTCGTGGCCATGCCCAGCCGGAAGGGGGCGGACGGAGAGTTCCGGGATGTTGCACATCCCATTACCACGGAAACCAGGAATATGATGCAGACGATGATCCTAGATGTTTATAGACAGCAAGAGATGGCTGACGAAGCTTGAGAGGAGCCTGGGCTCCTCTTTTGTTGTCTTGACCCTGGACAACGGTTGGGGTATATTCATAGCAGGTAAAGGAGGAATGTCGCTTGAGTACACTGGCTGCAGTTGTATTGGCCGCAGGTAAGGGAACCCGGATGAAGTCTGAAACACCTAAGGTGTTGTTCCCAGTGGCGGGAAAACCTATGCTGCAACATATAGTCGATACCCTTTCGGCTGCTGGGGTATCAGAAACTTATGTTGTTGTCGGCTACCAGGCCCAGCAGGTAAAAGACAGCGTCCACGGTGATATAACCTGGGTAGAGCAGCGGCAACAATTGGGAACCGGACATGCTCTGGCTCAGGCTGCGACGCATTTGCGAGATTATTCCGGGGATGTTTTGGTATTAACCGGGGATATTCCCCTGCTTTCTACAGAGTCCTTGGCCCAGCTGGTGGAGACCCATCGGCAAGACAAAAACGCGGCCACAGTATTGTCTGCCAAGGTGCCGGAGCCCCGGGGGTATGGGCGGATTGTTCGAGCTGGCAACGGTCGGGTTGAGGCAATTACCGAAGAAAGGGATGCCACAGATAAGGAACGGGCTATCAACGAAATTAACAGCGGGGCCTACTGCTTTAATTGGAGAAGGGTGGGTCCCCTCCTGGAGAGGCTAAACACCAACAACGCCCAGGGTGAATACTATCTCACCGACATCTTTTCTTTATTGGTACTACAGGGGGAACATACTGGGGCCTATGCAGTGGAAGATTATAAAGAGGTATCCGGTGTAAATGACCGGGTTCAGTTGGCTCAGGTGGAAAGGGAAATGCGCCTGCGCATCAATTATCGCTTGATGCGTGGCGGTGTGACCATAGTAGATCCCCATACCACTTGGATCGACTCCCAGGTAAGGATTGGCTCCGAAACCGTGATCATGCCCAACACCCATGTGTACGGCGACTCTCAAATTGGAGACCACTGTGTCCTTGGTCCCGATACCACTCTGCGTTCTTGTCAGTTGGGCAATGCAGTGTCCATTCGCAACTCGGTGGCCGAAGAGGCAACAATTGGCCCTGAGTCCAATGTGGGCCCCTTTGCCTATTTGCGGCCGGGTGCCGAGATTGGTCGGGGGGTTCGCATCGGTGATTTTGTTGAGATAAAGAATTCCCAGATTGGGGACGGCTCCAAGGTGCCCCATCTTACCTATGTGGGGGATGCCCAGGTGGGGAGCAAGTCCAATATTGGTTGTGGTGTGATTACAGCGAATTATGATGGCAAGACAAAACATAAGACGGAGATCGGTGATGATGTATTCATTGGTAGTAACTCTAATTTGATTGCTCCGGTAAAAGTTGAAGATGGTGCGTATGTTGCAGCAGGTTCCACAATAACAGACAGTGTTCCTGCCCGGGCTTTGGCAATTGCCCGCAGCAGGCAGACAGTAAAAGCCGATTGGAGGAAGAGGGATTAAATGTACTACGACCGTAAACTCAAGATTTTCAGCTGTACAGCAAATCAGCCCTTGGCCAAGGCAATCGCCACTAGAATCGAAACCTCCTTGGGTAATGGCGAAGTGGTTCGTTTTAGCGATGGTGAGGTTTCAGTGCGCATCGATGAGAGCGTGCGCGGGGCAGATGTATTTATAGTTCAGTCCACTTGCTTCCCCAGCAATGATAATTTGATGGAGTTGCTGGTGATGATTGATGCCCTGAAGCGAGCATCAGCCAAGCGCATCACGGCAGTTATACCCTATTATGGCTATGCCCGCCAAGACCGCAAAACTCGCCCCCGGGATCCCATCACAGCAAAGCTGGTGGCTAACCTGATTACAGTAGCCGGGGCCGACAGAATTCTGGTCATGGATTTGCACGCTGGTGCAATCCAGGGATTTTTTGACATCCCCGTGGACCATATGACTGCAGTACCTTTGCTGGCGGAGTATTTTTCTCGTCAGGCAAAGGAAGATATGGTAATTGTCTCCCCCGACATGGGCGGGGTAACCCGGGCCCGGGATATGGCCCAGAGGCTGGGAGCCCCCATTGCTATCATTGACAAACGCCGGCCCAAGGCCAATGTGGCCGAGGTCATGCATATCATCGGCGACATCAAGGGTAGGCACGCTGTGTTGGTGGACGACATCATCGATACCGCAGGGACCATCTCCTTGGCCGCCCAAGCCCTGATTGACCAAGGAGCGAAAAAGGTTTCCGCCTGTTGTACCCACCCGGTCTTCTCGGGACCGGCCTTGGAAAGGTTGGAAAAGGCCCCCATCGACGAACTGGTGATTTGCGATACCATTTTATTGCCCGAAGATAAGAGACTTTCCAATATGGAAATTTGCTCGGTGGCAGGACTCTTGGCTGACGCCATTGTCAGGATCCATGAGGATCTTTCCATCAGCACTTTATTTGACGCCACTTGATTTGATTTGATATACTTGTGAGAGTATACTGTATTGGAAACCGGGCAGAAGGAGAGATATGAATGAAACGATATAAACTCGATGCAGCTATCCGTACCGGTAAGGGACGCCAGGTGCGCAGAGAAAAATTAGTACCCGCTGTCTTATATGGTCGGGGTGTGGATACCATAGAACTATCCGTTCCCGAGTCCGAAATTAATCAGTTTGTCCAACATGGTACCGCAAACGCCTTAATTGATTTGACCGTGGGCCAGGACACATACACCGTTATGCTCAAGGATTTGCAACGCAATAAGCTAAAAGAGGAAGTGCTTCATGCCGATTTCTACGCTGTAGACTTGAAGGAAGAGCTTACTACCACTGTTCCCATTCACTTGGTGGGCGAACCTGAAGGTGTCAAGGCTGGCGGAGTCCTTCAGTACCAAACCCGGGAAGTAGAAGTCAAGTGTCTGCCCACCGAAATCCCCCAGGGCTTTGATTTGGATATTAGTTCCCTGGAGATTGGGCATTCTCTGGATGTTGCCAGTTTAGAAACACCCCAGGGTATGGAGATTCTGACACCAGAGACCGAGGTCATTGTCTCTGTTCTTGCTCCCCGCTTGGCCGAGGAGGACGAAGCTGAATCTACCGAAGAAGAGCTGGAGGGAGCTACTGAAGCTTCAGAACCAGCAGTTGATGACGAGTAGAGCGGGCGCTGAGGCGCCCTTTTTTTGACAGGAGGGTCTGTCTTGAAAATAATTGTCGGTTTGGGAAATCCCGGTGCCAAATATGCCTCTACCCGGCACAATGTGGGGTTTAGGGCTGTGGACCGTTTGGCCCAAAACCTGCGGGCAGAAGAGGGAGGGCGACGCTGGGCCGGGGTGGTGGCCCAGGCAACGCTGGCCCAAGAAAAAATTTACATATTAAAACCTCAGACGTATATGAATAATAGCGGTAGGGCTGTTGCTGCTGCTGTCAAAGACTTAAATCCCGATTGGGAGGATATTTTGATAGTCTTTGATGATTTGGCGTTGCCCCTGGGAACCTTGCGCTTTCGTAATGGGGGCTCTGCCGGGGGGCAAAAGGGCATGGCATCTATTCTTCAGACTCTGGGCCATCAGCAAGTGCCCCGGCTCAGGCTTGGCATCGGTGTCGACACCTTACTTACGCCACGGGAGTTTGTTTTGCGGCCCTTTAACCGCCAAGAGCATGACTTGGTGGAGGAAATGATCCATCAGGCGGCCCAGGCCATGGAACTATGGATTCGCCGGGGAATTATCCAGGCAATGAGTCAGTATAATGGTCCTGTTCGCAACCAGTGAGGAGGTTGAAGATGGACATAAGGCATATTGTTAAGGCCAACCCAGGCATAGCCGAAGTCTTGTCCAAGCTCCAGGATGGTGGTCACCACCTGGTTTCGGGAGTTTCGGGCAGTCAGCGTAGCCTCTTGGTGGATTTACTGGTGTCTGCCGTGCAGGCGCCAGTTTTATTTATAACCTCAGGGCTAAAGGACGCCGAGACCTTGGTCTCCGATTATGAGTTCTTCAGTGGAGAGAAGGGGTATATTTTCCCCGCCAAACCCACCTTGGGGACTGAGGTGGATGCAGAAAGTCATGAGTTGGAGAATCAGCGGGCTGAAGCCCTGGCCCAAGTGGCAAGTGGCGTTCCCTGTGTGGTTGCCGCTCCTGCCACTGCTCTGCTGGAACTCCTGCCGCCGCCAGAACATATCGGGGCAGAAGCCCTGACCTTGACTTCTGGGGACAGCATAAATATGAAAGATCTGGCATCCCGCCTGGCTCGTTTGGGTTACCAGCGGGTGGAGCGGGTGGATGCTCCGGGGCAATTTAGCCGTCGAGGTGAAATAGTAGACGTCTTTCCCCCTGCTGGCGAGCCCTGTCGCCTAGAGTTCTTTGACATTGTGGTGGAATCTATTCGCACCTTTGACTTGGAGACACAGCGCTCTCAGGCAAAATTGGATTCCCTTCGCCTGAACCCAGTTGGTTTACTGGTTGTCACTCCCGAACTCAAGGAACGGGTGTTAACGCGCATGGAAGGCCGGGCCAAGACTCTCTCCCCTCAGTATTTGCCCCAGCTGGAACAAGACCGGGAGCGCTTTGCCAACTTACAATTTTGGCCGGGAGCTCAGCACTATCTACCCTATATGTTTTCTCAAACCCATGGCCTGCTGGACTATTTTAGCCAGTCCTGGATAGTGGTCTCCGAGACCAGGGAGATTTTGCAACACTTGGAACTGCAGTCGGGAGAGTTGATGCAACGCCACCAAACTTTGCTGGAGGCGGGCAAATTGCTTCCGGATTTGCAGCCCTGGTTTTCCGCCGAACAGGTGGTACACCAGTGGCAGCGGGTGGCTACCCTTCATCTGGGTCTGCTGGTGGGAACCCTGAAACAGTTTCGTCTCCAGGCAGTAAGCAGTCTCTCTCTGCGCCAAGTCCCAAACTTTTATGGTCAACAGCAGTTGATCGCCGATGAGATCAAAGCATGGCTAAAGCGGGACGCCACCATCGTGGTTATTGGCGCCGGTGAGCAACTAGCCCAATCCCTCAAGGCTCGGGACATCCCCGTTAAACACACCCACCCCCAGGACTTGTCTCTCAAGACAGTCAATTTTGTCCCCGGGGGTTTGAGCTCTGGCTTTGAGTTGGTAGACCAAGGCTTGGTGGTGCTCAGTCTCAATGAGCTTTCCGCCCGTCGTCAGAAAGCAAAAAAACCCCGGGTTGCTGGTGGCCTCACCGCCGGAGAACTAAAAAGCTTGGTTCCAGGAGAATACGTGGTTCACTCCTCCTATGGAATTGGACAGTTTATGGGCATAGTCACCCGGGATATAGCCGACGCCAAGCGGGACTATTTGTACATAAAGTATGCGGGTAAAGACCGCCTCTACTTGCCCACCGACCAGGTCCAATTTCTGCAGCGTTACTCGGGCGGTGGAGAGAAAGCGCCTAAATTGTACTCCCTGGGGGGTGGCGAGTGGCAGCGGGTAAAGAAAAAGGTCAAGGAATCTGTCCAAAAGCTGGCCTTTGACTTGCTCCAGCTCTACGCCCAGCGCCAAACTGTGCAAGGGCATGCCTTTGCCCTCGATACCCCTTGGCAACGGGAGTTGGAGGACAGCTTCCCTTACCAGGAGACTGCTGACCAGCTCACTGCCATTGCCGAGGTAAAGCAAGATATGGAGTCCTCCCGTCCCATGGATCGCTTACTCTGTGGAGACGTGGGCTATGGGAAGACAGAGGTTGCTCTG